>FRDC01002317.1_pt1 | contig 48524 bp, 44 predicted proteins | sample 1106171 | NCBI WGS metagenome assembly FRDC01 (sample SAMEA3930566, study PRJEB13176) | freshwater metagenome | biome: Drinking water system; feature: drinking water; material: water | place: Singapore | collected 2014-12-20 | reverse complement strand
TCGTCTTTTACACAGAGAAGATTACATCACCGAGGCTCCTCGATGTTTACGCCGTCGTACCTGATCGTTATAATCACCGAACATGGAGCCTCGGTATGGATCGGAACGGGTTCGCTTCCACGGCCTCGCGGCTCCTGATCATGATCTCGCTGTCCTGGTGCACGTCGCTTGTATGGTCGGCACGGGCGGACGCTGATACGGGAGATGACCTTCAGATCGAGGTCACCAAGAAAGGGGCCGGTAAACAGGTCATCATTTCACAGGGCGCGAAAGAATGGTTCATGCTGGTCGACGTCACTCCTGAAAACGCGGTCGTTCTGAAGCAGGAAAAAGAACACGATCAATATCTGATTGATGAAAGCGAAACGCATGATCGGCCGATGACAGCCGATGAAGTGGAGGCCACGATTGCGGACTATGTCAACAGCGTGAAAGCCCGCGCGCGGAAGAAGTAGGTATGCCCACTCAACCGAAGTTCGTCATTTTCGCCCACAACGCCACGTACGATAAGCTGCATCAGGTTGCGACGCTCGGCATGACGGCGGCCGCGATGGGCAAGGACGTGATCATCGTTTTGTTGTTCTGGACGATCAAAAAACTCGCGGAAGGGAAGATCGATCAGATCGATTTCCCGCCGGAATATGCGGGGTCGGCCGAGGAGGTGGCCCGGCTGCTTCAAGAGAAAAAGGTACCGAAGATCTCGGAAATGCTGCAAGATGCCAAGCACGTCGGAAAACTGCGGCTGATCGCCTGCAGCGCCGGATTAGAGTATATGGGGGTCGATAGTACGGCGGTCGAAAAGCATGTCGATGAGGTGCTGGGCCTGCCGGCGATCCTTTCGATGACCGCTGAGGCGGAAACCAAACTGTTCATCTGAACGTTGTCCGTGAATCTTTTGAGGTCTTTGCGATGAACGACTCACGTTTAACGTCCGCTTCTAGCGCGACCTTGTAACCCCCACTCGATCGCATAATTCAATCAACTTGCACCTGCTGCATAATGGTGACACCGGAAGGCATAGGTTCTGCCCATAGGGGACGAGAAGATCGTTGTAGATGATCCAGTATTGTTTCGGCAGCTTCCGTCGGAGGGCCTGTTCAGACTCCTCCGGGGTCTTCGTGTTGATATAGCCCCAGCGATTGCTGATCCGGTGAACATGAATGTCCACGCAGATTCCTGGCTTGCCGTATCCAATCGTCACAACCAGATTGGCTGTTTTCCGTCCGACCCCCGGTAAGGTGAGTAGGTCATCGATGGAGTCCGGTACCTTGCCGCCATACTGATCGATCAACCGGCGGCAGATTTGGTGAATCGCCTTGGCTTTCGTCCGATAGAATCCTACAGGATAGATCGCCTTTTCCAACTTCCTCAACGGTAACATCAACATCGTTGCCGGTGTGCGAGCCAAGGCAAACAGTCGGTCGCCGGCTTCTCTGGTCGTTCTGTCTTTAGTCCGCAAACTGAGGAGAGTGGAAATCAGAATGAGAAAGGGATCCCGGTCCGATTCCTTGGCTACGACCCCGACGACCGGCTCTTGCCAACGACGAATTTCCCGCTTGACGATACGGATGGCGGCATGGAGTTGCTCCTGACGCATGGAGATAGGTCACGAACGAGGAGGAGGCTGGTGAGATGAGCGGCAGACCCCGACGACGAACTAGTCAGGCTTCCGTTTTGACAACCACTTCTGTCGGCGCCGTTGAGCTTCGCGTTGCTTGGCCTTCTTCCGTACGCTGGGTTTCTCGTAGAAACGGCGGCGCTTGAGTTCGCGGAACAGACCTTCGCCGGCGAGCTTTTTCTTGGCAACTTTCAGAGCTTTTTCAACGTTGTTGTTGAAGACCTTGATTTCCATCCGATTGCTTTTCGACTTTCTCAGGCAACAAGCCTGCTGCTTATGGTTTCCAGTGATCCGGCGCCGGAGTCTAGCACAACACCTTGAGTTCCTCAAGGCTTTCGGTGAGCTTGGCGATTCTCAGTCGCATAGTGTCTATAAACTCATGATTTTTCTGAGAGAGTACATTGGTATGCACCGTCACAAGACCTGCGTGCGCGGCGGCAATTGCGAGGGTTAAGCCCACCGTGAGATCAGACCGGACCGCCGGTTTGGCTGTCTCACGCAATGTGTGGAGCAATCTCGCAACCTTGCAGGTGAGATCCGCCATTTCCATCGGTATTTCCGTAGCCCGTTGGAGTGCAACGGAAATCGCCTCAGGACGATCAGGATGTTGTTTGGACCTCTTGTAAGCCTCCATTAGCCCGTTGTAGGCCTCCGTATCGGCTTGAACTAGCCGATGGAGCCGGCGACTCAGTTCAAGTAGTCGTTGCTCTTTCTCCGATTGTCCGCCGAGACGTGCGCCTAATACGCCTAGAGAAGCCGCCAAGGCGCCTACGAATGCCGCGACACTGCCGCCGGCTGGTGTCGGTTTGGCGTCAGCGACCGCGGCAAGAAAACCTGGAAGGGTATATTCCCGCTCAGTGCTGCCGGACATGGCCTCAGCGAGCCTTGTCTCGAGGACCTGGCGTGCATCGAATCGATCGATCTGCAGCGAAGCCGCCGCCGCCTGGTCCAATGCCGCTTGGGGGACTAATCCGACCAGTTCACTTCCAGCCACCTCTATTCCACGTTTCGTGGCCTCGGTCTTCACCAGCTGAAACGCGGCCAGAAGGGGTGTCGCGAGGGAGTCGGTCAAATTCATGGCGACTTGCACCATGCCCCGGCTGGATAGTTCCACCCCGATGGCTTTCACGGATGGCAACCCGCCGCTTGAATGGCGGACGGCTCGGGCGATGGAGCGTGCCTGGTCCACGTCGGTCGAGCGGAGGTTGACATTGTAGGCGATCAGCGGAGGTCGGGCGCCGATCGCAATGGCTCCCGCACTGTCATGCAGTCGAGGAGGACCAAAGTCGGGGATCCAATGGGGATCTGACTCCATCCGGAAAGCCAGGCCTTCAAGCCCTCCTCGTCTGACTGCTTCCAATGGAACATGGTCCGCATGGCTTGCGGCGCGTTCATAGAGGAACACAGGGATGCCCAATTCACGTCCGACCCGTTCTCCCAGTCGCTTGGCGAGCTGGATGCAGTCCTGCATCGTCGTACCCCTGATCGGGATGAATGGCACGACATCCGTCGCCCCTATGCGGGGGTGTACTCCGACGTGCGCGCGCAGGTCGATGAGTTCTGTTGCGATCCGAACGGCATGGAAGGCCGCCTCGACGATCGCGTCCGGGGTCCCGCAGAAGGTCAACACCGACCGATGGTGATCGGTATCCATCGAGTGGTCTAGAACCACCACACCGGGTCTCGACGTGACGGCATCGATCAGCGCCTGCATCGTCGACGGATCCCGACCTTCACTGAAGTTGGGGACACATTCCACGATCCGATCCATAGGTGTTATTGTGAGTGCACATGAAAAAGCCGGAGGACTGACGATCGTCCTTCCGGCTTCTGACTGAGCTGCCTCCCGTACAGGAGGCCGGCTATTTCGCTTTCTTGACGAAGGCTTTATAGATTCGTCCCGACTTGGCTTGTTCCTCTTCCAGGCCCATCATTTGATGGCCCGTGGTTTCACACCAAGCCGGCATGTCTTTCTTGATTCCCTCATCATCGGACAGAACTTCCAGGACCTGACCTAATGCCAATTCCTTGATTTTCTTGGAGGTGAGAATAATCGGCATCGGACAGAAGTATCCCAATGTATCGAGTTTGACATCGGCTTGCATCATGAAGACACCCTTGTGGCAGTGGACGGTTCAAATGAACAGGTTGACGCTACCCTGCTTGGCTTCCGCCAGATACGTGGTCACGCCGGCAAACTGATCGATGCCGTCGATCAACGTATCCTTGGTGATGCCCATGAGTCCCATCGTGGTCGTGCAGGCGATGAACCGTACGCCCAGATCCAAGGCGGTTTGCATCAACTCCGGCACGCCCGGCATCCGATTTTGCTTCATCACCGTCTGCATCATCTTCGTTCCCAACCCGCCGAAGTGGAATCGGGACAAGGGCAAGGTATCGGCGCCGCCTCTATTGAGCAGCCCGAACATCCTTCGCAGCCAATCTTTTGCCGAACTTGTGGCGCCCCTTCTTCGGATCGTATTCAACCCCCAAAACGTAAAAAACATGGTCACCTGCATCCCCATCGCGGCGGCCCCGGTGGCGATAATGAAAGCCGCCATCGCCCGATCGAGATCACCGCTCAACAACACGATCGTGACCCGTTCCGGTTTGGATTCTTGCAGCTGTACCAACGTGGCGGTCGGCTCTATGTGTGTGGAGATCATGTTCTTACTCCTGACATCGCATCGTCAACGCGCATTCCGCGTATGAACAGAATAGTATGTGATCCTTCGGGGTGTCAAGAAAGCGGACATCCCCGCTACGGTGCTGCGTATTGCTTGACCTCTCTCCGGACCCTCGTTATAGTCTGGACCGTTGCGCGCCACCTATCCTACAAGAGTCCTCCCAATCGATAGACCCGCATGATCGAACAGCCGTCACCTGAAGTCGCAGCTTCCAGGAGCGCCCCACTCTTCGGGTTCTGGTACCCAGCCGTGCCCAGTCATACCCTGCGTCCCGGCACGATGAAGGGACTGCAGATGTTGGGTTTGCCGATCGTCCTCTGCCGCGATCGAGCCGGACATCTTGCAGCGATGCGCGATATCTGTCCGCACCGGGGTATGCCGCTGTCCTTCGGCCGATTCGACGGTGAACGGGTGGAATGTCCGTATCATGGGTGGCAGTTCGACATGAAGGGGCGCTGTCAGCGCATCCCCGCGCTCCCTGAACAGAGTAATCTACAAACAGACAAGATCGGCGTGACGCCCTATCCGGCTGAAGAGACGGACGGCATGATTTGGCTGTATCTGCCCGACGAACGAGGTCTTCTCGACCCATTACCTTCGGCGCCCCGCATGCCGTTACCCTCGGAACCTCGGCAGTCGTTCCACATTTCCTTGACCTACACCTGTACTCCTGACGACGGCATCATCGGTCTCATCGACCCGGTCCATGGACCGTACGTCCACTCCTGGTGGCGCAGTGACGTACGGATGCACGAAAAGACCAAGATTTTCGAACCGATCTCGAACGGCTTCCGGATGACCGCCCACCGACCGGCGAAGAACAGCGGTCCATTTCACTGGGTGGAGCGCATCTATGGGGGGCCGTTATCGACGACCATCGACTTTCTGCTGCCGAACCAGCGTGTGGAACTCATGCAATGCGGGAACGCCTGGGTCGCCAATCGGTTGATGGCCACACCGGTGTCCGATATGGAATGCCGAATCGATTTTTCCGCCTATTGGCGCGGACTACATTGGCTTCCATTCAGCAATCTGATTTTTCGCACGCTCACGAAAATGTTTCTCAGCCAAGATGAGCGGGCAATGAAACGCCTGGCGGTGGGGCTTCGCCACAAGCCCTCGTCGATGTTTCTCGGCGACGCCGATATGCCGGCGAAATGGTATTACAAGCTCAAGGCGGCTCATCTGGTATCCGTGCAAACAGGCCGGCCGTTTGATCATCCTCTGAAAGAACGAGTGACACTCCGGTGGCGAAGCTGATCGCGATAGTTGGGCTGGGATGCACGTTCATGTTGGCGGTCATGCCCGCGATGTCGTCGCATGCCGGAAGTCCCAACCTCGTCACCGTCCCGGCATTGGGTATACAGGGCGAGGGCCTACCCGGTGTCGTGAACTACATCTTGATTCAGTTCGATCGTGCCGCCGGGCAAGACGGTCCTACCATTCAGTTCAACGAAGTCAATCTCGGAGGAGGATCGATCGTCGGTGCGGAATGGAAGGAGGGAGCCCGTCGCGCCGTGCGAGCCGTCACCTCTGCCGTGGGTGACAGCGGGAACGATTGGTTGATCACAATCAAGAATCGTTCCGTGACGTCGATGACCGACGGGATGAGCGCGAGCGCCGCGGTCGCGGTCGCGATCATGGCGGTCTATCGAGGAGATACGATCCGACCGGATGTCGCCCTCTCCGGCCAGATCACACCGGATGGCCGCCTCGATGTGGTCGGGGGGTTACCCGTGAAGATCGAGGCCGCCGCCAATGCGCATTACCGATCGGTCATCGTCGCGCGTGACCAGCCGCTCACGTCCGACTGGATCAGTGCGACGGAGGTCGCGGCACGACGGCGCGTTCAACTCATTCAGGTCGGCACATTGGATGAGGCCTACCAAGCCATGACGGGACGCTAGCCGCCGCGCCCATTCGCCAATATGAACCCCATGGCTCGTCGGATCTGATCGCGTGTGCCCAGCAGAACCACGATGTCGCCGGCAAGAAGCGTGGTTTTATCCGGCGGGTTGGATTCCGTGACGCCGCTTCTGGTCAAGGCGATGATGGACGCCCCGATTCGCGGGCGCAATGCCAGTTGGGCGATGGTCTTTCCGGCCGCCGGCGAATCTTCCTCGATTCGGCACGTCTCCACTTCGACATCGGCGAGGGTGCCGCCCCGCAGATGGTGTGCCAGTTCGGGAAGCTCGCTGCGCCGTAAGAGTGCGTATCCTTCGCGACGAACCTGCTCGGCCTTTCGCATGATGAAATCTTGCGGCATGTTGTAGGTGCGGAGGACGAGCGCAAATATTTCGATCGACGTTTCAAATTCCTCCGGCACGACGTCGTCCACACCCAGCTGGTGCAATTCCTCCAACTCACGCAAATACCGGGTCCGCACCACGATGTGAATTTTCGGGTTCAAGCCTCGCGCCACCTGCACGGCTCGGCGGGCCATGAACGGATCGGAGATCGCGACGACCAGGACCCGCGCGTCTTCGATCTTGACATGCCGCAGTACATTGGGATTGGTCGCATCCCCATAGTAGAGCGGCAAGCCGTGGGACGCTTCCCGGCGCACGGTGTCTCCGTCCAAATCCAAGGCAATGTAGGGCACTTCCGTCTCTCCCAATACGCGAGCCAGATTGCGCCCGTTGAGCCCATATCCCACGATGATCACATGGTCCTTGATGCGCAGGTGCCGTCCTTCCGCTTCCAGCACGTGGGCGATGGTCTGACCGGGAAGCCAGTGGTAAAGCCGTTGCATGGCCTCGACGCGCCGAGCGAGATGCGGGGATACCTGCATGAGAAACGGCGTGATGATCATGGAACAGACCGAGACCGCCAGAAAAATCTGGTACGGCGGTCCGGACAAAAGCTGATCCTCCAGGCCGACCTGCGCCAAGATGAAGCTGAACTCGCCGACCTGGGCGAGAGCAATACCGGTCATGACGGCCGATCGTGGAGGTACGGACGCGGCGAGGGCGGCCCCGGTGCCGGCGAAGAACTTCACGAGCAGGACGATGAGCAAGACGCCGGTCACGACGATCGGATACTCCAACAAGATACGCCAGTCCATCAGGATGCCGATGGAGACGAAGAACAAGCTGTTGAAACTGTCTCGAAACGGCAGCACTTCTGCGATGGCTTGATGGCTGTACTCCGATTCAGAAATGACGAGTCCGGCGATGAAGGCCCCCAACGCCAGTGAGAGGCCGCCGAGCGATGTCAACCAGGCGATGCCGAGGCACATGACGATGATCGTCAGCAGGAACAGCTCCCGGCTTCGGCTGCGAACGATATGGTCGAGCACTTTCGGTACCACATACCAGGCCGCAGCGACGATACAGGCGACCACCACGATGGATTTCCCCAACGACAACAGAACCAGGGGCAACGTTCCTTCGCCGTGGCTGGCAAGAATGGGGGTCAACAAGATCATGGGAACGACAGCCAGGTCCTGAAAAATCAAGATCCCAATGGTGGCTCGCCCGTGGGGTGAGTCGCTGTCTCCGCTGGCCGCGAGCGCTTTCAGCACGATCGCGGTGCTGCTGAGTGAGAGCAGAAACCCCCAAAAGATCGCCTGGGACGCGGGTAAGCCCGCCAGGGTGCCGCCGAGCCATGTAATCGCGATGACGCCACCGACTTGGATCGGGGCCGCGATCAGGAGCAGCCGACGAAGCGAGGTGAGTTGTACCAGCGAGAATTCGATGCCGATGGTGAACAGCAGCAGCACAATCCCGATTTCCGCCAGCACTTGCACCGTCGCGATATCGGAAATCAGATTGAGCCCGTGAGGACCGATCAACGCTCCGGCGACGAGAAATCCGGCGATAGACGGCAACCGGAATTGATGGAATAGAAACACCACGGCGATGGAGACGGTGTAAATGAGCAGCAGATTGCCGAGCACGCTGTAGTCAGTCATGTCGAGTCTTCAACTCGATTCCTCGCTGATGTCCATCACGCGAATGAGTGTCTTGGCAACCGATGGCGCGTCTCCCTGCCATCTCCCGTCCACCGCTGCCCAAAGAGGGAGATGCGCAGGATACCTGAGGACCAGGGCGGGGACAAGTAACGTAGGATGTCGGCGGAGTTTTTCCTATTGGTCATCCGGCATCCGTCCCATCCCGGTCAATCCTCGGAGGTCGTGGCCGGCAGTCTCGAGAACCGGGCGGTTGAGGGAGATCTCGATCACTAATTCTCTTCCAGCCGCATCAGCATTGAAGATTCCCCCACCGAAAGAGGCATAGACCCAAGAATAACGTATTGCGTAGGGTGTGGATATCGTTTCATAGGAATGATCACGTGGATGGAGGCACTGTGTGCCTGCATATGACCGGGAGGTGTCCCATGCGGCTGTTTCCTTTCTTCGCGGCGATGCTGGCGGTTTTGTCAACTCATCCGGTCTTCGCGGATACCCAGTCAGGATCGGAGCCGACCTGGAAATGCCCTCAAGCGGATGGCAGTGCAATCTACACCAACAAGGAGAAAGCAGGTTGCCAAGCCATGGAACTTAAGCCGCTTTCTGTCGTGCCCAATTTGGAGAACATGCCGACGATTCTTCCTCAACCTTCGACAGTCGCCGCACCCCATTACCAAATTCCTTCCTATCAAGATCGTGGTTCAGGCATGGGAGGTCGGAATGTCCCAGACTGGGCTAGAGACTGGCATGCAAGCGTAGCGCCGGGCGGTTCCGTGCAAGAGGAAGTCTGCACGCTCTATTCTGAATGGCTTCACTTGGTTCAAAAAACCCGTGGTGGAATGTTTTACGGCACCGACCCGTCTTATGGCGGCGATCTCTCAGGGCGCAATCAGCGTGGGGCTAGTTACTCGTTTTACGACAACACGCGCTACGTCACGCTGTCGAGAATCTTTGGGGCGGGGTTCGTGCCGATCGGGTGTCCGTAAGGGCGTCGAGCCACAGTTGGCTGACGTCCTCCGTAATTCGACCTGTTCTCTCTTGCAGAGGATTTGTCAGAGCTTATAGAACTCGCGATACCACTTCACAAATCGAGGAATTCCCACCTCAATCGGCGTGGTAGGTTTGAAGCCGACATCGTGCGTGAGATCATCGATATCGGCGTACGTCGCAGGGACATCTCCGGGTTGTAAGGGCATCAGTTTCTTCTCGGCTTTCTTTCCCAGTGCTTGTTCCAACACCTCGATGAAGTGCAGCAGTTCCACCGGTTGGTGGTTGCCGATATTATAAATGCGCGCCGGGGCGGAACTGGTGCCGGGGTCAGGCTTGTCCCCTGACCAGGTCGGATTGGCTGCGGCCGGATGGTCGAGTGTTCGGATGACACCTTCGACGATGTCATCGATATAGGTAAAATCGCGCCTCATCTTGCCCTGATTGAAGACTTCGATGGGTTTGCCCTCCAAGATGGCCTTTGTAAAGATGAACAGAGCCATATCGGGACGCCCCCAAGGTCCATAGACGGTAAAGAAGCGAAGACCCGTGCATGGCAGTCGATACAGATGCGCATAGCAGTGAGCCATCAGCTCGTTGGCTTTTTTACTGGCGGCATAGAGCGAGACCGGATGATCGACATTGTCATGGATGGAAAACGGCATGTGGGTATTGCCGCCATAGACAGAACTGGAGGAAGCATAGACGAGGTGTTCGATGCGACTATGCCGACAGCCTTCGAGAATATTGAGAAATCCCTCGATGTTGCTTTCGGTGTAGGCGTGAGGATTGACCAGTGAGTAACGCACCCCGGCTTGAGCCGCGAGATGAACCACGCGCCGGATCGGTTCACCGGCAAAGAGATCGCGCATGCCTTGTCGATTCGAGAGATCGAGCTTAATGAAACTGAATCGGTCGCGCGGCGTCAATTGAGCGAGCCGGGCCTGTTTCAATCGTAGGTCATAATAATCGTTGAGATTGTCCAGGCCGATCACCTGGTCGCCACGGTCCAGAAGACGCATAGCCACGTGAAATCCGATGAATCCCGCTGTTCCTGTGACAAGAATGGGCGACTGTGTCCCGGCCATGATTACCCCTCAAAGAAAATAGTCTATCGACCCTTGCCTGGCCTCATGAACGGCGGATTGCCATGATCCAGCCGGTAGAGTGTCAATGGGGCAAGGGATTCTCCTGCAGACATCACTTCCACCGCGCCTCCACCCGTCATTCGATAGAGATCGAAGGCCCGGGCACCATGATAGCGACACCCTTGTGGGGCAAGAAGAGCTTTCAGTTTTTCAGCCGGTTCCCAATGAGCGGTCAAAAGCGCCGTTCTGGCCGGGTTTCGCCGGCTGAACATGAACGACAGGTGATCGGGATACCAGTCGGCTCCGCCGGTTGCGTATGACACAAACAGATCGGCCTGAGCATCGGTGCACAATTGGGCCAAGTAGGCATTCGTGAGGTACCCATTTTCGCCGATATCAAGCCACTTTCCCGGGTGGGAAAGGGCGGCGTGGGCGGCATGGCTACGGATCTCCAGCAACTGTTGTTGGGAAGCGAACACCAACGGAATCCGCCCATATTGTCCGACCAATTGCCGGATGACATTGTCCTTGAGCGCGGATCCACCATCGTTCGTCGGGCCGCTGTCCGCGTGGATCAACACGTTGTGCCCACGATCCGAAATCAAATAGCAGTTTCTGGGCATCCTCAAGTCGCAGGGGTCCTCTCCGTAGAAGGGGACGGACACGACGGTTCCTCCTTCAAACGGCCACGTCTCTCCATGAGCCAGCTCGATGACTCGGTCAAAGCCCAGTTCAGCGAGGAGGGATCGATAGTCAAAGAACAGCCCCGTTCGATTCCGGCGACTGGGCACGATGATCGGCGTGTCTTTCGGTAAATGAAGCAAGGTGCGTGGATCGACGTGATCGTCATGATCATGAGTCAAAAACACGGCGGCCGGTTTCGGGAACAGTCCGTTCCAGATGGATGGCAGCGGAGATTCGGCAAACCACGGCAGAAGCCACGGGTCGAAGAGAAGAACGGTGTCCCGTTGCCGGTAGAGGAGCGCGGCATGTCCGAGGTGCACGACATCTTGATCCTGAACGATGTCGAACCAACGCCCTTGGATAGAACTCGTCGCGGAGGTTACCAGACAGTCATATTGATGGAGCGATTCCATCACCTTGGTCAGCATCATCTGCGACTCGAGCGGCATGGCGGATATCACGGAATGGAGTTCGGCCGTGGTATGGGTTCCGTCGAGCAGACCGAACAGTTTTCCTATCAGCGGACCCAGCGGTCGTCCGTTGAATCCTATGGGAATCGCTTGGTGATTGATCGCATGGAAGATGCGAAGCCCGCCGTTGGTCACGGTGGCGGATGTGCTCGGGTCAGTCGGAAATTCCCACTGGAACGTTCCATCCGGTCGGCGGCCGCAGCGAATGTGTTGTTTCAGGTAAGGCCGCGCGTTCACCAGCTCGGCATAGGCATCTTCCAGGCGCCGCTGGCGGTCGGGATCATCAAGCGGCGCGCGTTTTGAAAAGACATCGCTGATCGCCGTATCGATCGCGCTGGACAGAAGACTGTGAGCCTCCTGGAGACTGGCGACGACTTCCGGGGCCACCCCGCCGACGAAAGGGAAGGGTCCTGGCGGCTCCGCACTCTCCAGTTGGATCCAGCACCAGGGGGCAAGGGTCAGGTAACGATTGTGGGGAAGGTTGGTCCAAACCTGGCTCATGAGTGGGCGCTGAACCTTAATTTGCTGATCGCCGGTTCATACAGAGCCTGGATCAGGTTGCCATCGGGATCGGCAAAATAGAATGAGTAGCTGCCGTCTCGGTGTTGTTTGGGTGGTTTTGTGATACGCCCGCCCAGAGATTCGATCTTCGGCACGATCGTACGGTACATCACATCGACGGCATCAGGACTCGCGAGTATCACGCCCATATGATCGAGCAGTTGGGTTCTTGAGGAGTCATAGGAATCCAATTCGTTCTTCGAGATCTGATGGAGCGCCAGGTTGTCGACCCCGGAGCTGAAATAGACGTTGTCCGGGTCCGGTTCCCAGACGACCTGCATCCCGAGCAACTCTTCGTAGAATCGACGGGAGCGAGGAAGATCGAGCACGCGCAGAGCCAAATGGCGGAGACCTTGATGCAGTGGAGTGGGCATGCAAACCTTCAATGATCCAACTAGATCGAAGGTTGTATAGTAGGGAGGCGGCCGCAAGCCGTCAACGGAAAATCCGCTCAGGTTCCCAGTCCAGTCGGCTGTGATAGGATCAGAGTCCCAATGGCATTCAATGGAATAACAGTTGCCGCGTTGGAAAGCCGGATGGCGACCGAGATCACGCGGTTGATCGAGCGCTATGGTGGGCGTCCACTTGTTGCACCTGTTTTGCGAGAGATCCCGCTGGAAGACAATCAGGCGGCGCATGAGTTCGGGAGCCGGCTCATGGCCGGGCGGATTGATCTGCTCGTCCTACTCACGGGTATAGGCGCAACCATCTTGTTTGACCTCCTGAAAGCTCGCTACGCCTGGTCATCAATCCTGACAGCGCTGCAACAGACGACCATCGTCGCACGAGGGCCGAAGCCGGTTGCGGCCCTCAAGGCCGTCGGTCTTCAACCGACCATCACGGTGCCGGAACCCAATACCTGGGTCGATCTAATAGCCGTCCTGGATGAGCACCGCCCTGTGAATGGATTGCGAGTGGCCGTGCAGGAGTACGGAGTCTCAAACCTCGATCTGTCGCAAGCCTTGGAGCAGCGAGGTGCGGAGGTATTCTCGGTTCCGATCTATAAATGGGCCCTGCCGGAGAACCTTGGACCGATTCGCCACGCCCTCGATGAAATCATCGCCGGTCGCGTCAACATGATCCTGATCACCAACGCTGCGCAAGTGGATCATGTCATGAAGCTGTTGGAGCAGGATGGAAGGGTGGAACCATTTCGAGCGGCGCTGAAGACGATGGTGGTCGCATCAATCGGTCCCACCGCAAGCGAGCGGCTGCGTCATCACGGTTGGCCGATTGATCTTGAGCCGTCACATCCGAAGATGGGAATCTTGGTGAAGGAAGCGTCCGAACGGGCTTCGAGCATTCTCAACCGGAAGCGATAGGGTTTGCCCGCTGCGAATCCATTTGCAGTTTCAGCAATTGAGGTTGAAATTCCGTTCGATCACATTGTCAGGACCGCCGCCCCTTGAAAGGTACCCGCTTTGAGTTCCCGCAGCGCGCGGTTCGCCTCTTCCAGAGGAAAACGGGCCGTATGTGGTTTGATGGGAATAGCCGCCGCTTCGCGCAGCAAATCGATCCCGTCCTGTCTGGTGTTGGCCGTCACGCTGCGAATGACGCGCTCGCCGAACAGGTCGCGATCGTAGTCGAGGGATGGAATGGGAGACATGTGGATGCCGGCCAGGGCAAGCGTGCCGCCTCGGTCGAGTGCGCGCAGTGCCGGAGGGACGAGATCACCGGCCGGTGCAAAAATAATCGACCCATGCAGCTTGTCCGGCGGCATATCCATTGCCCCGCCGACCCAGACCGCTCCGAGCTGTCTAGCCAACGCTTGATGTTCCGGTTTGAGCGAGCTGACATAGACCTGACAGCCCCAATGCCGTGCGATTTGAATTGCAATGTGTGCGGAAGCCCCGAAGCCGTAGAGTCCAAGACGCTGACCTGGTTTGACCCCACTGAGCCTTAAGGCTCGATAGCCGATAATGCCGGCACATAACAGGGGAGCGGCTTCTTCGTCAGAAAAGATTGGTGGGATGGGATAGGCAAATCGTGCGGGTACGACGGCGTATTCCGCATAGCCACCATCAACCTGATAGCCGGTGAACTTTGCCCGTAAGCAAAGATTTTCACGCCCGCTTGTACAGAATTCGCACTGTCCGCACGTTCCTTGAAGCCAAGCAATACCGACCCTGTCCGCTTCCTGCGCCTCCGAGACCTTGGATCCGACCTGCACCACCGTGCCGACTGCTTGATGGCCCGGGATCAATGGAAATGGGATATCGGGGAGTTCTCCCTCCACCACATGAAGATCCGTCCGACAGACGCCGCAGACGTGAAGCTTGACGAGGATCTGGCCGGGTTGTGGAAGAGGGATGGGGCGCTCTTGAAGCTGTAAAGGACTGTCGGAGACGTCGCTCGTATGTTCGAGCACCATTGCTTTCATATTGGTTAGGATGCAGAGTTTCGGGTTGAGAATCGCGGGTTCGTGAGGTCGGTTAGAATGACAACACCAGAAACTCACAACCGGAAACCCGCCACGCCATAAAGTTGTCCTCGGCTATTTTGCCTTTACGCACTCGATATCCAGATGAATGTAGACTTCGTCCCCGACGACCAGTCCGCCGTTATCGAGCGTTTTGTTCCAAATCATGCCGAAGTCCTTACGATTCACTGTTCCATCGGCGGTGAATCCGGCTCGGGTATTGCCCCAGGGATCCTTGGTGACGCCGTTGAATGTCCCGACGAGCGTGATTTCTTTGGTCACGCCGCGCAGGGTGAAGTTCCCGATGACCTTGTAGGTGGTTCCCTGTTTCCGATAGGTCTTCATCTTGTAAGTGATCGTCGGAAACTGTTGGACATCCAAGAAGTCGGCGTTCCGCAGATGCGTGTCGCGTTTTTCTTGATTCGTGTTGATGGACTCGGCATTGATCGTGGCTTCAATCCTCTTCAAGGTTTTCGCGGTCGCATCCATCTCAACGAACCCATGATAGTCCGTGAACCGCCCCGACGTCTTGGAGATCACCATGTGCGTCACGCGAAATTCGATCAGAGAGTGGTCCGGATCGATGTCCCACCGAGCCGTTTCCGCCTGGGCGCCCAGCGGGAAGCATCCCAATAGGCCGGCTATGACGACTCCCCGTACCATATTTTGTCGTGTTTTCATGCCTCCGCCTTTCGCGTCTCTAGACCGGCCTATGTGAACGGCCCGTACCCTTTGCGTGATGCTCAGGTAGTCCGGCATCCTACCTATCGCCGTGAACTCCCTGCAACTCGATTCTTTCGCAGAAACATGGGTGTCAACCGATGGGTTGGTATAGAATAGGCTCATGCAAGCGCTCGTCAAAACGACTGCGGGACCGGGGTTGGCCCTGACCCAATGGGCTGACCCAACCCCTGGGCCACACGACGCCGTGGTGAAGGTGGCCGCGACTTCGTTATGCGGAACCGACGCCCATATCTATCGGTGGGACGAGTGGGCACAACGCCGAATTCATCCTCCGCGAATCATCGGTCACGAATTGTGCGGTCACGTCGTGGCGGTGGGGCGGGAGGTGTCTCTGGTCAAGGTCGGTGACTATGTCGCCGCCGAATCGCATCTGACCTGCGGCGCCTGCTTCCAGTGCCGCACCGGGCAGGCGCACGTGTGCAAGAATTACAAGATTCTCGGGATCGATCGAGACGGCTCCTACGCGCAGTACGTCGCATTGCCGGAGGGGGTCTTGTGGCACACGGCTCCGAACATTCCACCCGAGTTAGCCTGCGTGCAAGAGCCGCTTGGCAATGCGGTGGATGCCGCCCTCGCTGAAGATCTCACCGGCCATACGGTCTTGATCACGGGGTGTGGGCCGACCGGTTTATTTGCCGCGGCTGTCGCACGAACCGCCGGTGCGGCGACCATTATCGCGTCCGATATCAGCGACTATCGGCTTGGTTTGGCCAAGCAGGTGGGGGCGGATCATGTTCTCAATGCGAAGTCCGAATCATCCGAGCACATGACGTCGGCGATCCTCGACATGACCGCCGGTGAAGGGGTCGATGCCGCGCTGGAGATGTCAGGAGACCCCGCGGCCATGCATCAGGCGTTTCGTGCCGTAAAGAACGGCGGCCGGGTCACTCTGTTCGGGATTCCAACCGGCCCTGTGTGCTTCGATTTGCCGAACGAAATGATTTTCAAGGGAATTCGCGTCTATGGCATCACCGGCCGGCGCTTGTTTGAAACTTGGTACCGACTGGCCGGCCTCTTTAAGGCCGGTCTCGATATCCGGCCGGTCATCACTCACTCTTTCCCGATGAAGGAGTTTGCCACCGGCTTTGACTTGATCCAGTCCGGACAGTGCGGGAAAGTGGTGTTGTACCCGTAGTCAGGCTGAGGTACGAGGACTGAGAGAACAGCCCTCGGCCCTCAGTCCTCATCTCTCAATTATGTTCTAACCATGGCCTACTCGTCCTTCAAGAAAGTTTTCGATACTCAGCTCGCCGACATCCGCGCCAAAGGCCTCCACAAATCCGAGCGACGCATTCTTGGTCCGCAAGGGTCGGACATCCTCGTGGCGCAAGGTTCGGTGCTGAATCTCTGTGCGAACAACTATTTGGGACTCGCGAATCATCCGGCCATCGTGCAGGCGGCTCGCAAAGGGCTCGAAACGCATGGCTATGGCATGGCCTCGGTGCGGTTCATTTGCGGTACGCAAGACCTGCATAAACAACTCGAGCAAACCGTCAGCCAGTTTCTCGGGACCGAGGACACCATCCTCTACAGTTCGTGCTTCGACGCGAACGGGGGACTGTTCGAAGTCTTGCTGGATGAGAACGATGCCGTCATCAGCGATGCGTTGAATCATGCCAGCCTGATCGACGGCATCAGACTCTGCAAGGCGAAGCGATTCCGATACGCCCATTCCGACATGGCGGAGCTCGAAGCACGGCTTCACGAAGCCGCTCCCTGCCGCCTGCGGCTGATTGTCACGGACGGAGTCTTCTCGATGGACGGCGATCTGGCCAAACTGGATCGGATCGTTCAGCTGGCGGAACGGTACGACGCAGCGGTGGTGGTCGATGACAGCCATGCGACCGGGGTGTTGGGTCCGAAGGGCAGGGGAACCCCGGCTCGTTTCGGCGTCGCCGACCGCATCGAGATCGTCACGAGCACCTTGGGAAAAACGCTGGGTGGCGCGACCGGCGGGTTTACCTCCGGCAAGGCCGAGGTGATCGAGTTGTTGCGGCAACGATCGCGCCCCTACTTGTTCTCCAACTCCCTTCCTCCTCCCATCGCGGCCGGTGCGCTGTGCGCGATCGATCTCGTCGAACAGGGCGACCCTCTCAGGGAAAGGCTTCGGGCCAATGCCGCCTTCTTCCGTGCCGAGTTGACCGGACTGGGCTTCCGGCTTGTCCCGGGCGAGCATCCCATCATTCCCGTGATGTTGGGCGAGGCCGCGCTTGCCACGTCGATGGCGGAGGCTCTGCTGAAAGAAGGCATCTACGTCGTCGGATTCAGCTATCCGGTGGTGCCGCAAGGGCAGGCGAGGATCCGGACTCAAATGTCGGCGGCCCATACCACGGTTCAGTTGCAGCAAGCCGTGGCGGCGTTTGCCAAGGTGGGCCGGGCGCTCGGCGTGATTTCGTGACACGGCCTCAGGGGCCGGATCGGAAAACTGGCACGCAACGGACCTTTCACCTTTAGTGTTTCTCCTATCGGCCTGATTGCTTGACCATGAAGATGGTCTTCTCGATAATAGCCCTCGATGTGATGGAAAAGGGAGATTTTAGAAATGAAACTCCATGTTGTGGTGGAACAGGATGAGGCAGGTTGCTTTGTTGCCGAGGTTCCGGCTTTGCCAGGATGCCTCTCCCAGGGAAAGGACCTGGACTCCTTTGTAAATTGATTCGCCAAGCGCGCTGACCGTCGAAGAATTCAACGCGCTGTAAACTCGTCTGGAGAGTTTCCCTCCATCTGATACGTGAAAAGCTTTCTCCCCCGTGCCAGTACAGAGGTGTATCCTTAGTAGAATCTGACGGCTGCCATGCTCATGGATGAGCCTGCTTAGGTATTGGGGTACGGTTCAGTGGCCTTTGTCTGAATTGACTTTTCGCAGTCACCCCAGTATCCTTCACCCCTTTCTTAGTCAAGGAGTAGCGGTATGAAAGTCATTCTTCAAGAAACCCTGGAAGGGGTGGGGCATCTCGGCGATCTCATCAACGTCGCCGATGGATTTGCGAGGAACTATCTGTTGCCGCGCCGGAAGGCCGTCCAAGCCGACAGCCGGAGCATCAAGGCCTTCGAACATGTGAAACGAGTGGCGGCGGAAAAGGCCAAGAAAGAGAAACTGGAAATCGAGGCCCATGCCAAGAAGGTGTCCGCGGTCTCGCTGACGATCGAAGCGCAGGTCGGGAAAGACGACAAGATGTTCGGGTCCGTCACCGCGAAAGACATCGCGGAAGGGTTGGCCGCGCAAGGTGTCACGGTGGATCGGCGAAAAATCCAATTGGCGCAACCGATCAAGGAACTCGGCACGGTATCCGTGCCGATCAAGATGCCGAGGGACGTGGTGGCGACCGTGACGGTCCGCGTGGTGAAGAAGCAAGAGCCTGAAGAACCTTCAGCGTAAAGCGGGGAGTATGGAGACGATGAGCAGTGACGCGATTGGTTCATGGGATGCCCTGAAAACGGCCGATCCCGAAGTCTACGCCGCGATCGAGGCGGAAGAAGTCCGGCAGCGGGAGAAATTGCTCCTCATCGCGTCGGAAAATTTCGCCAGCCCGGCGGTCTTGGCGGCACAAGGCTCCTTGCTCACCAATAAATATGCGGAAGGGTATCCCGGCAAACGGTATTACGGCGGATGCCAGCATGCGGACGCCGTCGAGGATCTGGCGATTCAGCGGTGCCGAGAAATTTTCGGCGCCGAACATGTGAATGTGCAGCCGCATTCCGGTTCGCAAGCCAACATGGCGGCCTATCTGTCGGTCCTGAAGGCGGGGGACACCATTCTCGGGATGGATCTTGCCCAAGGCGGCCATCTCACGCATGGGAGTAAAGTCAACTTCTCAGGCATCCTCTTCCGCGTGTTCTCCTATGGCGTCGATCGTGAGACGGAACGGATCGACTACGATGCCGTTCAAAAGGTTGCCGAGGAATGCCGTCCGCGGATGATCGTCGTCGGCGCCAGCGCCTATGCCCGCGTGCTGGATTTCCCCCGGTTCCAGCAGATTGCCAAATCGGTCGGGGCCTATCTGCTGGTCGATATCGCGCACATTGCCGGCCTCATCGCCGCCGGACTCCATCCGAATCCCGTGCCCTATGCCGACTTCGTCACGACGACGACGCATAAAACGCTCCGCGGTCCCCGTGGCGGCGTCACGATGTGCAAAGCCGAGCACGCGAAGGCGGTCGACAAGCTCGTATTTCCGGGATTACAGGGCGGCCCCTTGATGCATGTGATCGCGGCCAAGGCGGTGGCCTTCAAAGAAGCCTTGTCGCCGGAATTCAAATGCTATCAGCGGCAAGTCCTCGCCAACGCGAAGGCCTTGGCGCAAGGGTTCGTCGATCGCGGCTATAAGATCGTCTCGGGCGGGACCGATACTCACTTGATGCTCTTGAACCTCACGAACAAGGGGATCACCGGGAAAGAGGCGGATGCCGCGCTCGATACGGCCGGGATAATCGTCAACAAGAACGCCGTGCCGTATGATGAAAAACCGCCGGCCGTGGCCAGCGGAATCCGTCTGGGGTCGCCCATCGTCTCCACGCGCGGGATGAAGGAACCCGAGATGAAGCAGATCGTCGAGTTGGTGGATCGTGTCCTCCGGCACCGACAGGAGCCGGCCGCGTTGGAAGACGTTCGCGAACAGGCCAAAGCATTGTGTGCCAGGTTTCCCATCTTTCATCCCTACTAGGCGGTCGATAGCGAGAGAGCAGGGTCGCCACCGGTGAAATGTCCCTTCTGCGATGAACTCGAGGACAAGGTCGTCGATTCCCGCATGGCCAAGGAGGGCGAAGTCATTCGCCGTCGCCGTGAGTGCCTGGGCTGCAAGCGCCGCTATACCACCTACGAGCGGGTCGAGGAAATTCTTCCCGTGGTGGTGAAGAAAGACGGTCGCCGAGAGTCCTTTGACCGCAATAAGATTCTGGTCGGTCTGAAAAAAGCCTGTGAAAAGCGGCCGATCAGCATCAGCACGATCGAAGCCGTCACCGATCGAATTGAAAAACGGATCCAGGAGATGGGCGAGACGGAGATTGAGAGTCGGGTCGTCGGTGAAGAAGTCATGAAGGAGTTGCATCAGCTGGACCAGGTCGCCTATGTCCGCTTCGCATCCGTGTACCGAGAGTTCAAGGACATCGACCAATTCATGGACGAGCTGAAAACGCTCGCGCAGCACCGTCGCGAGCGGTAGGGCGCAACTCCCCGACCCCCATCATTTCTCTTCCCGACCGCATCCTTCCCATCCGATTCGACGTTCGCTCGTGGCGGCCCTCGCCGAGCTATGCGTAGGAGAGTACAGGACCGATGAACAAACCGCTTCCCCAGCAGCGCGCTCGACGGAACACGCCGAGCTCCGGCGCGACGAACGTCGCGATCATCGGGGCCGGTCGCGGGGGCACCGCGCTCATGGAGATCTTCGCGAACGATCCGCTGGTGCAGATCGTCGGTGTCGCGGAACTCAATCCGGAGGCGCCGGGAGTAGGATTGGCCAAACAGCTCAACATTCCGGTCACGCGGGACTATCGGCAGCTGTTGGCCATGGAACGCGTCGATTTGATCATCGATGTGTCGGGGAACGGAGAAGTCGGGCAGTTCCTCCAGGAGTTTCATCGGATGGGCGTCACGGTCATCGGCGGGGCCAGCGCGAAATTCATGTGGGAACTGATTGAAGCCCGCATTCGCGCGACCGCGGAGATCGAGAAGACGCTGAACAAATATCAGTCGCTCTATCGCCTGTATGTCAAAGAGACCGGAGCCGCGGTCACGGAAGAGCGGACCAGAATCGCCTGCGAGATCCACGACGGCCTTGTGCAGAGCTTGGCCGGGGTGAATTTCAAGTTGGATCTGTGCCAACAACTCATCCGAAAGAACCCGCGAGCGAGCCTCGCCACCATCAAGGAAAGCAAGGCGCAATTGAAGTTGGCCATACAAGAAGCGCGACAAGTCATCTTCAACCTGCGTCCTCTGCACTACGACAAGATGGAATTGATCCCCGCTCTCACGAATTATTTCAAGTCGTACCAGACCCAAACCCATATCGCCACGAAGTTCGCGGTGACGGGAGATGAACAGATTCTCTTTCCCCGAACGAAGATCTTTTTGTTTCGGATCATCCAGGAAGCGTTGAGCAACGTCGAAAAACACGCCAAAGCCGATCGAGTCTCGATCAAGCTGGATATCGATATGGATCTGTTGCGCGTGACGATCGCCGACAACGGCATCGGCTTCGATCTGGAGGCCGTCCTGCGCGATCCGGAGAAATGGGATCATTTCGGCATCAAAGGTATTTTGGAACGGGCGCGATTGGTGGGCGGTGAGGGACACGTGCAATCCAAACCGGGCAAAGGCACGAAAATCACGGTCGAGGTGCCGCTGGGCCATAAGGAGGTGAGGGAGAATGGAGAAGATTAAGGTGTTGATCGCCGACGACCATCGGGTGGTCCGGGAAGGCTTGGCCGCCATTCTCAAGACCAAGGACGATATTCACGTCATCGGCGAAGCCCAGGATGGGATGGAAGCGGTGGAGAAAGCCCGCGCCCTGCTGCCGGATGTGATTCTCATGGACGTGAGCATGCCGCGGATGGGCGGCGTCGAGGCGACCAGGCAAATCAAGCGGGAGTTTCCACATATCGGCATCGTCGCGTTGACGATGTACGAGGAGCAACAATACATCTTCGACCTCGTGCGTGCAGGCGCAACCGGGTATCTCTTGAAAGACTCCGAATCGTCGCAAATCGTGGCGGCCATCCGCGCCATCTATCGGGGTGAATCACTGATCCATCCGTCCGTCGCCAGCAAAATCTTGGCGGAATTCTCGTTGATGGCGCAAAAGAAAGGCAAGAAGCCGGCGTGGGCCGAGCATGATCTGACCGAACGGGAGATTACGGTCTTGCGGCTGGTGGCCGACGGAAAAACCAACAAGGAGATCGCGAACAGTCTTGATTTGAGCGAAAAGACGGTGAAGAACCACGTCCGGAACATCTTCCACAAGCTGCAAGTCTATGACCGCACGCAAGCGGCCATTCTCGCCATTCGCAAGGGACTGATCGAGCTGGACCCGAAACGATAAGGCATGCCGTCGGCACAAGCCTGTTCTTCCTGCATGAGCATGTGTCCGGTGCTCCACGCGCGGCGAGACGAGGTCTTGTCGGCCGGGAGGGATGAGCCACGCTTGCCAGGCAGCACGGATCGCACGAGCAGTACGATGCGGGTCCGCCTAGCGTGACGGTCGGAACACCTCTATCGTGTACGTCTTCTGACTTCCATCCGGTGCGGTGACGGTCATCGCAACAGATGTCGTTGTTCCGAGCCCCAGCGGGGCGGTCGCTTGGCCTGCCGCGACTCCCGCCGCGGCGATCACCGAACCGAATGCCGACATCACGGCGTTCGGATCGGACTTGGTGGCGGAGACGATGATTCGATCGATACCGGCGGGGACTTCCACCGAATACATCACGGTCCCCGGGGAAAAGGGCGGAGACAAAACTCCCGCGTTGACGCTCAGCGCGGACAGATTGTTGTCGTCCATGGGCGCCGCACGCTTGATGGTGATGCGGTAGGTCTTTGCGGAGCCATTCTGCGCCGTGACGGTAATCAACAGGTCTTTGGTCGTCCCCGGTCCACCGAGCGGAATCCCGGCTTGGCCGTCGTTCGGCACATCACCGGATATCACCGCATTGGGATCGGACTTGGTCGCGGACAGGCTCACCGCGGCGACGTTGGTCGCCACGTCCACGGTGTAATTCTGCAGGCCTGGAGCGAACGCCGGGGACATGGCCCCAGGGGTGACCGTCAATGCCGACAAATCGTTGTTGCCCGCCAGCGATATCCTATTGAGAACGACCGTGTAGGTTCTCGACTTCGTGTTTGATTCCGACACCACGATGCTGACGATCGTGGGGGGGACTCCTGCAGGGCCGGGTGTAATGGAACGGCTCGTCGTGGTCTGGCCGTCGATGCTCACGGTGTCCCCCGAGACGCGCGGTTGCGCGGCGATGGTCACGCTGGTGATAGTGCTGGACAGCTCGACGCTGTATTGGGTGGTGGTGCTGGAAAAGGCCGGTTCGAGCGCGAGCGGCCCGCCCACGGACGTCACCGTCAGGCTGGCAAGTTCCACTTCGGGATTCACGGTTGCGGAATCTGAACAACCATAAGGGCCTAAAGCGATCGCCAACAGAGACAGAACGACGAAGGAGTGCGATACGGAGGCTCGCGCCGATTTCATATGAGAATCCATCTCCTGATGTACACCAGATCGCACATGATCTGTCTCCAGATGAACCCAAACGGTAGGAACCGAAGCCACGAAAGGGTTCAACGCCGGCCGTCGCGATGTTCACAAGCCCGAACTGCCGTTCGTTCTATAACCGATCTCATCAGTCGGGTCAACAGATCGAGCCGGCGCGCCGGATCAACGGGACGGTCTGTTCACGGTGAGCGTGTAAATTTTCCTGCTTACCTGATCCTCCGCGGTCACGGAGATCGCGATTGAGGTGCTTGCTCCCAGCGCGAGCGGAACGGTTACGCTGCCGCTTGGATCTCCCTTCGTGGCGATCGGTGTCCCCGACACGGACATCACGGCGTTGGGATCGGACTTGGTGGCGGTGACGGTGATCCTGTCCACGGAACCTGGAACATCAACCATGTAGACCGGCGTACCGGCGGCAAAGTTCGGATTCAAGGTGCCGGCACTCACCCGTAAGTCCGATAGATTGGCGTCGGTCGAAGGAGCCAACCGGGTCACGACGACGGTGTAGGTCTTGACCTCGCCGTTCTGTGCCGCGACTCGAATCGACACGGTCTTGCTCGTTCCCGGTCCATCCAAGGGAATCGTCGCTTGTCCTTGGTTGGGGACGTCGCCGGAGAGCACGGCATTCGGGTCCGACTTGGTGGCGGACAGGGTCACGCTACCGATGTCGGTTGCCACTTCCGCCGTGTACGTCAGCTGGTCCGAATCAAAGGCAGGCACCAAGGCTCCTGGTGTGACGGTCAATGCCGATAGATCGTTGTCGGCGGGAAGCGCCGGCCGGTTCACGGTGATAAAATACGGCTTTTGAGCGCCATTGGGGGCGGTGACGATCACCTGAATTTCCGTGTTCGACGGACCTTCCGGCAGAGGAATGGACCGTGAATCGGTGGCTTGTTCATTGATCGTCATGCTCGCACCCCTATCCTCAGGCGCAGCGGTCACGGTGATGCTGCTCACCCGGCCACCGACGCTCACCGTGTAACTCGTCCGGCCGGAGCTAAACGAGGGATTCAAACGACCCGGCGACACGGTCAGCCGTTGAAGATTGTTATTTCCGCCGAGCGCGGCGCGGGAGACCACCAAAGTGTACGGTTTCTGGCTGCCGTTCTGCGCCGTCACGGCCACGGTGACAATGGTACTCAGCCCAGGGCCTTGCAGGGGAACGGTTTGGGCTTGCCCGGAGGCGGCGGGTTGTCCGTTCACGGTCATGGTGGCGGCAGAATCGTCCAGAGTCGGTGTCACGCGCACCGTGCCGACGCTGCTCCCGACGGAGACCTCATAGTTCAAGGTATTGGTCTGGAATCCGGGGTCTAGGGTGCCCGGCGAAATGGACAAACTTCGTAACGAATTATTCCCGGTCAAGCTCGCTTTCGTGACAAGGACGGTATAGGTGCGCGAATTGGTCCCTGATTCCGACACGACGATATTCACCGGCGTCGTGGTTCCAGGGTCGCCGAGTTGAATGGTGCGGCTCGTCGTGGCCTCGCCGTTGATCGTCACGCTGTCGCCGGCCACGGCCGGTTGAGCGGCGACCGTCACGCTTCCGGTGTTGCTGGAGAGATCGACGGTATAGCTCGTCGTTGCCGGATTGAACGACGGTTGCAACGATGCGGCGGTACTGCCGGACGTGACGGTCAGATTAGCCAGTTCGACGACCGGATTGACCGAGGCCGAGTCCGAGCAGCCATACTCACTCCATCCCATCGTCAAGATCATGAAGGCGACGAGGTATTGCCCAGCGAGGGTAAAAATACGTTTCATTGGAGGCGGTCCCTTCCCTTGATACGTAAAACGAGGAATCTGTTTGTTTTTGGCGAACCCAAACGCTACATGTGGAAACTACGAGAGGGTTCCAGTCTCTACAGAGGCGAAGCGGGAGTTCAATGTATAGCCAATCCGACCCGTGAGGTCAAGACTAGGAATTGCGACCGGGTGAACAGGTGTAGGCAATCAGAGACATGCGATGAGGAGATTTCTGGTGACAATGCTTCTGAGAGAAGCTGTCTGTCGACTGAAAGACCTTATGGGAGTGGAACGATCGTCAGTGATCAAGTACGGGAAAGGCAACCGCTCACGCGAGAACCTCACGTGAGCGGTGGAACCTTTAACTTGGCTGCCGAGTCAATCGCGCATCAGTTACCCATCATGGCCCGGGGGGCGGTGGCGGTGCGCCGTTGATCTGCAATTGTGGGAGCATGGCTGGACTCTGGTTGGACTCACCCCCGGCGTTCGACAGGGTGTAGGTAATGGTGTAGGTCCCATCACTTAATGGCGTATTCGGCCTGAGGGTATTGGTTGTTACATCAAAGGTCGCCGGGACTTTTTGCGGTGGGTTGGGAACTAGGCCCACATAGAGGTTCGGGGTCGCCCCAGCGGGCGGTGCGGCAACGCTGAACCTTGGCGACGTGACGTTGGTGATGTTGTCCTCTCTAGTCGTGCCGGACTGTGGGTCGCAGGTAGGATCAGTGGAAGATGTAGGGAGACAGGAGTCATCCGCTGATATCAGGTCCGGCGCGCTTGACGGAGCCGGCGGTTCTGCCGGCGCTGGTTGGTTGACGGTAATGGAGTACGCCTTCTCATTGCCGTTCGGTGCACGCACAAGAACGTCTATGTCGGTGGTGGATGGGCCAGTTGGGAGGGGGATGGAACGAGAATTCCCCCCTTGTGTATTGATCAGTACGGTTGCACTTGAGTCCTGGGGAGTGGCGGTCACAAGAATGGAAGTAGCGCTGCTGGGAACGTCGTTTACAACGTAGTCGGTCCTAGTCCTCGTTGTACTAAATGGGGGGCTCAGGGTGCCCGGCGATACGGTCAGGTTCTGGAGGTTACTATTTCCAGAGGGTGGGGGAGGTGCCGCTCGGTCCACGGTGATGACGTAGGGCTTTTCGCTGCCATTCACCGCCCTTACCACGATATTGATGGAAGTGGTTAAACCAGCAGCGCGCAACGGAATGGTGCGAGTCTGCCCGGAGGTCGTGATCGGCCCGGGCCCGTTTGACGTAACAGTCACGGTCGCAGCGGGATCTTGCGGTGTCGGCGTGACCGTAATGGTGCTTACGCCGCTCCCCACATCCACCGTGTAGCTCGTGGTATTCGAACTAAAATTAATCAGGTTAGGGCTTGAGGCACTCAGCCTCACCGTCAACGCCGACAGATTGTTATTGCCCGAGGGCGGGGGAGGGGCCGCTCGGTCCACGGTGATGGTGTATGGCTTTTCGCTGCCATTCTGTGCCCTTACTAGGATATTGATAGTGGTGCTTAAACCAGCAGCGCGCAACGGAATGGTTCGAGCCTGCCCGGAAGTCGTGATCGGCCCGGGCCCGTTTGACGTAACAGCCAGGGTCGCAGTGGGATCTTGCAGCGTCGGCGTAACCGTCACGCTGGTCACATTGCTTCCCACATTTACGGTGTAACTTGTGACATTGGCCCTGAAGTTTAATGTTCCCGGTGAGATGGTTAAGTTCTGCAGGTTATTATTGTTTGATACTCCACGGCTCACAGATATCGTGTAGGGCTTCTCCGCCCCGTTCTGGGCCTTCACGAGAATTGTGATAGTGGTATTTTGGCCGGGAGGATTGAGAGGGGTAATTGTGCGAGCCTGCCCGGAGGTAGTTGGTTGTCCATTCACAGTCATCGTTGCGGAAGGATCTTGTAGGGTAGGTGTAACGGTGACCGAGTTGACTGTATTACCAACACTGACTGCATAGTTGAGAGTGTTCTCATTAAATACGAGGGGTGGAGTCCCGGGCGACACGGTCAGGTTCTGTAAAGAATTGTTTCCCGCCAAACCTGGTCTCTTGATCTGGACCGTGTAGGTTCTTGAATTGGTATCTGATTCTGATACCACGATACGCACAAGCTTCGTGGACTCCGATGGCACTGGCTGACCCAGATCGATAACCCTGCTTGTCGTTGTCTGGCCATCAATACTGACGGTATCACCGGATACGGCGGGTTGAGCACTGACAGTCACACTTGTAATGTTGTTGGTGAGATCAACAGTGTAGTCAGTTGTTGCAGGGCTGAAGGGTGGTGTGAGTGTTGCTGTAGTGGTTTCGGTACTGACCGTCAGGCTCGCAAGTTCCACTGCGGGGTTGACGGTCGCCGAGTCACCGCAGCCATAGGTGATCAGGCCGATCAGGATCATAAAGGTGGCACTCAGATACTGTTTCATGACGGTCATGGTGCGTATCATGGGGATTTAGTCTCTTTCGTTAAGAGGCGTGAAGTGGGCAGGTCCATCAGCGAACCCCAACAGAAGCTAACGGATACTACGGAAGAGCGAAAGCCTGGTCCACCCCTACTTAGGTATAGGGAAACAGGGGCTATGTATTAACCAAACCATTCTGTGGGAGTCAAGGCTCTCGGGATCGAGACCAGGGGAATTGGTATCGATGTGGGTTGGGACAGTGAATATATCCTGAGGATGGGCTCGGCACCTGGACTGACAAGACAACAGGCTGGAAAGGATGGCGTGTAGACAATTCGTTATGGCAGTGGCGGCGGGGGTGGAGGTGGATCTTCTCGATGCACCATGATGGTGTAGGTCCTGGTATCAACCAAATTCTGGGCGCGCACTTCGATGATAATAGGAGTATCTGATCCTGGATCTCCAAGAGTTATCAACTGGCTTGGCGCACCCGAGATAATTCCTTGTCCATTGACCGTCATAGTCGCAGTCGTGTCCTCTAGTGTCGCGGTTACGGTAACGATTAGAACGTCAGTTGTTACATTGACTATGTAGGGTTGCGGGTTGCTGAGATCAACGGGATGATTTATGGGAATATTCAAGGGGTCTGCCGTTACGAGCAACGCCGACAGATTGGTATTACTCGACGGGGCCGCTCGGTTGACCTTGATAGTGTAAGTATTTGGGCTGCCATTGGGAGCTATCACGAGAATGTTGATGTCCAGACTTGATGGGGCCGCGCCAAGGGGAAAGTCACGTGCTTGGTCAGAACTAGTTCCTTGTCCATTGATCGTCATCGTGGCAGCCGTATTCTGAAGCGTTGCGGTCACGGTCACGTTATCTATATTGGTAGCTACGTTAACCGTATAGGATAGGGTTCCCTTATCAAAGAGCGGATCTAAAGGGCCTGGCTCAACCTTCAGGTCCTTTAAGTTGTTGTCATCGGAAAGATGGTTCACCGTGATGCCGTAGGTCTTCTTGCTACCATTTGGTGCTATTACTTCTATTGTTACAGGAGTGACTGCTCCTGGCCCACCAATTGGGATGATTGCTTGACCTGAACTGGTTAGCTGTCCATTGATCACGATAGTGGCGTTCGGATCCGACTTGGTTGCAGAGACAGTTACGCTGCTAGCATTGGCATCATCAACGTTAACAGTGTAGTCGAGGATATCCACATCGAAGTCAGGAACTAGAGTCTGATTTGTAGTGCCTACTTTGACGGTCAAGGCCGACAGATTATTGTCGCTGGATAAGAGTCTGGTGACATTGACGGTATAGGTCGTTTCGCCTCCGGTCTGTGATTCCAAGAAGATGGTAATTGTGGTGATCGATCCCGGTGCGCCGAGGCTCACGGACCGTTGCGTGGTGACGGTCCCGTTGATCGTGACAATTGTCGTGATGTCCTTGGGGACGGCTGTCACGGTGACGCTGGCAGCGGATGTCGGCGCATTGACCGCATAGCTGGTGGTGTTGGCGAAAAACCCCGGCTGGAGGGTCCCGGGGGTAACGGTCAAGCTGGAGAGGGGTACCGCGACGTCCGCTGAAACCGATGCCGAATCCGTGCAGCCATGGGAACTCAGGCCGATGGCCAGGAGAAGGGCGGCGATACACCATTGTTTGGCGAGGATAAGATTCTGACTCATACAACCAGTCACTTTCGTTGGTTGTTAGAAGTAAGGAGATCGCTCATGGTTGTGAACACGAACCATGGATGCCGATACTACGAGAGGGGTCCCGATCGGTCTATCCCTACTTGTGTAAGGGCCTATCGAGGTTTGGGACGGTGTCCCCATGCTCAGGGCGGGGTTTGATTAGGATCTGCGGCGGGGTGAACCGGTATGCTGATGACATCGATACGTGCGGGAGAAAAATGTGAAGTGAAAGACCGTTCTTCGCGATGCGGCGGAATCAGTGATGGGCCGAAGTACCGAGGTTAATCATCATCTCCGTCGTCTTCGTCATCGCCATCCCCCCTATTATTTCTGTTGCCACGGTTGTTTCTATTTCCTCCATCGCCGTCGTTTCCGTTGGACGCTCGCCTGATTGTAACGCGGTAAGTCTTGGCATTTCCATTCGGCGGGTTGACGCGGATCGAAATGTTCGTGTTCGATCCCTCGGCGCCAAGGGCAATTTCACGCGGCTGACCTGAGCCGGTTCCCTGTCCATCGATCGTCAGGCCGGCATTCGGGTCTTGCAGCGTCGCGGTGACGCTGACGCTCGTCACGTCGGCGCCGACGTTCACCCTATAACTCGTTGTGCCCGGGGTGAATGAGGGGATCAAGTCGCCGGGGGATATGGTCAAGGCCGACAGGTTGTTGTCGCCTGCTTGTGCCCTTCGTTCGACGGTGACGGCGTAGGTCTTGGAATTTTGGTTCGGGGCGGTGACGGTGATCGAGACGACCTCACGTGTCCCAGGCCCGCCGAGCGAAATGGTCGCTTGCCCGGTCGCCGTGCCTGCTCCGGCATTCACCGACCCGGACATCACGGCATTCGGGTCGGATTTGGTGGCGGAGACTATCACGCTGGTGACGTCCTCGGCGACTTCGACCGTATAGGTGAGTCTATTCCGGTTGAATGAAGGAGACAGGGCACCGGGCGATATGGTCAAGGCTGACAAGTTGTTGTTGCCGGCTTCTGCCGCTCGTTCGACGGTGGTGGTGTAGGTCTTCTGACTGCCATTGGGACCGGTCACAACGATTGTAATCAGGGTATTCGACCCGGCTCCATTCAGCGTCACGGTTCGCGCTTGTCCGGAATCAGTGGCCTGCCCGTTCACCGTCATGCTCGCCGCGGTGTCTTGCAGCCTGGGCGTGACCGTGACGCTCGTCACGCTGTTGGCCACGCCCACCGTATAGTTGGTCCTATTCGGGCTAAACGTGGGATCGAGGGTGCCCGGCGACAGGCTCAACCCCGACAGATTATTATTCCCGCCAAGCGCGGCACGGTTGACACCCATCGTGTAGGTTTTCTGAGTGCCGTTCTGCGCCGTCACGACAATGAAGACCGGTATGCTCGACCCTGGTGCGCCTAATTGAACGGTCCGACCCTGACCGGAGGTCGTGGCCTGCCCGTTCAGCGTGATGCTCGCGGCGGAGTCTTGCAGCCTGGGCGTGACTATGACGGTCGTCACGCCGCCCGCCACATTCACCGTATAATTCGTCCTGTTCGCGTTAAAGCCGGGGTTCAGGGTTCCCGGCGATACAGTCAGGCCCTGCAAGTTGTTGTTACTGGAAACTCCGCGACTCACCGTCAGCTGGTAAGATTTTGGGCTTCCGTTCTGAGCGATCACGACAATCGGGATGACCGTGGGTTGGCCCGCGGGACCGAGGGTGATGGTCTGACCCTGTCCGGAGTTCGTGGGTTGCCCGTTTACCGTCATCGTCGCGGCCTGGTCGGACAACGCGGGGATCACGGTGATCCTGCCGACATTGTTGGCCACATCGACGGTATAGGCCTGCACGTTCGGATCGAAGGAAGGCACCAGGGTCCCGGGCGACAGGGTCAGGCTCTGTAACGAGTTGTTCCCGGTGAGGCCGGCCCGAACTAAAAGGACGGTGTAGGTTCGAGAGTTGGTGCCCGATTCGGACACGACGATGCTGACAGGCGTCGTCGTACCGGCGGCGCCCAGCGGGATCGCGCTGCTCGTGGTCGCCTGACCATTGATCGTGACCGTATCGCCGGCCACCGCGGGTTGAGCGGAGATCGTCACGCTCGTGATATCGCTGGATAGATCGACGTTGTACTGAGTGGTCCCCCCGCTGAAGGCCGGCTGAAGCGTTCCCGGGTCAACCGACAGGCTGGCCAGTTCCACCACGGGGTTCACGGTCGCCGAGTCGCCGCAGCCGAAGAGGCACACGCTCATCACCATTATCAAAACGGCGGGCAGGTATTGTTCAGCGACGGCGAGGGGTCGCGGCACGTGTACCCGGTTTCGACCGATCGGCATGGCCACCTTTCTTCGCGAGAGCGATCAGCAGGCTGAAAAGCATTTCATATGAAAACCGCGGTCTGTAGGAATTAGGGAGATCCCGAGCCGTGAGAGAGAGGGGAGTGCCGATCAGAACGGGTATTTCGGAGCAAGGCCGACGTCAGCGGTTGGTGGCGGCTTTGTCTTTTGGATTGGCGAGCAGTTCAGCCTTGGAGGGAATCTGCTTGAGCAGATCCGGGCGCACTTGAAAGACACCTTGCAGACGTTGGCCGGTTGCATACAACAGATTGCCGGATTGGTTGCCGAGAGTCAGTTTTCCCGTGGTCTTGCCGTCTTTGCCGGTGGCCACGAATTCCGCGGCGGGAGCCAATAGACCATAGGGAGCCAGGGGCGCGGATTGTTTCATGACGCGTTCCTCGGCGGGGAGGTTGGCGACGCGGCTGACGAAGAGGTACGCCGCCTCCTGGCTGACTTTCTCGGTGGGTTGGTCTTCGAGCACCCACTCGCCGGTCTGGTTGATCAAGACATACTGGTGCTCTCTCGTCTTCACCGACAACATCGCGATGTCGGTGTAGTCAAGGCCGAGCAGCCGTTTGTCCTGGAGCGTGAAGAGTTCTTTCGTGAGGTCTTTGATCAATGCGGGGTTGATGTAATACAGCGGCCCATCGGCCGTCGTTTCCGCAATGGCCTCCCCGCTCTGAGGATTCGGCTGATAGAGCCGGACTGTTTGGTCGCCCGCGACGGTATGCAGCGTGACTTTCACTTTCGGCGCGGTCAGGGTTTTGGCGACGGCGTCTCGCTCAGGACCAGGATCAACGACCCCGAGCGCCTTCAGATCCTCCAACCGAAACATCAACGAGCGGACTTCGTTCTGGTCCGCCTCTGCTTCGATCGGATAGCGGATTTTCCAAGAAGGTCTGGGCTTGTCCTTCGACATGTTGTAGATCACGATTTCCGTCGTCGGGTAGGTGAGGCGGACCCGTTCGATGTCATTTTGGACGAAACGCAAGAGCTCCTTCCGACGGAAGGTCATCAACGACTTGTTGACGAAATCCTTCGGCGCCAAGTTGGTCAGCAACACGCGACGATCCGACTTGCGAAACACATAGAGGGTGTTGGACAGGGGACCGCTGTCGCCGATGGAGATCGTCTCCTGTTGTGTTCCGGCAGTGATGGTGAGGGTGGTCACCGGCTGTTCAAGCCCGTATGGCGCCAGCTGGGACGGCTGTTCCTCGACGGTTCTGGTGACGGGGCCCGTCACGAGCGCTCGGATAAGCGCCTGCACCTCTCGATGATCGGCATCCGTTTGAAGCGGAGCCACGATAGACCATTTGCCTGGCTCCGCCAGTTTCAACTCGATGGGGCCCTGAGCGGTGGTGACCGAGAGTCCGGTAATGGCGGTTTCCGGAAAAGGGAGGAGTTGCTTCTGCTCCGTTTCTTGTTTCTCTTCCCGCTGTTTGGCGGGAAACTCCACGAGGTAGAGATAGCTCCCCAGACCAGCGAGAACGACGAACAACAGGAGTGTGGGCCAGTAACGCATCACGTCTTTTAAAGGTTAAGGTTAAGACGAAGGTTGAATGCGAATGGTTGAATCCTAAACCTCAGCCTCAGCCTTCTCGCTTCTTTCATGTCCGTTACAGGCGTCGGCGTTTTCTCCACACGAGGATGCCGGTGAGCAACGTCACGAGCGGGAGGAAAACAACTTGTATGTAAATCAGAGCCCGTTCCTGGGTGGGATTGGGTGTGAACGGCCGCAATGCCGGTTCTTTCGGTGCGATGGAAATCAAGTCCCGTTCCTCGGCCAACCACCCGGTCGTATGGAGAAAAAAGTCGCTGTTGCCGGGAAAATTGAAAAAGGCATTGGAGACAAAGGTGGAGTTGCCGATCACCACGATGGCCGGGCGCGGCTTGCCTTCTTCGGGGGCCTTTTTCGGAGCCAGCGCCGCCGCCATGGGCAGCGGCCCCTTCACGTCTTCCTTTTCGCTCAGGCTGACCACACGACCTTGCATGTTCGTCTCCGCCCAACTGTTCGGCGAGGTACGAGCCAGCGGCACGAAGTCCCAGTCCTTACCGACCTGTTCGTCGAAGGTGACGTGACGCGAGAGGGGCAGCAGCACGGCGGAGGTCAGGTCCTGCGTGATCTCATGCTCGGTGAAGGTCCGGACCAACAGCGCCGTGAGGTCTCCCTGTGCCAACCGATCTTGCAAATCGACCAACACCCCGGGCCCCAGGCCGAGTCCCCAATGGGCGAGCAAGGATTCCAACCCTGTCTGTGTATCAGGATCGGCCAGCACCAGCAGGTGACCACCCTTCTCGACATAGGTGCGAATACGATCCTGCTCTTCTTTAATGACGGAACGGCGTGGGCCCGCGATGACGAGGACGGACGTATTGTCCGGCACGGCGGATTCCTTGAGGAGCGAGACCGTGCCGACGTCATACCCTTGGCGGATCAGGGCCTCTTTCGCGATGGAGAGCCCGTTGCGGTCCTTCTCCTCGACATTCAATTCGCCATGGCCTTCGAGAAAGACGACACGCTTTTTCGCGTCCTTGGAGATTCGAAGTAAGGCGCCCGTCAGTTCGACTTCCGAGGGGGACATCACGCGGATCGTCTGGCCGTTGCTCTCGAAAATCGCGGTGTCCGTTCGGAAGATCCCGTAGGTTTGAGCCATCTTCGGCTGTTTCTCCGGATCGACGAATTCCACGCTCAGTTTGGTCGAGGCTTGCCGATAGCTTTCCAGGCGCTCCTTGAAAGCTTGATAGCCGGGATCCTTTTCCCTGGTGAAGACGGTGATCTTGACGTCGTGCGGCAAGGTTCTGAGAACCCGATAGGTTTGCGGCGCGAGGGTGAAGTTCTGATTCTCGGAGAGATCCCAACGGATCGAATGACGGGAGGCCAAGAAATTCACGATGACTAAAATGCCGGTAAAGAGCAGGACCATCAGCAGGCTATTGAGTCCCATTCTGGTCGACCGTCGGCTGGAGAAGGCTTTGACGGTCTCGAAGTGCAACACGAAGAACGCCGCTAAGCAGGCCAGCGCCAAGCCTTCCGTGACCGTGACGGCCCAGAGCCAGTCTGGTCGAAGGCTGTAGGCGACCATGCCGCCGATGCCGAGCAACATTCCGAGAATGCCGAGGGGGAGGGATTTCAGACTCATTTCCAGCTGGTCGATTCCACGACGCGATGTGTGAGGAATAACATGAGAGCCAGTCCGCTTCCGAAGTAGACGAGGTCGCTTGTGTCGACCAGGCCCCGTACGAGGCGCTCATAGTGTTCCATGTATGAAACGTACGAGATGACGCGGCCCGCGGTGGTGTCCCCGAACAGGCTTCCCAATCCGGCGATCAACCAGATGGTCAGCAGCATGCCGAAGCTGACGAAGGCGGCCACGATTTGGTTTTCCGTCAGCGCCGACGCAAACAGGCCGACGGAGATAAACAACGCCCCCAGCAACACCATTCCCAAATAGCCGGTCCAGATGGGATTCCAATCGAAGTCGCTGAAGAGCATCAGCATCGTCGGGACCAGTACGGTCAACCCCACGAGGCCGAGATAGATCGTGAACACGCTGACGAATTTGCCGACGACGATCTCATTGATCCGGATCGGCGAGGTCATCAAGAACTCAAACGTCCGGAGCTTCCGCTCCTCCGCGAACAAGCGCATGGTCAGGATGGGCAGAATAATCACGAGCACGATCCGCATGCTCGCGAACAGATTCCGAAAGACCAGATCGTTCAAGTTGATCTGAGCCATCCCTCCCTGCATCTGCATCAGTTGGATGGCTTGCGCACCGGCGAACCCGACGTAGAGGTAAGAGAGCAGCCCAAAGATCAACAAAAAGACCGCGCCGACCACGTACACAATGGGGGAAACGAAATAGACTCGCAGTTCTTTACTAATAACGGCTTGCACCGGCGTCATATCAGCTCCTACGTGTCCACCTTTTCTGCGGAGGCCAGGCTCACGGTGGCCTCCGTCGTATCCGGAGTCTGGTCCTCGTGGCGCGTGAGCTGGAGGAAGACGTCTTCCAACGTCATCGACACGGTGCGGAGTTCAAGCAATCCCCACTGGTTCGACACGGCCACGCGGGCGATCTCGTCGCGCAGATCGCGGCCGAGCTCGCTTTCGATTAAAAAACTTCCTCCAGCCTGCCCGGGAAGCACGTTCAGAATGCCGGGAATCGCGCGAAGCTTCGTCTCGCAGTCGGCCGGACATGTCTTGAGGGTGATCGAAACTTTCTCCGATTGACGCAATCGGGTCGACAACTGTTCAGGGGTATCTTCCGCGACGATGCGGCCTTTATTGATGATGACGACCCGTTGGCAGACGGCGGTCGCTTCCGGAAGGATATGGGTGCTGAGAATCACGGAATGCGAGCCGGCCAGGCTCTTGATGAGCTCACGGATTTCAATGATTTGCTTGGGATCAAGGCCGACCGTCGGTTCATCGAGGATCAGAACCGGGGGATCGTGCAACAGCGCTTGCGCCAGGCCCACGCGCTGACGGTAGCCGCGGGAGAGGTTGCCGATCAGTCGGTGCCGCACCGAACCCAGCTCAAGTCGTTCAATGGATTGATCGAGGGCCGACGAGAGTTTCGGTCCGGTAGTTCCACGAAGCCGGCCGACGAAGGTGAGATATTCCGTGACGGTCAGTTCTTGGTAGACCGGCGGCGTTTCCGGCAGGTATCCGATCTGCCGTTTCACTTCCAGCGGCTGCTCAGTGCAATCAAAACCGGCCACTCGCGCGGTACCTTCCGTCGCCGGCATGAAACAGGTGAGGATTCGCATCGTGGTCGTTTTGCCGGCCCCGTTGGGACCAAGGAATGCCAACACCTCCCCCTTGGCCACCGAGAAGGTGACGCGATCGATGGCCGTATGATGGCCGTACCGCTTGGTAATGTTGTGAACGTCGATCACGAAAGTGATATCGGTGCGAACAACCGCGGAGAATGGAGCGGTACCGCTCTCGACACTACACCCTGTTCACTCGATCGGGATCTTACTCACTCCGTCCGAGGCAGTCAATATATCGATAACCGGTATCGTGAGGGATCGACACAAGCCACCCGCGACCCGCGGGTGTTGAATTTAGTTTCCATCTCATTTATATAAAGGTCGCGAGGCAGCTGTACTTATGTATAACCCATGTAGCCCCCCTCTTGATCCCGGAACGGAACTCTCCATACGGAGGTGGGGGAACCGGTACTCCAGTCGGTATTGTCGAACTCGCATACCTCTCATACGCTGAATCGACCAGAGATCCCATTATTGACCACAGAGGGAGGCGATGCCCAGCATGCATACTGAGCTTCAGCACGGTCGACCCGTATCGTCCACAGCCTTCGCGATCCTCCTGTCCCTGTCGTTGGGGGCCTGCTCGTGGGTTCCCAAAGGAGATGCGCAACTCGATGTAGGGATCAAGGATCGGGGAGTCGCTTCCTGGTACGGCGGGCAGTTTCATGGGAGGCAAGCCGCGAACGGCGAGTTGTTCGATATGGAAGCCCTGACGGCGGCCCATCGAACCATGCCGCTGGGAAGTGTCGTGCGCGTCGTCAATCTGACCAACGGCAAACATCTCTACGTCCGAATTACCGACCGGGGACCCTATGAAAAAGGGCGAATTCTCGACTTGTCCCATGGAGCGGCGGTCCAGTTGGGGATGGAGCAGAAGGGGTTGGCGCTTGTCCAGGTCGAAATCGTCGGCGAACGCCGCCCGGAACTGATGTTGTTGTCGGAAAAATTTGCTGATCGGGGTGCCGCGCTTCTGGTTGATGCGCCCCAGCACGTCCATCGGACCTCGGCGGGAATGGCCTCTCCGGCTCGAAATTTCCTCGGGGACCTGTGGATTGCGAGGCGGAATCGCTGGGCCCTTGCCATGCTCGCGGTGGCTCACCCGACCGACGCTCCAGTTGCGTCGCTGGTCCTCAACTGAGTTCGATCTTGCGCGGTGACTATTGAGCGGGTCTTCCTGGCCCGCTTTGTTATGTCGACATCAGCGGCCTTCCTCGTTCGCGCTGCACCGCATCCTCGTGACTCCTCTCCAGGTTGACAGTGTGTAAAGCTCTCCACTAGACTGCACCGATCGTGTCAGCAGCGGACAAATGCATGAGTGTATCGAAGGGGAGGCGTGGATCGATGGCCAAAAAGCGAGCAGCGGAACCGGATGAAGTGAAGCTGAAAAAGAAGATCGCCGTTAAGTTGACCAACCACAGCAATCCAGAGGGAGATGCGGCGCTCCGGTCCTTGAGGAAACGTCTAAAGAGGGAACAACGTAGGAGAAGAGCGCTGGCGTTGCGAAAGAAGCGGGCGGCCGGAAAACAAGGTGCGGCGGCCTCTCCGTCAGCGTAGTGTGAATGGCCCCACTCGTGTCACGGACTGATTCCATGGAACAAGAACCGACACCGACCGCTCCGGGAGGGAACCCTCTCAGCCAGGAAGCCGGTGATCAACTAACCGCCGGCGGTACGGGGGATCAGGCGCAGACAGAGTCGCCCGCCGCCGACATGTCGGCGGTCGGCCCAGATCCGGTCGCGCTCGAAGAAGAACGGGTGAAGGATGAGATCGATATTCAAATCGATCTGCTGAACGATCCCGACTGGGTGGTGCGCCGCGAAGCGGTCATTACGCTGGGGGAAATGGGTGATGAGCGCTGTGTCGAACCGCTGGCCCGCGCCTTGCGCGACGGTGACTGGCAGGTTCGAGAGGTCGCGATCGAAGCGATGGGGCAAGTGGGGTCTCCCGCCGTCGAGACGCTCCTCAAACTGCTCCGCGATTGGGAAGTTCGCAAATACGCCATCGCCGCGCTTGGAAAGATCCGCGACGAACGGGTGCTCGATCCCTTGATGCTTCAGCTTCGGAATGATGAATTCAAGGACGATGCCGTCGACGCCTTGGTCGCACTGGGTGAGCCGTCCGTCGAGCGGCTGATCGGCGCCCTTCGTGATAAGGATGAAAACGTCCGCAAATGCGCGGTCCTTGCCTTGGGGCGGATCAAGAGCGATGAGGCGATCGATCCTCTTATTCAGATGCTTGGCGATAAGGACTGGTTTACGCGACTGACGGCCGCCGCCGCCTTGGAGTCGATCGGCGATGAGCGGGGCCGCGAAGCAATCACGCCGCTGCTCAAGGACCCCGATATGGTGGTCAAGATGCGGGTGGAGCGAATCCTGGCCAAGTGGAAGAAGACGTCGATTTCCCAACCGGCCAACGCATGAGTTATTTGTTCAGCAATTGATCCAGTCTCTGCTGGAGTTCGTCCAACCTTTTCATCGGCACGAAGTTCCCCGCTGCGATGTCAGCCTTCACCTCGCGCAGTGATCCGGCCATCTCCCGTAGAGGAGTCGTGGTGGGATCGGGATTGGCTCCCTTCGTTGTGCCATCCATAGAAGTGATGGCCTCCGTCAATTCTTTCGCGGCCTTCTCGTAATCACGATCGGCGAGGTGCGTCTTCGCCTGAATCAATCGAGCTTTGGCTTCCACGAGTCCCTGACGCCGGCGAAGATCGCGCTCGATCTCGAGTGTCGTGTCCATCACGTTTCGGGACACGTCCTTCAACGACTGTTGAAGTTCCGCCACCGTCCGCTGCAGCGACCCGACGGGCCGCTGTCCGATATAGTAGCCGGCGCCGAACGCCCCGATGATCAGCAACAGAACGGTGACGAATTTAGCCATACGGGTCCTTGCTCAACGAGGTCGAGATGGTGACGAGGTCTCTCTGATCAGTCGGTGCAGTACACTGTTGGCTGCGGCAATGCGCACCGCTTCATCGGAATCGTGAAGGCCCTTCACGAGGAGGGGGATGGCGCTCTCGCCGCTCCTCCGCAACGCCTTGGCGGCCATGAGGCGAGGAAGCGGCTGTTGGTCCTGTAACAGGGTGTGCAACAGCGGCAGCGCCTGTTTGTCCGACGAGGCACTCAACGCCTGCGCCGCGGCGGCACGAATGGATGGGTCGGCATGCCGAGCCAGCTCGGTCGCCAGCATCATGGCTGAAGAATCGCCGAGACGAAGCAAGCCTTCTGCCGCATGGGCTCGGACGCGCGGATCGGGATCGCGGGTAAGCGCCATCAGCAGCGGTCGATTTTCTTTGATCCCCAGCCTTCCCAGACTTGCGGCAGCGACGCCGCGAACCATCGCCATCTCGTCTCCGATTGCATGCGTGAGCGGGGCCACCCCGCCGGGAGATCCAAAATCTCCCAGCGCTCCGGCGGCAAATGCGCGCACCGATGGATCGGGATCATACACGGCTTGCGCCAGGACCGCCAGGCTGGTCGGACGTTTGAGGCGACCCAACGCACCCAGCGCGGCCATCCTGGATTCAGCATCCGGCAGGGTCGCCGCGTTGGTAATGTCGTCCAGCTTTTCGGAGCGGCCCATTCGAACCAAGGCGGCGTAGGCGAAGATGGCCTCCGGCCCGTCTTCAGTACGCGCGACATCCAGAAGCCGTTGCTGAACGTCGGTCGCGTGAGCCTCACCGAGCGCGGTCATCGCCGCGATACGGACGGTCGGCATGTCGTCTCGCAACGCACGGCGCAAGGCACCGGACTTCGACGCAAGTCCGGCTTTTCCGATCGCCTCGGCGGCGCGCGCGCGTACGACCACCGACGGGTCCAGCAAGCCATCTTCCAAAATCGCGGCGGTTTCCGGCAGGCCCAACTCCGCGAGGGCTGAGTAGGCCGCGATGCGCACATGTTCCTTGCGATCCCGAACCTGGCTGGTGATTATGCTCAGCGCCAAGGGGCGGAGAAGGGACGGATCAGGAGGCTGCCCCGGCCGGCTCGTTTTTTCATAGATGGCCAGGGCCTCGTCTGTCCGTCCCAGACGGACATAGCTGAGCAAGCAGAGACGAAGGAATGCGTTTGAGGGAATCGTGTCCGGCGGAAGATCTCGATAGAGAGTGATCACTTCGGGATAGTCGCCCGCCTTGAAGAGGGCCGCGGCTTTCGATTCAACGGTGGAAGCGGTTCCTGCCGATGCCGTGAAGAGAGGTGTTGTGAGAAGAGTCAGAATGAGCGCGCCGATGAGGCACGCGTGTTGAGCCGGATTGGAGACCAGGTCACGTATCAGGTGGCGAGCCGCTGCGTCGAACCGAGCTACCATGTCGTCGGCTGGCGCACCGTGGCGGCGCGGTACATGAGACTGACATAGTCCTTCAGCATGCGCGTGGTGCAGAACTGGGGCGCGATGGTACGGATACATTCCTTGACCATTTGAAGCCAGCCGCGGGGAATCCCGTCGCGATCGCGTTGATAGAACAGCGGCACGACTTCCTGTTCCAGCACGCGATAGAGCTGTTCCACATCATGATGGTCTTGGGCTTGCGCGTCGGCCTGTTCACTCAACGGTTGGATGCCCCACCCGTTGGCTCCGTTGTACCCCTCGACCCACCAGCCGTCGAGGACACTGAGGTTCAACACGCCGTTCAGGGCGGCTTTCATGCCGCTGGTACCGCTGGCTTCCATCGGAAAGCGAGGGGTGTTCAACCAAATGTCGACGCCTTGGACGAGATACTTCGCCATATGCATCTCGTAGTCTTCCAAGAACGCGATGCGGCCGCCCAGCTTGTGATCATGGCAGAAGTTCAGTACTTCGTGAATAAAGTACCGACCCGGCTCATCGGCCGGATGGGCCTTGCCGGCGAAGATTAGTTGGACCGGGCGCCATCGGTCCTGCAGGAGCGTCTTCAGCCGTTCCAGGTCCCGGAAGAGCAGCGTCGCACGCTTGTACGTCGCAAATCGACGCGCGAACCCGATGGTCAATGCCTCGGGGTCTAGGAGCGTGCCGCGTGTGAGGACCTGAGACGGCTGCAGATGGCCGTGCATCCAGCCGGCCCTGGCTCGCTCGCGGATAAAGCCCATCAATTTTCGCTTCATTGCCTGTCGAACCGCCCAAAGTTCATGGTCGGGTACATCCATCACCCGCTGCCACATGGCCGGATCATCGCAGGTATGGGCCCAGGTCGGGCTGAGCGATTTACTATACAGATGGTGCAGTTCGGGCGAAATCCAGGTCGGCGCATGAATGCCGTTGGTCACGCTGCGAATGGGAATCTGGTCCGCCGATAATCCCGGCCAGAAGTGCTGCCACATCTCGCGGCTGACGCGCCCATGTTCACGACTGACGCCGTTGACATGGGCCGACAGACGCATGACCAGCGCCGTCATGTTGAAACCGTTCCCGCTGGATTCGGGAGTTTCGCCGAGATGGAGAAACTCGTCGCGTGAAAGGCCCAATTGTTCCCAATAGCCGGCGAAGTATCGATCCATCAAATGGTGCGGGAAGACGTCGTGCCCCGCCGGCACGGGCGTGTGGGTCGTGAACACGGTGCTCTGACGGACCAGTTCGCTGGCTTCCGCGTGAGATGAACCCTTTTGAACAAACTCCCGGACGCGCTCCAAGGTGAGAAAGGCGGAGTGCCCTTCGTTGGCATGCCAGACCGAGGGCGAGATGCCGAGCGAGCGTAACATGCGCACGCCGCCGATCCCCAATAAGATTTCCTGACAGAGGCGCATCTCTTGATCGCCGCCGTAGAGACGGGCGGAGAGCGCGCGATCCTCCGGACTGTTCTCCGGCACATCGGTATCGATCAGAAACAACGGTACACGGCCGACCAGTACTTTCCAGACGGCGGCGGTGACACGGCGCCCGCCCATGTCGACGGCAAACCGGCAAGGTTCTCCCGCCGAAGTCTGAGCCAAGTGAACCGGAGACTCATCACGATTGAACGGGGCGTACGCCGCCTCTTGCCATCCTTCCGGTGTGATCCGCTGGCGGAAATAGCCTTGCGGATACATGAACCCGACGCCGACAAGCGGCAACCCGAGGTCGCTCGCTTCTTTGCAATGGTCCCCGGCCAAAATGCCGAGGCCTCCGCTATAAATCGGGACCGAGGCATGGAGTCCGAATTCGGCGGAGAAGTACGCAATCGTGGTTTTCGTCAAATCGGCATGGTGCGTTCCGGTCCAACTTTTCTTGTTGGCCAGATATTCGTCGAACAGACGGAACACCGCGGAGTACTGGCGGAGAAACGACGGGTCTTCGGCCAAGCGCGTCAACCGGTCCGGTCTGACGTCGCTCAAGAGCTTCACCGGATTATGGTTGGTGAGAAACCACAGCGTCGGATCAATCGCCTCGAACAGCTGGCGCGCTTCCCACGTCCAACTCCACCAAAGATTCTGCGCCAGCTCGGGCAGGCGACGCAGATTGTGCGGAAGCGAATTATTCACCACATTCGGAGAATTCACAAACACTCCTTTGCTCAAGATTGCGCGATCGGCATTGCGCAAGAACGGGAAGGGCCGGTCGGGTTCAGGCATGCCCCGCCTTATGCCACGAGGCCCAGTCCTTGGAGAATGCCACGACGGCATAACGTTCGCCAACAATTTTCGCGACGCGGTTCAAGAGTTTGGTGAGTTGTTGAAGTTCGGACGGTGTGAGGTCCTCACGGAACCGTGGATGGAGACCCCAACGGGTTTCCACTTCTTCGCCCGACACGCTCGACATCAAGCTGACGAGCTTGATCTCCTGGCCCGTCGACTTGTTCTCTTCCGTCAAAGCCGCGACCGTGGGAGCTACAATCAGCGGCGCTTCCTGAGAGGAGGGTGCCTGTCCTTGGAGGACTGCGCTGAGGGCCGGCACGGCCGCGCTGGCACAGAGCGATGCGGCGGAGCTGAGCTGGGCATTGCTCGGCGCACCGAGCGCCTCGGCCACTTTCTCCCCGAAGTCACGGAACATTTCACTTTTCGTTTTGGAGTCCTCGGAGATCAGGAACTTGTACGTCTCATAGGTCCGGCGACTCTCCGCCACCGTCGTGCCGATCGTCAGCACGATCTCCATCTGATCCGCGTTGTTTCCGAAGGCCGGCTCCAGCACGCGTTTCAGCTGCTGCGCCACGGCGTCCTCGAGCCCGTTCATGAACTCCATTTGATCCTTCATCGGGATGTGGAGAGCGACCAGGCGGTCCGTGAGGTTGAACATGATCTTGAGGAATTCAAGGTAGATGCCCCACTCACCCTGGCGCGTGAGCTTCAACGCCTGATCCGGGGCGTTGCGCTTCATCATCGTGACCGACTCGCCCGACACGGCGAGCATCAGTTCAGCCAGCTGGCGAAGCTGTTCCCTGTATTCCGTATTGGCAGTGGCCATAGGTGCGCTCAAGAGCAGCGGAGATTATAACGGAGACTGGAGAGGGGAGCAAAGAGGTGATTCTGCAATTCGTTGTCCGTGCTTGACGGTGCGAGTACGATTCTGACGAAGAGTTAACTCAATGGTAAAAACGACGCCGAAAACCGAGCAAGAATTAATCGCGCTTGCTTCTGTCCATATATACAAAATATACAAACATACAAAAACCTGAAAGGTTTCTTGAAAGGCTGGAGATCCGAGGAGGGTGGTCATCTTCGATACAGAAGCGGAAGCCATGGCCGATGCTCTAGTCTGGGACTCTTCCGCTTTCCGAAGTACTTGCGTGGGCGGACTAACATATTATTCATTCCAATGTTCCACCCCTTGATCATCCCACACTGGTTGCCGTTCTCTAGTCCTTCCTATACATTGACCGCTACGGAACAGCGATGGATTCTGATTCAACATTTACAGTTCGCGAAAGCGAGAAGAGGTCGCCGATTGAGGTGTTGCGGCGAGATGAGGCGAGGGAGCATCTGCTTGCGATTGCGGATATGCTGGCCAAGGTGCTGGATACGTCGATCAGAATTCCTGGGACATCGTGGTCGATCGGATTGGATCCGCTGCTGGGGCTCATTCCAGGGATCGGCGACGTCATTGCCAATTTGATCGGCACCGTCATTCTTGGCATCGCGACACGTCTTCAGATACCGCGAATCGTGCTGGCCCGCATGAGTCTCAATCTGTTGATCAACGGGACGGTGGGCGCGGTCCCGGTTGTGGGGGATCTCTTCTCGGTCTGGTTTCGAAGTCATACGAGAAATGCCGCATTGCTTCGTAAGGCAGCAATGGAACCGGAGCGAGAGACGGCTGCCGACTGGTTCTACGTCGTCGGAATCCTTGGCGGCACGGTGGCGCTTTTGTTGCTCACGATTAGCTTCATCGTGTGGGTGGTCTACAAGCTCTGGACGATGGTAGCGGGTGGATAGGAAACGGAAGTCGAGTGTGATATACAACGAACCTTCCTAAGTAACGCAATTAGCAGTTACCTCCTTCGCTGATCTCCATGGAACGAGAAGTCAAAACTTACGTGTTGAAGCGGCCCACTGAGGAGGCCGTGCCGCGCACGTTGTCCATCAACTATGCGGCGGCATTGAATCCCCAGCAACTGGCGGCGGTGACGGCGGGTGACGGTCCTTCGTTGGTCATAGCGGGTGCTGGAAGCGGCAAGACACGCACGTTGGTCTACCGCGTGGCCTATCTCATCGACTCCGGCGTGGATCCGTCGAATATTCTTCTGCTCACGTTCACGCGCAAGTCTGCGCAGGAAATGTTGGAGCGGGCCGGCGACCTGATCGGGACGAGCAGCCACCGAGTCTGCGGAGGCACATTTCATTCGGTGGCCAATCTGTTGTTGCGACGCTATGGCCGATCGATCGGCATCGAGCCGGGATTTACGATCCTGGACCGCGGCGACGCCGAGGACCTCATCGCCCTGGTGCGGTCACAGCTTGGGCTGAACGAGAAAGACAAGCGCTTTCCCCGCAAGGGGACGATCATGGAGATGATCAGCAAGAGCGAGAATACCCTGCGAAGTCTTGACGAGATCATCCTGGAAGAGTTCAGCCATTTTGCGGATCACTCGGAGGATCTCGCGCGTCTGCAAAAAGCCTATCAAGCGGCGAAACGCCAGAAGCAACTCCTGGACTACGATGATCTGCTGGTCATGCTGCGGCAGCTGCTGGTGTTGGACGAAACGGCTCGTGCGAATATTTCCCGTCAATTCCGCCATGTCCTCGTGGATGAGTATCAAGACACGAACCGATTGCAGGCCGAAGTCATTCGCCAGCTGGCGACGACCCATCAGAATGTGATGGTGGTCGGCGATGACTCGCAGTCGATCTATGCCTTCCGGGGGGCCACATTTAAAAACATCATGGAATTTCCCGTCCTGTTTCCCGGCACGACCGTCTATAAGCTTGAAGAAAACTATCGCAGCACCCAGCCGATTTTGAATCTCGCCAACTGCATCATCGAGGAAGCGGCCGAGAAATACACAAAGCGCCTCTTTACCAGAAAGATCGACGGGCCGCTGCCGACATTGGCGGAAGCGGCGGGGGAAAATGCGCAATCACGATTCATCGCGCAGAAGATTCTGGAGCTTCGCGAAGAAGGGGTGCCGCTCAGCGAAGTCGCGGTGCTGTTTCGCTCGAGTTTCCATTCCTTCGATCTGGAAATCGAGCTCTCCCGCAAGGGGTTGCCCTTTATCAAGCGTGGGGGCGTGAAGTTCATCGAGACCGCTCATGTCAAAGATTTGCTGGCCCATGTCCGAGTGGTCGCGAATCCTCTTGATACGGTCAGCTGGCATCGCGTGTTGATGTTGGTGGAAGGAGTGGGGCCGAAGAAAGCGCAGGATCTCCTCGCCGCGATCGTGAAAACCGAACGGCCATTTGATGTGCTGCGGGGAGTGAGCGGTCGTTCCGGACAGGGACTCAAGAATCTAGCGAATACGCTGGAGAGTCTGGCCGGATCCGAAGATCGGCAGCCCGCGGAGCAGGTCAACCATATCTATGAGTATTACCTTCCGATCCTCAAGGAACAATACGACGATTATCCGAAACGCACGAGAGACTTGGATCACCTCCACACGATCGCCGAGGGCTATCATGGCATCGACGAATTTCTGGCCGACTTGGCGCTGGAACCGCCGGACGGGAGTGCCGTGGATGTGGAGGCGCCTGATCGCGATGACGAACGGCTGGTGCTCTCGACGATTCATTCCGCGAAGGGATTGGAGTGGCAATGTGTCTTCGTGATCTGGGTGGTCGACGGACGGTTCCCGTCCGCCTATTCCTTTCTCACCGATGACGAATTGGAAGAAGAGCGGCGTCTCTTTTACGTGGCCGTCACGCGAGCGAAGCGGCATTTATTTTTGACCTACCCCATCAACGTGTACGATAAGACCAGCGGGATGTTGTTGTCGAAGCCCTCGAGGTTTTTGGACCATGTGTCTCCGGATCTTCTCGAAACACTTGCCTTAGTGGAGGAAGGTGGACGTGAGGACTGGGGGATGGCACGGGATCCCTATTACTGATCACAATTCTCTGTCGCTGCAGAACCGCCGATCGGCCTTCCTTCCTGTGTATATGAACCACCTCGCGACTCGATTGTTCCTGGTGTGGTGCTGCTGGTCGGTGCCGGCTGTTTTCGTAGAGGCTGCTGCCACATCCCAATATGAGGAGAGCAGTGCAGGCCATACATGGCGGGGCGTTCTTAAAGAGGCGGAACGTTTGCAACTGCCGACGACGTTTCTGAAGGTGCTTCCACCGGACTTTATTCAATTTGAGTTCGATGACCTTCGGACCTATGCCGCCGAGTACCATTCCGACGAACATCGGATGGTCCTGAACCGTTCGTTGTCCTTTAACGCTGCGGGAAGGACTCTCAAGCCGCTTGGCAAGATGACGCACAAGGAATTGGAAGTGCTCTATCATGAGCTGTTCCATGCCTACATGGATTACCTGCAAGTCGTTGAGGGGCACTCCGACGACGCTGGACACCGTTCAGAAGAGCTGCTGCACTTCGCTAGAGAACAGCAAGCCTGTCGGTATGGCGAGGTGGAAATTGCTCCGATTGTTCAGCGACAGACTGGAACGGAATCGCATTACTTGACGCCCACAGAGTCGTGGGAAGCACTGAATGAAACCTGGGCGGTCTTTGTCGGGTGGGCCGTATGGAATCAGCTTGAAGTCCAACACAAAACCGGGAAATCCATGTTTCAAGGGCGGCGACAGGCGCATGAATGGATGCGGCGACTCATGATCGCCTTCGAGAAAGGCGATCTCCGCGGGTATTACGTCCCGGAAAATCCCGACGAACGCCGTCTCGCTCAAAAGAAATATTTGGCTAAGCCTTCGCAGTTGACGTTGAAGGAAGCCGTGGTTTTGATGAAACAAGTCCTTGGATTTCAACAAGATTTTATTGAGCGGTTCCAAGCTCTCTTCAAGGTGCCCAGCACGTCAGCCTGTTCGGCTAGCCTGGGATAAATTAAAAAAGACCTGGAGCCGAATTCTCCTCTTGACAGAAAAGAAGTTCATCAATAGAATCCAGCATTTCGTGATCTAGCCTGTCCGAGCACTTCAGCGAATCAATCTTCGTGAGGATTGAGGAAGAAAGCTGTGCGCGGGGAGGCCTACTTGTCTTTGTTGAACGTTGACGGTTGTTTGGTGAGAACGTCCTCTGCTTGTACTGCAATTTGGTTTGTCAATTTGGTTTGTATAGAACAATGAAACATCGCGGGCAGGTACCCAAGTGGCCAAAGGGGGCAGACTGTAAATCTGCTGGCTTATGTCTTCCAAGGTTCGAATCCTTGCCTGCCCACCAAATCGGAAAGGCAAGGAGTATGGGTTTAGGACTGAGTGGAGGAACTGGCTGAATTTATCTCGGTCCTCACATTCATTACTCAGTCCCGGATCAAGTGGGCGGGCGTAGCTCAGTGGTAGAGTTCCAGCCTTCCAAGCTGGCTGTCGTGGGTTCAAATCCCATCGCCCGCTCCAAAAAAGACGGCGCGAGGGCGGTAAGAGTGAATGGAGTGTCATGGTGGACAACGATTTTGGAAGAGACGGCCTAATTTCGCGAGCAGCTCTTGGCGTGTCGAATGCCCACGTAGCTCAGTTGGCAGAGCACGTCCTTGGTAAGGACGAGGTCACGCGTTCGATCCGCGTCGTGGGCTCCAGTCAAGCAGGGCTTGGGTCGAGCCATTCGATCGATATGGGTCCCCTCAGTGAGGGGAAAGGCTCGCCCATCCTAAACGCCAATGGATGGGCGTGACGGGATAATACCTTCTGTGTTTTAGACAAAGGAGTAGGGTATGGCGAAGGCGAAGTATGAGCGG
>FRDC01004419.1_pt3 | contig 48545 bp, 40 predicted proteins | sample 1106171 | NCBI WGS metagenome assembly FRDC01 (sample SAMEA3930566, study PRJEB13176) | freshwater metagenome | biome: Drinking water system; feature: drinking water; material: water | place: Singapore | collected 2014-12-20 | reverse complement strand
GGCCCAGACATCCATGTTGCCGTGGGCGACGTTGTGCGTCAGATGATCGAGCGCCTTCAGGCCGACGCCGGTCGGCTGCTGCTCGGCCCCCGGAATCGGGACGAAATCGACGTCGTAGATCGAGTGCGGGCCGTAGCGGTCGATGCCGTCGCTGCGCTTGTCGTAGCGATCAATGAAATAGAGAACGCTGTTGCCGATGCCGTAGACCGCCGGCAGGTTCAGCTCCATCAGCCCCGGGCGCGTGTCGAACGGCACCGCACCCTGCGCCACCGCATGACGGAACGCGGCCGGCGCGTCCTTCACGCGCCAGCCCATCGCGCAGGCGCTCGGGCCGTGGGCGATCGCGAACTGCGCGAAGTGCGTGTACGGCGTGCCGTTGACCAGAAAGTGGATGTCGCCCTGCTTGAACAGGGTCACGTCCTTCGAGCGATGACGCGCCACGGCAGTGAAGCCAAGCAGCTCGAACAGCGCGTGCAACTGCGCCACGCCGGCCGCGGTCGGCGCGGTGAATTCGACGAACTCGAAGCCGTCGGTCTGCAGCGGGTTGGTCGGGTTCGCGGTCATCTGAAGGGCTTCCGGATGGGGCTCGATGGAATCGGGTTCACGTGTTCTGGCGCAGCTTGTTACGGCCAATCGCCCTCGATTGCGGCGTACTGGATTCCCGCCTGCGCGGGAATGACGCGGTTTGGCGGTGTGGGCTCAGGCCGCCAGCGGCTTCGGCGGAAACAGCGGCGCATGCAGGCCCAACCGTCGCGCCTCGGCCACCGCGGCCAGCAGATCGACGCGGGTCAGCGCATGCAGATCTCGGAACGATTCGAGCACGTAGTACAGCGGCTGCAGGATGTCGATGCGGTACGGCGTGCGCAGCACCTCGATCAGATCGAACGGCCGACGCTGCGGCTGCGGGCCGACGGCGTACGCGGTTTCGCCGGGCGATGACAGGATGCCGCCGCCGTAGATCTTGAGCGGCGAGCGATTGTCAGCAGCGCGCTGATCGGCCGCCACGCGGCCGATCAGCCCAAACTCCACCGTGAACCAGTACAGACGGGCCAGGAACACACGGTCTTCCTTCGACGCGGCAAGCCCGAGGCGGCCGTAGGTTTCGGTGAATTCGGCGAACCACGGATTGGTCAGCAGCGGCGTGTGCCCGAACAGCTCGTGGAAGATGTCCGGTTCCTGCAGATAGTCCAGATGCTCGCGGCGACGGATGAAGGTGGCAGCTGGGAAGCGCTTGGCAGCCAGCAGCGCGAAGAATTCGGAAAACGGAATCAGCGCCGGCACCGCCGCGACTTCCCAACCGGTTTCGCGCTTGAGCCGCGCGGAGACATCCGGCAACTGCGGAATCTGGTCCGGGGACAGCTTCAGCAGGTCCAGCCCATGCTTGAACTCGTCGCAGGCGACATCGGCGATCGCGGCCGTCTGGCGCGCGTAGAGCGTCGCCCAGATCGCATGTTCGTCTGCGGAATAAGCCACGCGCCCGGACGCATCTGGTACGGATGAGCGATAGCTCGATGCTTCCATCCCCTTGGCCATCAGCCACCTCGTTCGACGCGATTCTCAAGCGTTCAGGTTAGCGCGCGGCGGCCACGGTTTTATTGCAAAGATTGCGGACATACGCATGATCCACGCATGATTCCACTATCAAACTGAAAACGGATAGCGAAAACATGCGCGCCGATCTGGACCGCACCGACCTTCGCATCCTGCGCGAGCTGCAAGCCGACGGCCGCCTGCCGGTGGTCGAGCTGGCTGACAAGGTCGCGCTGTCGGCCACGGCCTGCCAGCGGCGGCTGAAGAAGCTGGAGGAATCCGGCGTGATCGACCGCTACGCCGCGCTGCTCAACCCGGCAGCACTGGGCTTGGGCATCGAGGCATTCGTGCGGGTGGCGATCGAGCGGCAATCCAAGGATGCGACCCAGGCCTTCGAAGCCGCCGTGCGCGCCCGACCCGAGGTCCGCGCCTGCTACGTGATGACCGGCGATCTCGATTTCCTGCTGCACGTGCAGGTGGCCGATCTCGCCGCGTTTGCCGAATTCTCGATGCGGGTGCTGATCGGCCTGCCGGGCGTGAAGGACGTGCGCTCGTCGCTGGTGCTGGACGCGATCAAGCGCGACGAGGGGCTGGCGCTGGGCGGTTGAACGCGGCCGATCAGGCGTTGATCAACCGCTCTGGCTCAGCGAGCCCCAGCCGTCATTGCGGCCGCCGAGCGGTGCCGCAAGTGTTTCAAGTCTCTGTTCAAAACGGGTGATGGCATCGTGGGTCGGCACCATCACCGCATGGATTTCGACCTGCCACGGATAGCGCGGATTGCCGGGATAGGCCGAGAACCGGACTTTCTCGCCGGACTTCAGCAGGCTGATCGCGCATTCCAGGGCTGCCGACTCCGTCGGAAAGATCACGGCGAAATCGATGGTGCGCGCCACGGCGAGGTTGTCGCCGTTGGCCCGCATGCGACGCAGCACATCGCCGTTCTCGTCGTTCGGGAAATCCTCTGGTTCGCGTTCCATCGCGATCAAGCGTGTCGGTCTGGCCCTACAACCGCGCCATCCGGTCCGCCGCGTCGATCAGCCGGCTCAGCGTGCCGCTCTCGCTGGCGGCGTGGCCGGCGTCGGGCACGACCTGTAGCTCGGCTTCCGGCCACGCACGGTGCAGGTCCCAGGCGGATTTCGCAGGGCAGACCACGTCGTAGCGGCCCTGCACGATGACGCCGGGGATGTTCTTCAGCTTGTGCGCGTCGTCCAGCAACTGGTTCGGCCGGAGGAAGCCGCCATTGACGAAGTAGTGGCATTCGATACGGGCGAAGGCTTCGGCGAAGTCGTCGCCGCCGTAGCGGGCGATCATGTCGGTCGACGGGATCAGCTTCGACGTTGCGCCTTCCCAGATGCTCCAGCTCTTCGCGGCATCGCGGCGCACTTCCGGGTTTTCGCTGGTCAGGCGGCGGTGGTAGGCAGCCACCAGATCGCCACGCTCGCTGACCGGAATCGGCGCGATGTAGTGCTCCCACGCGTCCGGGAAGATCCAGCTGCAGCCTTCCTGATAGAACCAGCGGATTTCCTCCGGCCGGATCAGGAAGATGCCGCGCAGGATCAGGCCCAAGGTGCGCTGCGGGTGGGTTTCGGCGTAGGCCAGCGCCAAGGTCGAGCCCCAGGAGCCGCCGAACACCACCCAGGCATCGATGCCCAGCGTGGTGCGGATGGTTTCCATGTCCGCGACCAGATCCCAGGTCGTGTTCTCGCGCAGGTCCGCGTACGGCGTGGATCGGCCGCAGCCGCGCTGGTCGAACAGCACGATGCGGTAGCGTTTCGGATCGAAGAACTGGCGGTGCCAGGCCTCGCAGCCGCCGCCCGGGCCGCCATGGACGAAGACCACCGGCTTGCCCGCAGGATTGCCGCACTCCTCGACGTGAATCTCGTGGATATCCGAGACCTTGAGACGGTGAACGCGGTACGGCTCGATCGGCGGGTAGGGCTGGGCCATGGCGATGACAGTTTTATTGAGGCCCGTAGATTAACCGGATGGACGCTGCCGCTTCACAGCACCGTGCGGACAAAGCCGAACAGCAGCACGGCGAAGCCGCCGATTTCGCCGGCGACCAGCGCCCACATGAAGCCGTGAATCAGCACGCCGGGGATCGTCGCGCGGCCCAGCCGGTGCGGATGCTGAAGCTGGTTGTCGGTATCGCGCAGCAGGCCGTGCAGCACGTAGGTGCCGATCGCCAGCCCGAAGAACAGCAGCGGAAGGCCGACGGCCCAGACGGTGCCGGCAGCATCGAGCGGCGAATACGGCACGAACTCGCGCAGCAGCAGCGCCGAGAACGCGTACATCAGCGACGAACGATGGGCGATGTCGACATAGACCGGTGCGCTCGCGGTGTCGCTGGTGGCGATGTGGCGGTACTTCCACAGGCCGGTCAGCAGCCCGGTCATGAAATAGAGGCCGGCGGCCAGCAGGCACAGGGTTTCGGCGGTCATGGCGTCAGAATTCGGAAGGCGGTTTTTCGGAGAGCGGCAGCGTTGCTGCGATCAGTAAGGTCAGCGGTGCGGATTCAGACACGCAAAGGCTTCCCGTTCAATTGTCGCCCAGTCCGGTGCTGCGCTAGCATCCCCAGTGTTGTCATCCCTGCTTCACGATACCTGCGAGCGATCATGCGAATGCCGAACAAGTCCCCATGGATCGCAAGCCTCGCGATGTTGGCCACCCTCGCCGGGCCCGTGGCCGCAGCCGATTCTGCCACCGCGAACACGGCGCCGACCGTCGCACCCGCTGCGGCGCCGGCCCCGCTCAGCGGCCTGCAGACGATCCCGGCGGCCCCGCCCGGAACGGCTGCCGCGATCGCCGTGGCCGCCGTCGACCCGATTCATGTCGAGGACCCGGCATTTCCGGTGCCGACGATCCTGAAGCCGGCCGTCGCGTTCTGGACCAAGGTCTTCGCCGAATGGTCCGAGCACAACAGCGTGCTGCACGCGAAGGACGACCTGTCGAAGGTCTACAAGGTGCTCGATTTCCGTGCCGATGCCGCCGTGCTGGCGCCGGTCGCGCTGGCGAACCTGAAGGCGCGCGAGGAAAAGGCCGCGCGGCTGGAACTCGACACCAATCTGCGCGCGCTGCAGAAGCTGCTCGATACCGGTGTCGTCATCGATGCCAAGCAACTGCCGCGCGATCAGGCCAGCCTGTACGCGATGTTCAGCGGCGACAAGGACCCGAAGCGCTTCGCCCATGCGGCGGATGAGGTTCGCATCCAGCGCGGCCTGCGCGAGCGCACGCTGCGTGCGCTGGAAATCTCCGGCCGCTACCTGCCGGAAATGGAGCGCATCTTCGCCAGCTACGGCCTGCCGACCCGGTTGACCCGCCTGCCGCTGGTCGAATCGAGCTTCAACGTCGAGGCCTATTCGAAGGCTGCTGCTGCCGGCCTGTGGCAGTTCATTCCGTCATCGGCCCGCATCTACATGCGATTGAACGACATCGTCGACGATCGTCGTGATCCCTGGGCCTCCACCGACGCCGCGGCCCGCCATCTGCGCGACGACTTCAACGCGCTCGGCTCCTGGCCGCTGGCGCTGACCGCGTACAACCACGGCCGCGGCGGCATCGCCAAGGCGCTGAAGGCGGTCGACGGCACCACGCTGACCGACATCATCGAGCGTTACGACGCGCCGAGCTTCGGCTTCGCGTCGAGCAACTTCTACGCGGAGTTCATCGCCGCCAGTGAAGTGGAGCGCAACTACCACCAGCATTTCGGCGATGTCGTGCGCGAGCCGGTGCTGAAGTTCGAAACCGTTCGCACCCGCGATTTCGTGCCGTACGAGACGCTGCGACGGCTGGTCGGGGCGGATGAAGAAGAATTCCGCCGGCTGAACCCGGCCTATCGACCGGAAGTGGTCAGCGGCCGGCTGTACGTGCCGCCGAGCCACCCGATCCGCGTGCCGGCCGGCGCGGCACAGCGCTTCGAACTGGCCTACGCCACGTTGACGCCCGAGCAGCGCTTCGATGCCCAGCGCCGCTTCTACAGCAACCATGTCGTGGCCAAGGGCGATTCGATCGGCAAGATCGCGCGCAGATACGGCATCAGCGAGAAGGAACTGCTCGCCGCGAACAGCCTGCCGAAGAACGCCAAGGTCCGCCGTGGCCAGAAGCTCAAGATTCCGCCGGCCGACAGCAGCCCGGCCGAGATCGAGGTCGCCCGCGCCAGCGATGACGGCGCGGCAGGCACGTCCGCCGCCGCGACGGCATCAACACTGACCGTCAGCGGCGATTCGCTGGCCAAGGTCAAGGCGTCTGCATCCACGTCCAGCGCCGTGCCGCACCTGACGCATCGGGTGAAGCGCGGCCAGACGCTCGGCGCGATCGCCAAGCGCTACCGCACGTCGATCGCCTCGCTGCGCGAACTGAACGGCATCGGGGAGAAGGATGTGATCAAGGTCGGCTCGACGATCAAGGTGCCGCGCGGCTGAGATTCAGGAGCGCATCGCGATGACGCTTCCTCGCGTCCTGCTGGCTTTCGGACTTTTGATGGCCGCCGTGGCGCAGGCGCAGACCTGGAATCTCGCCACATCGACTCACGCTACGACGGGCGACGCGATCGTCTTCCGGTTCCTCGATCAGTTCGCGGACGGCTTCGACAAGGCGACCCAACCTCAGCGAATCATCATCACGTGGCGCTACGACGGTACGCGGGGCCAGCCGTCCCGCGAAGAACGCACACGGATGGACGCCCTCGAGGATGCGTTGATGCCGGCGGTCGAAAAGGATGGCTTCGCGACGCTGGCGCTCGTGTCCACCGGCGACAACTTGCGCGAGTGGATCTGGTACGCGAAATCCGAGGCCGAGTTCTTTCATCGCCTGAATCGGGCGCTCGGAAGGCTGAAACGCTTCCCGATCGACATTCACTCAGCGCCTGATCCCGAGTGGAAGTCTTACCAAGACTTCAAGACTGGCCTCGCGGCTAGCCCTGAGGGCGGCCGCAAGAACTAGTTCGCTGTCGACGGCGCAACCCGCTGCCCGGGTTGCCGCGATCTCGCTCGATTCAGCAGCCGCTCACGGCTTGCCCGTCGCCCGCTTCGGCGCCGGAATCGCACCCAGGATTTCCTGCGCGAGCCGTTCGTATTCGCCGCCGAAGTGGTGGCCGCCGGGCATCTTGACCTGCTTGATGCCGGGCGCGACGAGGTCCGGGCAGATCGATTCGTCGTCTTTCTCGCCGTAGACGCACAGCAGCGGCGGGTTGCCGGCCGGGGCCAGCAGCTTGGCGATTTCCGGGCGGGTCTGCAGGCCGCCGTCGGTGGCGTCGACCCAGTTGGTCAGGTGGAATTCGAACTGCGCACGTTCGGCCAGGCCGAGCAGCGCGGCCAGCGCGATGCCGTTGCGGCTGGCGATCGGCAGCTTGTTCAGCGCCGCCGGCATCACATCCGCGCCCTGCGAGTAGCCGATCAGCAGCACCCGCTCGCGGTTCAGCGCGCGGCGGTAGTGCTTCATGATCCGGTCGAGATCGGCGGCGAAGCCCTCGGGTGTGCGCGCGGTCCAGAAGTAGCGCAGCGAATCGACGCCGATCACCGGCATGCCGTCGGCCGACAGGTGTGCGGCCAGTTCCTCGTCGATGCCGGCCCAGCCGCCGTCACCGGACACCAGAATCGCGAACACGTCCGGGTTGTTGCCGGCGGTGGTCGCCGGAACTTCGATCACCGGCAGGCCGGTCAGGCTGGTCGGCGGCGGCGGCACGCTGGCCTTGGCCTGCGCGGCCACCATCTTGTCGTAGGCGCTGCGATAGGTCGGCAGCCAGTTTTCCGGGGCGGAGAACGCGTGACCGACCTTCGGCAGCACGGTGCTGTCTGCATTGCCGGTGGCGGCGGCGAACTTGGCGATGGCCGGCGCATCGCAGACCTGGTCGATCTCGCCGTGCAGGGTCAGCCACGGCGCGGTCAGGGTCTTCGACGGCAGGAAGTCGACGCCGTTGTTGTCGTCGCGCTTGCTGAACCGGGCGCCATTGCCCGGACACAGCGGCTTGCTCAGGTTCAGGTCGGGGCAGAACGCGGTGGTCAGCGCGCCGGCAAACGCGCCGGCCGGTGCCTGCGCCAGCACGCCGTAGGCGAGCGCGGCACCGGCGGAGTGGCCGACGAGGATCGGCGGCAGGTAGGTCGGCAGGTGATAGTAGGCCTGCACGAAGTGGCTCAGGTTTTCCAGATCGCCGTCCGGAAACACGCAGTCGCCGCCGTCGTTTTCGAGCACGGTCAACAGCTTGGGCGTATCGATGGCGGCCACCATCGCGCCGTCGGCGACCAGCGCGTTGACCATCGCGACGACGCCGCCCTTGTCGCGCGTGGCCCAGCCGCCTTCGCCGGACAGGAACAGCACGAAGGATTTCGGCGTGCCGCCCGGCAGGTAGACATCGAACGGGTCGAAACGGCCGTGGCTGATGCGATCGGTGCGCGGTTCGGCCGGCAACTGGCCCGTCGGGGCGCTGGCAGCGGCGGTCGGAACTGCCGCTGCGGCTGCGGCCGGCACCGGCACGGCTTTCGGCGCGGTGGCGCCAGCGGCGAGCGACGGCAGCGACATCGTCAGGGTCGCGGCCGATGCCGCGAAGACAGCCAGTGAGGCGAACGTGGTTTTCATGACTTCCAGATGACTTCCTTCACGCCGCCGGCGATCAGCGCGGCGGTGTCCAGCAGGATTCGGGGCAGCACCAGACCGCCGGGCGAGGCCAGATACCGCGGCCGCCACTCGGGCTGGAACTTGTCCTTGTAGCGACGCAGGCCGTTGAAGTTGTAGAACGGCTCGCCATAGCGATGCACGATGCGACCGAGCTTGTGCCAGAACGGTGCCAGCGGGTGGTTTTCGAGGCCGGCCAGCGGCGCCATGCCGAGGTTGAACCACTGGTAGCCCTGGGCCTTGCCCCACAGCATCAGTTCGATGAACAGGTAGTCCATGACGCCGCGCGGCGCATCGCTGGCGTGGCGCATCAGGTCGATCGACAGTTCCTCGCGGCCGTTGCCGAGCCACAGGTTGGCGAACGCCACGATCCGGCCTTCACGCAGCACGCAGGCGCAGTGGAAGCGGCGCAGGTAGTCGAGATCGAAGCGGCCGACCGAAAAACCCTTTTCCGCCGCGGACTTGCCGAGCAGCCAGTCGTCCGAGATGGTGCGCAGCTCGTCGAGCCGGCCTTCGACTTCCTGCGGCGTCAGCACGACGAAGCTGGCCCCCTCGCGGATCGGCCGGCGATGCTCGTTGCGCAGGCTTTGGCGCTTCGAGCCTTCGAGCGAGAACGTCGCCAGCCGAACCCGCGCTTCCTCGCCGAGCTTGGCCAGCGACAGGCCGAGGTCGAGGTAGAACGGCAACTGGTCCGACGACACCTGGTAGAACACCGGCCAGCAGGCGCTGCGATCGGCCAGTTCGCGAAAAGCCCAGCCCAGTGCTTCGAACTTGGCCGGGTTGCCGGTCGGATCGCCGAGCGCGACGAGGCTGCGGCCGGACCGCTGGTACATGATGAAAGCGTCGCCGTCCGGGTGGAACAGCAACTGCTTGTCGCCGAGCAGTGCGAGATTGGCCATGGTCCCGCCGCTGGTGGCGACGATGGCCGCGGCGCGGTCCAGCGAGGCGGCATCCGGCAGCGCCGGTTCCGGCCGCACCGGGCTCAGCAGCCGCCACAGCATGAAGCCGGCCAGCACCATCGCCGACACGAACGCGGCGCGGGCGAGACGCGAGGCCTGATCGTCGAACGCGTACTGCCACCACAGCTCGCGGCTGAACGAGTGATCGCCGTACGACAGCATCGACACCCAGAACGCGAACGCCACGACCGACAGCGTGGCGAACAGCCACAGCCGGGAATCGCGGACATCGAGCAGCGAGGCGCGGCGGTAGAAGCGTTCGCGCGAGGCGATCAGCATCAGCGCGATGATCGACAGCAAGGTCGCTTCTTCGTAGTCCAGACCTTTCAGCAGCGATGCGACGATGCCGGCAGCGAGCAGGGCCAGGGTCAGCCACCAGGCGCCATCGAGTCGCTGGTACAGGCCGCGCGCGAGGATCAGCAGGCCGACGCCGATCGCGCTGCCAACCAGATGCGAAACCTCGAGCACTTCCAGCGGCAGGATCTCGGCCAGCCATTCCAGGCGGCTGCCGATCGCCGGTGTCGCACCCGACAGCAGCAGCACGGTGCCGGCCAGGAAGGTGGTGGTGGCCAGCACCGGCGGCGCCAGCCGTTCGATCGCGTCCTGAAAGCGGCTGCCGTACTTCGCGAGCCAACTGCGCTGCGCCAGCACCGTGCGCGCGCCGAGCAGCGCCAGCGCCGCCACGAACGGCAGCAGGTAGTAGATGACGCGGTACATCAGCACCGCGCCGAGCACACCTTCGGCCGGTGCGCCCGGCAGCAGCAGGATCAGCACCGTTTCGAACACGCCGAGGCCGCCCGGCACGTTGCTGACGGTGCCGGCATAGATCGCCAGCACGAAGACGCCGGTGAAGCCGGGATAGTCCAAGGTGACCGAAGTCGGCAACAGGACGTACAGCGTGGCGGCGGCGAAGCACAGATCGACGCTGGCCACGGCGATCTGGCCGAGGGTCAGCGGCAGGCCGGGCAGGCTGAACTCGCGGCCTCGCCAGGTCAGCGGCTGCTTGCGCAGGCCATTCAGCGCGAGGTACGCGATGACGGCCGCCAGCAGCACGCCACCGAGCAGATGCACCTCGTTCAGCGGCAGGTGCAGCACATGGCCGGCGCTGTCCGACGCCGCCAGCAGCGACAGGCCGAGCAGAGTCGCCACGCCGAGCGCGAACGCCACCGACACCAGCGCGATGACACCAGCCACCTTCAGCCCCGGCACGCCGGCGGCGGTGTAGTCGCGATAGCGGATCGAGCCGCCGGACACGGTCTGGAAGCCGACGCTGTGGCCGATGCCGAACGCGATGAACGAGGTCGGCACCACCTGCTTCCACGGCAGCGGATGACCGACGCCGCGCAACGCCAGCCAGTCGTACAAGGTCAGCAGGACGTAGCTGGTGCCGCAGAACAGCAGCGCTTCGATGATCCGCAGACGCGGCATGGTCGCCAGATGCGCCAGCACCTCGTCGACATCGAGCTCCGAAAGGTTGCGCCGCAGCGCCCACAAGGCGGCGGCCAGCAGGCCCACGGTCAGCACCACCGCGAGGACACGGCGACGATCGGCGAAAAGGGACGTGAAGCGGGAGGGCATGGCCGTCTAACAACGAGGACTGCGCATTGTACTGCGCGGCCTGAGCGCTCAGATGGCCGCCGGATGAACGTGCGTCGTGCCCATCGGGGCGATTGCTGCAGTGCAAGATGGCATACTCGTCACCCGAGTCGTCATCACGCCGCCTTTTCGGTTTCGCGCATGTACAAGAAGCTGATCGCCAGCCGCCTGCGGGATCTCGAGCAGGCGATGACCTACGCCGAATGGCGCGACATCGCGACCGAACTCGATCGTCTGGAAGGTGCGGACGCCTGGAAACAGGACGAGATGAGCGATGACTACGACTATCTGCTGATCAAGGAACGGCTGAACACGCTGCGCGAGCTGCGCAAGTCCGGCGAAGTCCGCCAGCTCGTGTTCCAGCTCGCCGAAGGCCTGCACGGCAACCTTGGCAACGTCGCCGACCCGGTGCTGTACTCGTACGCCCGCGTCGGCACCAAGAAGCTGGTGCAGGACTACATCGAAGAGTCGGTGCGCTGCCTCGACTACGTCTGCGTCGGCGATTTCCCGGATTTCAGCGCCGACGAAAAGATCCTGTTCTTCAAGCGCACCGGCACCAGCTTCGGCCGCTCGGCGCTGCTGCTGTCCGGCGGTGCCACGCTCGGCATGTTCCACCTCGGCGTGATCAAGGCGATGTTCGAGCAGAACGTGCTGCCGCGCGTGATTTCCGGCTCGTCCGCCGGCGCGATCATCGCCAGCATGGTCGGCACCCGCACCGACGACGAACTGCCGGCGATCTTCGAGCCGGAATCCTTGAGCCTGCAGGCCTTCCAGACCGTCAGCCTGCGCCAGGTGCTGTCTGGCCGGGCGCTGATGGATCCGTCGCAGCTGCAGGCCTGTCTGGAGCGCAACATCCATCCGGGCAGCTTCATCCAGGCCTTCGAGCGGACCCGCCGCATCCTCGGCGTGACCGTGTCGCCGGCCGAGGCGCACCAGTCCGCGCGCCTGCTGAACTACCTGACGGCACCGAACGTCACCATCCAGTCGGCGGTGCTGGCCTCGTGCGCGGTGCCCGGCGTGTTTCCGCCGGTGATGCTCGATTCGCTCGATTTCGACGGCGTGAAGCACCCGTACATGCGCTCCAAGCGCTGGGTCGACGGCTCAATCGCCAACGACCTGCCGATGCTGCGGCTGGCGCGCCTGCACAACGTCAACCACTACATCGTCAGCCAGACCAATCCGCACGTGGTGCCGTTCATGCGCGAGGCCAATCCGCGCCGGCGCTCGGTCGGCGATGCCGTGCAGCAGTTCGCCACCGCCGCCAGCCGCGACGTGCTGAAGCTGACGCGCAACTACGTCGGCGCCAACGCGCCGGGCCGCATCGTCGACATGCTCAACGACGTGCTGCAGCAGCGCTACAGCGGCGACATCAGCGTGTTCCCGAAGCAGTCGCCGACGCAACTGATGCGGATGTTCTCGAACCCGTCGGCCGCGGCAATCGCCAACTTCATCCGCGACGGCGAACGCGCCACCTGGCCGAAGCTGGAACGCATCCGCCTGCAAACGCGGATTTCGCGCGCCTTCGAGGATTGCCTGTTCTGGCTCAAGGAACAGGGCGCGATGCGTGCGAACGAGGGCCGTCGACCGCGCCGGGTTCGTCCGGGTGACCGGCTGATGCTCGCCGCCAGCGACGGTCGTCGTACCGGCGAGCAGGGCTAGGCAGCGGTTCCGGCTCGCCTCGCCATGTACTGGAACGACGAGCGACTGGCGGCGCTGCCGATCGATCAGGGCTTTCGTCTGCGCGGCGCGCAGGTCACCCGGATCGAAGCCCTGACCGACGGCGCGTTCGCGCTGGCACTGACTTTCCTGGTCATCGTCCAGCAGGAAATCCCCAAGGATTTCAATGATCTGCTGTTGGCTTTCCGGCAGACGCCGGTGTTCGCCGCGAGCTTCTCGATCCTGATCCTGTTCTGGTCCGCGCATGTCCGCTGGAGCCGCCGCTACGGGCTGGAAGACGGGCCGGCGATCGCGCTCAGCGCGCTCTTGATCTTCACGATGCTGGTGTTTGTTTATCCGCTGAAGATCGTGTTCGGCGCGTTCTTCAGCTCGCTGACCGGCGGCTGGGTGCCCGGGGCGACGCGTTTCCAGAGCCACGAGCAGTTGCAGACGCTGTTCATCATCTACGGTGCCGGCTTCGTGCTGATGCAGGCGACGCTCGTCGGCCTGTATGCCGATGCCGCCCGCCGCGTCGACGCGCTGCGGCTGAACGCGCTCGAACGCTTCGATACCCGCGCCGACGCCCGCGGCCATGCCCTGAGCCTCGGCATCGCGGCCTTCGCCACGCTGCTGGCGCTGCTGCTGCCGGCGCACTGGTCGCCGTGGTCCGGCTACAGCTACGGGCTGTTCGCGGTGCTGAAGCCGTGGTACTGGCAACGCGTGCTGAATCGCCGCGCGGCATTGCAAGCCTCTGAATCACAAGCGACTTCCGCTGAATTGCCACCATGATCCGACTGCAGGAAACGCTGACTTCGCCGCGCTCACCGAGCGAATGCTTCCGCTACGCCGCCGACTTCCGCCAACTGACCGGCTGGGACCCGACCGCCGTCCACGCGACCAAGACCACGCCCGGCCCGGTCGGCCTCGGCACCGTGTTCGAGATCGCCGTGCGCTTCGGCCCGCGCGTGCTGCCGATGCGCTACGAAATCACCGGCTGGCGGCCGCCGCATCAGGTCGTGCTTCGCGGCGAGGGCGAGACCGTCGTCGCGACCGACACCATCCGCTTCACGCCGCGTCCGGCGCGCGACGGCGGCGGCACCGATCTCGTCTACACCGCCGATCTCGAACTGAAAGGCGGCGGTGCCTGGCTGGACCGCGTGGTGCGGCCGATCGCGGTGATCAACGGTCGCCGCGCAATCAACGGCCTGCGCCGGCAGCTCGCGGCCGAGCCGCCGGTCGTCACGCGCTCGTGGTCGCGCGATCTCGCCGACCGCCTGCTGCTGCCCGGTGCCGCGAAGTTCACCCGGCAAGGTTTTGCCCACGCCCGGTTGCCGGCAATCACGACCGATGCCAGCGACCGCACGATCGTGGTCACCGGCGCCACCAGCGGCATCGGCCTCAGTGCCGCGACCACCCTGGCGCGGCTCGGTGCCCGCGTGGTGCTGGTCGGCCGCGACGGCGAGAAGCTGCAGGCGCTGCGCGACACACTGATCGCCGATGCCGGCCATGACCGGATCGCGGTGCAGATCGCCGATCTGGCGCTGCAGTCCGAAGTCCGGGCGCTGGCCGCGCGGCTGATCGCCCGCGAGCCGCGAATCGATGCGCTGATCAACAACGCCGGCGCGCTGTTCGGTGAACGGGCGCTGACCGCCGAAGGCCGCGAGCGCAGTGTCGCGATCAACCTGCTGGCCCCGTACACGCTGACCCGGGCGCTGCTGCCGCGGCTGGCAGCATCCGGTACGGCGACGCAGCCGGCGCGGGTGGTCAATGTCTCGTCCGGCGGCCAGTATCTGCAGGCGCTGGATGTCGACGATCTGGATTACGCCAAGGCACCGTACGACGGCACCAAGGCCTACGCCCAGGCCAAGCGCGCGCTGGTGGCGCTGAGCCGGCAGTGGAACGACGACTGGCAGGCGCGCCACGTGCGGGTCGATGCCATGCACCCGGGCTGGGTCGACACGCCGGGTGTCGAAACGTCGCTGCCCGGCTTCCACCGGACCATGCGGCGCTTCCTGCGCACCCCGGAGCAGGGCGCTGACAGCATCGTCTGGCTGGCGCTGGCCGATGCTTCGGTGCCCGGCGGGCAGTTCTGGCTGGATCGGCAGCCGCACGTCACTGATGTGATCCCGGGCACAGTCGTGCACCGGAACGCGTTGAAGATGCTGGCCGAACGGCTCGATTCGGTCAGCGAAACCGGCATGGCCTGAAGTATTCTCGGAACACCTTCGACCAAAACGGATTTTGATTGTGCAGACCATGACCAAAGAAAGAGAACTGGTGCCGGTGACGGCGCGCGGTGAAGCAACGCGGCGCAAGCTGCTGTCCGCGGCCGAGATCGAAATCGGCGAAAAGGGCTTCCACGTCGCGTCGGTCAGCTCGATCACGACACGCGCGGATGTCGGTAAGGGCACGTTCTACCTGTACTTCCATTCGAAGGACGAGATCTTCCTGACGCTGGTCCGCGACATCGGCCGCCGTCTGCGCAAGCACATGGCGCAAGCGATCGAAGGCATCGACGATCGACTCGCCGCCGAGCGCCGCGCGCTGGAGGCGTTCTTCGAGTTCGCGCAGGCGCATCCGGGCCTGTATCGCATCGTGCAGGAGTCGCAGTTCGTCGACGACGCGATCTTCCGCGAATACTACGAACGGCTCGCAGCCGGCTATGCCGAAGATCTGGCGGAGGCTACGGCGAAAGGCCAGTTGTCCGATGGCGATGCCGAGGCACGCGCCTGGTCGATCATGGGCATCGGTCATTTCATCGGCATGCGCTGGTGCCTGTGGCAGGGCCGCGTGCCGGATGCGGCGACGATCGACAGCCTGATGGACTTCATCAGCCACGGCATCGGGCCAAAGCGCTGACTCGCTGCGGCGAGGCCGCGATGCGGGCCTGCCGAACCGGCGCGCGCGTCCGGTACAGTACGGGTGCCGAGTGCGGGTCGCGTTCGTGACTCCCGGCTTGCCCGAAATCCGTCCTGTGCCGCCCACGTCGATCCGGACATCGCTGGCGCTGCTTTTTCCCGCCTTGCAGGCGGACCCGGAAGGCTTGGCGCTATGCCTGGCTGACAGCCGATACAGCTTCGCCGACCTCGATCGCCGCGCGCGGCAACTGGCCCGACGCCTGCACGATCTCGGCCTGCGCGCCGGAGATCGGGTTGGCATCGTCGCCGCCAATCACGTCGCCCATCTCGATCTGCTGATCGCGGCGCCGGCGCTCGGCATCATCGCGGTGCCGCTGAACACGCGGCTTGGCGCGGCGGAGCTGGCCGAGCAGGTCGCCATCGTCGCACCGACGCTGATGCTGGCCGATGACGACGCCCTGCCGCGGGTGCTGCCGCTGGCGATCGCCACCGTCCGGATCAGCGACTACGACGCCTGGCTGTCGATGGCGCCTGACGACGCGCTGCCGCCGGTCGAGAGCCTCGATGACGACAGCATCCACGTGATCCTGTTCACCGGCGGCAGCACCGGCCGCCCGAAAGGCGCCTGCCTGCCGTATCGCCAGACGCTCGGCAATGCCGACGACACCGCCGCTGCCTGGGGCATCACGTCCGGCGACTGCGCGATCCAGTGCACGCCGTCGTTCCATGCCTCGGCCCATGTGCTGAGCCTGCCGCTGCTGCGCGTTGGCGGCACGGTGGTGCTGATGCCGCGCTTCGAGCCGGCCGCCTATCTCGCGCTGGCCGAGCGCCACCGCGCGAGCCTGATGTTCATGGTCCCGACGATGTTCCAGATGCTGGTCGCCGAGCCGCGCTTCGCCGCGACCGACCTGTCCGCCGTGCGCTTCGCGATCAGCGGCGGCGCGCCGTGTCCGCCGCCGCTGCGGGAGGCCTTCGCGGCGCGCGGCATTCCGTTCCGGCAAGGCTTCGGCATGACCGAGGCCGGCGTCAACTGCTTCGTGATCGATGACGCCGAAGCGGCGCGGCATCCGGATGCCGTTGGCCGGCCGATGCCGCGGATGCAGGCGCTGATCCGCCGCGCCGACGGCCGCGAAGCCGGCCGCGATGAGGTCGGCGAACTGTGCCTGGCCGGGCCGCAGATCTGCGCCGGCTATCTGATGGCGAATCGCGAGCGCGACAGCGGTCTGCACGACGGCTGGCTGCGCACCGGCGATCTCGCCAGCCGCGACGCGAGCGGCCTGTTCCGCATCCGCGGCCGGCTCAAGGATCTGTACATCTCCGGCGGCGAGAACGTCTATCCGGCCGAGGTCGAGGCCGCGCTGCTGCAGTGCCCGGGCGTGGCCGAAGCCTGTGTGTTCGGCTGGCCGGACGCGCGCTGGGGCGAAACCGGCGTTGCGCTGCTGGTGGCGACAGTCGGCAGCACGATCGACGTCGCCGCCGTGCGCGAAGCGCTGCGCGAGCGGCTGGCCGGCTACAAGTGTCCGGCCGTGCTGCGGCGTGTCGAAAGCCTGCCGCGCAGCGCCGCCGGCAAGGTGCTGCGCCACGAGGCGCGGGCACAGTACGCCGCAGCCGTGGCCGCTCAGCAGGCGGTCGCGGCATGATCCGCACCGCGGCCGTTGCGCTGATCATCGTGCTGCCGGCGCTGGCGCGGGCGCAGACGCATCCGGACCTGTCGCTCGACAGCGGCCGCTATCTGGCGCGCTATCCGGGCCTGATCGTCGGCGCCACCGTGCTGCAGGACCCGCGCGACCAGAGTTTCAGCGCAAGTGGCGCGCGGCAATCCGGCGTGGTGCCGAGCTACGGCGTCGGCAACGAATTTCCGCTGACCCGCTTCCAGCTCGGGTTCGACTGGCAGTTCCCGGCCTTCGAGGCCGCGAAGCTGCCGTTCGTGTCGTCCCGGTTGTGGCAGGCGCGCGCCGCGCTGGGCTATGCCGAAACCTCCACCAAGGGCCCGCTGCGCGATCGGCAGGCCGCGGCCGGCGATCCGCCGGCGAAGGCCGGCATCAGCGATGTCGAGCTCGCGATCGGGCCGTTTCTCGTCGGCTCCGGCGACTGGCGCACGCGAAGCCGCACGCCGTTCTCGGCTGTGCTGCTTGCCGAGTTGCGCCTGCCGATCGGCGCCCATGACCCGCGCGCGCCGAACAATGCCGGCGATTCGGTATTCGCCTACGGTGCCCGGCTCGGTGTGCACTGGCAGCCGTCGCTGGCGCTGCTGAACGGCTTCCGGCTCGATGCCGGCGTGCGCGGCCGCTGGTATGGCGCGGATCAGGAGCCGGCGTTCAATGCGCAGGCCCCGACGCAGGCCGGGCGCGACCTGTCGTTCGACGCGACCCTCGCGCGCAAGCTCTGGAAGAGCGTCCACGCGCAGGTCTCGTACACTTGGCGCGATGGCGCGGCGAACGAGTACCGGAACCTGCGGGCAACGGCGAATCCACCGGATGCGCCGCCGCTGAACGACACGTTTCCGGACCCGGCCGCCGTCCGCGACGGCGGCACCCGCGAGCAGCGGCTGCAGATCGGGCTGGGCGTGTTCGTGACGCAGCGGCTGTGGCTCGGCGCGGCCTGGAGCCATCCGCTGTCCGGTCGCAGCGGCAGCGCAACCGTGCCGTATCTCGCGCAGTTGCAGGACTGCGAAGCGCTGAACGCCTGCAACCCGCGCCCGAACGGCAGCGATGGCATCGATGGCCTCGGCAGCGCGCGGACCTTCGCGTCCGACAGCTTCCAGCTGCAACTGCGCTGGCAGCCGCGCAGCAGTCAGGGCGGGCCATGAGGCGCTTCGCCGCCGTTTGGGCGATGGCCTTGTCAGTGGCACTGCCGACCAGCGCCGGCGTCGTGTTCACGCCGCATGTTTCCGAATACGCCAAGCCGCCGCGCGGCACCTACCTCGACACGACCTACATCTACAGTTCGATCGATCGGATCTGGGATGCCGACGGCAACAAGGTGGCGCTCGGCAACACCGCGATTCCGCCGGGCGAGTCGATCAACGCACAGTTGCTGCTGGCCCGCTATCTGTGGGTCGGCAACCTGTTCGAGGACACGAGCCTGCCGTTTGTTTCGAAGCACGATCAGGTGTTCCGCATCATCGGCACTGCCGGCCGTCAGCACGGCACCGGCGCGATCAACGACCTGTCACGCCAGTTCGGGCTGACCACCAGCGCTTCCGGCATCGGCGATGTCTTCGTGCTTGCCGGCCTCTATGGCGACGACTATCACTGGGGCCCGCTGCACGGCAACGCGCTGTACACGGTCACCGCCAAGCTGCCGGTCGGCAGCTACCAGCGCGACTCGCTGCTGAACACCGGCACCCGCTACTGGACGGTCATTCCGCAGCTGTCACATCACCAGGACTGGTTCGGCAAGCTGTCGATCGACAGCACCGCGGCGCTGCAGCTGAATGGCCGGAACAGCGCGCCGGCCTATGGCGGCCTGACGCCGACGCGGCCCGGCCACCTGCTGAACCTCGAAACCAACCTCGCGTGGAAGCTCGACGAGCACTGGTACGCCGAAGCCGGCTTCAGCTACACGCGCTCGCTGACCGACAACCGCTATGACGATGTCACGCTGAACCTGGCCGACCAGCCGGTGCCGCCGACCACCGCCTGCAACACGCTGCTGGTGCCCGCCGCGCAGTGCTCGCTGCTCGATGCCTTCTATCTGGCGCCGGTGCCAGGGCGGTATCGCGATCGCGGCGTGTCGAACGCCATCGCCACGGCCGGTTTCAGCTACATCTATCGCGCGTCGACCGTGATCAGCCTGCGCGCGGCGCTGCCCGTTGCCGGGCGCGGCTCGCAGATCACCGTGCCGTACTACGTCTGCGCGCAATCGCCGTGCAATGCCGATACCGAGATCGCCTCCGCTCGCCAGAGCGCGCGCCTGAGCGGCGTGCAGGAAGCGGCGGCGATCACCGCTTCGCCGTTCTTCGAACTGCGGCTCGTGTTCCTGCTGTTCGCGCCGTGAGTCCGGTTCGCGCGGCGGGAAGCAGGCGGCGGAAGGCGCGTTGGACGCTGGCGATGAGGATGGCCTGCATCGCCGCGCTCGGCATGTCGGGTTGCGCCAGCACCGGCGCGCGTGACGCTTATCCGCACGAACGCGCGTTCCCGCGCGGCTTCACGCCGCCGATCAGCACCGCCACCGGCCGGCCGATCTACGGCTGGGGCGGCAATCCGGCCGGCCACGGCGAGTTGTCCCCGGGCAGCCCGAGCCACACGCCGGTGCTGTTCATCCACGGCAACACCGTCGACGCGACCTACTGGAACAAGGCGCGCACGTATTTCCGCGCGGCCGGCTACCGCGACGACGAGCTGTGGGCCCCGAGCCATGGCCACGGCGGCACCACCACCTTCGACAGCAACGACCTGTCGGCGCCGACGCTGAACGCCTTCGTCGACGAGGTGCAGCGTTACCTGTCGAAACGCGCCGGCCGGCCGATCCGGCAGTTCGACATCGTCGCCCACTCGCTCGGCGTCACCGCCGTGCGCCAGTGGCTGACGCAGACCAACCGCTGGCACGAGGTGCGCAACTTCGTTGCCGTGGCCGGCGCCAATCACGGCGTCTGGACGGCGCTGCCCGATGCCCGCGGTCCGAGCCGGATCGCCAGCTTCGAACTGGCGGTCGGCAGCCCGTGGCTGGCGCAGCTCAATGCCGGCGGCGAAACCGCCGGTGCCACGCGGATGATGACCCTGTACGACGGCACCGGCCGCTACGACGTCCTGTTCCCCGAGCCGCTGCAGGACAGCCCGGCACTGGAAGGCGCAACCAACATCGCGTTCAACCGGGCGGCCGACACCTGGGCCGGCGGCTACGGCCATCTGGAACTGCCGCGGGAGCCGGCGACGATGGCGGTCATCGTCGATTTCCTGCGCGCCGCCGATGAAGCGGTGCCGCCGGCCGCACCACCACAGCTCGCGCAGCGCGGCGACACCGTGCAGGCGACGACACCGGACACCGCGCTGCATTGCGCCGCCGGCGGCCGCTATCCGGACCGCGCCACGCCGATGCTGCGCGCCGCCGCGATTCCCGCGGATCAATGGCTGACCTGCTATGCGCACAACCCGCGCACCGGCCTGTCGAGCCCGATGGCGCGCTTTGCCCGGCGTCCGGCCGCGGTATCGTCGGCACCGCTGACCTTGGCGGCCTCGCCGCCGCCCGGTCCATATGCCGACCCGGCGACGATCACGCTGACCGCCAGCGAACCCGGCGCGCTGATCGTCTACTCCACCGCCGGCACGATGCCGGACAGCGGTGCGGCGCTGTATCGCGCACCGGTCTACGTTGCTGCGCCGGTGACGATGACCGCGATCGCCATTGCGCCGGACGGCCGTCAGTCGGCCCCGCTGCGGCTGCGCTACGACATCAGCCTCGAATACCAGGACGCCTTGCACACGCTGCAGCGGCAGCTCGATCCGGCGACGCCGGTCGAGTTCGAAGGCCGCAATCGCAGCGGCCACTGAACCGGCCACGGATGCGGATGCCGTTCCGGCGTCGGCCGCCCGCGTGTGGTTGCGCGCGGCGTCGCGGCTTACGATAGCTGCCAATACCAACCAGAACCGGCCGGACTTCGGCCCAGCGGCCTGCCCAGGGCCCGAGGAGATCCATGAACTACTTCGTCACCGGCGCGACCGGTTTCATCGGCAAGCACCTGATCGAACGCCTGCTCGCGCGCGAGGACGCGACCGTCCACGTGCTGGTGCGGGCCTCGTCGGAAGACAAGTTCAGCGCGCTGCAGGAGCGCTACGGCGATGCCGCCGACCGGCTGGTCATGGTCGCCGGCGACATCACCACGCCGGGTCTGGTGTCGGCAGCGGACTTGAAGACGCTCAAGGGCAAGGTCGATCACCTGTTCCATCTCGCCGCCGTCTACGACATGAACATGAGCGACGAGCAGGGCGATCGCATCAACAACGAAGGCACGCGCAATGTCGTGGCGTTCGCCAATGCGCTCGGCGGCGGCATCGTGCTGCATCACGTGTCGAGCGTCGCCGTCGCCGGCGGCGACTACAACGGCCGCTTCACCGAAGAGATGTTCGACGAAGGCCAGCCGGTCAAGCATCCGTACTTCCGCACCAAGTTCCAGAGCGAGCAGATCGTTCGCAATGAAGCCCAGGTGCCGTTCCGGGTCTATCGCCCGGGTGCCGTCGTCGGTCATTCGCAGACCGGCGAGATGGACAAGATCGACGGCCCGTACTACTTCTTCAAGACCATCCAGAAACTGAGCCACCGCATTCCGAAGTGGCTGCCGCTGCTCGGCATCGAAGGCGGCAAGGTGCCGATCGCGCCGGTCGACTACGTGGCCGATGCCATCGATGCCATCGCTCACGTGCCGAACCGCAACGGCCAGACCTTCCACCTCGTGCAGTCGAACAGCCCGAGCGTCGGCGACGTCATCCAGTCGATCCTGCGCGCGGCGCACGGCCCGCGCTTCGCGAAGAAGTTCGATCTGCCGACGATGCCGACCGCCGTTCGCAAGCTTGGTGGCCAGGTCGGCGGCGCGTTGCCGAACTCGGTCAAGAACCAGATCGCCAAGGCCATCGGCGCGCCGATCTCGGTGCTCGGCTACATCACCAACCGCGCCGTGTTCGACGACAAGAACGCCCGGGCCGCCCTGAAGGGCACCGGCATCAAGTGCCCCGAGTTCCGCGACTACGCGAAGCACCTGTGGTCGTACTGGGAGCAGTTCCTCGACATCCATTACGAGCCGAGCCCGGAGCTGATCGCCAAGGTGCAGGGCAAGGTGATCCTGGTCACCGGTGCGTCGAGCGGCATCGGCTTCACCACCGCGAAGAACCTCGCGATTGCCGGGGCCAAGGTGATCCTCGTCGCGCGCACCGAGCAGAACCTGATCGAGACGCAGAACATCATTGCCAAGGCCGGCGGCGAGAGCTACGTCTATCCGTGCGACCTGATCGACATGAAAGCGATCGACGAGATGGCCGAGAAGGTGCTGCGCGACTTCGGCCACGTCGACATCCTGATCAACAACGCCGGCCGTTCGATCCGCCGCGCGGTGATGGAAAGCTTCGACCGCTTCCACGACTTCGAACGCACGATGGAGCTGAACTACTACGGTGCCGTGCGCCTGATCATGGCGCTGCTGCCGACGATGACCGAGCGCCGCGAAGGCCACATCATCAACATCAGCTCGATCGGCGTGCTCGCCAACGCCGCGCGCTTCTCCGCGTACGTGGCCTCGAAGGCCGCGCTCGATGCCTTCACCCGCTGCCTGTCGGCCGAGGTCAAGAGCAGCAACATCCGGACGACGGCGATCTACATGCCGCTGGTGCGCACGCCGATGATCGCGCCGACCAAGATCTATTCGTACATCCCGACCTGGTCCCCGGACGACGCCGCCGACACCGTGATCAAGGCCATCGTCGAGGAACCGAAGTCGATCGCCACCCCGCTCGGCACGGCCGCCGCGCTGTCGTACGCCGTGTGGCCGAAGCTCAACGACTACATCCTGTCGAAGGGCTTCCAGCTGTTCCCGTCATCGACCGCCGCCAAGGGCGCCAAGGACAAGGACCGCAGGTCCGAAAAGCCGACCTTGGAGCAGGTGGTGTTCGCCAATGTCTTCAAGGGCGAGCATTGGTAAAGACGCATTACGCGCCGGGTAGCCGCGGCCCGCAGGCTTCCGCATTCCGCCACTCAACGACTGCCCGGCACGACGAACTCGGCGCCGGTCAGTCCGGCCGCCGCGATGCGCGCCTCGATCACCTGACGGGCAGCGTCGTTGACGTACAGCTTCACCGTTGCCGTCTGCGGAACCTTGAACACGACGGGTTCGACGGGAATGCGCCCGGCAACGAAAGCTTCACGGGCAACGGTACCGCTGGCGCGGTACTCGCTGTTGTCGCCATCAAGCGCGTCGATGACGGTCGTGACGTTGTAGAACCAGCCGGGCCGACCGTCGCAATCCACCTCCAGCAGTTGGCCGAACGCGCCGAGAAACGCTGACAGTGCGTCGTGTGCGCGGGCATTGAGCAGCACGGCACCCGGTTGAAGGGCGCCGATATCGGCCTGCGGTTTCGCTTTGCGCGTTCGGGGCTCGACGAAAGCCGTCAGCCGTGGCCGACGCGGCCAGTTCAGCGCAACGCCGCCGATATCGAACAGCCCTTCATCGAGATCGACGGCATCGGCATTCGTCCACAGCGCGTAGCGATTGACGTCAGCATTGCGGAACTCCCAGACCGTCATGGCATTCGACCTCAATGAGGAAATGTCCCTTCCAGAAGCTCGGTCCGTATCCCGCGCAACTCAAGGCGACCTTTCAGCGAAGGTTCTTTCGCAACAGGGCGCAGCCTCGCATCGACCTGCAGAAAGTACCGGGCGGTATGAATGGAGCGATGCTTGACTGCTCCAGGAAAGCCTTCCAATGCATGATGAGCGATCGGCAAAAAGACTCCGTTATCGGCATCGTTGATCGCAATTCCCCAGCGAAACAGCAACCTCCGCGCGTTATTGGCACGCTCATCCCGGCAGGCGACGATGTGATGCGCTTCGACTTTCGCTGGCCGCGCCTGTCGAGATTGCCTGCATAGATTGCGACCGAGTATGCGCGAGTGACGGCGCTTTCTTGCCGCATCTTGCAGCAGGGCCCGGGCGTGAATGGGCAGCGTCACGCCGTTTTCGTATCGGACGCGTGCCTTGTCGGCCTCGACAACCAACTCGTTTCTGATCTCGTACGCGTTGACTTCCCCGTCGGCGCATATCGTGTTGGCCGACAGCGTGAGGTCAAGGATTCGATCGGCTGTCATTGCCCGCGTGACATCCGCGGTTCGTGATGGACACGGCGCAGCATTCAGGGGAACGCGAGGCGGCGCGATTCCGATGCTTCGACCACCGCATCCTGAGCGTTTCCAAAGTCCGAATCCGGACCGCGCTCAATCCGGATCCAGCCGCCGATGCTGCCGCAGCGCATGCCAGCCAGCCTGGGTCAGGGTGTAACGCCCGGCGCCCGGGCTTTTTTCTTCGATCAGCGCGCACGGCGTCAGGCGGGCGGCGGTCGCGGCGTCGAGCGCGCATTGGCCGTGTTCGATGCGTTCCAGCGCGGCCCAGTCTTCGGCGTTGAGGCGGTTCATGGTCGATCGCTCCTCTCGCGGGTGACCCGGTCTGTTGCCGGGACTGCTTCGATCATCCACGAAAAAGGGCCGGTGTCGCCACCGGCCCTTCGTTTCAGCACGCCGTCGTTCGACGCCTCACGACAGGAGGCTTACCAGATGCTGACGCGCTGCTCCGGCGCCAGATACATCTGGTCGCCTTCCTTGACGCCGAACGCTTCGTAGAAGCCGCTCTGGTTGACCAGCGTGGCGTTGCCGCGCACCGACGGCGGCGAGTGCGGGTCGACCGTCAGGCGGCGGATCGCTTCGGCCTCGCGATCCTTGCCGCGCCAGACTTGGGCCCAGCCGAGGAAGAAGCGCTGATCGCCGGTCAGGCCGTCGATCACCGGCGCTTCCTTGCCGCCAAGGCTCAGTTTGTAGGCCTTGTAGGCGATGGCGAGGCCGGACAGGTCGGCGATGTTCTCGCCCAAGGTCAGCTTGCCGTCGACGTGGTAACCCTTGACCGGCTCGTAGGCGGCGTACTGCGCCACCAGCGCCTCGGTCTTGGCCTTGAAGTTCTTGAGGTCCGATTCGGTGAACCACTGCCGCAGGTTGCCGTCGCCGTCGTACTGGCTGCCCTGATCGTCGAAGCCGTGGCTGATCTCGTGGCCGATGACGGCCCCGATGCCGCCGTAGTTCACGGCGTCGTCGGCCGCGGCGTTGAAGAACGGCGGCTGCAGGATCGCTGCCGGGAACACGATCTCGTTCTGTTCCGGGTTGTAGTAGGCATTGACCGTCTGCGGCGTCATGCCCCACTCGTTGCGGTCGATCGGCGCGCCGAGCTTGTTCAGGTTGCGGTCGTACTCGAAGGCACGGGCGCGAGCGATGTTGCCGATCAGGTCATCCGGCGCGATCACCAGCTTGGAGTAGTCGCGCCACTGGTTCGGGTAGCCGATCTTCGGCGTGAACTTGGCGAGCTTGGCCTGCGCCTCCTTCTTGGTTTCCGGGCTCATCCAGTCGAGCGTGTCGATCGAGGTCTTGTACGACTCGAGCAGGTTCTTGACCAGCGCTTCCATCCGGGTCTTGCTGGCCGCCGGGAAATGCTTCTCGACATAGAGCTTGCCGACGCCTTCGCCGATCGAGGTCTCGACCACTTCGACGCCGCGCTTCCAGCGCGGGCGCTGTTCCGGAATGCCGCGCAGCGCGGTGCCGTAGAACGCGAAGTTCTCGTCGACGAACGCCTTGTTCAGGTAGGGCGCGAACTCGTTCAGCAGGTGCCACTTGAAGTAGGCCTTCAGCGTGTCGATCGGTGCCTTGGCGATCAGCTTGGCCATCGCCGTGAGGTAGGTCGGCTGGCTGACGATGACGTAATCGAACTTGCCGTCCATGCCGCCGGCTTCGAAGTAGGACTTGAAGTCGAAGCCCGGGGCCAGCTTCGGCAGATCGGCGAGCGTGACCTTGTTGTAGGTCTTGACCGGATTGCGGTTCTCGACCTTGTCCCACTGCACCTTGGCCAGATCGGTCTCGAACGCGAAGATCGCCTTCGCCTTCTTCGCCGCATCGGCGTCGCCGGCCAGGGTCAGGATCTTCTCGATGTGCGCGAGGTACTGGCTACGGCTCTGCTTGTACTTGTCGGTGTCCTTCAGGTAGTAGTCACGGTCCGGCAGGCCGAGACCGTACTGATACAGGTCGACGATGTACTTGGTCGAATCCTTGTTGTCCTGATGAATGAACGGGACGACCGGCGAGCCGACGCCGATGATCGCGAGGGTGGACATGATCGCCGGAATGCCCTTCTTGTCCGGCAGCGCGGAAATCGACTTGAGGCTCTCCTCGAGCGCCTTCAGGCCCACTTCCTCGGCCTTGGCTTCGTCCATGAAGCTCTTGAACAGATCGCCGATCTGCTGCGCCTCGGTGCCCGGCTTGGCGTTCTCGTCGGCGGCCGCGGCTTCGATGATCGCGCGCAGCTGCGCTTCGGAATCGTCGCTGAGCTTGGTGAACGAGCCGTAGCGGGCCTTGTCGGCCGGAATCTCGAAGCTGTCGAGCCACTTGCCGTTCAGATGCCGATAGGTGTCGTCCTGCGGGCGGGTCGCGGCGTCGATGCCGGCGGTGTCGATGCCCGAGGTCAGCGCCACCGGGGCGGCGGGCGCGGCGGCCGCGGCTGGAGCCGCGTCGGTCTTGGGAGCTTCGGCCGACTTGCCGCAGCCGTAGACCAGGGCTGCGCTGACGGCGATCAGTAGCGTACGTTTCACGGAAATGTCCTGTCTGGAAAGGGAGCCGGCGGGTGCTCGGCCGGCGAGGGGTGCGAGTTTACGCCGCGGGCAAGTCTTTGAGATGCGGCTGCCGGGACAAAGGTTTGCGCCTGAACAACGCCGAATTCGCGCGATTTCGTTCGATTTCCGGCGAATTCCGCCCGATTCGGGCTGAGTGGACCAGATGCCGCGAGCGCCGGCCGGCTTGCCGCGCGGGTGGCCGCTACTTCGCCGCCGGCTCCCGCTTCATCATCTGCAGCGCGCTGACGCGCCGCGCCCGCAGCTCGATGCCGATGGCGGCACCGACGAAGCCATCGCGCGTCACCTGCGACGGCGGGACCGCGGCGATTCGCCGAAACGCTTCGCGCAGGACATCCGGCTGCGGGTAGTGGCGATCCTCCAGCCCGGTGCGGCCGCGGGCATCGCATTCGCAGGCGATCAGGAACTCCTCGAAGCGCTGCGGCCGGCGCAGGGCATCGAGCCGTTCGAGCAGTTGCATCAGCGTGTTCGGGCGCAGGTCGCAGGCCTGATGCACGTACAGGTGCTCGCGGCAGACGTGCAGCGCCAGGTCGCGACAGTCGGCCGGCACCCGCAGGCGTTCGCAGAACGCTTCGACCTTCGGCACGCCGGAGGTCTCATGGCCGTAGTGGCTCGGCAGCACATGCGCCGGCGTCAGCGCCTTGCCGAAGTCGTGACAGAGCGCGGCGAGGCGCACGGTGAGCGGCGCCTCGATCTTCGCGGCGCGGTCGATCACCAGCATCACGTGCACGCCGGTGTCGATTTCCGGATGGTGCTTTTCCGGTTGCGGCACGCCGAACAGGGCATCGACTTCCGGCATCAGGCGCTTCAGCGCGCCGCATTCACGCAGGGTCGTGAAGTAGACCGACGGCTGCGCCTGCATCAGCGCCCGTGCAGTCTCGGCCCAGACCCGCTCGGGCACCAGGTGATCGACCTCGCCGTCGTCGACCATCTGCCGCATCAGCGCCATCGTCTCCGGGGCGATGCTGAAGCCGAGCGACGCATAGCGCGAGTGGAAGCGGGCGATGCGCAGCACGCGCACCGGGTCTTCGGCAAACGCGTCCGACACGTGCCGCAGCCGGCGGGCGTTGAGATCGGCGACGCCGCCGTACGGGTCGATCAGCGCGCCGTGCTCGTCCTCGGCCATCGCGTTGACGGTCAGATCGCGCCGGATCAGGTCCTGCTCCAGCGTGACCTCGGGATCAGTGTGGAAGGTGAAGCCGTGATAGCCGCGGCCGCTCTTGCGCTCGGTGCGCGCCAGCGCGTGCTCTTCCTTGGTTTCCGGGTGCAGGAACACCGGGAAATCCTTGCCGACCGGCTTGTAGCCGGCGGCGACCATGTCTTCCGGTGTGGCGCCGGTGACCACCCAGTCGCGTTCGTGGAACGGCCGGTTCAGCAAGCGATCGCGCACGGCACCGCCGACGAGATAGCGCTTCATCGCAGGCTGCTCACGGCGCGGGATCGGCCGGATCGGGCGCGATGACACCCGGCTTCACCACCGGCGCGATCCAGTGATCGAGCTTCTGAGGCTTGCCGTCCTGCTGCCAGCCGAACACCAGCGTGTGCCACAGCACGCGCTGGACATAGGTGCGGGTCTCGTTGAACGGAATGTTCTCGACCCAGACATCGACCGGCGTCGGCGTCGCCGGCAGCCAGCGCGCGGCGGCGTTCGGGCCGGCGTTGTAGCCGGCGATCGCCAGCGGCCACTGGCCGTTGAAGCGGTCGATCAGGTCGCGCAGATGCGCAGCGCCAAGCGGCACGTTGACGTTCGGATCGAACAGCGCCGTGCGGCTCGGCACCGGCCGCTGCCACTTCTTCGCCGTGCGGTTCGCGGTTTCCTGCAGCATCTGCAGCAGGCCGTAGGCATTGGCGCGGGACACGGCATCGGCCCGGTACAGGCTTTCCTGGCGCAGCACGCCGTAGATCAAGGCTTCCGGCAGGCCAGACAGCGCAGCACCGGCTTTGACCGACGCATCGTAAGGCCGCGGATACAGCAGGCCGTAATCGGTGAACACCTTCTGCTTCGAGGCCGTGGCCACGCCCTGCTCGTACCAGCCCCAGCGCATCGGCAGGGCGATCGCCGCGCGGCGGCCGGCGTCGTCGAGACTGTCGTACGCGGCCTGAAACTCCTGTCCGGCCGGCCCCCGCTGGTTGGCGCGGAACAGTTCGCGGGCGCGGACGAATCCCGGCTTCTGGTCCAGTTGCGCCAGCACCGTGGCATCGACCGCCACCGGCTGCGGATGCGGCGCATAGGGCTGCCCGATGCGCGCCGACGCCAGCGCCGGATACCAGCCATCTTCCGCAGCCAATTGCGCCAGCAGGTCCTTGCCCGCCGGATCATTCAGTTCGCCGGCCGCGCGGGCCGACCAGTAGCGCCAGCGCTGCTCGCCGCGCGCGTCAGCACCCATGCCGTTGATGGCCTGCGTCACCTGCTTCCAGTCGCCGGCCCACAACGCGGCACGCGCCCACCACTCGGCCGCAAGCGCGTCGCGATCCGTCGGCTGTACCTGCGCGAACAGCGGCAGCGCTTCCGGCCGCCGGCTCCACGCGTAGCCGAGCGCCAGCGCCCGGGCAAGCGGGCTGACACTGGCGGCGTCGAGCTTGCGCGCGGTGCGCAGCGCGTCGAAGCGGGCGGCGGCGGCGTCCGGATCCTTGCGGGCGAGGCGCTGCCAGCCATCGACCAGCGCTTCGAGATCGACCGGGCGTTCGGGGTTGGCGATCAGTGCGTCGATCTCGCGCGCCGGGCTGTCGATCAGCGCTGCCCACTGCCGGATCAGCGCCGTACGCTCGGCCGGCAGCGGTGCGGCAATGATCGTCGCCAGCGCGCCGTAGCCAGCCTTCAAGGTCAGCCGTGCGCGCGCGTCGATCAGCGCCGGCGTCAGCAGGTTCTGCGCGCGGGCCCAGTCGAACGCGGCATCGCAGGCCGGCAGCGACTTGTCGGCCGCCTGCCATTGCTCGACCACGGCCGGGCCGAGGCCTTCGGTCTGCATCAGCGCGATGCGGGCCGCGAACTGCTGGCAGCGCAATGGCGGGTCCGTGGCCGCCAGCGATGCCGGCAGCGCGCTCAGGTAGCGATCCCAGCGCTTGCGCTCGGCCAGGCTCAGGAGCCACGCGCGGCGCAGGTCGCGGGTCACTGGCGCGTCGCCGTTCGCGCTGAGGAATTCGGCGACGGCGGTGTCGACCGCGGCGTCATCGGGCTTCGCACGGGCCACGGTGGCGCGCAGGCGAGCGGCGATCAGCCATGGATAGATCGGATAGGCGCGCAGCCGCTCGCTGTCCGCCGGTGCCGGCGAGCCGAGTTCGGCGGTGGCCAGCGCGGCGACGAATTCGGCGCGGACGGCGGCGTAGCGGTCGTCGGTCGCCGCGACGGTCAAATGGGGGGAGGCCGCGGCAGGCGCGGACTGAGCGGTCGCGGCCAGCGGCAGTGCGAATCCCGCGCTGAACGCAGTGGCGAGAACGGCAACGGAAACGCCGGAAAATCGAATCGGAACGGACATCATCATGCCTGTCAGACCCGCAGGAGCGCTGCGAGGTTCGTGGGGCCGCGACCGTGCCTTGCGGTAGGCTGCGCGACCTTCGCAATTCTACGGCCTGCCGCGGCCGCGCTTGAGGCCGGAACGCTCGATGGAAACCCTGCTCGTCTTTCTGCTGACCGGCGCCGCCGCCGGCCTGCTGGCCGGCCTGTTCGGCGTCGGCGGCGGCCTGATCGTGGTGCCGGCGCTGGCGTTCATCCTGCCGTCGCTCGGCACGGCGAGCGGCGTGGTCATGCAATCTGCCATCGGCACCTCGCTGGCCGTGATCGGCCTGACCGCGATCTCCTCGGCGCGCTCGCACCACGGCCGCGGCGGCGTGATCTGGCCGATTTTCTGGAAGCTGGCACCCGGCATCGTCGTCGGCAGCCTGATCGGCGCGGCCGTCGCCCATCACGTCAGCAGCGATGCGCTGAAGACCTGCGTCGGCATCGGCGCGCTGCTGATCTCGATCCAGATGCTGATCGACGCCACGCCGAAGGCCACCCGCGCAACGCCGGGCGCGATCGGGCTCGGCATCGTCGGCATCGTCATCGGGACGCTGTCGGCACTGATCGGCATCGGTGGCGGCTCGCTGACGGTGCCGTACCTGAACGCCTGCAATGTCGACATGCGGCGCGCCGTCGGCACCTCGGCGGCCTGCGGCATTCCGATCGCCTGGGCCGGCGCGGCCGGCTTCGCGTTCAACGGCCATGGCGTGGCCGGGCTGGCGCCATGGAGCCTCGGCTACATCGATCTCGCCGCGTTCGGCGGCATCGCGGTGATGTCCGTGTTCACCGCGCCGTGGGGCGCGAAGCTCGCGCACGGCCTGCCGCCGAAGCTGCTGAAGCGGGCCTTCGCGATCTTTCTCGCCGGCATCGGCCTGCGGATGCTGCTGAGCTGAGCGGCCCTCCGGCTGGGCGATCGACCGTCCCGTCACCGGGCCGATGGCATGACTTTCGTATACTGACGGCGCGTCAGCTCATCACTTGGGAATAACGAAATGTCGAATCTGGTCAGGCCGCATGGTGGCGGCCCGCTGAAACCGCTGTTGCTCGAAGGGGCTGCGCTGGTCGCCGAACTGGCGCGCGCCGCCACGCTGCCGAAGGTCCACATCAGCTCGCGCGAAGCGGGCGACATCATCATGCTCGGCATCGGCGGCTTCACCCCGCTCGACGGCTTCATGACCAAGGCCGACTGGCAGGGCGTCTGCGACACGATGCACACCGCTTCCGGTCTGTTCTGGCCGATTCCGATCACGCTGTCGACCGATGCTGCGACCGCCGGCACGCTCGCCATCGGCAGCGACATCGCGCTGTTCGACGCCGAGCGCAACGAGATTCTCGCGACGATGACCGTCACCGAGAAGTACGGCATCGACAAGGCGCACGAGTGCCAGACCGTGTTCAAGACCACCGACGCCGCCCACCCCGGTGTCGCGATGGTGATGGCGCAGGGCGAGGTCAACCTCGCTGGCCCGATCAAGGTGCTGAGTCAGGCCGAGTTCCCGACACAGTACGGCGAGATGTACATGACGCCGGCCGAAACCCGCGCCGAGTTCGAGAAGCGCGGCTGGAAGTCGATCGCCGCGTTCCAGACCCGCAACCCGATGCATCGCAGCCACGAGTACCTGGCCAAGATCGCCGTGGAAATCTGCGACGGCGTGATGATCCACTCGCTGCTCGGCAAGCTGAAGCCCGGCGACATCCCGGCCGAAGTGCGTCAGGACGCGATCGCGCAACTGATCGAGAAGTACTTCGTCAAGAACACGGTGATCCAGTCCGGCTATCCGCTGGACATGCGCTACGCCGGCCCGCGCGAAGCGCTGCTGCATGCCGTGTTCCGCCAGAACTACGGCTGCACCTACCTGATCGTCGGCCGCGACCATGCCGGCGTCGGCGACTACTACGGCCCGTTCGACGCGCAAACGATCTTCGACGAGATTCCGGCCGGCGCGCTCGAAACCAAGCCGCTGAAGATCGACTGGACCTTCTACTGCGACGCCTGCGAAGGCATGTCGTCGGCCAAGACCTGCCCGCACGATGCCTCGCACCGCCTGCTGCTGTCCGGCACCAAGCTGCGCAAGCTGTTGAGCGAGGACGGCGAAGTGCCGCCGCAGTTCTCGCGCCCGGAAGTGCTCAAGGTGCTGCGCGCGTACTACGCCAGCCTTGAAGCGCACGAGAAGGTGAAGGTGGAGCTGAAGGGCCATTCGGCGCGCTGATTGCACGTAGGCCGTGCCCGAACCCCGCCGTCGACGTACTCGATGGCGGGGTTTTTTGTAGGCGATCGACTGGGGCGATCCGCTCAGCCGACCGACAGCGCCAGCAGGCCGATCGCCGTCCAGTACGTCGACAGGATCAGCGCCTGCGCCCGACGATACGGCCGCTGGAACTGGCAAACGGCCAGGCTGGCATCGGAGACGATGAAGACGAAGGCCCCGATGCTGGCCAGCCACGCCGCGCGGTCATCGACCACTTGCGCACGTGCCGCCGCGACCAGCGCCATCGCAAGCAGGCTCAGGCCGTAGACCACCACCGGCCCCTTCATCGGCCCGGTGCGCGGAATCAGCCAGCCGAAGAACGCGAGCGCCGGCACGCAGGCCAGCAGCGACCACAGCGGCGGCGCCAGCCAGCCGTGGCTCGAATGGAACGCGGCAACGAACAAGCCGTGCGCGATCAGGAAACTGCCGAGGCCGGCGATGAACGCGCGATCGCCAGCAAACATCAGCGCGATGTCGCCGCACAGCGACAGCGCGAGCCCGGCGACGATCCACTGGGCATAGACCGGCTCGTGCGCCGGCGTTGCCCAGACCGCGGCGAGGATCAGGGTCGTCGTCAGCGGCTTGAGCAGGTAGAACGCCGGATGTCGGCCGGCCGCGCGTTCCTCGGCGGCAATCGCCAGCAGTGCGCTGACGGCGGCGGCCAGCAGCAGCAGCGTCGGCAGGCTCATCGCGCGCGCTTCAGCGCACGGCCAACGGCTCGGCGCGCAGCTTCTGCAGCTCGGCCAGTCCGAAGTGGATGAAGCTCAGGCCCGAGTACACCGGCGAGATCAGGTTCACCAGCGGGATGATCTGGATCAGTGCGGCGACCACGCCGAGCCCGAACAGCGGCGTGCCGTGCCGGCGCAGGATTTCCTGATACTCGGCCGGCGAGGCGTGCTCGGCCAGCGCGTCGTAGCGGAACACGCGGTCGTTCAGATAGCCGGCCAGCGCAATCGGAATGATGAACGCGAACGGGATGATCAGCGCCAGCAGCAGCGCCGGAATCCATAGCAGCAAATAGACGAGCAGGGCACTCAGGCCGTTCCAGACGCTGCCCCAGTTGCTGCCGCCGCGCTGGCGGACGAGGTCCGGGTAATCCCGCGCCGCGACGTATTCCAGCATCACCGGCATCGCGAACACCGAGGTAATGAACAGCGCCGTCGCCGCGACCAGGGTCGGCAGAAACAGGAACAGCACGACCAGCGTCAGCGCGCTGGCCAGCCACGCCAGACCCCATTCGTGCAGGAAGGCGTCGACCGGCGCGTATTCGGTCACGCCGCGCAGCGCCGCCATGCCCTGCTGCCAGCCGACGATCAGCAGGATCGTCCACAGCACCAGCGAGCCTACCAGCGGCCACAGCACCAGCCCGAGCATGCGGCCCTGGAATTGGCTGCGGGTGGCGGAAATCAGCGCGTCGAACATGAGGGCGGGCAGGTGTCAGGAACGGACCACCATTCTGATGCAGAAGCGCCGCGCGCCGGATGACGCGCTGCTGCCGATATCGTCGATGCCGGGGCCTTACGGATGCTGCGGTTCGGCGTCCGGCAGCAGGCGCACGCCGCGCACGCCGCTCGCGAGGATCGCGGCATGCAGCGCGCGGATCGCGGTCAGGCGCGGGAAGCTGCGGCGCCAGACCATGCCGATGCGGCGCGACGGCGCCGGCGCGGCGAACGGCACCACCGGCGGCGGATTCGGCTCCGGCGGGCGATTGGCGATCGACGAGTTCGGCATCACCGTGATGCCGAGCCCCGAGCCGACCATGTAGCGAATCGTCTCGATCGAGCTGCCGGTCACCGGCCGCGGACCGTCGCCTTCGGCATCCAGGCACTTCGGGCAGGCCGCGATCACCTGCTCGCGGAAGCAATGGCCGGGGCCGAGCAGCAAAAGGTTCTCCTCGGCCAGCTTCTTTGCCGGAATGCTCGGCAGCGCCGCCCAGCGATGGTTCGGCGACAGCATCACGACGAAATCCTCGTCGTACAGCGGCCAGGCCGACAGGCCCTGCAGATCGATCGGCAGCGCCAGCAGCGCCACGTCGAGCTCGTTGTCGCGCAGCTGTTCGAGCAGCACGCCGGTGAAGTTCTCCTCGATCATCAGCGGCATCATCGGCGCGGTTTCGCGCATCAGCGGCACGAGGCTCGGCAGCACGTACGGGCCGACGGTGTAGATCGCGCCGAGCCGCAGGCTGCCGACCAGCTCATCCTTGCCTTCGCGGGCAATGTCCTCGACCCGCTTCGCTTCGGCCAGCACTCGGCGCGCCTGTTCGATGATCCGCACGCCGACCGCCGTCGGCTTGGCCTCGCCGCGGATGCGCTCGAACAAGGTCACGCCCAGCTCGTCCTCGAGCTTCTTCAGCGCCACCGACAGCGTCGGCTGCGACACGAACGAACGCTCGGCGGCGCGCGAGAAATGGCGCTCCTTGTCGAGGTTCACGAGATAGCGAAGTTCGGTCAGCGTCATGGGTTGACCTGTCTGTCGGATGGGGCCTGCACCGGTCGACTCCCCGCCGCCGGTGCGCCCGATTCTAGACCGTCCCTATGTCGAATCGTTCGGTGATAGCGAACGTCAATCGCGGATTGCGCCCGGACGTTGCCGGGTCACGGCACCTTCACCCAGCGCGCGTAGTAGAAGCCATCGAAATCGCCACCCGGCTCGATGCGGCGGCCGAGGCCGCAGTCTTCACCCCACATCGCGTACGGCGACGGGTCGATCACCTGCTCGACCGCTTCCGGCTGCTCGGCCATGAAGGCGCGGGCCACGTCCTCGCCTTCGGCCTTGAGGATCGAGCAGGTGGCGTAGACCAGCACGCCCTGCGGTTTCAGCAGCGGCCACAGCGCGCGCAACAGGCGGAGCTGCTGCGCGGCCATCGTCGGGATGTCGGTCTCGCGACGCAGCCACTTGATGTCCGGATGGCGGCGGATCACGCCGGTGCCGGAGCACGGCGCATCGATCAGGATGCGATCGAACTTCTTGCCTTTCCACCAGCCGGCGGTGTCGGCGGCATCGTGATGGACCAGCATCGCGTCAAGCCCGAGGCGGCCGAGCGTGTCGCGAATGCGGCCGAGGCGCGCGGCTTCGGATTCGATCGCAATCACGTCGAGGCCTTCGCTGCGCTCGATCAGATGCGCGGTCTTGCCGCCGGGCGCAGCGCAGGCATCGAGCACGCGCATGCCGGGTTCGGCGCCGAGCAGCTCGGCGGCGAGCTGCGCGCTGAGGTCCTGCACCGACACGCGACCGTCGACGAAGCCCGGAATGCGTTCGACCGGCAGCGGCTCGTTCAGGATCACGGCGTCCGGAGTCGTACGCGGCAGCAGGTGGCCGATGCCGGCGGTGCTCAGCTCGGCCGAGTAGGCGTCGCGATCGCCACGGCGGCGGTTCACGCGCAAGGTCATCGGTGCCTGCGTGTTGCCCGCCGCGAGCACGCTGCGCCAGGCGCCGGGCCAGTCGCGCTTGATCTGGCGCACCAGCCATTCCGGATACGACTGCCGCACCTCGACATCCGGCGGCAGGGTCGCTTCGATGGCATCGGCTTCGCGCTGATAACGGCGCAGCAGCGCATTGGTCAGGCCTTTCGCCCACGGCTTGTCGAGCACTTCGGCAGCGGCCACGGTTTCGGCCACGGCGGCGTGAGCCGGCACCCGCATCGCGCGCAGTTGGTAGACGCCGCAGGCGAGCAGCGCCGCCACCAGCGGTTCCTCGCGCAGCGGCTTCTGCAGCATGCGGCCGACCAGCCAGTTCAGCGTGCTGAACTCGCGAACCACGCCGTAGGCCATCGCCTTCAGCAGCGACAGGTCGGCCGCCGACAGCGGCGCGCTGACCGCGGCCAGCGCGTCGTCGAGATTGCGGCCGGTCATCACGGCGGCCACGGCTTTCGCGGCGGCGGCACGGACATTGGTGATGCGTTCGGGGGTGGTGACGGTCATCGAAGGGCAAGGTGCGGGAGACGGATGCGGAAATGGGCACCGCGGCCGGCCGGTACCAGCGCGATGCTGCCGCCGTGGGCCGCGAGCAGCGAGCGGATGATCGGCAGGCCGAGGCCGGTGGAACCGCGCGGGCGGCCCGTGGTGAAGAACGGCTCGAATATCTTAGGCGCGTTGGCCGGCGTGATGCCGAGGCCGTCGTCGACGATGTCGATCGCAAGCGTGTCCGGGCGGTCATCAAGGCCGACCTGCACCAGCACCTGCACTTGGGTGCCAGCGTGCTGGCGCGCGTTGTCGAGCACGGTGGCGACGACGGCGTCGAGCGTTTCCACCGCCATCGGCACCTCGGCATCGAACGCGAAATCGCAGTGCACCGGCAGGCCGCGCTCGCGGAAGCGTTCGGCCACGGCGATGACGGTGGGACGCACGGCGGCATGCTCGTCGCCCGGCTGGGTCATGTCGGCGCGCGCCAGCTCCAGCAGCCGCTGCACGAGGCGTTCGAGGCGCTCCGAATCGTCGGCGAGGATGTTCAGGAAGCGGCTGCGCTCGTCGTCCGACATCGCGTTGCCGTGCTCGCGCAACAGCTCGACCGAGCCCTGGATCGCCGTCAGCGGCGTCTTGAACTCGTGCGAGACATGGGCGGCGAAATCGCGGATGTAGGTGGCGCGGGCTTCGAGCGTCGCCGCCATCACCGCGATGGTGTCGGACAACTCGCCGATCTCGTAGGTGCCGGGCCGGCGCAGCGGCACCACCGCGCCCTGCTCGCCGCGCGCGGCGCGGCGGGTCTGCTCGATCAGCGCGCGCACCGGACGGCTGATGGTGAAGCTGGTCAGCAATGACAGGGCCAGCACTACCGCGATCAGCAGCAGGGTGCCGCGCAGCAGCTCGGTGCGCTTGCCGAGCAGCGCCTGCTGGAGGCTGGCCGGCGTCCGCACCAGCAGCACGGTGCCGATCACTCGGCTATCGATCACGATCGGCACGGCGACGAACACGCGCACCTGCGTGCCGCGGCTGATCGAGGCCAGCGGCGGGGGTGGCAGGTTGCCGCTGCCCGCGTCATAGCGGCTGCGAAGCGTGCTCACCGGCTCGCCGCGCAGTGCCCGGGCGATCTCGACGAAGCCGAGCATCGAGCGCCGCAGCTCGCGGTCGAAGGTCGATGCGACGATGGTGCCGCGGAAGTCGACGACGCGGATGCCGGCCAAGGTCGTGAACTGCGCGGTGCGCAGGATCGGCTCGATCAGCCGGCCGATCTCCAGCGCCAGCGGATCGCTCGGGCTGTTCGGCGCATCCGGCTCGGGCGGTTTCGGCAGGATCGGGTCACGCGCCAGATCGAGCTGCAGCGGCCGCGGCCGCCACGGGCTGAAGGTTTCGCCATCGTCATTGCGCAGTGGCAGCGGAAACTCGACCGGAATGCCGTAGTCGGCGACACCCGCAGTCTTGTGCGCCGCCGCCAGCCGCTGGAGCAGCGCCTGATAGGTCGCCGAGATCACCGTGCCCTGCGCCACCAGTTCCGACTCGGTCTGGCGGATCAGCGCACTTTCATAGAGGCGCAGCATCGCGATGCCGGCCAGCGGCAGCACCAGCACCACGAGGTTGATCAGCAGCAGCACCGTGCGCAAGCGCGGTCGCTTGAAGCGCTTGCCGGTGTGGCCGCGCAGCAGTTTCTTCAGCAGCTCGCGACGGCGGGCGTCGTCTTCCCCGGCAACGTCTTCTCGGGCCTTGGCCGAGGTCGACGGCGGCAGCGCCGGCTTCACTCGCAGGGACCGAGCTTGTAGCCGACGCCATGCAGGGTTTCGATCGGGTCCGCACCGATCGCCGCGAACTTCGCGCGGACGCGGCGCACATGGCTGTCGATGGTGCGGTCGGCCACGATCTTGTGCAGCTCGTAGGCCGTATTCATCAGGTGATCACGCGTGCAGACCTTGCCCGGCCGCGTCATCAAGGTGCGCAGGATGCCGAACTCGGTCAAGGTCAGCACCACGTCGATGTCGTCCCACTCGGCGCGGTAGCGGTCCAGGTCGAGCCGCAGCCGGCCATGCTGCAGCTTCGCGGACTTGCCATCGCCGGCAGGCGCGCCGGTGCGGCGCAGGATCGCCTTGACCCGCGCCACCAGCTCGCGCGGCGAGAACGGCTTGGCCACGTAGTCATCGCCGCCGAGTTCGAGACCGAGGATGCGGTCGATCTCGTCGTCCTTACTGCTGACGAACAGAATCGGCAGATGGCCGTCGGCCGGTTCGCGGCGCAGGCGGCGGCAGACCTCGGTGCCATCCATCTCCGGCATCAGGATGTCAAGGATCAACAGCGCCGGCTTCTCACGCTCGCACAGGCTCAGCGCCTGCCGGCCATCGGCCGCCGTGACCGTGGCGTAGCCGGCCTTCTGCAACGCGAAACAGATGACTTCGCGGATGTGCGGGTCATCGTCGACGACGAGGATTTTCTGCATGCGGCGAGCTTAGCGCGGCCTGCGGAGATTGCACTGAGGCGGCCCGAGCCGACCATTCAGTACGCGGGCAATCTCATGTGTGCCGCCGGTCAGCATTCATCAAACTGTCAATAGCAGAGACCCGTCAACGATTAAGCTCTGGTTTCACAAATTGCTCAGGCCAGTAAAATGAACTCGCAGATTGCAACTGTAGCGACGGCATCAGTTCCGCTCGCAGACTTATCGAAGCACAGAAAGAAAGTCCGTATCGCTGGTACGGTTGCTATGATCGCGTTGCTTGTTCAGTCGAGCATTGCAGTCGCTCAATCTGGATCCTCGCCGTCGCCAACGCGACCCACGACGCACGCATATGTCGATGCAGGTTTAACGTGCCCGGCAGCCGGAATTCCAGGTAGTAACCTCAGCCGTGGCGACCATTACATTGCCGCGCCAAGTTCCACTGTCATCAATGATCTGACTGGCCGCAAGCCCGTGCTGGTGGTGTTCTTGGGTGGCTCATATACCAAGCCTGAAGATTACGTGGACATCAGCGAGTATGTGGCCTCAATTGGATATGGCGTGATCAACCTGAGCTACCCCAATGACTTTACCGTGGGCGCGGCCTGCAACAACGAAGCTGGCTGATATGGGTCGCTGCGTGGAGAGGTCGCTTTCGGCCGGAATATCGACTACACCGTTCCATCATCGAACCCCGGTTACGGATACAACTCCGGCAAAGTGGCTGGCAATATTTCGAGAGTTGATTCCGTCGTGAACCGTTTGGTCTGTCTGATCGACTATCTCGGCAATAACGGCGCTCAATCTGACGACATCCCGGGTGATGACTACTGGCAGCAGTTCTTGAAGGTTGATTCGAACTCGCCTTACATCACACCAAACGCAGGCCGTGTGTATCCGGATTGGTCGAAAATCGTCGTTGCCGGCCATTCGCAAGGCGGCGGCGAGGCCGCTTTCCTTGGCATGCGTTTGCCGTTGTTGGAGCCGGTCCGCCGAGTGGTGATGCTTTCATCGCCAGAGGACAGCACAGGGAGTCAAGGTCAGCCAGCGCCATGGACGACGTATGCCGCCAATACTCCTATGAATAGATTTTGGGGTTTGTGGGCTGGGAGCCAAGAGGGAGTTTATGGCGAGCACGTTGGAGGAAACTGGTCTGGTTTCGGAGGACCATTTATCTCCGGCGTTGGCGGCGACAAGACTGGTGGTGTAGGTCGGGTAACTAGCGTGCCAGTTGTGGAAATCCCCTTATCTCGGAATGGTACAATTAATCTAAATTCCAATCGATTTCAGCTTCAAGAAAATCTCGGCTTTTCTGCACTTCGCTATCACCGATCTACATCTGGTAACTGTGCCGCACTTGACAATGATTGCTCACAAATACGCGAATTCTTGAAACCAGTCTGGAATTATATGTTTAGCGGTGGATATACTGATTAGGACTTGGCTCCAAAGGTATTTTGTTATATTGAAAATTCACAGAAGTGTTTCGATGTCGAACAAAAGTATAGTTGGAGCACGGGTTTTGAGTTTGTTGGCTTTAGCAAGTATTGGTACAACGTATTCGGAACCGATCCAAGCAGCGCCCGGTGATGCGTTGTCTGCACCCGTACCGATCATCGATGTCGTTCCGGCGAACTCGGGCGCTCGGTTGCCCGAAGTAACTATCGATCAGGGCGGGCAAATCGTGGTCGGGTGGGAGCGCGGTGTAAACCCTGGGACACTGGCACTCAGGCGCTTTACGCCCGACCTCACCGCAGCGGCGGGCAGTAGCGTTGTTGATCCGTCAAGCCTTGAACCTGACCAAGACTCGCCTCGGTCGTTTGTCGGCGTTGCCACCAATGCGATCGGTCAAACAGTCGTTGCGTACATCACGCGATCCGACGAAATCGTGAGTCAACAGGCACTGTTCGTGCGCCGCTATCGCCGTGACGGAGGTTCATTGGGCGATCCGCAGCTGGTTGCCGTTCAGAACCTCATCCAACGTCCGCGTCTGAGCAATGCGATTCCCCGGATCAGAACCGGTCGCACAGGAGGTCATCCAGCAGTCACCATTAACGCGGCGGGTGATTTCGTCGTCGCTTGGACCGAATCCGAGTCCAGTGGCGTTCTTGTGGGTCCAGGGGCGCTGACTGCCTATCGTTCCAGAGTCATGGCACGGCGATATTTTGCGGACGGAACGCCTGTCGGTTCAGCGGTACGAATCGCAGAGCGAGGACCAGAGCCATTTTTGCGCTCGAATCAACTCGAACCGGATGTTCGTGTTGTCGCGATGACGGACGACCGCTTTGCAGTCGTCTATTCAGGTGGATTTGGCGAGGGGCTTTTTCCGTTCACACTGCAGTTCATCGACCGTGACGGTCAGCAGCAGGGTTTACCAATACGCCTTCCAATCAACGGCGACCGGGCACTTTCCGTCAGCGATGCAGACTTTCATGCGGCGTTGACACCGAACGGAGAGTTGCTGCTGACGTGGGTAGCAGATTCCGTCGCGAGTGGCTTTGACCGGCCGGAACAGGTCTGGATTCGCCGCTATTCATTGACAGGACGGCCACTTGGCTCACCCGCGAGCGTCGCCGTCAAGCGGCGAGCAGGGCGCTGCTGCACGGTTCGCGCCGTGCCAATGGCCAATGGTGCGGTGGCTGTCATCTGGAGCGACTTTTCGTCCGGGTTTCAGATTCTTGGACGTTACTACGCGGCGGATCTGAGTCCGCTGACCGAGCCTTTTTTACTGGTCAACGGCACGACCGATGCCAGCGCGGTTGCGGATGCTAGCGGCAATCTGATCGTCGCGTACGGCACACTGGACACCATGCCGCAGCCGCGCCAGCTGTACCTGCAGCGCTTCCAGGGGCCTTGAGACGGCGTGCTGCGCGCGATCTACACCTATCTGTTGTGATCCTGCGGGCCGAGGACTACGCGCTGCTCGGCGGCTCGCTGGCCCTGCTGGCCGGACTGGCGCTGGCGATGTTTGTCACGCGGCGGGTTGATTGGTTCGCGACGGATGCAGTGGCATCGAGTGCATCGGGCGTGGCAACGGCGATCAAGTAAACGATGCGCCTAAGTCCATCGTCATTCCCGCGCAGGCGGGAATCCATGGTGGGTGCTCGCGCGTCTGCTGGGCCCGAGTGCGGCGCATCGATCAGGATGCGATCGAACTTCTTGCCTTTCCACCAGCCGGCGGTGTCGGCGGCATCGTGATGGACCAGCATCGCGTCGAGCCCGAGGCGGCCGAGCATGTCGCGTATGCGGCCGAGGCGCGCGGCTTCGGTTTCGATCGCGATGACATCGAGGCCTTCGCTGCGCTCGATCAGATGCGCGGTCTTGCCGCCGGGGGCAGCGCAGACCCCCCTGTTGCAACGCAGGCTGTTGTACCTGGGCAGGCAACGCCTTTGACCTCGCATATTTATCAAGTTAATCGTGTTATTCCGTTAGCGACGGCAATCAGATATCACCGAAGTACATCAGGCAATTGTGCTCCGACCGATCAAGCTTGTAGCGAGATAACAGACGCTATAAGGCCGATTTGGAACTATATGTTTACTGGGGGACATACAGATTAATAGAAATAATTTTTAGAACTACAATCCGATGAGGGTGCCAAAGTGAAAATTTATTTTAATCGTCAAATCCTCGCGCAGGCTTGCCTGTTGTTGGCGGCAACGATCAGTACATACCCCTTAAGCACTTTGGCCGCGCCGGGCGATCCGCTCTCAGCGCCGGTGGAGGTGCTCGCTCAGGTCATGGCGGGTGCGTCGCCGCAATATCCCGAGGTGACGACCGACAGGTTTGGACAGACACGAGTCGCTTGGTATCGGGGGGTCACCATCGGTAGCTTGGCGGTGCGCCGCTTCAGCTCCGATCTGACGCCCTTGTCCGGCGACGTGGTTGTTGACCCTGCCATGAGACAACCTGCGTCAGGTAGCAGCAACACCTCTGTAGCGGTCGCCACCAACCGTACAGGCGTATCGGTCCTTGCGTACCGAGCGCGTGCTGACGAGCGATTTGGCGACTCGATTTATGCGCAAATCATTCGTCCAGACGGCAGCATGCTGCCGAGTCCAATCCTCGTCGCGGAGACGCCTCGTCCGAGATATGAGGCCCTCGAAGGCCTGTTGCCAATATTCGAAACCGGGTCGTCGACAATGAACCCGCGCGTCGCCATTGACGACAGCGGAGAGTTTGCTGTGGCTTGGACTGATCAGGAGTTCAGCACAATCTTGGTCGGCGGCAGCGGCATTGAAGGTGGCCGCACGCGTGTGCTCGCTCGACGTTACCGCAGCGACGGAACTGCAATATCAGACGCTATCGTGCTGGCCCGGCGTAGCGACTTGGCCTTGCCGCTCAATTCAATCGCAGACACGGCACAAATATTGTCAACGAGCGACGGTCGATTCGCTGTCGTGTTCGCCAGTGGTATCGCCTTGGGAGGTCTTCGCACGCCGTTCACTTTGCAATATATCGACAGAAATGGAGTTGCCGATGGTTTGCCAATCAAGCTCGAGACCGGTGGCGACGGTGCCAACGGCTTGAGCGTGATCGATTTCCGTCCGGCAATCGTCGATGGAGGTCAAATTCTACTGGCTTGGCTCGCGGAGAACCCGCGTGATCGCTTTGTTGGTCCCCAGACCGTGATTCTGCAGCGGTACAGCCGAATTGGCAGGCCACTGACAAGACCCGCGCGGGTTGCTGAGCGCAGCCAAATTCCGATCTGCTGCACGCTCCGAGTCATCCCGTTCCCGAATGGCGCGATTGGCATCACATGGCAGGACAGCTCAGACGGATTCAAGGTCCGCGCCCGCTACTACGCCGCCGATCTCAGTCCGCTGACGGAGTCCTTTGTCCTCGTCAACGGCACCACCGATGCCAGCGCCGTTGCAGACGCCAACGGTAATTTGGTGGTGGCTTACGGCACCCCGGACTCGATGCCGCAGCCGCGTCAGCTTTACCTGCAACGCTTCCAGGGGCCTTGATGCCGCATCAGCTGAAGCGCTGCCCCGCCAGCTTCCAGTCGCGGCAGACGAGGCTGGCCGGCAGCGCCTTGCCGCCGGGTTTCTGCAGCTCGGTGACGACCAGCACGCCGTCGACGGTCGCCAGATGCAGGCCGTGGCTGTCGACGGCGAGCACGGTGCCGGGTGCTTCGGCATTCGTCGAAACCGCAAGCGCCCGGGCGTTCCAGAACCGGATGCGCTCCGGCGCGGCGGCCCCGGTCCCGACCCCGGTCTGGGCATCGCCCAACTCGCACCAGGCTACCGGCGCCGGATTGAATGCGCGGATGCGGCGGGCGATCTCGGCGGCCGGGCGGGTCCAGTCGATCTGCGCTTCGTCCTTGCTCAGCTTTTTCGCGTAGGTGACGCCGGCTTCCGGCTGCACCGTGGCCGGCAGGTTGCCGGCTTCGAGGCGGGCCAGCGCCTCGACGATCAGCCGGCCGCCGAGCGCGCACAGCGCGTCATGCAGGCTGGCGGCGGTGGTCGTGGCATCGATCGCGACGCGTTCGATTAAGCGCATCGGCCCGGTATCGAGCCCGGCTTCCATCTGCATGATGGTGACGCCGGTCTCGCTGTCGCCGGCTTCGATCGCGCGGGCGATCGGCGCTGCGCCGCGCCAGCGCGGCAACAGACTGGCGTGAATGTTCAGGCAGCCATGCGTCGGAATGTCGAGCGCAGCCTGCGGCAGGATCAGGCCGTAGGCGACGACGACCATGATGTCCGGCGCAGCCGCGGCGAGCACCGCGCGGGCGTCGGCATCGAGCTTCAGAAACTTGTGGACGGTGAGGCCCAGCGCCTCGGCCCGCCGTGCGACCGGCGAAGCGGTGAGCTTCTGGCCGCGGCCGGCCGGGCGATCCGGCTGGCTCAGCACGGCGACAATCTCGTGCCCGGCGGCGTGCAGCGCATCGAGCGCCGGCACCGCGAATTCCGGCGTGCCCGCGAAGATCAACCTCATCGGCGGCTGTCCGTTTCCGGGATCGGCGCGTACAGCGCCTCGACTTCCACCCGCAGCTCGGCCCGGCTGATGTCGGCCAGCACGGTCAGGCGCGGGCAGTCGGCCGGAAACAGGCGCGCGGCCAGCGCTTCGACCTCGGCCAGATCTTCGCGGCGGCGGACGTAGATCTTCAGCGCTGCCGGCTGCAGGCGCTGGCCGCCGAGCGTTTCGGCACGGGCCACCAGCGCATCGAGATTCAGCGCCAGCTCGCGCAACTGCGCGCCGGTGTTTTCCGGATGCTTGCTTTCATGGCCGACGACCGCCGCCGTGCCGGACACGAACAACTGGCCCCACGGCATCAGCATCGCCCGCGAAAAACTCGGGCTGACCGGGCCGTAGGCGCGCGGATACTCGTAGGCCGGTACCTGGCGCGGGTTCTCGATCCGCGTGCCCGGCACCTTGGCGGCCAGCGCGAACACGATCAGCTGATCCGGCGCGGCCTGAATGCCGACGGCCGTGGCGGCCGGCAGCGGCAGTGCGGGGTCCAGCGCGCGGGCGCGGCCTACACAGAAGCGACGGTAGCGCTCGGCATCCGGATCTGCCGGATTCGGGTTGTCGTTGATCGCGCCGAGGTAGTGCCAGATCTTGACCAGATGCGGATAGCCGCCATCGGCGACAAGGGCCGCGATCTGGCGATAGACCGCCTCGGACGCCGCTTCCAGCCCGCCGTGCGCGGCTTCGTCGAGCGTCCACACCGCCAACTGCAGCTCGCCGTTCTCGCGGATGCGCGCCCCGAAGGCCTCGCGCGTGGTGACCGGCGCCGCGCCACCGAGCCAGCGCTCGTAGTGCACGGCGCCGTCGTGGCTGGGCAGCGGCAGGCGCACGGCGGCGGCATCGCAGAGCCCGACGCCTGCCCCTGGACCGAGCGCGAACACGCCGAGCAGGCGCGGATCGTGCGCGGCGGCGTGAGCGTCGTAACGGAAAGCGATCGGCAGCGGCTGGCCGGAGGTCGCGCGCAGCGGAATGGTCGACAAAGGCGGCAACGGAAAGCGTGGGAGTGTCTAGTTTAAGGTGCGCCCCCTGCTTCGGCACGGCGGCGGCCCGCCGAGGCCCGCGCGGCCCGACATTGACCGCGCGCCGAGCGCCCCTATAGTCCGGTGATCCCGTTGCCGACTCCGGACCCTCGATGATCACGATTCGCCCCGCCGATACCCGCGGCCACGCCGAGCACGGCTGGCTCGACAGCCATCACACGTTCTCGTTCGGCAGCTGGCACGACCCGAGGCACATGGGCATCGGCCCGCTGCGGGTGATCAATGACGACCGCGTGGTCGGCGGTGCCGGCTTCCCGCCGCATTCGCACAGCGACATGGAAATCATCACCTACGTGCTCGAAGGCGCGCTGAAGCACAAGGATTCCACCGGCGGCACGTCGGTGCTGAAGCCGGGCGAGATGCAGCTGATGACGGCCGGCCGCGGCATCGCCCATAGCGAGATGAACGCCAGCCCGACCGAGCCGGTGCATTTCCTGCAGATCTGGGTGATGCCGGATACCCGCGGCGCGACGCCGGGCTATCAGCAGCGGGCGCTGGATGCCGAGGCGCTGCGCCGCGGCTTCCAGACCGTGGCCGCGCCGGCGGCGGAAGCGGCACCGTTCCGCATCCTGCAGGACGCGCGGCTGGCCGTGGCCTGGCCTGCGGCCGGCCAGGCGCTGTCGACCCCGCTCAAGGCCGAGCGCACGCATTACCTGCACGTGGCGCGCGGTGCCGTGACCCTCGGCGATCAGGCGCTGACGGAAGGCGATGCCGCGATCATTCGCGGCGAGACGGCACTCGCCCTGATCGCGAACGCCGAATCGGAACTGCTGCTGTTCGACCTCGCCGCCTGACGCCGCCGGCTCGCGTCAGCGGAAGCCGAGCCCGATGTGGATGCTGAAGTCGGGCGAGGAGCTGAGCAGCACGTCTTCCTGCACGCCGAGATCAAGCACGGTGTGCGGGCCCAGCGCGATGCGGCCGCCGAACGCGAGCTGACCGCCGGCGCGGCTCAGGGCATCGATCGACGAGCCCTTGTACAGCGGCGTGTGGGCGTTGAACTGCGCCACCAGCGACAGCCGTCGCAGCACGCGGTAGCCGGCACCGGCACCGCCCAAGCCCACCAGCTTCTTCTGCTGGCCGGCCAGCAGGTCGGCCTCGCCGTTGTACGAGACGCCGCCGGAGACGTAGCCGAACCAGCGCGCCGAGTCGCTGAATGGATCGAAGTCGAACCAGACCGCACCGCCCGGATTGCCGCCCTGCAGCCGGCTGCCGCGCCCGGTCGGGACCTTGGCCAGAGCGCGGAACGCGAAGTCGTCGCGAATGGCGAAGCCGGCGCTCAGTTCGACATCGCCGATGCCGCTGGTGCTGTCGGTGACGTCGACCAGGGTCTGGCCGTTGCGGGTGTAGCGGTAGTTGGTCTGGCGGCGCGCTCGGGTTTCGCGGCCGCCGTTCGGCAGGTTGAACAGGTCGTGCCAGCCTTCGATCACGCCGTCGAGCACGCCGCCGTTGGTGAACAGCAGCGGCACGTCGATGCCGAGTTCCACGCCTGGTGCCACGCCCTGCCGCAGGCCGAAGGTCAGGCGCTGGGTTTCGCCGTCGATCAGCAGCGCTTCGTCGAGCGTCTGCGCATTGACGAACTCGTTGCTCCAGTCGAGTCGGGCGCTGTAGGCACGCTCGCTGCCATCGAGCACACGCGCCTCGCCGAGCGTCGGCAATGCGGTGGACCGGCTGAACGCAGCTTCGTTGCGCACCGGCAGCAGCGGTTCGGCCTGCGCCATCGGTGCGGCGAGTGCGGTGACGGCGACGAGACAGGCGGCGATCAGCGGGCGTGAGGCAGTCATGGCGGCAGGTTCGAGGCGAGATCGGGGCGAGATCGGAGCGGGGGCGGCGCGGCGCAGGCGTGGTGCGAGGATAAACAAACGGATTGACAAGCGGTCGGCGCGGACCAGCGATGTGGCCAACGGCCGTCGCGCCGCGTCGGGGGCCTCTGCTAGCATCCGCGTCCCGGTTTTCGCTGTTTCCACGAGATTTTCGCGATGAACGCTTCCGTTTCGAGCCCGACCACCGCTGCCCCGGCCACCGACAACCTTCGCATCAAGTCGATTCGGGCGGTCGCGGCCCCGTCGCAGGTGCAGGCGGAACTGCCGATCACCGAAGCGGCGGCGCGCACGGTGGAAGTGACGCGGCGCGAAATCCAGGACGTGCTGGCCGGCCGCGACGACCGCCTGCTGGTGATCGTCGGCCCGTGCTCGATCCACGATCCGAAGGCCGCGCTCGAATACGCCGAAAAGCTGAAGGCGATCCGCCCGCAGCTCGCCAAGCATCTGCTGATCGTCATGCGCGTCTACTTCGAGAAGCCGCGCACCACGGTCGGCTGGAAGGGCCTGATCAACGATCCGCACCTCGACGACAGCTACGACATCGACACCGGCCTGCGCATGGCTCGCCGGCTGCTGCTGCAACTGAACGCCGACGGCATGCCGGCCGGCGTCGAATTCCTCGACATCCTGACGCCGCAGTACATGTCGGATCTCGTGTCCTGGGGCGCGATCGGCGCCCGCACCACGGAATCGCAGTTGCACCGCGAGATGGCCAGCGGCCTGTCGTGCCCGGTCGGCTTCAAGAACGGCACCGACGGCTCGGTCAAGGTCGCGGTCGATGCCGTGCAGTCGGCGCGTGCGCCGCACCGCTTCCTGTCGGCGACGCAGGACGGCCAGATCTCGATCTTCGAGACCGTTGGCAACCCGGACAGCCACGTGATCCTGCGCGGCGGCTCGACCGGCACCAACTACGACGTCAAGAGCGTCGATGCCGCCGCGGCGGCGATGACCAAGGCCGGCATGCGCCCGGCGGTGATGGTCGACTTCAGCCACGCCAACAGCCGCAAGCAGCACCGCCTGCAGATCGAGGTCGG
>FRDC01003845.1_pt1 | contig 48589 bp, 55 predicted proteins | sample 1106171 | NCBI WGS metagenome assembly FRDC01 (sample SAMEA3930566, study PRJEB13176) | freshwater metagenome | biome: Drinking water system; feature: drinking water; material: water | place: Singapore | collected 2014-12-20 | reverse complement strand
GTGTGTCGCATGGTGAGCTTCTGGAACGGCAGGAACCCGCAGTTCATCAGCTCGATGTTGTCAGTGAGCGCTCGGAGTAGTGCCACCTGTGCCTGGCGAGCCGCCATCGTTCCCTGCTCGCAGGGTTCTGAGGTGATCACCACCGTGACGCGGCACTGGCCGCCACCGATGCTCACTGTCGTGCTTTTGCGATTCATCAGTCCTCGAAGTCTTCGTCGTCTTCCGACTCGGTGTCTTCGTCGAGATCTTCGTCGTCCTCGATCTCCAGCCCCTGGTCTTCCAGCTCTGCCATCAGGGTGCTGAGGAACTCCTGGACGTCAGCATTCTTCACCTTGGGGAGAAGCTCTGCGAAGACGTCGGCGCCGATCTGCTTGAACTCTGAACGTGTCATTTTGTTTGTTTGCCTTTCGAGTAGATTTCAAAGAGGGACTCATTGATGGGGCCCTCAACCTCAAGCCCATTCTTCACGATGCGGATCCACCTGTCAAGGGCCTTTCGACCGACCTCTTCGCTGCACTCGCTCCTCGACTCGATTTCCACCTCAAGGAAGCGGCGGGTCTTGCCGTCCTCGTCGGTGACGTCGTACAGGGCCAGTACGGCGATGTACTGCTTGCTGGAGCCTTCCTCGACCCTCATCTGACCCCTGACGTGGTAGATGTAGGAGATCTTCTCGATGTTGAAGACCTCTTTGCCGCCCAGGTAGCTGATCATCGTATGGACGTCGTTGGGCTCGACCTTGCCGCTGAATGGCAGGTTGATTTCCACGCGGTCGGCGATGCTCTTGTCCGACTTGCGCTGCTTGTAGGTCAGCTCTCCGCCGGGCATGTCACCTTCCCGGTAGCGCAGCTTCGAGCCGTTGAGGTCGTAGTAGGTGTCCTTGCCCCTCACGGCCTTGTAGGCTTCGATCACCACCGCCTTGGAGTTGACCGTCTCTCCGCTCTGACTGGAGACGAAGTCGTGGTACTGCTTCAAGGTCACCTTGCTGGCGTTGAACTTCGCTTCCACTTCACTGTGCTTATCCATGGTCTGCCTCCTCGATGGCCTGAATGGCCGCTTGCATCGTCTCAGGGAGGACGCCAAGGCTCACCCGGAACCAATCGGGATCGCCACCGCAAAACTGACCTCCGACGACTTTGACGCCGGCCTTGGCCAGCAGCTTCGAGAAATCCTCTGGGTCACGAGCCCGCACCCAAGCGAACATGCCGGTTCCGGTCGCTGGGAAGCCCTTGACCTCCAGGAAGAACGGTGACAGGCGCATGAAGTGTTTCGAGGTCTCCATGAGCATCGCACGGGCCTCAGCCTCGTAGCCCTGACGCTCCTGGTGGCTGAGGGTGTTCAGATTGAACAGGAGGCCGTAGAGCAGGCGCTGACTGGGCAGACCGACTCCAGAGGTGGTCTTCTCCACGTACTCGCTGGCCAGCTGGGCCAGGTGTGGGTCGCCAGTGGCCACCCAGCCGATCCGGTAGCCGCTCGGGCCGAAGAGCTTGGCTGCACTCCAGACGCTCATCTTGTGCCAAGGCACGATGTTGTCCCAGCCGTAGATAGGCGAGGCGTAGGCGGCGTCCCAGATGTCGTATTCCCGATCATCAGCCAGAGAACCGTCGGGATTGTTGGGAGCTGTGATGACGCGCAAGCCTTCATCTCCTATGGAGTAACCGCTGATAAAATCGGACATCTTGGACATGTCGGCCATCGTCGGATAGGTGGGCCAGTAGGGGGCCTTGTGAGTCATGAACATCTTGTGGTGCTTGATCCGAATGGCGTAGGAGGCTGCCAAGATGGCCTGCTTGGCACCGTTGGTCACGACCACGTGCTGACCGGAGAACCGGGCCTTGAGGAGGTTCAGGAGATCGGGCTCGCCAGTGAGGACCGGGTAGGTCATCTTCCCGTACACCATGCGGGGGTAGAGCTTTCCGTAGACCTGCTGCAGAAAGAATGGCTCCCCGACGGCCAGGTTGAAGCCACCAGGGACGTGATCTCGAACCAGCTGCATGTCTGCTGCACTCATCGCTCGAACGGCCTCCAGTTGAACTTCGCCCCGAAGAAGGGTGTGATGGTGGTGCCGGCCCCAAAACTGACGAAGACCGCCGGGCCGACGTCGAACTTGCTGATCTTGTAGGTGGCGTCAACCCCTGCCAGGAAGCCGAAGCCGCCAGTACCTGAGCCGCCAGCCAATGAGAGGCCCAGCTGGATCTTCTCGTACCATTTGGGCTCAAGAATGTAGGGGTTCACCGCAGTCAAGGCGATGTCCACGGCGGTGTTCTCGTCGTTGCTGGTCGCGTAGGTGTGCCACTCCTGGTTCTTGTCCTGGCTGATGGCCACGGTGATCTTCAGGGGTCGAAGCTGCTTCACGGACACCCAGGCTTCCGGCGGGTTGGTCTTGGTCCAGCCGGTGACGCCGATCATGCCCCAGTCCTTCCCGAAGTAGACCTGCTCTCGGCCAGGCTTGGCTGGGTCGGTCGGGTCAGGGATGTGCGTCTGGTTGGCAGCCACGGCGCCCTCGTAGGCCTTCTTCCAGGTCACCACGAGCTGGTTGGCCGCCAGTAGGTCTTCTTTGCCCTTCTTGACCTGGTTGACCAGCTCGGCGATCTGCTGGTCCTTGGTGTCGAGGAGGGACTTGAGATTGTTGGACTCCAAGGTGAGCTTGGTGTAGAGGCCCTTCTGGACCTCGATGGTCTGGTCCTTGGCTGCAGCCTCATTCCGAAGGCGTGTCATCTCCTTGTCGGTCTGCCACTTGCCCACCGCGCCCCAGATGACCACAACGACCAAAAGGGCGATCACGCCCAGTAGTCCGTACTGCTTGATCTTGTTCCAATCCATTACACTTCTCCGTGTTTGATCAAGCGATCAGCCAGACCGAGTTTGACAGCGTCCTCCGCAAGGAAGTACCTCTCATCTTTGCACCAGGCCGCGACTTCTGTCAAGGGGATACCGGATCTCTCGGAAATCGCCTTGTGGTACCGCTGGTTGTTCTGGGCGGCCTCACGTCCCAGGCGCTCGATGGTGTCGCTGTTGATCGACCCATCGGAGGATTCCACGCCCATGGTGCCGTTGTGCATCATCAGCTGGGCATTGGGAGCCAAGACCCGCAGGTTTCCACCCTGGAAGATGAGGGCGGCGATGCTGTAGATGCCTCCGAACCCGTAGATCCTCACCTGGTTCCGAAGATGTCGAAGCGTGTCGAAGATAGCGAAGCCTGCGGCCTCGTCGCCCCCGTGGCTGCTCAGCCAGACCTTGATGGGGCCTTTGCCCTCGTCCAGGAGCCTCAGGAGCGGAATCACTCTGAACGACTTCTCGTCGTCGATGGCTCCGATGATGTAGAGGGTCCGATTCTTCCAGTCAACCCCTTGCTCCAGAATGTCAGTCAGTCGCTCCGAACGGCCCATCTCAAACTCCCTTCAGTGGATTCACATCATACACCGCGAGCTTGTCGGATGTCACTACCTGCCCCTGCCAGGTCTTCATGATGTCGGCGCTCTTCTCACCTACACTTTCAGTGCCACGGTAGGTGAAGTACCCCATGTCGTTGCTGTGGGTACGGCAGGTGTCGTAGTTGGTGTTGCACACCACCGCCCATCCAGTCTCACTTCCACGGGACTTGCAGACCAGGAAGGTGAGCTTGTTCATCTCGGCGTCCAGATCGCTTCTGTTGAGGCTGATGACGATGGCGGCTGCGGTCATGGCGCCCCAGGTCTCCATCACGTCTTCCATGTGCAGAAGTCGAGTTTCGTGCTTCTGACTGCCGATGCGGCGGTTGAGCTTGGATCCATCGCGGTTGGTCTGGATGGCGGTCAAGACGTGGAACTTGTGCCGGAGGCCCATCTGAACGAACTGGTTGTAGACGTTCTCCTGCTCCTGCCGGGGCTGCATGTTGCCCTTGGAGTTGGCCTGGCAGGTGAGTTTGGCGGCGTAGTCGTCGATCAGAAGGTCGAATCCCACCCCGTACTCCATGCGGCGGATGTCCTGCAGGCGCTCCACGGTTGCAGCCACCTCTTCGGCTGTCAGGCCGGCCTTGTACATCGGCTTGAGCACGAGGAAGCGCTGCAGAAACTGCTCCCACTGGCGCATCTGCTTGGACAGCTCGGGGTCCAAGTAGGCTCGGTACATCTCCGGGTGGGTCATGCCCGAGATGCACCTCATGAACTTGCTCTTCAGCTCGGCCTCAGTGCCTTCGTGGAAGATGAAGAGCACCGACTTGCCCTTCATGATGTTGGCGACTGCGATGCTCACCATCGTGGACGTCTTGCCGACGTTGGTGGGCGCCAGAAGCACCGTCATCATGCCAGGCATGAGACAGCCGGCGGTGCCATTGGGCTCCAAGATGCGGTCGATCGCCGTGATGCCGAAGGTGAGGGCCTTGCTGCTGTCCTCCTTCTCCTTGAGCAGCTCCACGCCGTAGTTGTAGAAGCTGACCCGTTCGTCTTCCATGAACCGGACATCGTTGTAGTCCTGGACCATCTTGTTCATGATGCCCACGCTCTCATCGAGCGCTTGCTTGTTGAAGGCATTGGCAGCCTTTGGGAGGGCGGCCTGGATGGTCCGGGCTTTGAGCCAGATCTCCATCTCAGCGAGGAGAGGCTTCATATCGTACTGCTTTCGCACGTCGGCCAAGAGGCTGACCGTACTGCGAATCTGAGCGATGAGCCCCGTGGACAGCTTGGTGATCTCCCGAGACTCCAAAAGCTCTGGGATGCTTGGTCGTTTGCCCCACTGGGTGTACCAGGCCTTCATGGCGCCGTAGATGCGCACTAGGACTTCGTCAGCGAACCACTCCTGCTCAATCTTCGAGACAACTGCTGCGAAGAATCGCTCGTCGTAGAGGATGTGGCCAAGGGTCGCGCGTTGCTTTTCGAGGCTGAACGGCAGAAGGTCTGGATTGACGCGGGGCTCAGACATCAGGGGGCTCCAAAGTGGTTCTTGAGGTAGATGAGGACGAACGCCGGGTTCAGCACTGGCGTGTTGTCAAACAATGCCTTCACGGCTTCCATGGGCATCTCACCGAGGTCTTTGTAGGGGGCCGGTGGGCGGAAGTCGTATAGTACCATGTCACGCATCTCTTTCCGAATGCGGTCAAGCTCCAGGTAGGCGTCAGGGTCGAGCCCCACGTAGAGCTTGCGGACACCAGAGTTGCGGATCAGCTGCAGCTGCGCCCTGGCGACGGCCTTTCCCATCGTTGCGACGTTACCACCGCAGAGGTGGGCCTTGAGGGCATCGACTGGCCCTTCCGTGAGGACGCAGTGTTCACTGCCGTTGAGTCGATCGGCGAACATGAGCGTCTGGTCTCTCTTCAGGTCGGTACTGGTGATGGCCTTGAGGGGGGTGATGACACGCTTGCGTCGTTCATCCCAGTAGGGCTTGTCGTTCTCCACCAGACGTGCCTGCCAGCCGTACAGATTCCCCTGAGACTGAACCGGGAAGATGACGCTCGCCTTGGCAGGGTGGTAGCGAATGCCGTACTCCATGGCGACAGAGGTGGGGATCCCGCGAGACTCCAGGTACCGGGCCCCCTTCTGGCCCAGCTCGTGGTTCAGCGGGTAGAAGTCCAACGGCCAGGCCATGGGCTTCATCTGCTGCTCAAGGTCCACGAAGTCGTCGCTGTCTTCGTCTTCAAAGTCGGTTACATCTATGGTGAGGTAGATGGCGGTTGGTTCGCCAACACCGTCACCATAGATGCGTTTTTGAATCTCTGCGACTGGCAGGCCGCAGAGTTCAGCGAGGGCAAACTCGGCCCGACCTTGGAAGCCGTCGATCTCCTTGCAGTACCAGCAGACGAAGCGCCCGTCATTCCTGCGAATGTAGAGCTTCTTCTCCTTCCTGCAGCGCGGGCAGGACATGATGAAGCTCTTACTGTTGGGCTTGAAGCTTACACCATGTTCCTGCAGGAGTGCGCGGATCTCGGCTTCCATTCCATCACTCGAACGTGAGTCCGGAAGCCTTCTTCTCCTCGTCGGTCGGCGCCTCGTTGGTGGCGTAGAAGCCGGCCAGGTCGCGAGTCTTCAGCTCCTGGAGGATCTTCTGCTGCAGCTGGGGGTCTTCCTTGATGGCTTGGAGCATGGCTTCCTTGCCCTTCCACGACCTGCCGTCGAACTCGTGCATGACGTTGTTGGGCTTGACGATGATGCCACGTTCCACCCCGAGAGTGAAGACCTCCTCGTGAACGTTGATGATGCCCCTCTTGTAGTCGAGGGTGAACTCGGCGTTGCGACCCTTGGGGCCGATGGTCGAGTCCATCATGCGCACGCGGACCTTGTGGCCAGTGCGGTCCTCGTTGCCGTACATGTCGTGAGCGCCTTCGGCCTTGAACTCGTTGCCGAGCATGTCCTTCTTGCCGTCCTGGCCGCCTGCCGGATTCACGAACATGAAGTACTCGCAGTGGTGCTGGACTGCCCAGCTGACCGCCGGCCGAACCGCCGTGTCGTGGGTCAGGTAGACGTTGGCTGCGTTCGCTGCCTTCTTGTCCATCACCGAGCGAACGTGGCTGGTGAGGATGAGGGCGAAGTTGTACTTGCGCTGGATCGGCAGGATGCGGCGAAGGCCTTCCTGGATGGTCGCTGCGTTGTCACCGACCTGCTGCTGCATGACCGTGTCCGCGTTCATGGCACGACGGCCTTGCATCATGTTGATGGAGTCGATGATGACCAGCTTCAGCTTCATGCCGTCCTGGCAGTTGGCCGCGAGGTCTTTCTCGATGTGGTCGAAGATCTCCGGGTCGTTGCGGTCGTAGCCGATGTAGCGGTCAGGGTCGATGCCCCAGACCTTGCGCTGGGCGTCGTCAAGCTGAGCGTCCTCACGGAACTCCGTGTTGTACTTCACCACGAAGGCGTCCGGGTCGTTCCGATGGACCTGGCCGGTCATCGCTGAGCAGATGATCGACTTGCCTCCACGGGGAGGCCCGTAGAGCAGGATGGAGTAGCCGGCGGGACAACCCTGGCCATTGCCGAACGTGAAGTTCAGGCCTGGGCTGGGGCTGTCGATGACGTCAGCGTGAACGTTGCGGGTCTGCAGAACGGCCCCGGGGCCCTTGAGCAGGCGCTCCATGAACTTTCGGTTGGTTTTGGTGCTCATCTCTTACCTCGCGGTCCCGAAGAAGTCGTCGTCGGGCGGCTCCTGGAGAGCCTGGTTGTTGGTGGTGGGTCTGTTGTCCGTACCTGACAATGATGCCACCAGGTTCGGGTTCTGTCTACCGTAGCTGCCGAGAGCTTCAGAGCCCATGATTTTCTTCACAGAATCGAAGGCATTCTGGAAGAATCGCCGGAAGTCGGTGATCTGCGTGATGTAGCAGGTGAGGTTCTCGGCCAGGAGCGTGGCCCTCTTGTACTCGGGGTCTCGCTCGTAGACCGCCTGCCGGATGTCCTCGCTGCCGAGCGGGTTCCTGGCGTTGGCCAAGCCCTGACTCTCAAGGATACCCTTCATTCGATCCATCAGGATGATGGCTTTGATCTCCCGAATGCCGTGCTCCACCATCGTCAGTTCGTACTGAAGCGCATTCAGTACACGACTTGCGTTGAGGTAGGCGACGTTGAAGAGGGAGAGAAGTTCCGGGGCCTTGTGTGAGTTGACGATCGCCACCTCATCCTTGCGGCCGTAGGCGGTGTAGATCTCTGAGAGGTCCAGGACCAACGGAGGGAGGTTCGGGTCGAATCTGGGTACACGGATGACTGTGAGTTCGCTCATTTGGGTGTGAAAAAGCCCACCCATTTGACCGTCATTTGACGGCCATTTGATGGGTGGGCTTAGTCCTCTGGATTACTTCTTGTTCGGGTCAGGGAACAGCGCGAGGAAGTCGTTTGCGTCCAACTTCATCAGGTCGCCGATCGGAGCCTGCGGGGTGACCGAGGCCTTGGTCTGTGCAGGAGCCGTCACCGTCTGCTGAACCGGGGCGGAGGTGCTCACCACCACCGGAGCTGCCTGCTTGGCCTCCAGCGCCGCGAGCTGAGCACGGAGGCGTGCCACCTCGTCGTCCTGAGCAGCGACCTTCTGCACCGTCTGCGGGGGCAGGAGGGGTGCTGCGGGCTGCGGGGCAGGCGCTGCCGCGTAGCCAGTGCCACCGCTGGCACCAGTGCGGGTCGGCTCCGGGGTAGGAGCCGGGGTCGGTGACTGCTCGGTGCGGCGGGACGTGTTGAACACGGTCGCCACCACGGTGGGCTCGCCGCCGGAGCGAACCAGCGCGAGGATCTGGTCGTAGCTGAGGATCTTGTTGTCGTTCAGCTTGGCCAGGTCGGGGCACTTCTTGAGTGCCTCGGCGTCGACTGCGGTCAGAGCGCCAGACTTCACCTGGAAGCGACCGCCGCCCAGACTCTCCATGGCGATGGTGGCCGTGTAGCGGGTCTCCAGACCCTTGCCCTGGCGGGTGAACTCGAACCAGACGCCGTTGCGGGCGTCCAGCGGATCAGCGCCACCGTTCTCCTTCATGAACTTCGTGCGGGCGTCGTCGAGAGCGGTCATGGCACGGTGCCCCAGCTTCAGGGTGCCCCACTCGCCGGCCAGGTTCTTGGCCAGGAGGTACCACTTCTTGTCGAGGTTGTGCTCGCGCACCAGCTTGCGAGCGCCCTTCACGAACTCCTCAGCCTCAGCCGGGGACTTGCCCTGGGCGATGTACTGGTTGACCACCTGAGTGATTTCGTCTTCCTTCGCCTTCAGAAGCGAGCACTCCGGGCAGTCCTGCTCGATCATCTTGGTCGCCCGATTCTTCTGCTCGATGCAGCGGAAGGGCTTGTGCCGGGGCTTGTCAGGATTCTGGTCGTTCGGCACCGTGTAGCCGTAGTGGAGCTTGTCGTAGATCTTCCACTTGCCGACGTTCTTGAGGCTCTTCACCGGAGGCGCAATGCGGAAGACATTTGCCGACCCGTCGTCCTTCAGGGCGTGCATCTTCCAGTTCATGTCCGAGCCGTTCTTCGCGGTTCCGAAGAAATCGTCCAGGTTCTCGCTGCCATCCACTTCGGGGTTCTGATTGTTGTCGCTCATATTGGTTTTTGGTCCTGCTGTTTGGTTGGTTGGTTGTTGGTACTGCTTAGCTGTTGTTTTGTTTGGTTTTTTGGGACTTCAGTAGCTTTTTGATGTCATTGAAGATGCTGAGAACGTACTCTGTGGTGACTTCCACCTCCGTGGTCCTGACGACCGAGTTGCGGCCCTTTGCGAAGGCCTTGGTGAGGAAGGCAGGTTCAGTGCCTTCGGTGAGCCCCGTAAGAACGACCGGGACGGTGTTTCGATTTACGCCGGCTTTCAGCGCCTGCTCGCGGATCTGACGGGTCACGAAGAGTGCCGTGAGATCGGTTCCAACGCTGGAGTCTACCATGCCGGTGATGTGCTTGAGAAGCCCTTCGTAGTTGCCCACGTTCACGGGCTCCGCCCACTTGGGGCTGGGCATACTGACGACGTTCATCTCGCTGCCGATGGTGCGCATCTCTTGAATGACTGTGCTGTACTGGCTGACGCCGAACTCGCCGTTGGAGCCGATCGAAGGCGCCACTCGATCTGCGATGCGCTTGTAGAGCGCTGCGGCGTCGACCACGATGACCTCTGCCTCTTCGACGGCCTTCTTGACGAAGGCTTCGGTGCCGGGGCCCGTCACGCTGATACCCCAGGTGACCTTTCGGAGGGCTTCGCCGTAGGTGTCTCGAAGGGCTTCCAACTGGTCCTGGGCCTCCCGTTTCTGGGATTCCTTGCCGGGGCGTACCTTGCGATCCACCTCATCAAGATTAAGCTCGGCGAGGGCTTTTGTTTCGGTGTATCGGGTCAATGCGGCTTCGATTTCAGTCATGAGATTCCTCTTCGGGTGAAGCTTCTTCGAGCTTCTGGTTGAGTGACGGCTGGACCACCAGCACGTCGTCTACAGTCACGCCCTTCTTGGGTCGCTTTCTGTAGAGGCATACTACCACAGCCCCAGTGAGGTCGTTCTGGAACGGCGGAGGAAGACCGCCGTCGAGGGGCCACTTGACAGCCTTGATGGTAACCCCCTCCACGTCCACTGTCAACTCCGAGGCCTGCTTAGTCTTGGTCTCGCCGGGCTTGGGGTTCTTGTTGTCGTACCGGAAGCGCCGATCGTTGTTCACGTACCCGATGGCCGCGAAGATGATCTCAGTCGACAGGTTCGAGTTGACGATCTGCTCCAGCACGTTGGGGCCGGCCACCGGGTAGTCGTTGTACCCCTCTCGATTCCCCATCACCTTGTGATGGACGAAGTCGCGGCCGTCGATCTTCGTGAACTTGTCGGGGACCAGGGGTTTCACGATGTCGTTGAGGGGCTCGCTGAGAGCTGGGAGAATTTGCTTGCGCATCTGGTACTGCACCAGAGGGTCGATGGTGCGCAGCTCCACCTCCGCCTTCTTCTTTTTCTTCTTGCCCGTGGCAGCCAGGTGGGCTTCCTCGTAGGCCTGCAGCTTTTGGCCGATGGTCATGGGGAAGCGCTCTTCGCCGATCACCACGTCGCCAAACAGCGTGTCCATGGCCCCACTGACGATGAGGGTGGTGATGACGCGGCTGTTCAGGGCGCTGGTGGCCAGACGCTGGCTCTGCACCTCCGTCTCCTCGCCGGTCCTCTTGTCCTTCTTCTTGCGGGTGACCATGGTCGCGTTCTTCAGCCGCCATGCTTCAATCTTCTGGCAGAAGTCGGTGATGTTCTCGTAGGGGCCGTTCGCGGTGATTTGCTCCTGGGCCTTGTCACCGATACCCCTGAGCAGCCACAGTGGGGCACGGATGCGGTTGTTCTGGATCTCGAAGTGAGGCCCGCTGAGCTTGATGTCGGGCACGTCGATGAGCTTGCCGCAGTGAACCCAGAACTTCTCGTTGATCTCGTTGCGGTCAGCGTTCTTGAGCACTGCCGTCCACCACTCCAAGGGGTAGTAGTGCTTCAGCCAGGCACAGGCGTAGCCGATGACCACGTAGCAGACCGCGTGGGACTTGTTGAAGCCGTACCGAGCGAAGGTTTCCATCATGGCCCAGAGCTTCTCAGAGGTCTCTTCACCCAGTCGTGGGTAGGCGCCACGGACGAAGACCTCCTTGTCCTTGATGACCTTGGCCATCTGCTTCTTCGAGATGTGGACGCGGAACTCGTCTGCCTCGGCGCCAGTGGTACCACCGAGGAGCTGGTAGATCTTCGTCAGCTGCTCCTGGTAGGTGATGACGCCGTAGGTCTCGGGGAGCAGCTCTCGCAGAATCGGGAGAGAGTCGCCAGAGTCGGGCATACCGCGAGCGCGACGTGCAAACTCCACGAGCATGTTGTGCTTCCCGCCGTTGCCGTCGTCCATGTAGTAGTCGAGAGGACCAGGACGGTCAAGTGCAGTGAAGGCGGCCAGCGCTTCGATCGAATCGAGGCCCTTGTGGACCTCACCGTCGATGGTGGCACGGACAGCGTCGAAGTTCCTGAGCAGGAGCTTGGCCCCAGGGGTGTTGAACTGGAACACCGACTCAGTCTTCCCCTCGCAGATGTCGCGGAACACCGGCTGGTCCTCGGGCAAGTCCCAGATGTCGTAGAACTGACCGTTGCGGGGTACGCAGCGAATGGCAGGCACGAACTTGCCGTTCAGCCGCATGCCGGGGATCTCTTCTTCCTTGGTCAACCCACCTCGGGCCTTGGCCCACATGGCAGCGTGCTCGGGGGCGTGACGGTCTTGAATCAGACGGATGCAGGCCCCGATGTCCTTGAGCGAGTTGACGATGAGGAAGTCCATCTTCAGGCCGCCCGACGACTCCACCGTGCTGGCGGTGTACTGGGTGACCCGAACGCCACCGACGGTGGTGATGGGGATGAAGTTGGAGATCGGCTCGTCGGCGATGACGAAGGCACAGGCGTGCCTGCCCTTCTGGCGGGTCATGCCGAGGCACTTCTGAACGATGCTCCACTCGTTGGGGTACCGGTTGGCAAAGCCCTGAAGCACGGGGTCCGTCTCGATGATGCCGGGGGTCCAGGTACCGTCTGAGCCCTTGTAGCCGAACACGAACTCTGCGTCGGTGATGCCCTGCGGTGGCTGAGGCAGCTCGTTGGTAAGCGGGGAGATCTCCTGAACCCCGGCGGTGCCGTGAAGCGCTCTGAAGACGTCCTTGATGCTGGAGCGCAGCTTCATGGTGGTGTCGGTGGAAATCTGCGACACACACTGGCCAAAGCGCTCAGTGAGCCAGCCCTTGGTACTGTCGTTGGGGTCCACGAGGAAATCGCGGTGGGGTAGGTCTTGGTCGATGTCGGGGAGCTTCCCAGACTCAATTCGAGTCTTGGTCATGAAGCGATCCATCGACAGCCCGTATCGGCGAGGATCCACGTGGGTGATGCCAAGGTCGTAGGCCAGCTCCAGGCCTGCAGCTGAACCACGGCCTGGGCCGGTCAGCTCGCCCCTGCGGAGGTACATGTCGCAGACTTCTTCGTCGATGAAGAAGTAAGGCAGGAGGTCGATGGTCCCGTTGTAGTGGAGAAGGTTGATCTCCGCCTGCAGTCTCTCGCGCTGGTCCTTGTTGTTCCAGTCCATGCGCCCATGCTTGTTGACGAGCGAGATGGTGTGCTTGAGGGTCTCGGCCGGGTAGAAGTTGGTCGGCAGCGACTTCCGGGGCTTGAACTTGAAGTCCTTGAAACGGGAGCCCCACTCGTGGCTGTTCTCGACCCAGCCCTCGAACTGAGCCTCGGTGACGCCCATCTTCTCGCTGAAGTACTTGAAGGCCTCGTCGTTGCTGAAGCGATGGTAGCTGGTGGCGAAGCGCCAGTTGCCGTTCTGCCCAAGTCGGATGTCCTGAGCGACCTTCTCCTCGGGCTTGGCGAAGTGGCTGTCGTCGGAGATGAGAATCTTGTCTCCGTACCGGCGGGCGATCTCCATCACGAACCGGTTGACGCCGAGCATCACGTCGCGGTCTGGAGCCCAGGGCTTGCACTCGTTGTAGAGGTACCCTTCACGGCGTTCGGCACCCATGATGACCTTCGGAGCATCTAGAGGGGTCATCTTGCGATTCTGCATGACGCCCACGAGCTTGACGTACTTCTCCCTGGCACGCTCGGCGTTCTTGGTGAAGTCCTCAGCGACCTCCAGGGCCTTCGCCTTGTACTCCTTGCCGTTGACGTCCAAGATGGCGAGGTTCTTCCAGTCGGGGAGCTTCTCTTCGGTGCCATCGGCGTACTTGAGGAAGGTGCCGGCGTCCCAGTTCTTGTCGCAGACGTGCGGGAACAGCTCAACGTAGAAGTTCCCAGGCTTGACCAGAGAGCGGATCCGATCATAGTACCGGATGGCCGTCTTGTAGTCGTCGTGGGCCAGCAGGTGGCGGCTCACCATGCCAATGAGGCAGGAGCTGCAGAAGGTGATGTTCTTGGAGCCCAGCTCCTCCAGGTCTGCCCATCCAAACAGAGGCTTGCGCTCAGAGCCGTGGGTCTCGGCACGCAGGTCAGCCTTGGAGATGAGCCGCACCGCCGTCTCCTGAGCCTCCTGGTCCATGAAGTGCATGGTCAAGTGCATGTACTTGAGGTGCTCGGCGTACGTGCCCTTCTCGTCCTTGTTGACGCCCGCCTCCTTGAGGATGGGGCAGTCGTCGTCGCGGAAGTAGCCCTCCAGGCCCATGATGGGGGTCAGCTTCCCCTTGAAGCGCTTGTCGTTCTGGCAGAGGTCGTAGACGTGCCGGTTGGCCTCCAGGGTGCCGTGATCGGTGACCGTCAGGAACTCACCGCCCAGCTCAAGCTCCCTTTGTGCAAACGCCTCCGGGGTGGAGGCGCTGTCGAAGCTGCGGACATGTGAGTGGGGCGTTGCGAAGTTCTTGAGAGTCTTCATTCAACCTCTAAGGGTGACAGGTTTTTGGATCTAGTCAAGGTCCACCTTCAGGGCGGCACGCATCTTGATGATGACCGCTTCGTACAGCTCTTCAACTTCATCTTCGGTCATCATCATGGCCTGGGCGATCACCTTGGTCGGGGCTCCGTCGGGGTATCGCTCCATGAGCTTGTTGAGGCTGTAGTCGAATCGTTTCATGTAGACGAAGTCTGGCTCCGTCTCGATCAGCTGCTTAGCTTCGTTGCTTGTCATTCTTGAACTCCAGGACCACCCTCGGAGGCTCGTACTGGTCCCACTGCCGTTCAAGATCCGCCAGTTGCTTCTCAAGAGCTGGAATGTCCTTGAGGGCTTGGCTTCGTATCTTCAGTGAATGGGTACGCTTCTCCCGGATTTCGTCAAGTTGCCGGTTGGTGTTACTGAGGCCGCTCGTCAGCGACCGGTACTCCCCGATCGAAACGACCGGGGAGCTAAAAAGATGCCGGAGCGAGTCGATCAGGGCCTTCTTGATCTGCTCGTTCCGGTCAATGATCTTCTGCTGGTTTTCGATGTGAACGCCGGTCTGGCGCAAGGTGTCTTGCGCCTTTCGAAGCTCAGTGCGGACTTCGTCGACCGCGAAAATCAGCTCGTCTTCGGTCAAGTGTCAAGTCCCCTCCAGACGGGAACGATCTTGTCCAGACTGGCGTCTGCATCGTGGGTGGGGCCGATCTTGAGAAGACGGTGGTCGCCGAACATGTGGCCGTCGACCGTCTCCCAGAGCTGCTGTCGGCAGGGGGTGTTGAAGATACCGATGCTCTGAGCGTACTCGTCGTTGGGAATCAGGCAGCCGTTGGTGACGACCATGGTGCCGTCGATGTCGACGTCCATCGCGGTGTGAACGTGCCCCATGCCGACCAGCTTGATGCTGTTGTACTCCGGCCGGCTCAGCTTGAACTTGTTGATTTGCTGATGAAGCTTCTCGATGTTGATGATTTTGCCAGGGTAGCCTGGGTTGAAGATGGTGTCGCCGTGGGTCATCACGCCGAGCATGCCGAACTGGTCGTAGACGTAGAAGCCACGCATGGGAGTGTGGAACTCCACGTTCGGCACCTTCTCGAAGCGGTACTTCAGCGCCCTGTAGATGCGGAACTCGTTGCTGTCGTACTTGTCCTGCATCGCCCGTTCTGGGTGGCGCTGAGCGTCACGTCCGTGGTTGCCCACGCTGGTGGTGACGATGACCTTCTTGAACTCGGTGGCCAGGAACTCGATGCCGTAGATGAGGCAGTGGAGTGCTCGGTCTGACTGAGTCGTCAGGTCGGCGGCGTTCTGGATGTCGTGGAGCTTGCCTTGAATGATGTCGCCGATCAGATGAACGTGCAGCTCCGTCTCGTGACGGTACTGCCGCTTGTAGTCGGCAACCTGCGCCACAACTGCAGCTGTGCGCCGGGACTCCTCCAGAGGACCATACCGGAAGTTGACCAGCTTCGGGTCAAGGTCGGCGCCGTAGTGGAGATCGCTGAGTATGACGTTCAGCTTGCGCTCGGTGTGGCGAGACTTCTTCCCCTTGTACTCAGGGGTGAACTTTCGCTCGGAGAAGCGCCTGGCGATCTCTTCCTGGCGAGCCAGGGCGACCTCCTGAGCGGCAACGTAGTCCAGAGTCTTTCTGTTGGACTTCTGGACGACCTTGCTCTCAAGCGTGTCAGCCCTGTCGCGGATCCACTGCTGGATGAGGGCCTCTCGTTTGAGAGCCTCTTCCCTCTCTCGCTTCGATTGGCCCTTGCTCATTACGGAGCCGCCGGTTCAGTGGTCTCTGCCGCAGGAGCTGCAGGCAGTGCCTCCGCCGGTGGCGTCACTGGGGCGTCGATCTTCTCGACCACCTCATAGACCGCCGTCACCTCGAACTTGCCGCCAGTGGGCAGGTCCAGGGAGAACCCAGCGCCCTTGCCGAGAAAGGCAGCCTGGAAGTTGGGGTCGATGCGAGCGAAGGGAACCTGGGCGCGGCCAGGGGGGCGGATGTTCCCTTCCTTGTCGGATTCCTTGCCAACCACGATCGACCGCTCGGTGATCTGCTCGGCCACCTTGAGATCGCCCTTGTCGAGCAACTCCTTCAGAGCCTGCTCTTCAGCCAGGGCCTGAGCCTCGGCCTTGGCGGCCCGATTCTCGGTCATGATCTTCTGAATGGTCTCAGCGCCGAGGGTCTGAACCACTGCGTCCAGAACCTCCGTGATCCCACTGAGCTGTGCGCTCACCTGACCGAGGCTGTTGTTCACAGCGCCCACGATGTTGCCAACCGTCTTTTCGAGCTGGTCCAACCGCTCCAGCGCATTCGACGTCTTCCGTGCCAATTGTCGTTGATCCATTTTGTTTTGTTTTCCTTACTTTCCAGAGAACTGCTTGTCGAGATTTGCTACAGCCACCATGGCCTGCTGCCTTGCTGTTGTAGCCGCCGTCGCCTCGATGGCGGCTTTTCCCACGGGGGTAGGAAATGGTTTGATGCCCACCGGCTGTGCCGGTGGCGTGACGTCGACTTCACCCATGGTACCGTCGACTCGTTGAACTTTCTTCATGACGCGCTTCTGCTGGCGGCCACGAACTGCTGGTGCTGGGGCTTGTACCTGACGCTGCTGTGGGACTGGAGCTGCTGCCTGGGCAGGCGTCCTGACGATCTTCTTCAGGGTGGGCTCTCGGACTACCTTCGGCTTCTCAGTAGTCGGAGCAAGCGGCTTGGCGTCGAGAATCTGGGGCTTCTTGAGTACCTTTGCCGCCAAAGCCTTGAGAGCTGACACGACGTCTGGCTGGGCGATGGTCCGGAGCGCCAAGACCTCGGCATCTGAGAAGGGAGACTGAACTTCCTTCTTCTCCTCGCCGACACCCACCAGAAGCGACATGCGACTTCGCACGAACTCGCGAATCTCGTTCTCGACTCGATCGGCGATCTCAGGGTTGGGAGGGTCATTGAAGATGCTGTCGTTGAGCACGAGCCGGTAGTACTGGGCCATCTCCAGGCGCTTCTCGACCTCGGACATCTGGTCGTCGATGCTCTGGACTTCCTCGTACTGTGGAGCTGGACGCAGAGGTACCGGGGAGTCTGCCTCCTCGATGGCCCCAGAAATGTCGTCTTCGTCAAAGTCCACTGGCATGATGTACCCCTGATTCTAGCACCTGCAAGAAGCGTGTCAAGCGACCCCGGTGCTTCCGAGGCCACCAGTGCCCCGAGCGGTGTCTGTGAGCTGATCGACGTCCTCAACGGCCACGGATGGCACACGGGCGACTACCAGCTGTGCAATGCGGTCACCTCTGTTGATCGCGAAGGGGGCCGGGCCATGGTTGATGAGGATGACCTTGATCTCCCCACGGTAGTCGCTGTCGATGGTACCAGGTGCGTTCAGCACGGTGACGCCGAACTTGGCGGCCAGGCCAGATCGCGGGCGGACCTGAATCTCGAAGCCGGGAGGGATTTCGACGCTGAGGCCGGTGCTGACTGCAGCCCAGGTGCCGGTACCAAGACCAATGTCGACCACCGATCGAACGTCCATGCCGGCCGCCCCAGGAGTTGCGTACTCAGGAAGCACGGCCTGGGGGTCCAGGCGCTTGAATCGAATCGTCGTCGGCTGCGGGTTCTTGTTCTTGCTCATGGCCTTCCTCACTTCACAGGGCAGGCACCGCCTGCACATTCGGCTCCGTCCAAGTCCGCCCCCGCCTGAACGGCGTCCATGTCGAGGGGTCGTACCTTTTCCGAGAGTCTACCATACTGCTCCTCAGAGATCGCCTCCTTGGGCGCCTGCTTGAAGCCATGGTCGTCGTGGCAGAGGAAGCTGATGGTCTTGAGGTTCTTGAGGTTGTCCGCCAGCCACGCCTTAAGCTGGGGAATCTCCTCACGTTTGTAGTACACGGTCACCGAGACGCTCTGGNNTGGTCTGCCCAGTGTTTCTGAGCCATCTTGAGCACATCCAGCTGCTTCCAGGTGTTCCAGTCGCGATCTGCCACAGGGGCGCCGGCAGGAGCGCTCTCGTAGAAGTCAACCACCACGGTGTTGTGGTCCAGGGTGCCATCGAAGCGCACCACGGGCTCGATGTGATGACCTGCAGCGGCCAGCAAGGGAATGAGAGGGTCGCTGGCAGCAAAGCGGATCCGCTGGATGTAGAACTGGCTGTAGGCGGCGTGGATGCCCTCGTAGCCGCGCATGTCGAGAACCTTGGACATGGTACCGCTGGGCTTGACCACCGTCGTCCTGATGCTCTCGGGGATGCCCAGCTCCTTGCTGTACTGCTGGTTCTCGACCCGGATGGCGTCGTAGACCGTGTCCAGCACGTCTGGCACGAACAGAGGACTCTGGAGGCAACCGGTGATGCCGGTGCCGATGCGCCGGTTGCGCTTGACCACCTCGTCGCACTTCTCGATGTGGTACTTCTCCATGGTGACCCGCTTGCCCCAGCGGTGCATCAGCCTGGCGGCTTCCACGAACTCCTGGAGGTCGTTCAGGTTCGGCAGGGCGATCTCCTGGAGGTTGCAAGGCTCGCCATCTTCCAGGCAGGCCTCAGCGCAGGGGTTCACGCCGACCGCAGTATCCTTGCGCTTCTCACCCATGCGTCCGTAGGTCTGCATGTTGGTGCGATTCACGAGACCGAACGGCTCGCCCTGCTCGTAGGTCTTCCAGAAGAGCGGGTGCAGGTCTTCGATGTCATCGCAGACCACCGAAAGATTGGCCATGGCCCGCTGGGTGGGGATGGGGCCCAAGTCCCAGCGCTTCGCCTTCAGATAGTCTTTGTCGAAGGCGTCGCCCATGATGATGATGGCCGATCGCCGAACGTTGCCGGCCACGACCATCTCCCCGATGGCGCAGAGGATGTCCATGGCGTCGATTGGCCGGAGCTGCCGCCCCTCACGGGCATACAGCAGAGCACAGAGTTTCTCCACCAGGAGGATGAGCGGGAATGGACCTGAGGCGGTTCCTCCGAATCCATTGATGGGCGTACCTGCGCCACGAATACAGACGGTGCTGTACTCGAAGCTCTTGCCGGTGACGAAGTACGCCTCCAGCACGCGGCGGATCAGCTCACACCAGCCCTCACGGCTGTCAGGGACGATGAACATCGCGTCCTTGGTGGCCTTGTGCTTGACGACCACGCCCTTGCGAATCTTGGGGAGCTTCGAGGTGAAGCGATGCTCTACGCTCATGCCCACGCCCCCGCCAAGCATCAGCAGGTCTTGGGCGATGACGAAGTTCATCCAGTCGTCGGCAGTCACGAACCAGCAGTTGTTCAGAGCGACCCCACCAAGGGTGGCCTGGGCAGGTGCCCCGCTGAACCACCAGCCCCGCCCCGCTGGGCCGGCCTTCCGCTCTGTGAGGTAGTACCGAAGCCGCTCGATCTCCTTCTTGGAGACGTTGTGACCGCGAACGTTACCTTCGATCACACGCTCAACGGTCTGTGGGAAGGTCTCAAGTACACCGGTGTCCTTTCGGGCGTAGGTTCTCTTGAAGACGACCCGCGCCAGGTTTGACCACTCTTTCATTTTCTCTTTCCTTTGGGCTTCTTGGCCGGCTGCACGGTCATCGGATCGACCCGACGGGCAGCGTAGGTCTGTAGGTACACAACCACCTGTTGCGACCGCTCAATCGTAACTCCACGACCAACAAAAGTCGTGTTGCATCTGAAGCAGAGGAGTCCCCGGACAAAGAGCTTCCGATGTTCTGGAAGCATCTTTTTCCAGTTCTTGACATGCTCGTGATCAATGCACAGACGGCCCTTCTTGGGCTTCTGCTTGCACACGAAGCACGCCTCACCCTGCTCATCTGCCATCCGTCGCCACTCTTCGTAGCTGAGGCCGTACCTGTCGAGGGTCGGCTTGGACGGAGTCAGAAGCGGGATTACCGCCTCCTCAGCCATTACACCTTTCCGCGCGATTCGAGGATGAAGTGGGCATACGCGATGCGCAGCTTGTTCATCTTCGAGGCCTCACGGTACTGCTCACCGGCGAACTTCACGGCCGCCATCTTGTCGGCCAGATCGGTGTCCTTCGTCTTCGCCTCGCGATTTTCATGCTCAGCGATGGCCACCTCGGAGATGCGGCGCTTGATCTCCTCATCGGTCATGTTCTCGACGTTGGTCTTGAAGTCTGAGTCGAGGTCGTCGAACTTGCCCTTCTTCTTGAATCCACGTGCCATTTGCGGGTGCTCCTTTGGGGTTGTGATGCTGATTCTACCAGACCATCAGGTCGGGTCAAGGGTACTTCACGCAGTCGTAGTCGTGCGTGACTTCATCGGCTCCGCGTTCGACTGCGAAGTTGAACATGTCGTGCCGGCTCTGCCCGTTCTCCGGCTTCCAGACGATGTGGTCGTTCTCATCGACCATGTAAAAGAGAGCTTCTGGGGATCCGTTGGTGCTTTCCTTGACTCGAATCTTCCAGACCTTCTTGGGCTTCTTAGGTGTCATGCGATCTCCGATCTGCCGTCCTTGTAGACGACGTCGATGAACTGAGTGAACAGCTCCTTGAACTCGGAGTTGTGGTCGATGACTACCACGAGCTTCTCCTGGGCGTACTCGCGCAGGACTTCCATGGTCGCCTCTTTGGTGACGTTGCCCTGTCCGTTGAAGCTCTCGTCCAGGAACAGGAAACCGGGCAATGTTCCGGTGCGGCGCTGAACCACCGCCATGACGGCGAGGTCGACCTGGCCTTCGACACTGGTGTACATGCCACCGCTCAGACCTGAGTCGAGCTTGGCTTCCTGGCCGTTGATCGACACGACCGGCGTGATGCTGCGCTTGATGGTGCCCTTCTGGGTGGCGACCTCAGACTTGAACTGGATGGTGACGTGGCTGACGTTGGCCAATCGGGCCAGGCGCTCGTTGGCCTCGGTCTCGATCTCTTTCAGGACGTCGTCGAAGATGACCCCGAGGAACCCCTCGCGACCCATCATGGCCACGAAGTCCCTCTCGGCGTTCAGGATGTCGCCGAACTCCTTGGCCTTGGCTTCTGCGTCTCGGATCTTCGATTGCACGGCGGCGATGTTGCGCTCAGCGTAGGTCCGGGCCTGGCTGAGCTTCTCATTGACCTGCTGGACCATCTTGAGCTGCTGAGTGATGCCTGAGAGCCTGGAGTGAGCCGCTCCCAGCTCCACCTTGACGGCGTTCAACGACGCCTGCAGCTCCTCGGTTGAGGCGAAGAGTAGCGACTGGGTCTTCTCTTGGAGCTGGGCTTCCAGCTGGGTCTTCAGGGTGCGGAGCTTCTCGACGTTGGGATCAGCCGAGAAGTTGACACGAAGCTCTGCCTCCAGCCGCTGGCGGTCGCCCTGCTGACGCGAGAGGGAACCGACGGTTGCCTCAAGGTTCTCAATCTGAGCCTCGATTGCCTTGGCCTTGGCGAGAGCGTCTTCCCATGCGCGGTTGCACGTAGGGCAATGGCCGGCGGTGAGCTTGGCCATCTGTGCCTTGTGCTGTTCCAAGTCCTTGCGGTAGTTGAGAATCATGGTGTCGCGCTGGGCGATGTCCATGAGCTTCTTCCGGAGCACCTCTTGGTTGGCGCGGAACTCACGCTCCCGAACCTGCTGGGCTTCAAGGGCCACCTCGTACTGGGCCTTGGCCGCGTCGATGTAGCTGGCCAGCCGAACCAGCTCGGGGTTGTCCTTCACCTTAGCTCTCTTACCTTGGGCCTGGGCTTGGATCTCCGCTTCCTTCTTGGTCAGCTCCAGTCGTTGTCGATCGACTTCCAGGAACTCAGCCCGCAAAGCCTTGTCATCTTCCGGCTCGGGGAACTCCTGGGCCTGCAGGGCCTGCAGCTCTTGAAGGCTGGTGGCGATGGTGGCCTCCGCCGCCTCCACGATAGGCTTGGTAGCCTTGATACGCTCTTCCGCCTGGTCGACTGCAGTCTCGATGTTCACGAGCCCCAGCAACCTGGTCAAGAACTCTTTCTTCTCGCTGTCGGTCAAGCTGAGGAAGAGGCCTTTGGTGTTCTGAGCGCGGTAGGTGATGGCCCGAAGCGTCTCTGAGTCGAGCCCGAAAATCCTGCGCAGCTCCTCGGCGATGGCCTTGGAGCTGGTGACCGTGCGGTCGTTGACCTTCAAGCTGTTCTTCTTGCCCCTGCTGATGACGACCGTGCCCTCAGCCGTCTCCAGTGCGAGCTGGACCTGCATGGCGTCTTCGGTGAGCCAGCTCTGTAGCTCAGATGCCGGAAAGGGGCAGATGTCGAGGGCGTAGGCGATGGCCAGCATGACCGTCGACTTGCCGGTACCGCTTGGGTCTTGGTTGCTGAGGTTCTTGCCGCGAATCAGGAGAAGGCCGTTGGGCGGGAACTCGATCCGAGCTTCTTCAGCAAAACTCCTGAAAGCCCGGAGCTTGAGCCATTGTAGTCGGACCATACCTAGATGATCTCACCGTCTGACTTCTTTGTCGAGCGCTCCCGGACCATTTCGTCGATGTCGGCCAACTGCTCGACTTTCTTGGGCATGAGGCCGTTGTCGCGGACCTCCACGATGCGCTGAGTCGGTCCCTTGCCTTGCCAAAACACCGGCGACTCCGAGCACTTCGGGCAGGGAAGGTCTCCGGGCGGCTTGGCCAGGAGCTTCTTGAAGGTGTGCCCGCAACAAGCGCACTCAAGGTTGTAGATGGGCATTGATCCTCCGCTCCAGCTCTTGCCAGTCTTCCTCTTGCATGCCCACTTCGTAGTTGGGACAGATGAGGTGGTCTTGGCCTTCATAGTCGAAGCTGCTGCGCATGTCGTCCAGGATGACGTACGCGCCCGTGTACGGCCGGTCCTTCATCCACTTCTGAATCGACTCCCAGCGGCTTGGCTCAGAGACTGGGGTGACCCCCAGAAACCGATGGGCAAGGGCATCCTCGATACCAAGGAAGTCCTGCATGTCCTCGTAGCCGTAGTGAGAGATCATCCGCCAGCTGCTGTGGACAACCAGGTACGTGCATGGGTACTTGACGAGAATCTCGCGCAAGCGCTTGCTCTGTTCAAAGAGTCGATCGGTGCCCCCGGCGATCATCGGGTGGAGCACGCCGTCGAAGTCGACGAAGATGACCATCGAGGGGCCTGGGCACGGCTCCCATTCCATGTTGGGGTTGGGCACGCAGCCGGTGTATGAGCAGGCTTCACAGCCCTCATCACAGGCTCCGCAGCTGATCAACGAATTGTCAGTGTTCTCGAACGGGTCATCGTAGCCGCAGTCCAAGCAGAAGTTGCCTGGCCAGCTCTGCTTCCAACGATGCTTACGGTCGGTGTCGGACCAATACCCAATGTGGTCGCCATCGTGGCCGATCGGAAGCCGGCAGCGACCTTTGGCTACCAGCTTCCAGCATGCCTTGAAGCCGATCGGCTCATGGCCGCTCATCGGCCTCGTTGACGTTGGCGTTTCGGAGGAACTCATTGGTGTCTCTGGCGTCTTGTCTTTCAAGCTGAAGGTCTCGTTTGAAGACGACAGTACCACCACAGGTACCCAGAAGGGAAGCGATGCTGATCGAATTCCTGATGGCTTCCAGAACGGCAGGGGTGCTGTCAAGCAGCCCGCCCTTCAGGCAATCCACCAGCTTACCTTCGAGCAGGTCGAAGACGAGAATGTCTTCCATGCCAAGCGGCGTGGCCATGTCCATGGGGGCAAGCATCGAGCTGACCGCCTCTTCGCACTCCTCCTGGGTGTAGCCGGCGTTCCCGAAGAGACGCTCGACCGGCACCGTCAGAGATGAGCCGAGGACTTCCCGAAGGATTTCCAGCTCGGTGTCGCTGAAAGCCAGTGACCGGCCGTCCGAGTACACCTCAAGGCTGTCGATGTGAGCACGCAGCTTCAGGAGGGCCCAACCGCCTGCAGGCAGTGTGCCATGCTTGAGGGCTCCGCGCACCGCGCAGATGGCATCCTCGGCACGGTCCCGCTTCTCACGAAGCTCGCCAGCGGAGGCGCCGATGATCTTCAGCTTGGCGATGCCGCCGGTGATCTTCCCGAGCCGCTCCTGCACGATGCTGGTCCCCTGCATCGAGAGCGAGCCACTGGCCAAGAGCTGCTTCAGCTGCTCGACCCGCTCCAGGATGAGAATCTCATCGCGGAAGCCCAGTACCGTCGATCGGAACCGAGAGGCCTCGAAGGTGTCGCTGGTCCCGAGCTGGCTCAGTTCAGCGTTCTCCAGAGGGGCGTTGAGGGGGTCGAAGATGCGACCGCCAGTGATTCCCGCCAGGTCGGCCAGGAAGTCGTACTGCCCCGTCTGCATCGGGGTCAACGGGGCCGCCAGAGGGTAGATGTTCGGGGTGCGCGGGTCTTGGAAGTTGGTCGCCAGGTGGGCGAGCACGGTCTCCGAGAAGCCGGTGGCCACGATGACGATGTTGTGACTGCAGAGCCCCTGAGCAGACGCTTCGCCGATCTTCTCGAAGAGGGTCAGGGCCGTGTAGATGTCGGAAAGCCGGCCATGGTACAGGATGTACAGGGGCTTGTTTAGAGCGCAGATCTGCCGACCGGGGTCGTTGATGAAGTTCTGGTAGAACTTGCCGCAGCTCTCCTCGTAGCCGGCGCCGATCGGGAAGCCTTCGAGGTGCTCGACCTCGTAGCCGCTCGGGCCCGAGGCCTCGATGAGGGTGACGTTGCCCTCATCGCCACACAGGTCGAAGCACTTCAACACGGCGTCGGCCAGCTGGGTATCGCCGTTGGCTGAGACCTTGGCGACTGCATGGAGGCGCGATCGACCACCAGCCGATGATAGGTCGGCTTTGAGCACGTGGTCGCGGATCCACGGTTCAACCACCAGCTTGAAGCCCTTCTCCAGGGTTCGCACCACCCGCTGAGGGCTGACCTTTGGGTTCTTCTCACAGAAGGCCATGGTCTTCCGAACCAGAGCCTCAGCGAGGATGGTCGCGGTGGTCGTGCCGTCGCCGGCCTCAGCTGCAGTCCGAACGGAGGCATCTCGGGCAGCCTCCATGATGACCTGCTGGGAGGAGTTGTCGAAGCCCAGGTTGCGGAACACCGTCACGCCGTCCTTGGTGATCATCGGGGGAAGGCGCTCTTCCTGACGCTCGATGACCACCGACATGCCACCAGGCCCGAGGGTCGAACCGACCACATCGGAGCAGGTCTTCATGGTCTGGAGGATGAGCTTCTGGAGAGCTGGCCCCCTACTCAGGATCTCCTTGCTTACGGACTTGACTTTGGCGTATTGCATCGTAACCCTTGGCCGTGACAACGGCGGTTCTGTAGTTCATCCAGTCGCCACCCACCTGATGGCGCTCGGTCTTCACGGTAATCATACCACTGTCGCGCAGAACCTTGAGGTGCTTGCGGATCATGCGGGGTTTGAGGTCCATGCGCCGGCCAAAGTCGTTGTCTGTCCCATGCTCGTCGGCCGCTACGAGCATGAGCAGCACCTCCCGTTGGCGTTCGCTTTTGGCGAGCCGCGCAAGGGCTAGGTTCTGGCGGTGCTGGGCGGAGAATCGGCGTTTCAAGTGCTTCCTCGCATTCTACACTACCCGTGAGCGACTTCTCATGTCAAGTGCCACTTTGCCCTAGCGACCGTGAACGGCACTTAACAAAACCCGTCCTCGGGAATTCAAGTACTTGGAAAAAACTTGAGTGACTTCTCTTGTTAAGTGCCGTTCACGATCCATGGTGTTAAGTGCCGTTCGGTAAGCAGTCCAAAGTGGCATTTAACAAGTTTGTCAAGTGCCATTTTGACCCGGATTTTTGTTAAGTGCCGTTCACGGTCGCTACGCGAGGGCGCTTCTTTACATGTTTTCTTTATGTAGTGAGCTGGATAAGAGAAATTTGCATTCCAGAGGTTTTGAAAGGAGCGCTTCTTATGCGGCCGACCTCGATCCATGGAAAATTTTCGCTGCGCGTCCGACCCTGGACCCGGAAACTGAGGCCGTGGTAAACTGCCTTCATGCTTTTCAACTTCCTCGGTTCCCCTCAGAGTGGCAAGACTACCACAGCAGCAATGACCTTCGCCTCTCTCAAGGAGATCGGCTTGGTTTCTGAGTTCTCGTCTGAGCAAGCTCGATTGTACATCGCCAGACAACGTGTCTTGTGGGGCTACGGCCCTGATGACAAAGTCACCCTGACAGATGAAGACCAGGTGGAGATCATGAAGCAACAGCTGGAGGTCGATGAGACCCTGGTGAAGGCTTGTGGTCCTGCAGTCTTCATCATCAGCGACAGTTCACCTCTGAATTCCATGCTCTACATGTCTCCGAAGTGCAGGAATCGTGGAGACGTCCTCGACATGTACCGGAGGTCCAAGGCCATCACCACTGGGAGCTTCTACATGCACACCATCTACCGAGGATGGGTAGACCAGAGAGATCCAAACCGGATTCACGATGAGGAGCAGAGCCAGCAGATCGACAAGCTCATCCCTCAGTTCCTGATGGAAGACCCCGAGTTGAATGACAAGGTCACACCTGTCTTCGGCAGTACCACTGAACGGCTGTTGATCGTCAAGAACAGGATCTTCCGTTGAAGCTCACCCTCGCCACCCCACTGAAGCTGTACATCGACGGTCTTGATGGCATTCGACTGTCTGAGATACGTGAATCTCTCACCTACCGTGACAAGAAGGTCCAGTACGAGCTGCAGAAACACAAACGAGCCTCCTGGTTTGAGCACAAGTACGGCGAAGAGGCCTACCAGAAGCGCATGGACGAACTCAAGGCAGCTGAGCGAGTCTGCCTCCTGAATCAAGACCCTGACGGCAGGTACTGGGTCATGTCGGGCATGAGGGACTACCTGGAGACCAAGTACGGTTTGACCACGGAAGTCCTCGTGAAGTACCCAGAAGCCCGCCTGTTGCCTTGGGCTGAGGTACCCAACAAAACCCCCTACCCCTACCAGGAAAAGGCCAGGGCGGCTCTCCTGGCTCGTCTCCATGCCCGTGTCGAGATGGGTACCGGTCTCGGGAAGAGCTTCATCCTCCTGAACATCTGCCGTGAGCTTGGCCTGAAGACTGTCATCATGGCCCCGAGCACGTCGATCGCCGATCAGCTGTACCAGGACTTCGTGAAGCACCTGGGCAAGAAGTACGTGGGTGCCTACTACGACGGCAAGAAAGACTTCAAGAAGCTCATCGTCATTGGCAACGCCCAGAGCTTGACCCGTGTCGAACCTGGCTCTCCCGCCTGGGAAGCCATGAGCAAGTCTGAGGTCTTCCTCGCTGACGAAAGTCACCAGTGTCCAGCTGCAACCCTCAGTAGGGTTTGCTCGGGTCTCCTGGCCAACGCCCCGTATCGGTTCTTCTTCAGCGCCACTCAGATGCGGAACGACGGTCTTGACAAGCTCCTGGACGCCATCACTGGCCCCACGGTGTACTCGATGACCGTGCGGGAAGGTGTCGACGGCGGTTACCTGAGCAAGCCGGTCTTCCGGATGATCAAGACCAGGTCTGACAGCAACTTCGCCTCGGATGATGCCAACGAGATGACTCGGGTCCACCTCTACAAGAACCGCCTCGTGCTGGCCCAGGCTGCAGAGGTCATCAACCAGAGCGTGGAACGCCTCGGGCACCAGGTTCTCGTGTTGATCGACGAGGTCGAGCAGTTCACTCTGCTTCGGCCGATGCTGAACCACAAGGTAGGATTTGCCCATGGACCACTCACCGCAACCACCTACAAGACCGACGACCTTGGAAACAAGATACTGGGTCGAGATGGGTATCCTGTCGTCAAGACCAAGGGCAACCGTGATTCTGTGCCCGAAGAGTACTGGGAGTCCGACCCCAACAAGCTCGTCGACCAGTTCAACGCCGGAGAGTTCCCCATTCTGGTGGGCACCAGCTGCATAAGCACTGGCACCGACATCAGGTCCGTCAAGACGATGGTCTACCTGAAGGGCGGGAAGTCGGAGATCGAAGTCAAGCAGGGCGTCGGCCGTTGCACCCGCAAGGTTCCAGGGAAGACCGCCTGCAGCGTGGTAGACTTTGATGTGTCGAACATCGACATTTTAACCAAACACGCCAGGGCTCGTAGGGCAATCTTCGACGACATCTACGGGCCTGTCCAAGTCGTCGACTGGGGTTCATGATGAGTGACTTACCTGTTTTTGAGTTGAAGATGCGCGAAGGCGCTACTGGTCCAATGACCGGAGCTAACACCGAGCTGTTCATGGATGGTAAGAAGATGGGGTCTGTGGCCGGCGTGAAGGTTGAGGTTCGAGCCCGTGGACTCGCCAAGATTACCCTTGAGATGTACGGTCAGTTCCACGTACTTGGGAAGTACGAACCAGCCCAAGTGAGCATCGTTCCATTGCCCCTTCCCGAGGTGCCCAATGATCAAAGTGAAGAGTGAAGTTCGTCTATACGACGAAAACACCGAGACCCAGGAAGAGAAGCTCACCGTGAGCAGTCACTGGAACCAGAACGAGCTGGTCGGACTCGACATCGGCGGCCGAGTCCTCTACGTGGTGGCCAAAGACCTGGAAGCTGCCATCAAGAACGCGACCAACTCGGCGAGGTTCTAATGGGACAGATCTGCGACAACTGCACCTGCGGGAAAGCTGAGGGCTGTGCCCCGAGTGGTCCCGATCGTGGTGTCAGACCCGACTTCCGCAAGGAGCTGGAGACCCTCATCAACTGCCACAACAAGGAGGCGGGCTCCAACACCCCCGACTTCATTCTGGCAGAATACCTCGAAGACTGCCTGGCAGCCTACGACAAGGCCGTGTCCAACCGCGACATGTGGACACTGCCTCAGCCAGAGCCGGTGGACCCACCTCAAGGTGGCACTTGACATCGTGCTACAATCGGTGGCATGGCATTCTTTGAAGATGAGACCCACTTCCGGGTGTTTGCGGGCAACCTGGAAGCCGCCATCAAGCGCTACGAGGCTCTCCCTGAGGAGACGCTACTCGTTCGCCAACGGCGCCAGCTCCAGCTGCTGATCAACCTGGAGAAGAAGTTCCGGAAAACACTCATCAAACATCCTTGGGGACCGAGCGTCTACCGGGAATTCGTCACGATGATCCTCGACAAGAAAAGGAACATCTTGGCCGCCAGACCCTACTTCAGGGAGCGCCAGTCGGTATTCGCCTCGAAGATCAGCCGAGCCCTGAAGCGTCGGAGTGACAAGGGGCTGTACCAGTTCAGGTTCAACTACAGCTTCGTGCTCTTCGTGCTCCAGGCCAAGAACTGGAAGTCGAACAAGATTGGCGCCAAGATCGTGCAGCTGGCCGACCAGATCAACAAAATCCGTATGGAAATCATGGAGATGAACATGCCATTGGCGATCAGCCAGGCTCGCATCTTCTGGTCCAACACCCCGAAATCACACCTGTCCTACATGGATCTGATTCAGATCCACTGTGGCGGTCTCCTCGTGGCGATCGACAAGTTCGTCCCTCCCGACACCAGCGACATGACCGAAGAGGAAGAGCTGGAGGCCTACCGGAAGTTCCGGGCGGTGGCTATCGGACGGATGATCGGCGACCGCATCGAACAGTACTCTGAGACCCTCATCCACTTCTACCCGGTCGACAAGAGGAAGATCTACCGCGCCAACAAGGCCCGGCGGAAGATGGGTGATGCTATCGACTACAGCAAGATGGCAGATTCCGTCAACGAGGATGTTGAGAAGGCCCACCAGACCAACCCCGAAGAGATTGCCGAGCTGCTGGCAGCCAGCTCCTGCGTGAGCGGTGACTTGACCATGCCCGACGGCGAGGGAGACACCCTCCTGGAGCGGTACGAGGCGAATGCAGATTCCAGGCCAGACTTGCAGACCGAGGAAGCCAATGCTATCCTTGCGATGAGATCGAAAATCCAGGAGCTACGTCTCATTGAGAAGAAGCTCCTCCGCATGAAAGGAGTACCGCAATGAGTGACGAGAAGCTGTCGGGAACCCACGCACCGTCTCCGTACGGAGAGCTGACCAGCACCCAGCCGTTGGTCACGAGCGGCTACAACTACGTGTTCCCACCGACGCCCCGCACCATGAACAAGGTCGTGGCTTGCTCTGCGTTCCCCAAGCAGAACATCGAGAAGGTCATCAAAGGCGGCATCGCGATGATCGACAAGAAGGTGAATCTCCAGGAGCTGACCGTCGTGCTGGCCAGCGACAGCGGGTTCTACCCCGGCCAGAAGGTCTTCGTGCGTGGAGACCAGGTCGTGCAGAACTGGGTCAAGGAAGTCTTCACGGTCGACGGCAAGGAGTTCATTCTGGTGCCCGAGTCCGCGATCATGGTCGTGACCAATGGCTAAGTGGTTGCTGATTGGCGACCCCCACGCGGTGGTCGACGAGCTTGACGACATGAAGGCCCTCATCAAGGGTATCAAGGCGACGATTGCGGCTGAGAAGCCTGACAACGTCTTGTTCATGGGGGACCAGTTCCACAACCACGCCATCATCCACGTCGAGGTTATGGCCTTCTGGCGTGAAGCGTTCAAGAGCATCACAGGTATGGGCGCCGACGTCTATGCGCTCGTGGGCAACCACGACATGCCTGGAGATGCCAGCTCGCGTGCCAACGCCATGATGGCGTGTGAGGGCACCGGCGTTCGCGTGGTCGATTCGCTGTTGCGGGTCGACGGCTGCCTGCTGATCCCCTACCGGCACAGCCACCAAGATTTCATCAACGACCTCGCCAGCGCTCCCAACGAGAAGACCGTCTTCTGCCACCAGACGTTCGATGGCTCGAAGTACGAGAACGGCTTCTTCGCCTCCGACGGCATCAACTTGGCCGGCTTCGAGGACCGCCAGTTCATCAGTGGCCATATTCACACCCCACAGCGGTTCGCCAACGTGATGTACATCGGCGCACCCCGGTGGCGCAGTCTCTCTGATGTCGGGGTCGAGCGGGCCCTGTTTCTGATCGAGGTGGTCGATGGGAAGGTCATGACCGGCGGCAAGACCTTTGACACCAGCCAGTGGTGCCAGAAGCTCCTGAGGGTGGAAGATCGCCAGGAGGCCCCACTGGATCTGCAGCTCAACCCTCGCTGGAAGTACATCGTGGACATCCACGGTGACGAGGCCTTCATCAAGGCCCGCAAGCCCGTCTGGGCCGGCTGCCGTGTGCGCACCTTCAAGACCCAGGCTGCCTCCAAGCAGGTGAGCGAATCCATGGGAATTCACAAGGCAATTCAGGCGTTTATGGACACATACGTGCCCAAGTATGGTACCAATGTGGACGTGCTGCGAACGATGGTGAACCAGAGGCTGAGTAACTCATGAGCAACGAAAAAACCCAGGCAATCGACCACCTTGCAGCCATGCGGCTGCTCACTGAATGGACCGGCAGGGTCTCCGAGAACCAGGTCAAAACCCTGAATCTCTGGCCCTCTGTCATGATTCCGGGCATCAAGTCGCATCGCGTGGCCATCAATCTTGATGAACACAAGGTGGTGTACCACCTGAACATGAAGCCGGGGAAGACGCTCAAGGACTTGACCCCCTTGACTCGGATCGAAAGTGGTGTTTGGGCCCTGCTCGGGGACACCTGGTACACTATGGTGAGAGCCGGTAAGCAGGTGGTCTACTCCGGCACCAGACGCAAGGAGTTCCAGCTTGGACAGTTCAACAGCTTTGGCACTGGCCGACAGGGTTTTGACGCCAAAGGAAAGGGAAGCGTACCAAAAGTACGTCGAGGCAAATAAGCCTCCTCTCGCCGCCAGCACGGCAAGCAACTTCTTTGCCCTGTTCCTTCAGGGCCACACCTGCGATGAGATCGCGAAACTGAACCCCGCCTTTGGCCTGGGCATCATCGTCCGAGCCAGGGTTGACAACGAGTGGGACAGGCAGCGCGACGAGCACCTGGAGCACCTGATGGCCAACATCAGGCAGGTGGCTCAGCAGAAGCAGCTGGGCTCCATCCGATTCGTAGCTGATGCCCTCGCCGCCTTCGAGAAGTTGGCCGGCGAGAAGTTCCAGCGCTACCTCCAGACAGGCGACTCCAGCCAGCTTGGTGAGTGGAAGGACATGAGCCTCAAGCAGTACAAGGAGCTGATCGAGCTGATTCTCAAGCTGACCGGGCAAGAGACCAGCACGACCAAGAAGGTCACCGGTGACGTGCTCCATCGCCATGTGGTCGAGGAAGCCTCTGCCCCCATCGCCGTACGTGCCGATCGGCCGATGACGGTTGTCGAGGCGGACACCCTCTTGAAGCGACTCGACGAAGGACTGAAGGGGAAGAAATGAACAAGTTTTTTCTGAAAGTAGCAAGTGTCGTGGTCATCTTCTTTTTGAAGTCAGGAATCGCCCGGCTTTGGTACAAGCTCTACCAGTTCATCTGGGAGAGAAACAAGCGCAACCCCCTCAAGCGATTCCCAGACATCCAAGACCTGGTCGACTACGTGCGCACCCTCAAGTGGCGTGCCGACACCTGGCGAGAGCTTGGCGATGCCATCTCCAGCGCTGAAGCAGTGCAGTGGCGTGCGAACAACGAGCCCCGACGACTCATCGGAGACTGCGACGAATTCGGCGTCTACCAGGCTGTCGTGCTGAACCGCGAACTGGCCTTGGATCCTCAGTGGAGCGGAGACCTCGGACTCGATCGCGGCGACCTGCTCACCGTCATGTGGTACAAGACCGGCGGCAAGGAGTGGGAGGGCAACCGGAAGGGGTTCGGTGGGCACAACGTCTGCTTGATCTCCTACGACGATGGCACCTTCGCCTACATGGACTACGGCTGGCCGAGCATCAAACGTCAGACCATCCAGGAGGTCGTCGATGACGTCCGTCTGCGGTACGCGCAGGTGTTTCAACCGATCGGTTGGGCTGTCTCCGATCCAGTGACCTTGAAGGTCAAGCAAGCCCAAGGGACGTAAGTGTCGGACTTGGTTCCAAGCAGAGACGACGAGATCCGTCAGCTCCTCTTCACTCCATGTGAGACGAAAGAGGCACTGGCTCGGTGGATCCGTGTCTTCTTGGATCCGAAGCTGTTCTTCCCGGACACCATCGTCAGCGACGAGAGCAATAGCTCGCCGATGGACATGATCTGGGAGGTCTACAACAAGGCCCGGCTCAACAACGACGAAGACTTCAGCCGCGTGATGGCGTACGCCAACCGTGGCGGATTCAAGACGCTCGGCGCCTCCGTGCTGGAGGTACTGCAGGTGCTGCATTTGGGCCGCAACGTAGCCCACATGGCAGCCATCTTCGATCAGTCCAAGAAGAGCCAAGAGTACGTTCGCGACTTCTTTTCTCGGCCGTACATTCGTGACTTCCGTGTCGGCCAGAACGTCAAGAAGATCGAGATCTGCCGCTACTACAACAAAGAGACCGGGCGCAGTCTGACTGAGAAAGAGTGGTTGGATCTGTCTTCAGACATGAAGATGGCTTACGACCGCAAGTACAACTACATCCAGATCGTCCTCTGCACCATGCAGGGCGCTAACTCGGCTCACACCGAGTTCCTTTGCGTTGACGAGGTCGACGTCGTTCCGAAGCAACACGTCAAGGCCTACGAAGAAGCCAAGCACATTCCTGACCCGCGTGATGGCATGATGCCTATCACGCTGCTGACCTCCACCCGGAAGTTCAGCTACGGCCTCGTGCAGACGGAGATTGCCAACAGCTCCGAGACGGGCCTCCACGTTCGGCACTGGAACGTCATCGACATCACCCAGGCCTGCGAGCCTGCACGGCACGAGCCCGAGAAGCCCAAGCAGACCTACTACATCAACGACAGCACCCTCCGTCACATCACCGAGGCGGACTACAAGCTGCTCGATGAACAGAACCAGAAGAAGTACTACCCGCGCGAAGGCTTCGCTGGCTGCCAGAAGTGCCCTCTGTTCTCCGCCTGCAAGGGACGACTCGCGACCCATCAGACCAGCCAGAGCACGATGCTCAAGCCGATCGCCTCGGTCATCAACAGTTTCAAGCAGAGCAGCGCGGCGGCGGTCCAGACACAGCTCCTTTGCCGCAAGCCTGATGCCAGCGGGTTGATCTACCCCAAGTTTGAGCGCGAGATCCACATGAAGACCGCCTCGCAGATGGCGGAGATGATCACTGGAGAGAAGCAGGCACCGAACATGACCAAGTCGCAGCTCCTCCAGCTGATGCTCGACAAAGGCGCTCGGTTCTACGCCGGCATGGACTTCGGGTTCACTCACAACTTCGCTGTGACGGTGGCTGCAGTCTTCGGCCAGTTCATGTTCATCTTCTCGGTCATCGCCATGCCCAACCTGGAGCTGGACGAGAAGGTGGCTGTCTGCGAGCCACTGAAGCAGTTCAGCCCGACCATCTACGGTGACGAAGCCTACCCCGCCGACATCAAGACATTCAAGCGCAAGGGCTTCAACATGCGCGAGTGGCAGAAGTACCCAGGGTCGGTGAAGGCGGGTATCGAGGTCGTCCGCATGAAGCTCATGCCGGCGGTCGGCGTGCCCCAGATGTTTCTTCTGAAGGACGACCCAGGCTGTGAGTTGCTGGCCTCCCGCATCGAGAAGTACCACTTTCTGACGGATGCTGGCGGCTTCATCACTGAAGAGCCTGACAAGACGGACGATGATGAGTGTGACGCCATGCGGTACATGGTGATGAACGTCTTTGCCCCGAAAGGCAAGATCAACATCCCCAACACCAAGTCCAGTGAGCTGGAAGACATCAGAAAGACCATAGCCGAGGCCACGGGGAAAGTGGTCCCAGGCCAACCGGCCAACTTCCTGAAAGAGCAGATCGCAGCTCTGACCGGGGAGGCTTCCGACGGTGGCACCACCAAGACAGTCCGTCGAGGCAAGTTCGTCTTCGACGGGTAACCGCAATCTTACTTTGGAACAACACTTTAGGGGTACAGAGAATGGACGCCTTCTTCAACGTGACGATGAAACTCCTCGCCTTCGGGGACAAAACCCTCAATAGTAATCCGAGGTTGAGGTACGTCGACTGGAATCGCGATGCAAGTGGCATCCAGGTCCGTGACCCCAAGTCCGAGTCGCACAGCATCGACCCCGGCGCGACCAAGATCATCTTCGACGGCACCAGAGCCACCTCCATCAGTGGCACGACCGCCTTCGATGTAAGCCTTTCGCCCCTGGATCCCAGCCGGTATCGTTTCACCTGGACGGGTGGCACAAACCCCGTCTTTCGTACCGACCGCTCCTTGGCCCTCAACGGCGTGCTGGTGACCATCACCGCCCTGGCCAACAGCACCATCAACATGAGCGTGCCTGTGGGCCCCGACTTCACTGGGGTCGTGGCGGGTGACACCATTTTCATTCCGGACGCGAGCACCGGTGACTCAGCCGGCCCCTTCTCGCCCCTGAACGGCGGGTACTGGCAGGTTCTTGCGGTGATCGACAGCCAGAACCTCAGCCTGGCTCGGTTTGCCGGGACTGACTTCTCGGCCACCAGCGAGGCGGTCACATTGACGGCCAACAGCCAGCTCCAGGCCTTCAGCACGGCTGGCGTGCAGGTCGGCGACAATGTCGACATCAGCGCGGGCTTCTCGGCTGCCACCAGGAAGACCTACGAGGTGATTGCCGTCACCAGCAAGTTCATCGAGGTTCTCAGTACCACCGCCTTGCCCCCGGAGACCGGCATCACTCCCGGTGTCAGCGGGATGATCTTCTACACCGACGCCAAGTCGATCCTCTACATCGAGGCAGACCAGGAGGCGTGCGTGCGCCTCAATGGGTCGACCGACAACAGCCAGCGCCTGTCTCCCATCGAGCCCGGCAACGCCGACAGGCCGGCTCCCTACTTCAAGCGGGGCCCGGCGTGGTCCCTGTCCATCGTCAATCGCGCCCCAGTCACCCTGAATGTGGTCGTGATTCACGCGGAGTAACCAATGGCGAAGAAACGCAACAGCATCGAGTCCGACGACCTGAGCCCGATGGCGAAGCACATCATCGAGTCGATCGTCGGCGGCTCCAAGCCCCTCTCCAAGTCCAGCAAGAAGGCCATCTCGGTGGCCTTGACTGACCCTTTCGGAGCCGGCGAGCTGACCAAGGAGCAGATCGAAGCCGAGAACAAGCGGGTGGCTGGCATGAGCCCTCTTGTCAAGTCGGTGATGAATCTGCTCAACGGGCCTGGGGACACCATCGAGCGCCTGGCGTTCGACACAGACCCCAGCCTCAACAACACCTACCAGAGCCTCTACAAGGTCAAGCAGCGCCTGCTGCCCGACGAGGTCTTGAAGCGCATCGGCATCCAGGACGACCTGGTTGCTGCCATCTGCAACGCCCGCTCGAACCAGCTGGCCAGTTTTGGTCGACCCCAGCCTGACCGCTTCAGCACCGGCTTCAAGATCGAGCCCGAGCCCGGCCTCCTTGAGAAGCTGGACGATGCCCAGAAGAAGAAGCTGCAGGACCGCATCAGCGCAGCCGAACTGAAGATTCTCAGCTGTGGAGAGACCAAGGGCTGGAAGGACACCGACGCACTGAGCTTCGGGCAGTTCCTCCATATGTGCGCTCGTAACGCCTGCCTCTTTGGTCGGATCGCCGTTGAAGCTATTCACTCGATGGGCATGGACGGCAAGAAGAAGTTTCACTCCTTCCGACCCATCGACGCCGGCACCATCTACCGCGCAGCTCCTCAGAAGGAGGCAGGCGACGCCGTTCGTAAGCAGGCCCGCAAGCTCCTGGAGCAGGTGAAGAACAAAGACCTGGAGCCCGAGCGCTTCCAGGACGACGAGTATGCCTGGGTGCAGGTCATCGCCGGCCGCCCGGTGCAGGCCTTCACCGCTGAAGAGTGCCTCGTTCACAACTTCTACCCCGTGACTGACGTGGAGCTGGACGGCTACCCGCTGACCCCGCTCGACACCATCATCACGGCTGTCACCACGCACATCAACATCGGCAATCACAACAAGCTCTACTTCCAGTCTGGTCGAGCTGCGCGTGGCATGATCGTCATCAAGTCGGACGACGCTGACGATGGCGTGATCAAGCACATCCGCCAGCAGTTCCAGGCGAGCATCAACTCGGTCGGCAACGCCTGGCGCATGCCCATCTTCGGTGTTGGTACCGATGATGACATTGGCTGGTACCCCATCGACAACAGCTCCCGCGACATGGAGTTCCAGTACCTCAGCGACACCAACGCTCGGGTCATCCTCTCTGGCTTCCAGATGAGCCCGGAAGAGCTGCCCGGTTACGCCCACCTGTCGCGTGGTACCAACAACCAGGCTCTGAGCGAGTCGAACAACGAGTACAAGCTCGAAGCTCACCGCGACGTCGGCATTCGCCCCCTTCTGGCTCAGTTCCAGAACTTCATGAACGCGAAGATCCTGCCTCTCATCGACGAAGAGCTGTCGAAGACCTGCAGTCTCAAGTTCGTAGGTCTGGACGTCGAGACCGCAGAGAAAGAGAGCACCCGCCTCCAGCAGGACATGGCCGTTCACATGTCAATGGACGAAGTGCTCGACAAGGTCGAGAAGAAGCCCGTCGGCAAGGAGTGGGGCGGCCAGTTTCTCCTCAACCCGCAGTGGCAGGCGGTGCTCGACAAGTACGTGCCCCAGGGCGCCATCATGGAGCACTTCTTCGGTATGAAGGGCGCCAGCAAGGATCCACGCTATGACTTCCTCAACAACCCTAACTACTTCACCCAGATGCAGCTCCTCCAAGCCCAACAGCAGATGGAGATGGCAGCCCAGCAACCCCAGCAAGCGCCTCCTGGCGACGGTGGGGGAGATGGTGGGGGAGATGGTGGAGGCGACGGTGGCGGGGGCGAAGCTTCTGGCGGTGGCGACGATGCTGGGTCTGGCCCCCAGGACGCGGGCGCTCAGCCCCAGCCTGGTGGAGACGATGCGTCGACCCCAGACGATCAGCCTCAAGATCTGACGCGCAGCCTCGACCAGCTCAGCGGCCTTCTGACCAAGTCGGAAGCTCAGATGCCCACCAGTCGGCGGAAGCTCCTGGCCCAGCAGCGCATGTTCGTCAAGAAGGCTCTTCAGGCCTTCGAGGCAGAGTCCAAGGAAGCAATGAAGGAGATCCTGGACGTCGCCGACAAGCACAAGCCCACGGCCAAGAAGAAGGGGTAACCCATGAAGCCTCGCCTGGGCCCAGCTGCAGTCAAGCTCATCGAAGGGGCCGTCGACAAGCTCTTCGAGAAGATCCGCAACCACACCCTTGGGGACAAGCACCCCACGGGCAAGCGTCTGTACATCGCCTACAAGCCGGAGCTGACCCTCAAGGGCATCTTCGACCTTGCAGCGTCTGAGGAGGGTGTGCGCCCCGACCAGGACGTGCTCAAGACCCTCTTGAAGATCTCCAACTCCTACATCGACGCGACCAAGGAGAGGGCGAAGGCGAAGGTGGTTCAATCGGTTCAGGCCTTTCTGACGGAAGCCAGCAACGCCGGCACTTCAACGAACATCGAGACGGTGCTCGGTGGGAAGCTCTACGAGGTCATGGGCGAAGCCACCCGCGACCTGAAGCGCATCTTCGAGACCGAGTCAACCGTGGTTCGCAACACCAGCATCATGGACGGCATCGTACGTGCCAACGCTGCAGCGGGAATCGACGACCCGACTGTGTTCTTTGTCACCGTGCGCGATGGGGTCAGGTGCGATGAATGTACCCGGCTCCACATCCAACCCGACAAGGTCACGCCACGGGTTTGGAAACTGAGCGAAGTGGGCAGCTCCTACCACAAGAAGGGCGAGCCCAACCCGAAGATCGGCGGGCTACACCCGCACTGCCGCTGTGTCCTCACGACCCTGATGCCTGGGTACGGGTTCGATGCCGCCGGCAAGGTTCAGTACAAGAGCCCAGGGTACGACGAGTTCAAGTCCCAGCGGGGGTAACGCTCAGGTACTTGGTCATCTGCTCCACGGTCAGCGTGGGCAAGCCTTCCAGGGCCTTGGCGATCTGCGTGCTGCGCTCGATGAGCGAGCGGTAGCGCCGGAGGATCTTGATTTCATCCTGCAACGCCTCGTTCTGCAACCGCAAACCCCTGTTCTCCAACTTCAACAACTCGATGTCATCCATTGTCTTTCTCCTTGAACTTCGTGTCGAACTCTGACTCCAGCCTCACATACCAGGGTTCGTGTCTGGGTGTGTGAGTGTACGGGGTGTACAGCACCATGCGTTCCCCGTTCTGAGCGTTCGTAGCATTAACGACGCCGCGATGCAAGACCAGGTACTCGTTTCCCGTCTTCAGGTGGATGTAGACCTTGGGGATCATGGGTCTTCCTTCTGCCTGGGGCACTTGTCCCCGTAGTAGCCTTCGCCACACCGACACACTGAGATCCCCGAACCACCATCGTCGATGAAGTCGGCGGGGTAGTGACGCTCAGGCTGAAGATCCGCCAGCTCCTCGCGGGTAGGCTTCTTGAGGGTGCTCTTGGCAGCGCGGCTGTCCTGCTTACGGGCCTTGGAGCCCCACTCCGAGCTGAGGCGCTTGTAGGGGTCCTTCACGGCCGCGCCTCCGCCCGCATCGAGCGCCACTGCAGGCTGAACATGAAGGCCTTGTCGGGGGTCGGCGGCACCATGTCGACCAGGGCCTGGGGGCAGTCGAAGTAGTACGGGCACTCCGACTCAGCCATGCCCTTGACGTAGTAGCGACCGTTCTGCTTCTCGATGAGGTCGAAGAAGATGGCGCGGAGGCCCGTCTCGGGATTCTCCATGACCATCCAGAGACCCGAGCGGGTGCTTTTGTGAGCGATGACCACGAGGCCATCAAACCGACCGGGGCGCAACTGCTCCGCCACCACGTCCTTCTTCGTCTTCCAGGTATCGCATCCGTCCCAGCCCATTGTGTTCTCCTTGGTAAGTGAGACGTGTTCTACAAGACCCGGCCCCGGCTGTCAAGCTTCTTCTTCCAGAAAGCGATCCTTCGACGAATCTCCGGAGATGGCATGGCGCCACGCCACGACTGGCCATCGTATTCGTGCATGCCACGTACCAGGGCCTTTTCGACTCGTCGAGTAAAGCCGCGACGGCCCAAGCTCTTCAGGAGCGCCAAGAGCTTGGCAGCGTCGTCCCATTCGAGATCAGTGGCCAAGGCAGACTCCGAAGAAATGAGCTACCCGGTCAGCGATGAGAGCGGCGGCAGGTCCGAAGGCTGCGAGCCAGAGCAGGAGGCGGATGGCTCGCGCTTTGATGGTGCGTTTCTTGCTTGCCAGTCCGAGTCTGCCAGGCTCTTGTGACACTGCCGGCACAGATCGTGCTCCTTGTCCCTCTTGTACCTCCCGCCCGTCGAGAAGGTGTTCGGGCGTTTCCCGCACATCGCGCACAGCTTCTGCTCCCTCTTGTTTGCGAACTTCATTGGCGTTCTCCATGGTTGGTCCTCCGTCAGTCATGTCCGGGCGCCTCGTAGCCGTACGGCCAGGTGTCGTCCTCTTCGGGCTTCTTCATGTAGTCGCGCTGCGCCATCTCTGCCTGCATCGCGATGCTGATGCCCGAGGTCGGCTCCAGGGCCCCTGCGAAGCTGCTGTCGATGGTCCACTGGGCGTACACCCGCTGCGCCTTCTCCAGCTCCTCCTGGGTGGCGTTCCTCAGGGCCATGCGGAAGGCGAGAGCGGCGTCCATCAGGTTCATTGGGTTCATGCAGGGCACCCTACAAGGCCAGGGTACCATCTGTCAAGAGGCAATCTTCCACACATGGGTCGCGAGGAGAATCCGTAACATGTCAATGATCATCGACGGCGTTTTCGCCTCTGAAGCTATTGATTCCAGTGGGGAGATCCTGGACGTAGAGGGTTGCGACATCTCCGACCTGGAGCAGGGCCTGGGTGTCCTCAACTGGGAGCACCGGGGCGACGACGCTGCCGGCGCAAGCGCTAACGACATCATCGGCAAGGTGGTCTTCTGCAAGAAGATCTACGGCCCCGAGGACTGCACCGACAGCCGTCAGCTGGAGTACTGGCAGAAGATCCAACTCCCAATGATTTACGGCATTTGCCGCCTGTTTGATGCCTCGGGTCACCCGGGTGCCATTGCGGCAGCTGCGATGATTCGTGACTACCAGAAGAACGGCGAGCCCCTGCTCATCCGGTACAGCATCGAGGGCACCACGCTGGAGAAGGAGAAGGGCGGCAACCGTCTCCTGCGCTCCATCGCCCGTCGTGTGGCTGCCACCATCAAGCCCTGCAACAAGAGCTGCCACTCCGGCGTCATCGCCGACCCCAACGACCCGACGGTCAAGAAGCAGGAGCACTCGCACCCGAACTTCACTCCGCTGGGCGGCTCGTACGAGTGGGAAGGCAAGCCCGAGATCGACTCGCCCGAGATTCGCAAGGCCTTGGAGGCCGGCAGCTACAACTCTGCGCCTGGTACACTCACTGGTGGGTCGGCCCTGCAGCGCGAAGACGCAGGCCTGCGCAACCGCGTCAAGGCGGCCGTGCGAGACTGGGACCGCAAGACTCCGTTTAAGAAGTTCCTCAAGCACCGCCTGCCCGAGGCCAGCGACCAGTTCATCGATCGCTTCTCCGACCTGGTCCACGACTTCACCATGAAGAAGGCCCAGAAGGAAGCCATCAAGAACTACCTGGTGAAGAAGATCAAGGAGAAGGTCAAGGTCGATGCGCCCAAGAAGGCTGCACCCAAAGCCCCGAAAGCCGAGAAGGCTCCGGCACCCAAGCAACAGCCGCTCCTCCAGGTCGAGCCCGACACCCGCCTGACCATTCGCGGTAAGCCGGTGGATCCGAACCCGCACATCACCGAGCCTCACTTCGACGAGAGTACCGGCGTGCTGCACACCCCGCGTGGCAGCTTCCCGATGTACATTCCCAGCCGAGACACCGAGACACCAGGCGCTGGCGAGAAGTTCCACAACATCATGGCCGATCCGAAGGTCGAGAAGTTCCACGACTACGCCATGGAGAACTGGTCGAAGGTCCATCAGCATCTGAAGAACGGCACGCTGCCTCCCGAGGTGGTGATGCACGGCGTACTCTTCAGCCAGCTCAGCCCGAACACCCCGGTGCCGATGCAGGAGATGATGTACGCCCACCTCGTGGACTCGATGAAAGCGACGGGCCACGACTTCCGCAGCCCGGAAGGCCTGGAGCAGTTGCGCCGTGACTGGTTCAATCGAGATCAGCCCCAGAAGTTCCCAGAGCACAGCCGCGACCACTTCAGCCGCCTGGAGTCGATGTTGCGAATGGACAAGGACTCGAAGCTCACTGGTCGCAAGGCCGGTGACATCGGTGGCTTCATGCTTGCGAACAACAAGTTCAAGAACATGGAGAAGTACCACACCCTTCACGGCAGCCTGATGGAGCTGATTGGCCGCCACCGGCACGACGCCCGCTCGGCGGTTGAAGAGCTGATGCACCACAAGAAGCAGGCAGGCCTGTGGGAAGCCAAGCGTGAGCGCGAGACCTCCAAGGGACGACCTGACATCGGACCTTACACCGCTGGACCCAGCGTTCCAGGCCTGGCGACTAAGACGGCCCGCTATACCTACGGCATGTTGGGCGGTGGCAACGTCACCGTGCCAGACACGCACTTCAGCCGCTACCTGTTCGGTCTTGACAAAGACAAGGACATGGAAACCATCAAGTACATTCGGGACGGCCTGCTCTGGAACCCGAACAACAGCCACATCATGGGTGGGCTCGATCGTTACTACGGCCAGCACCACGATGCCGTCAAGCACATGCTCCAGCATCCGAGATGGGGTAAGATGTTCGAGAAGCCCGAGGATGCTATCTTCCCTGCGTTCTGGAAGAACTGGGTTGGCATTGTTCCACACGAGGCTGTGCGTGGCATGAAGACTGGCGGCTTCAACGAAGCCACCGACCACAAGCCCTTCTGGGATGCGGTTGGCCCTTACCTGCGCAAGGCCGAGGCTGAGGGGCTCGATACGACTTTGGCAGCTCAGACTGCCAAGATCCACAGCGACTGGGTGCAGAAGTACGGCGAGATGCCGGCGCTGATGATGTATTTCCACTACCTCGTGCCCAAGCTCCTTGCTCCCAGCGAGAAGGCAGCTCAGGAGCAGAAGGTCGTCAAGTTTGAGGAGATCGCGATCGAGCTGAAGAAGGGCGCTTTAACTGACATGGAGAAGAACCCGGCGAAGCTCCAGGCGATGATCCCCCCGAAGGCGGGCGGAGCAGACCCTGAGGTTCCCGAGACAGTGCAGTTTGGCGGCAAGACCGTGAAGCCTGGCACCGGCTACATCCCCGGTGGGAAGCGCATGGTCTTCTTCGGTGCAACGCCTGAGCACCTCATCGGGGTGCCGCGTGAAAAGGCAGCCTCCTGGACCACGGAAGACCTGATGAAGATCCCCAGGGCCAAGGGTGCCAGCGTTCAGCGCTACCCCGAGCCACTGGCGGCACCCTCTATCGTGAGCCACGCCGTTCATGGTGTGCCAGAATACACGCACCACGACGATGTCAAGGACATGCTCGACGGGCTCGACTTCGACGCCGAAAAGCAGCAAGGCACCTCTGGCATCAACGCAGCTGAGAGCTTCTGGACCAAGAACAAGGGCAAGAGACTGTACGTCAAGGCCAGCCACGACGAGAACGACTTCGATGAGCCCAGCCGTGAGGCCCTGTACCACAACCTCGCTCGCGACTACTTTGGCATGGGCCAGTACGTCACTCCGACCGGCATCGTGCTTCACCCTCGCACCGGACAGAAACATGCGGTCGTGATGAATGTGGCCGGTGGTCAGCACCTCGACACCGAGGACCCTGAGCACCAGGCGACCCTGAAGCAGCTGGGGGACAGCGGTGAGCTGCACAAGATGACCGTAATGAACGTCATCGCGGCCAACCACGATCGCCATCGGGGCAACTTCATGATGACGCCCGGCGGTCTGAAGCTCATCGACCACGGATACGCTTGGTCGTCGAACGATCTCCACTCAACGCCCACGCCAGACTACCTGAAGTACTATCACCTCATCAACGGACCCACAATGGGGCACCCGACAGCAGTCTTCCACCCCGAAGCTGCGAAATGGGTGCAGGGTTTGGATCCACAGAAGCTCGACATGGAGATGCGGCGCCACGGTGTTCCTGATCGGTACATCGACGAGGCTCGCCGCCGGCTTGTTGCCATCCAGCATGCGAGCAAGAAGCCGAACTCAACCATCGTTGACATTCTCAAGGCCCCGTTTTCACACCACGGACATGGGCCTGTACAAAGCCTTGACTCTGAGGTAGGATAACCGCCATGGAAGGCCTTCAAAATCTGTACCTGATCTGCCAGATTCACCCGCACGGGGAAGACCTGCACACGACCGTCATCGGCAAGTTCTACCTGGACAAGGACCACTTCGAGGTTCTTGAGGATCATGTGGGCTGGTTGGAAGAGTTGTCGAAGAAGAGCCCGGCAGAGGCCTCGAAGGTCATCTGGCGTCTGGCCAACAGCATGTACTACAAGGTCGTCAACATGGAAGACATGCGCCAGGGCAAGCACCCCGAGCTGATCAACGAAGAGCCCACGCCTCCGAGCGCCGGCCCCGAGTCCCGTTTTGAGTACCACCGTGTTGGCGTGCCCGAGGCTCAGCTGGTGGAGTTCCACGATGGCAAGGCGTACCTGGACGGCCACCCTCTGTCACCAGAAGACCTACAGCAGATGCTTGACAACGTACAAGCTGGACATGCAACACTCGGATACAAGCAAGCTGAGCCAGACGCTCTGCAGAAGTCCGAGGAATACTTCATGGCCCTGTCGAAGGTCGAACCACATCTCGATGCAGCTCTCCAGGGCTTGCGTGCAGCGGTCAAGGCTGGGCACGTTCATCCCGACGTTCTCAAGCATCTCACCAACGAGATCTTCACCGACTCGATGGTCAAGGGTATGGGCAACAAGAAGGCCTACCTGGACTTCCTCACCAGGCCCAAGCAGGGCGTTCACATCCGCATGGACGGCAATGACTTCGGCGGCATCAACAAGATCCACGGATTCGAGACCGGCAACAAGGCCATCAGTGCCATGGGCGGAGCGATTCGCGAGGCGATGGACGAAGCGGTCGGCCGTGCTCACGGTAAAGTCTTCCGCATCGGCGGTGACGAGTTCCATGCTTTCGTTCCCAGCCACGAGCACGCAGCACACTTCGCTCGATCGGTGCGTAACAAGCTCGAAGCCATTCCAGCAGTCGGCGGCACGCACGGCCTGAGCCTGAGCATCGGTTTTGGCCACACACCGGACCATGCCGAGCTGGCCTTGATCAACGCCAAGGGTCAGAAGAAGGCAAGCGGCGCTAAGCCTGGTCAGGCCAAGACCCACGCAGCCAGTCAGGTGCCAGGGTACGAGGGTCTCATCCCGACTGGGAAGGACCAGTTGCCCCTGAAGCCCCTGCCCCCGCCGGAACCAAAGCCGGTTCCTGTGCAGGTCGTGCAGCCTGAGCAGCCCTCAGCGCCTGCCCCCAAGACGCCCCCAGCGCTTGGGAAGCCGACCTAAGCAGTCCTTACATGTCGACTTGTGTCCGTAGAACTGCAGGCTGATCGCCAGCAAGTTCCGGCACCGTCTACACTGCCTAAGCCCCTGAATTGAATTGCACTTGCTGCAGTTCCCATTCACGTCCAGCCTCTTGTGTTCCGAGCAGACCTCGCACGGGACCGGGTAGCGCTTCTTAAAGTACTCTTTGGATCTGCAGGCCTCGCAATGGCTACGCCGGGCTCCAGGCCCCCTGTCGTTTCGCTCGTGAAAGTCGCTCAGGGGCTTCGGTAGGCCGCAGAGGCTGCATTCCTTCATGTACTCAAGATTAGGGCTTTACCAATTTTTTGGCCCCGAGGGATCGCAATCTACCCTTTGAACGAAAACTTTCCCCACCCCACCTTTTGTATCTGAGGAGAATCCACAATGGCTCAAACGTACAAGTCCCAAGCTCTCGCTGCTGAACTCCGTGATGCGCTCGCAAAGCGCTTCGCCACCGTCTCGGACGTCAAGTTCGATACTGACGGCAGCCCCTACGTCCTCGTCGGCGCAGGCACCGCAGGTTCGCAGTCGGCCCTCGTGAAGATCAGCGGCGAGCAGCCGCTCGGCGTGGATGGCCTGGGGTTGACCCCTCGCTCGTTCAGCCCGCACGTTGCGCAGGTGGTTCTGGAGACCAGCACCATCGCGAACGTGGCCCTCATGACCGAGGCCAACAAGCTCGCCTTCCTGGGTGAGGTCGAGAAGTTCGGCACCAAGATCGAGCTGTACATGAGCGCGAACGGCAACGCAGTTGATCCGACCGACATCTCGTCGGGCAACCTGAAGGCGACCTGGGAACTGCACCTCAAGTGGCGGCAGATGTCGAACAGCTAATAGGAAGCACCAGCTTCTGAAAGCAAGGAGACGGCCACATGCCAATGCCCAAAATCAAAGAATCAGAGCTGAAGGCGCTCTTGGAAGAGGTCGCAACCGATCTCTCCAAGGCCTTCGAGTCCGAGAAGGACAAGCTCGTCAAGGCGGAACTCGCGAAGGACGACGCACCGGGTGAAGAGACTCCCGATGAGTCCCCTGCTGCCGACGCTTCCGCTCCCGCAGATGCACCCCCGTCGCCCTCCCCTGAGGAAGGCAGCGAGAGCGCTCCTGCACCCGACGCTGCTGCTTCGGCTTCCCCCGATGGCGCTCCGGCACCGGACGCTGCGATGGATCCCGCTGCAGACGCTGCAGCTGCACTGACCCCCGAGGCTCTGCAGGCAGAGTACTCGAAGCTGGCTCCTGAGGAGCTGGACATGCACATCAAGGCGGCACTGGCGGCGAAGGCTGCTGTTGCTGGCGCACCGGACGCTTCGGCTGGCGCACCTCCGATGGCACCCCCGGACGCTTCTGCTTCGGCAGGCGCACCTCCGGCACCGGCGGCAGCTCCCCCGAGCCCCCCGATGCCTGACGATCCGATGGCGCTGAAGAGCGAACTGTCGGCTGGTCACAAGAAGGCCAACGGTGGGCAGATCAAGGCAGGCGGGTCGCTCGGCAAGTCCGAGGACGAGTCTGACGGCAAGATCGAGGCTCTCCTGAAGGAGAGCGCAGAGAAGGTCGCTGCACTTGAGGCGCTCGTGAAGAGCCAGGGCGAAGACAACGAGAACCTGGCCAAGGCCATCAAGCTCATGATGGAGCAGCCGCTCCGGAAGGCAGTGACCAGCGTGGCCCACCTCCCGAAGGTGGAAGCTGAGAAGGCACCGCTCACCAAGGCGGTCATCAACGCGCGCCTGAAGGAACTGTCGGCCAAGCCCGATCTCAAGAAGTCTGACCGGCAGTTGATCAACGATTTCTACGACGGGGTGGTCAAGGCTGACGCACTTGCTCCTCTCTTCGAGGACTACAAGTAACACCAAACAAGGATTGAGGAGAACAAACAAATGGCTACTGAAGTGACGCAAGCACTGCTCAAGGCTCTCGAAGCCGGCAACTACAACACGGCACCCAGCACTCTGGTGCAGGGCGCTTCCCTCCAGATCGAGGATCTCTCGCCGGTCATGCACAACGTGACCTTCGACGATTCGCACATCAAGCTCCAGAAGATGGTCAAGGTCGACAGCTGCAAGTCGACTCTCGCCCAGTTCAACCGGCAGCTCAGCTACGGTGTGTTCGGCGGGTCTGCTCAGCTCGAAGGCGCAGTCGGCCAGGAAGAGACGAGTGACTTCGTTCGTATCGTGGTTCCGATGGCGTACTACAGCCACATTCGCCGGGTCAGCATCGTAGCGAACATGGTTGACACCGCTGACGGCCAGAAGGCCGAAGAGCGGGCAGCCTCGGACGCAGCCAAGAAGCTCGCGGCTGACATCGAGTTCGATCTGTTCCGTGGAAAGGCGGACTTCTCGAACAGCGGTCTGTTCGACGGCAACCAGCTGGCGATCCCCGGCCTGCCTTCGATGCTCGGCCTCGACGCCCAGATCCGTCAGTCGGACGCTGAGCGCAACGCGACCGACCTGATGTTCGGCGAGTACGGCTCGGACGACACCGTGGTCATCTCCGGCGGCGGGACTCTGTCGCAGGACATGATCGAGGACGGCTCGGTGCGGTCGGCAATGAACCTCGGTTCGGCTGACAAGCTCCTGGTCGACCCCAAGGTCCTCTCGGCGTACAACAAGATCAGCTTCGGCAAGGAGCGCATCGTGCTGGCAGGTTCGGCACAGGATGCGACCGGCGCTGAGCTGCGCAAGCAGTGGGTCAGCAACGGCGTGGTCAACCTGGAGGCCTCGCGCTTCCTGTCTGGCAAGACCCGCCCCGCAGCGGCTCGCAGCAACGGCCCTGCAGCTCCGACCATCTCGCTCGGCACCGCCGGTGGGACCACGAGCCTCGCGGCAGGCACCTACACCTACTACGTCACCTCGGTGAACGAGCTGGGTGAGTCGCCCAAGTCGGCAGCAGCTTCGCAGGCAGCGTCGGCCGGTGACCAGATCACCGTGACCATCACCCCTCCGGGCAGCGGCACCGTGCGCTTCTTCAACGTCTACCGCTCGGCGGCAGGCGGGTCGGCAGCCTCGGCGCGGTTCATCGGTCGTGTGGCACTCGCGGCTGGCGCAACCACCCCGTTCCTCGATCTGAACAACAAGCGGCCTGGCTTCGTGACGGGCTTCCTGGTTCAGGGCGACACCATGGCGATGAAGGAGCTGTCCCCGTACAGCCGCCTGAAGCTCGCGGTGAGCGATCTGTCGATTCCTGAGGCGCACTTCCGGTTCTGCACCCTCGCGGTGATGGAGCCTCGCAAGAACGTCCTCATCGACAACCTCGTCGGCAGCTTCTAAGCTGTAGTCGTCGGAAAGTCGTAAGTTCATGAAGGGCCCGGTAACCCCGGGCCCTTTCATTTTTGGTCTTGTCGATTCATCACGGTCTGCACCGCACCGCCGATCGAGTCATGGACCATGAACATGGCGTCCTTCAGCGATACGCCTTCCTTGACCAGCTCTTCTACCAACTCCACCAGATGCCAGAAGACCTTGCTCTGGGTGGTCAGCCCGGCCTGCGTATAGGTGGTGTCTGGTCGAATAGCTTTCATTTGAGCACGATACCAAAGCTCAAGAGCAAACGGAAGCGCTTGCTCGGCAACACTTCATGGGTCGTGTAGTCGGAGCGGAACAGGACGATCGGCCCCCATTGAAAGATGACCGGCCCGTGTGCCCGGAAGGTTTGCTCGCCCCA
>FRDC01003259.1_pt1 | contig 48738 bp, 46 predicted proteins | sample 1106171 | NCBI WGS metagenome assembly FRDC01 (sample SAMEA3930566, study PRJEB13176) | freshwater metagenome | biome: Drinking water system; feature: drinking water; material: water | place: Singapore | collected 2014-12-20 | reverse complement strand
TTGGGGCCGCTTCGACAATCTCTGCTTCGCAATTTGGCCCGGTGAGGTCGAACGAGGGCAGGTCCTTGAGAATCACGTCGTGTTGTGCCAACACCGGCCGCAATGCAGTCCCTAATTGCCCCGTCGCACCGGTGATCAGGATACGCATGTTGTTCCCTGCGCGAGACGCGTCCGGTACTGTTGCTCGTAGTACTGACGGAACTCACCCGACTTGATCGGCCGCCACCAGGATTCATGCGACCGATACCACTCGACCGTGTCCCGTAACCCCTGTTCGAACGGCACACGCGGTGACCACCCCAGGCGCGCCAGCTTGGTACAATCGACCGCGTAACGGCGGTCATGACCGGGACGATCCTGAACCAGTCGGATCAGACTCTTGGGCTTGCCCAAGAGGGTCAGCATCCGCTCGGCCACGTCGATATTTTCCCGTTCGTTGCCCCCGCCGATGTTATACACCTGCCCCGGTTCACCATGAAGAAAGGCCTGCTCGATCCCAGTGCAATGGTCCTGCACAGCCAGCCAATCGCGGCGCTGACGACCGTCGCCATAGAGTGGGAGCGGCTCATCATCGATCGCATTCGTGACGAAAAGCGGGATAAACTTCTCCGGATACTGGTTCGGTCCGTAGGTATTGCTGCCTCTCGTGACGACGACGGGAAATCGATACGTCGTCCAGAAGCTCAGCGCCAGCAAGTCGCCTCCGGCTTTGCTCGCCGAATAGGGACTACGAGGGGCCAATTGATCTTCCTCGGTCGAGTGCCCGCTTTCCACACTGCCGTAGACTTCATCCGTACTGACTTGGAGAAACCGTTTCACACCGGCACGCCGGGCCTCTTCCAATAGGATCCCCGTCCCCACTACGTCGGTTCGAGCAAACGAACCGGGATCCAGAATTGAGCGGTCCACATGGGTTTCAGCCGCACAATTAATAATGCCTTCGATTCGATGTTCGCGGATCAGGGCGGCCACTAGGACTTGGTCCGCAATGTCGCCCTGGGCAAAGGTATACCGAGGATGGCCTTGAAGATCGCTCACGTTTGCAGGATTGCCGGAGTACTTCAGTGCGTCCAAGTTCACGACGTCGTGGCCGCCGTGTACGATCAACTGCCTCACGAGATGAGAGCCGATAAAGCCGGCGCCGCCTGTGACCAGGAGCTTCATCTAGAGTTCCTTCTTGTTCGCGCCGGTCCGGCTGACCAACTGGTTGGCCAGATACAGCGATTCGACTGTTCCTGCATCGGTCCACCAGCCATCGAGCACATCCCAGGTGAGCGTCCCCTTGGCGATGTACGCATTGTTCACATCCGTAATTTCGAGTTCCCCCCGTCCAGACGGCTTCAAGGTTCGAATGATCTCGAAGACCTGGGCATCGTAGAAATACATGCCGGTGACGGCATAGGAAGACTGCGGGTTCTTGGGTTTCTCCACGATCTTCACCACACGGTTTCCCTCGAGCACCGGTACGCCGAAGCGCTGCGGGTCTTTCACTTCCTTGAGCAGAATTTTCGCGCCCTGTTCTTGCCGACGGAACGCCTCCGCCGCATGGATGATGTTCCCCTCGATGATATTGTCTCCGAGGATCACGCAGACCGCTTCGCCGTCCGCGAAATGCTCGGCTAACCTCAACGCATCAGCGATGCCGCCTTCGCCCTCCTGGTAGGTGTAGTTCAACCGCTTGAGACCGAACTCCTTGCCGTTTCCCAACAATCGCAAGAAGTCGCCGGCACTATTGCCGCCGGTCACGAGCATGACTTCGTGGATTCCCGCATTCGCGAGGGCCTGGATCGGATAATAGATCATCGGCCGGTCGTACACCGGCAATAGATGTTTGTTCGTGACCTTGGTCATCGGCAGCAGCCGAGTCCCCAATCCACCGGCGAGTACGATGCCCCTCATCTCAGACAGCCTCGTTGATTCTCCTCTTCTCAGTCACGCCCCATTGTAACCATTCTCGGCTGATACACCACAAAATTTTTGACAGAAGCAGAAGGCACCGGCTGCCGGCTAGTACGCATGTTTGTGGACAAACCCTTTCCACACGGTAAGAAGCATGATCTTGACATCCAACCAGAACGACCAATGTTCGATATAGTACAAGTCGTGCTCGACTCGCTTTTCCAACGACGTGTCACCGCGCCATCCATTGACTTGCGCCCACCCGGTGATGCCCGCTTTCATCTTGTGCTTCAACATGTACAATGGGATCTGCTTTCTGACTTCTTCGACGACCCAGGAACGCTCCGGTCGAGGCCCGACAATGCTCATGTCTCCTTTCAAGACGTTCCAGAATTGGGGCAATTCATCGAGACTCAATCGACGCAGCCATTTCCCGATCGGTGTCACCCGCGGGTCGTTTTTAGGGGTCAGCAAGACGGTATCGCCCGGTTGCTCGACCTGCATGGTGCGAAATTTCAACATTACGAACGACTTCCCATCCAGTCCCATACGCTCCTGCCGGTAGAAGACAGGTCCGGCGGAGGTGAAACGGATCAACAGAGCAAGGACCCCCATTATGGGACTCAGGAGGAGCAACGCCACGGCCGCCCCGACAACATCCGTCGTCCGTTTGATGACCACGTTCCATCCATACAACGGTGATCCCTGTAAAGTGATGATCGGCAACCCGTCGAACATCTCTGCTTCCGCCCGCAAGGTAATGAACTCATAAATTGATGGGACCACCTTAACTTCCAGCGTGGTGGTGGCCAGGAATCCCAACAGCTTCTCGGCAAGCCGTTCGGCCTCCGGCGGTAGGCACACAAACACGATGTCCAATTCCGGCGCGTGCCGTTCCAGGTCTTCGTAGACACCCACGACCTCGACGCCCATGAACGATTGCCCCACCTTGTAAGCATGGCGGCTCAAATAACCGTGAATGGTCAGGCCGTATTCTGGGTGCTCTTGTAGTGAACGGACCACGCGTTGTCCGAGTTTTCCCGCCCCTACAATCATGCAGTGCCGCTGATTATGTCCTCGCCGCCGGATGAATCGGAGCCCTTCGCGGAAGACCATCCTCGAGCACGCCAGCGCCATCATGTTCAACAACCAAAAGTAAAGGAATACCAGACGGGAATACTCGAACTTTCTCACGAAAAAGGTCAGCGCGACCAAGATCAACACCGAGAGGGTATTGGCTTTGGCGATATCCAACACTTCTGCGAGGTGAGAACCCATCCGCCGTGGACGGTAGAGATTGAACGCTCGAAACGAAATACCCCAGACGATCAAGATGGGAAGGAGCAAGGTCAGATAGAGTTCGAAGGGTGGCGCTCCAGTTTCGATTGGAGAACTGCCTTGGAGGAAACGAATATAGTACGCTCCCAACCAGCAAAGGCAGATTGCCGCCAGGTCGAAAATGAATAGCAGACTTTGAAGAAATTGGGCGTGGCGCTTTAGCATGGGAAGCCGATCATACCAGTGCAAGCACCGCGTGACGAGTCGGACGGCTCCTCAGGGCCCCAACGATCACCGCTTGGCCGGGGCGACTCGTATTGACCGTTCGAGGGGGCGCACTCCTCCAGCGAGTATGGCTACCAGTTGTACCAAAGCGCGCGGGATCAAGAAAGCCGGGCTGGCGACCGTTGCGATTCGGTCCTTCGGGAAAGAGAGGAACATGAATGGAAGCATGCTGAAGACAACTCCCGTCCAAATCGCACCTGACATCCAGGACCACACCGCCGGCTGAATGCACGTTAGGCCCAGCGTTAATAGGCCGGACGGAATGAATACCAACTGCAGCTTCTGCGTGATCGGTGTATAGGAATCGTTGAAAATCTTGTCGGGATATCGGCGCATGACGACAGCACCCCAGTAGGCGTACTTGAACTTCCGTTTGAGAAAATCGAGCCAGGAGACGGGATGCCGGTGATACACATACGCCTGCGGATTAAAGACAAGTCGATGCCGGTTCGCGGACAACCGAAACGAGAGGTCGATGTCTTCAGTCGAAGCCACTGGAAATCCTGTGTCAAACCCCCCAGCTTCCAGGAAAATAGCGCGGCGATATCCGGCCGAATAGGTATCGATGAACGCGATTACCTCATGGCGTTTCATCCGCTCGTACTTGAACTCGAACTCGAGCTGAACGAACCGCGCGGTGAGCTCGCGTTGTTTCGTCCGATACGCGCCCTTGACCCCGGCGACTCTGGAATCGCGTGAGAAGGCCACCACCATCTCCGAGACCCAGTTCTCGCCCGGCACGCAGTCGGCATCAGTGAACAACACGATTTCTCCCACGGCCTCTCGTGCTCCCCGATTGCGGGCGGCCGCCGGACCGGCGTTCTGCGGTTGAGTCACCAGCCGAACGCCGGGGTACCGCGCGACAATCCGGACCGTCTCGTCACGAGAGGCGTCATCCACCACTATTACCTCAAGACGGTGACCCACTACCTCCTGCCTCAGCAAGCTTTCCAGGCAGGCGGCGATTGTGTTCTGGCCGTTATAAACTGGCACCACCACCGAAACAGTCATACATACTCCTGAAACGGGTATAGCTCGGGCAACCGCATTCCTCGCCCGGCGCCGGGGCTCTTGTGGCTTACGTTTCGGACGCGCCTAGCTGGAGGCACCAGGTAGCTCGAATTCCGTCCGCTTCAAGATGCCGTCGCACATGACATCCAACGCCAGATGTCGGCCTGGCCGTAGATCGTCAAGGCAATCGAAGGCCAACCGAGGCCTCGCCTCCTGCGGTTCGGAAAGGACCGTCATCGGCAACGTCCGCCGCAAGAAAAATAGGTGGGCATATCTCAGAGCCATTTCCACTTGCTGGTCACGGGTGATGGTCCGCTCGCTCCGCATCAGGGCCGCCAGCATTCCCTCAAAGTCGCGCCGGCTAAGCAGATCATACGTGAAACCTTTTCCGCTGTAATGAGCCGAGCCTGCAACGATCACCGGCGTCCCTTTCACCGCCATCTCGAGCCCGACGGTAGAGGCATACACGCATCCCACCGTCGCCATATTCATCAGTGCATAGGAATCGATGGGCTCCTCGGGCGGCACGACACGCACATTATCAGAGAGAGACATCCCCTTGAGCCAATCGGCGACGCGGTCGGCGGATTCACGCCCAGGCACTTGCGTCTCCGCAGGGTGCACCCGGATCACCAACCGCCATTCCGAATGACGGGCAAACAGGGTCAGGACTTCGGCCAGCCAGTCCATCATGCCGTCGAACGCCACGTCACGATCCTGCATCGCCGTATCCCAGCCGACATTGGTGAACAGGACCGCTAATGGCCTGCCGTCAGAAGGCCAGCGCAGTTGGTCGGCAATCGCCTGCTCCCGCGACTCCTTGGCTGCCCAGTAGGTTTCCACCATCTGCTCACCTCTGAATCGGCGTTCCATCACGTTCATAATCGTCTTTCGCTGCTCATCGGTCAGCGGCACTTCCTTGATGCTTGACCAGCTCCCGGAGATGTCGTACCTCGGCGCCGACACTTCATGGGAGAGAAAGACCGTTCCCGCATCACGGCCTCGCTCGAAGAATACACATCGGCATCCTTTCCGCTGTGCCACGGCCCAGGAGAGACGTTCCTCCATGAACAGACCGTTGAGCATCATGACGACATCCGGCTCGAACTCGGCGACGACGCGGTCCACTGCCATCGCCCATCGTACACCCCCGCGAATGAAGCCGGCCAAGACCGCCCGTCCGTCCGGATGACCGGCAATGTCGTGGGAGCGGAGCCGCCAGCGCGTCGGCGGAATTGCGAACGGGCCGATGGGCAAACCGTTCCAGACGAACTTTTGGAGTCCCTGGACACCCAACGGCGCCAACTCCTCTGCGAGACGGGCGTCGACAACTGCGTCGAAATAGTCCGAGAGGCGATGACATGGCGTGCCGGACAACCGGCAGAGATCTGCGACGTATGCGGTGCATCGGGCGCAACGAGGAAACAGCTCTCGCTCGGCCCACGTCACCTCACACACGGGCATGATGCCGCCGCAGGTCGCTACGGCACAACGAGCTCCTCTCAACGTCAGGGCTTTCGCCAAGCCCGCTTGAAATGTCGCATGCGTGCGGAAGTTTCTCGGAATGACGAGCAAGACACGGCGCGCAGTCGCATTGCCTTCAGGCCCAGCCGGAGCGCTGTCGGCTAAGCTGGAAAAGTCTTGCAGCTCCTGTCCGATCGTTCCACGAATGCCCAGCACGGACAGCGCACGATGGAGCGCCACAATCGGCCACCCCTGGTAGCACGCGTGAACCAGACGACTTCCCCACGCCCATTTGGACAAGCCCGCCTTAGTCACCAGCAACTCCTTCCCCCGTCGACAACAAGCGTCGTCCCGGTCATGTAGGAGGATGCCTCGGATGCAAGAAAGACGAGCGCCCCTTTGTACTCGTCCCGTTTAGCCATACGGCCGAGCGGAATGAGCGACGATAATTTCTGGACGAAATCCTCCGGCTGATCCGTCCGCACTCCGCCCGGCGCCAGCGCATTGACCCGAATCCCTTTTTCAGCCCAATACGTTGCTAGATAGCGGGTCAACCCAATGAGCCCGTGCTTGATGACGGAATAGGTCACCGGCTTGACCGGCTGTAGGTCGTCGGGCAGCTCCGGTTTGCGATAGAGCCGTTGATCGGGTCCAATCAGCCCCAGATCCGATGAAATGTTGACGATGACGCCCGAACGCGACCTGGCCATTTCCGCGCCGAAAGCTTGGGAACAGAGCATGGCGCCTGTCAATCCCACTGCGATCTCCTGCTGCCAGCGTTCAAGGGGAAAGTACTCGAATCGCGAACCTTCCACTGTGCCCTCCGCTTTAACTTTCGCATCGATCGCCGCATTATTTACAAGCACATCGACTCGGCCGCAGCGCTTGATCACCTGGCGACAGGCGTCGGTCATGGACTCCGGCTTCGTCACATCCCCTTCCAACGCCCAGGCATCGACGCGGTGCCGATCTTTCACCCGGCGAACCACTTCTTCGGCGGCTGCCGCTCGGAGATCCAACAGTACCGGCAGGCCTCCAGCTTCCGCGACGGCCTCGGCATGCATTTCGCCCAAGAGACCGGCCGCGCCGGTGATCACGACCACTCGATCGTCAAGCCGCCAGGCTGGCCTCGTCATGCAAACTTCACCATGTGCGAACCTGCCCCCCATCCACCACGATGCAGGCCCCGGTCATGAACGACGCACGAGGGGAACAGATGAAGGCAGTCGTATCCGCGATCTCCTCAGGAGTTCCGAATCGCTTCAATGGAACCTCGGCTTGAATATAACGATCCACGCAATCGGCATCTTCACGTCGCTTCCGGTCCCACACACCGCCGCTCACGAAGATATTGCCGGGAGCCACGAGATTGACGCGGATGTGTTGGTCGGCCAATTCTCGCGCCAGCGTCTTGTTCAACGCCAGCAGGCCGACCTTGGCGCAGGAATAGGGAATCGGGGCCGGCCCGGCTTCTACCCCGGCGATTGAACCGATCAAAACTACGCTGCCGACGGGGCTCTGTTTCATCAGCGGAACGGCCTGCGCCACCATCAAGGAAGACGCGACAAGATTGGTCTTCAGCAGTTCTGTCCACGAGTCCTCTTCCAAGTCCCAACCAGGCTTCCCCCGTCCTGAACCCACGTTTGCCACGAGAATATCGAGTCGTCCCCACCGGGTGCGAATGGCATTTACACAGTTCTGTATTGTCCGACCTTCAGTGAGGTCGCCCGCATAGGTGCCGACACGATCCGCGCCCCATTTCGACTGAAAAGTTGCGGCGGTCTCCAGCAGCGCCTGCTCCCCCCTGGCCGTCAGCATGACGCGAGCCCCCTCACGCAGCAAAGCTGCCGCAATCGCTCGGCCGATCCCACGGCTGGAGCCGGTTACACAGGCAACTGTGTCGTATAAATGCAGATCCATCGTCGCCGAACCGCTTCAGGTCATATAACGCGTAAGATACGCACGCACCTGATCGCGATACCGTACCGCCGTCCCTACATGGTCGGGATCGCGCGCTGTCTGCAGAATGAACGGGCCTCGATAACCGACCTTGGCCAACGTTGAAAATATGGCGGGAAAATCGGCGTGGCCCGTTCCCAGCGGAACGGTCGTTCCTCCCAAAAGCCGGTCCTTAATATGGATATTGCCAATCAGGGGACCGAGGATGGTCAGTTCCTGAACCGGCTCGAATCCGAGAGACGCGCTGTTGCCGGAGTCGAAATTAGCGCGGATCAGAGGATGGCTAAACCGCTCCAGGAACTCGCGAAACTCGGCTGGAGCCAGCGACGTCTCGAACACAATCTCGATGCCGTGGTGCTCGGCAAGCGGCAGGACAGCGGAGACGCTGGCTTGGATCTGGCGCTTTTCCTCCTCTGTCTTGATCGAGGCATGATCGACGCAAGGGATTTCCACCCGCTTGGCTCCGATGTCCGCGGCAGCGTCGACGAGCCAACGAAGCATCGTTTGGCTCTCTTCTCGTGCCGCCGGCGAGCATCGGAAAAACGGCCGGTCCATGAAGTAATCTGCGCATATCGCAGAGACTGGAACTCGAAACCGCTCGACGAGGCTTCTGATCTCATCCCTGCCTTCCGGTGAAAGAAGGGGGTTCTTCTGAAAGTCGTCCGCTTCAAAAATGAACTCGATGGACGCAAAGCCATGTTCCTGGGCCAGCCGAAATTCATCCCGCCAGTGGGCGGCGGGAAACGCCTGAATCCTGCCATTGACCTGAGGCACGAGACGCCCTTGCATGAATCCGATTTCGTGCATCCGCGCTGCTCCCGTTATCGGACGGTCCATCCCCCGTCCACCGACAGACATTGCCCCGTCACATACCGTCCCGCTTCCGAGGCGAGAAAGACGACCGCGCCTTTGAGATCCTGCGGCCGGCCGTATCGCTTCAACAACGTCCGATCGCTCAACCGCTGGAGAAACTCCTCGTTGCGCGGCGCATTATACGAATCCCCGCCGACATTGGGAAACGGGCCGGGAGCCAATGCGTTGCACCGGACTCCGCGCCCGCCGTAGAAGGCCGCCGTATACCTGGTGAGCGAGAGCACCGCGGCCTTCGTCGCGCTGTAAGTGGGCGGGTTGAAAATCGTTGTGCCCCGGTACAGGCCGGGATCGGGACTCACCACGCCGTACATCGAACTGATATTGATGATCGAGCCGCTGTTTTTTGCCGCCATCGACTCAGCCACAACTTGAGTGGCCAGTGCATGCCAATAGACCCCGGACTCCATGGCCCGCATCCATTGTGCCTTCGAGAGCGATTCGAACCGTCCGGACGGATCGTTGAATCCTGTGTGCTTGCTGAATTCGAACGCGTTGTTCACGAGCACATCGACACCCCCCGGCCGTCCCACCACGGTCTCCAGCGCCCGGCGGTAGGCCTCGGTATGATGGAAATCGACCGGCGAGGCGGTGACCGAATCGGCGCCATAACGGGCGGCCAACTGTTCGGCTGCGCGGGCCAGCTTCTCGCCGCGCCCCATGAGCACCACGTGAGCGCCGACCTCGAGCAACGCCTCCGTGAAGACCCGTCCCAAGTACCCAGCCGCCCCCGTGACCACGGCGGTCTTGCCCCCGAGGTCGAACAACTGCCGCACGCCAGAGCCTTTTCCCACGCTCATTGCCCTTTGAACCGCTCCCGGATCAGATCGCAGACTTCGCGCACCGCGCCGTCTCCGCCCCTGCGGCTCAGGACGATTGACGCAGTTCCCAACAACAGCGGATGCGCATCGGCCACCACGATACTGCAGCCGACCGCCGCGAGACAGGCCTGGTCATTGAGATCGTTGCCGACATACACGATCGAGGACAAGGAAATGCGACGCTCCGCTGCAATCTGCTTCAACGATTCGAACTTATCCGGAAGATCCTGGCGGCACTCCAGCTGTAGTTTTCGGCATCGGGCGGCTACGACCGGGTTGCGCTCCGTGGACAACACGAGGAGAGGAATTCCGCTTCGGCGAAGTTCGTCCAGGCCAAGCCCATCGGATCTGTTGCAGTGCACGGATTCTGTTCCGTCCTCCGACACCAGCACCCGGTTGTCCGTGAACACGCCGTCGAAATCGAACACGACTGCGCCGATCGGATCGGGGAACGTGCCCAACTGCCTGTGTCGCTCATGGCGACGAAGGATCCAGTCGCATAAGGCAAGGTCTTCTTCCGAATCGACTTGGAACGAACTCCAATAGCCCATCTCGAAGACGGCGATCCGACCCCCGAGCCTATTTCCGTTTTCGCGTAGAATTGACGGACGAAACACATAGATGGAGCCGTTCTCCCGCCACTCGGCCTCCATGTCCTGTTCACGTCTGCGAGTCCGATAATCATAGTTGAACGATTCGATCTTGCCTCCGGACTCTCTCCAGAGCAACCATTTCGACTCCGTCGCGGAAAACAGCGAATCGGCCTTCTGATCGAGCAAGCAGCCAATGGCGCGATCGATGTCGTCCGAGGCTCGGACCGGGGAGGTACATTGCAGAAAGACGACCAGATCGGGGTCGTAGCGCTCCTTCGCCCGCAGATGATCGAGCACGTGCAGCAGCGCTGACTCCGACGTCGCCTGATCCGTCGACAACTCCGGAGGGCGAGCCACGACCTCTGCGCCGGCTTCTTGGCTCACTGCTTGAATCCCTGGATCGTCCGTGGACACCACCGTCCGATCGACCAACCTGGCTCGCATCGCATGGCGGATACTGTGAACCAGGAGCGGGCACCCGCCGACCTCACGGAGATTTTTCCCAGGAACCCTTCGAGAGCCACCCCGGGCCGGGATGATCGTCAGAATCTTCACTACTTACTTGCCGACCCGTCGCAGCTTGGCGATGATCGGACGTTCCCCTTCATAGACGCGTTTGACCCCGTCGCCCATGGCCGCCTCGACCGCCCGAATATCGCGCACCATCCGTTGGAACCCCTGCGGCTCTACGGACGCGGACTGATCGCTCCCCCACATGGCGCGATCCATGGTGATGTGGCGCTCGACCAAGCATGCGCCGAGCGCGACCGCCGCCACCGTCGTCTGCAGTCCGACTTCATGGCCGGAGTAGCCGATTGGATAGTTCGGAAATTCTTTCACGAGGGTCCGCACGACTTTCAGGTTTAGTTCTTCAGGCTTACTGGGATAGGTGCTTGTGCAGTGAAGAATGATCAACTCCTCGGTATCCAAGACACGCACGGCATGGCGGATCTGCTCCATCGTGCTCATCCCGGTCGAGAGGATGATGGGCCGGCCGGTCTTATGATGATGACGCAGCAGGCCGTCGTCAGTCAGGCATGCTGACGCGATCTTGTAACAGGGCGGATTGAATTGTTCGACGAAATCGACCGACGCTTCATCCCAGCAGGAGGTGCACCACAACATATCCCGCTCTCTACAGTAACGATCGATCTCCGCGTATTCGTCACGCTCAAATTCCAACCCGCGCTTGAGATCGCCGTTCGTTGCTCCAAAGGGACTCTCCCGCGGTCTGGCCAGTTCTTCCGCCGAGTATACGACGTCTACCGTCCGCTTCTGGAACTTGACCATCCCTGCTCCAGCCTCCTTCGAGGCGTCGATTAGCTGTTTGGCCAGCGCCAGCTCTCCATTATGATTAATCCCGATTTCCGCGATTACCAGGCAGGGTTCACCGTCGCCCACCGCAAGATTGCCAATGCGAACTTTTTTTCCCATCGCCGGTCTCCTCTAAGTAAAAGATGTCTGCCCTCATCCGGCCCACGTACGGCCTCGTCGTCATGAAACGTTATCCGGACAACATGCCCTCCTTCAGACGCGGAACCGTGTCATACGGGTCCGCATTGAAGTCCCGATGTTGAAACGACCCGGTCCACCGCGAATCGATGTACCGTTCCGGCCGGAACGTCGCAGGACGAATTTGCAGCACAACGGCATCCCGTACGCCGCTCTTGGCCACATTCGCCTTGTGCACGACGTTCTCGTCGAAGAAAAGCAGGGTGCCGCAGGGCCCGGTCACGCGACAGGATTCATATCCCTCCGCCAAGTAGCGTTGCAGCCGGCTCGGGGAAATGCGACCGTAACCACTGAGCGGAGTAGGAGTTCGATAGAGCGCTTCCTTCGTCCTCGCGGAGCGCAGATACTCGAAAGGACCGGTCTGTTCGGTGACGTCCGTCAGATAGACCATGAGCTTGGTAATGCCAGGCGGGTGGTTGTCGTAATGCCACGTCCAAGACACCTGCTCCTTCGCACGACTGACGAGATTGCGGTAGACGTACACCTTATCGACGATGAGATGCGTCCCGTAGACGTTGGCCTCGAGCTGCGGCAACACGATGTCGCACAATTCGTCGAGCCCTTCGACTGAAAGCCAGTCTTTCAATTGCACCGCGATCACGGCTCCCTCGCGTACCGCGGGAATGTCCCGGACCGCCTCGGGAAACGGTCCTGTCGGCGGTTTTGGAAAGAGCCAGCAACAGGCGGAACGTTCGAGTTGAGCCTGCGCATATCGGCGAATGCGTTCGACGCAAGGCCCGTACCGGTCCGGCAGTGTCAGCAAGGCGTCCGGCTTGTCCGCCGAAAATGCCCGTACCAGCACCTGAGTCAGCGCCTGCTTCATCGTATGTCCCTTGGAGGCGTACACCCTGCGTGCTTCCTGATAATGGGCCTCATACGCGCGCAGGATGCGCTGCGCCCTCGGATAGAGGACGACTTCTCGAGCGACATGGTACGCGGCTCTCAGCGGCGGTTCGGCAAATCGGCGGAGCGACTGCGCGACCTGCATCGGTGTCGGCACGAATGAATCCTCCGGCTCCTTTACGGTACGCTGGTCTGGGCCTTTCTGATATTCGCCGTCCACTGAGCCACATCCCGCTGGCGAACGACCTTATCACGTTGACCAAGAAAATCCAGGGGGGCGGAGCCGCCGCGTTCAAAAAAAGGCGCGTCGAACTCCCTTCCCAGCAGTTGATTGACCCGGTACTGCAGATAGGTCAGTGGAGCTCGTCGGCCAACCCACTGCGGTGATGTCCCCCGCTCTAGCGACCGCGAATGGTTCTTGAGCAGATCGGCGATCGCTGCGGCCTGTCGCTCCGCGGCGTGGCCGTCAAACACGTGGAACCAACGGTCCAGGAACTGCCCTCTGCGGCGAATGACCTCAGGCTCGGCGATTCCCCCGTTCACATAGTGTCGCAGTCGCTGCAACACTCCTTCGGTCAGGGTCTGCGTATCATCCAAGATTTCCTGCTCCACCAGTGCCCCTCCCACCGCACATTTGAATCGGGCATAACCGCCCGGCTGGAAATTGATAGTCGATACGCCCATCAACCAGGCCTCCATCCCGGTCGTTGAGCCGCTGTGTACATGTGCCGTGGCATGCTTGAGGATGTCCCAGATGTACACATCGGCGGCGAGGTGGCAGTTCTGTATGCCGGCACGACGGCAATCGGCCACCAGCGACTCGTACAACGCAAACTCTTCATAAGGATGGGGCTTGATGAGAAACTCCGCCTCGGGCAGCGATTCGCAACAGGTCCGCATCGAATCGAGTACCAGCGCCTTGGCCTCCTGCTCCTTTTTCGCGATGGCGGCCAGATTGGCGAACCCTTCGATCTGAGACAACCCTCTCGCGGCCAAATCCCGCTCTGTATAGCGCAGCCGCTTTTCGTTTTCGGCGTACGAGGCCAACACAAACGTCGTCGCCCAAGTCACGACCGGAGCCCGCGACCGGAGCCCAAAGTGTTGCTCGAGAAGCGATCGTGACATCAGGCATTGCGAGAGCGGCGGCTGATAGAAATCGAAGCGCCCGGTCCCGGTTAATCGGACCTTGTCCTTGGGGAGATATCCCTCGTCCACCGCGAACTGCGCCATGACGGGCCCCCAGGGAAGATACAAATCGCACATCTCCCATGTCGGCGCATTGCGAAAAATCCCTGCCATGCTCTCTCTCGACCCGGGAATCCCTTCGGTCGGAATCACGATGACGGCGGCGCCGATGTGCCGTGCGGCCCGAGCAAGCGCCTGCTCCCGCGGTCCGATCAACGTCGTCAAGGCCACCGCACGCGGATGAAACAGACGCAGGCAGGCGCTGACACCTGCATAACTCGTCACCACAGCAGGCAGCCCGTACCGGTCCTCCAGCACCATTTTGAGCAACGTCATGCCGGGCAGATCGCGCCACTTGTGATCAGCCACCAGGAGAATCGGCGATAGTGCAGATGATACGCTCACTGTTACTCCCTCGTGGACAGCGCAAAGGTATAAGAATATGAACGGAGGTGCAAGGGTCTGCCCCGCACATTCAAGCCGCTCCTCGCTTCTTGAAGGGAAGCGACTCCCGTAGTGCCGTCAGGGACGCGGGGCGTAGAAGCGCCAAGACGACGGCGACATAGACCAGCGCGAGAGCGAGTGAGACCAATACCCCTTGAACCGGCCACCAAAGCATCGCCGCGATCAATCCCGCAACCGTTCCGAGCAGCCAGGTCAGATGGCTCCACGACAATTGAACGGGATAACATTTCTGCCCGAATACCAAGTACAAACCTCCTTGGACCCCGTACGCGATGAGCAATGCCCAAGCCGCTCCTGTGACCCCCCAGGCAGGTGTCAGCACGACATTCGCGCCTATGAGCACGGCCAATTGAACCAGATGGATGACGGTCGTCCATCCGGTGCGCTCCGACACCATGATCGCCATGATCCCGATCGGTACCAATCCCTGCAGTACGTAACTTCCGACGAACAACGGCAGCAGCGGCAGCGATCCTCGATATCCGGCTCCGTCACTGAACCACTCGATCACCAGGGGACCGAACAATAAGACGACGATAGCCACGCCTCCGAGCAGCGCTATATAGTAGCCCGCCACCCGTCCCAAGAAGCGGTCGGCGTCCTGGCGCTCTCCGGCAACACGGATGTAAAACGGTACCCATGCCGGTTTCACCGAGTCGTAGAAAAACTTCACGCCCTGCCCCAGTTGGTTGGCCAGCGAGTAGAGCCCGATATCCGGCAAGGGCACCCACTTGTCCAGCAAGAAGCGATCGGCGCGGCCGGCCACTGCTTCCAGGAACCCGGAAAGGATCAACGGCAGCGACACGCGAAACACCCGCCCAAGTCCCGTCACGGACCAGGTCACCCGAACCTGTTTGACATACCAAAACGAGAGCCAGATTCCGATGCCAGCTGCGACAAGCACCTGCATACGGAGCACACCGATGACACCCCATCCGCTCATCAACGCATAACCGATCAGCGCGATGCCGAGGAAGAACGACACCTGAGATATCACCACATACGTCCGTCCATGCTCCCGAATGCGAAGCAGCATCAGCGGACAGAGACTGAGGCTGGAAAAGAAGGCCCACCAAATCCCCAGACGGCCATGGGGCTCGAACGGCACTTGTTTGAGCGCGACCCGGAACAGCGGCTCCCCGACGTAGTGGAGGCCAACGGTCATCGCCAGCGCCGAGCCTGTCCCGATCACCCAAACCATCCAGAGATTTCGTTCTGCGGTGCCTTCCCGCACCCACTCGTGGTAGTAGCGGGTGATTGCGGCGGGAGTTCCGGCCAACAAGACAGTAGGAAGGATGAACGGGATCACACCGACCAACGCCAGCAACCCGTAATCGTCCGGGGAAAGAAAACGCAGATAGAGCGGGAGAAGAAAAAACGCGCCGAGCCGTTGTAGGGCGTTCCCAAATCCGTAGACGCTCGACTGCGTGGCCAACCGCGCGAAGGCCTGCCGCCATGACAAGCCGGCATAACTCGGTTGTCCGGCCGGATGGTTACTCACCCGGCGGTGCCTCCGTCCAGTGCCTCACACGATGCGCGCTTGTTCGGCATGCGTCATGCCGGGTGGGCCGCACGACCGGTCTCCTGAATGGCCCGAATCACCCGCTGCTGATCCTCGGAACGCAAATTTACCGAACTCGGTAGACTCAGCGCCTCGGCATGGATGCGATCGGCACAAGAACAGTCGCCGCTGAACGCGCCGACATGCGCCGGCGACCGATGCAAGGGCTGCCACAAGGGCCTCGTTTGGATCCCTACAGCTGCCAGGGCACTCATCAAGGCACGCCTGCTCATGCCGAATGTCCGCGGGTCAATCAGCACCGTGAACAGCCAGCAGGCGCTGGCCGCCCAAGGCGCATCCTGCATGCACGTCAGACCGGGAATGCCAGAGAGCGCCTCCCGATAGATCGTCGCCGCGCGACGCTTCGCCCCGACATAGTCGGCGATCCGTTCCAATTGTGCGCATCCGATCGCAGCCTGGACGTTTGTCAGTCGATAGTTGTATCCGATTTCTCCGTGCACGTACTCGAGCGGATCGTCTTTCGCTTGTGTCGTCAGATATTTGGCCTTGGCAGCCCAGACAGCATTACTGGTCACCAGCATCCCACCACCGCCAGTCGTGATCAGTTTGTTTCCGTTGAAACTGAGACAGCCCACATCCCCGAGTAGGCCCGTCGGGCATCCACGGTACCTGGCCCCAAGACTTTCCGTTGCATCCTCTATCACTTTCAAATCGAATTCTGCGGCCAGCCCCGTCAGCTGATCCATATCGCAGGGATGGCCCAGTACATGGACCGGCAACAGCGCGGACACCCGTCGGCCGGTGCGAAGATTCCATACGCCGTCAGCCCGTCGCTCGCAGCCGCCACGAAGGAACGCCTCGACCCCACGGGGATCGAGTTGCCAGTACTGGGGTTCAACATCGAGAAAAACCGGCCAGGCACCCAGATAGCGCACGGCATTGGCCGGCGCGATGAAGCTGAGCGCCGGCACGATGACTTCGTCATCCGGCCGCACGCCCGCCACGACCAAAGCCACATGCAGCGCAGCGGTTCCACTGGCGGTGGCCACAGCATGCGAGGCTCCTAGATAGGCAGCGATATCCTTCTCGAAGCGGTCGACAAACGGACCGACGGACGACACCCAACCGGAATCCAGGCACTCTTTCACATAGGCCCATTCGTTGCCCGACAGATAGGGCACAGCGAGAGGAATCTGGCCGGTGGAAGCGGGACTTCCCGGCTCGTTAGAGAACATAGACGCCCGATCGATAGACATGCAGGTTGTCCCGGAACCATTCCACGGTGCGCCCGAGTCCTTCTTCGAGGGAGAGCTTCGGTGACCACCTCAAGACATCTCTGGACACCGAGTTATCGGCGAGGAGACGCTGAACTTCGCTGGTCTCGGGTCGCACACGCTGCCCGTCGGCCTCGACGCGTGCCTGGCGTCCGACGATGGTGCCGATGAGCTCCACGAGATCCCGAATGCTGATCTCCCGACCCGACCCAATGTTGATGGTTCGGCCTACGGCTTGCGGGGCCTCCCCTGCCAGAACGAATCCCTCGGCGGTATCGGAGACGTAGTTCAGATCCCTAGTGGGCGTCAGATTGCCCAAGCGGACGGTCCCACCGCTTAGGCATTGTGTAATGATCGTTGGGATAACCGCACGCGCCGACTGACGTGGCCCGAACGTATTGAATGGACGTACCGTGACGACAGGGACCTGGAAGGACAAGTGGAAGGCTTCCGCAAGCTTATCGGCCGCAATCTTGGTCGCCGAATATGGTGATTGGGCCTGCAACGGATGCCGTTCGGTAATGGGCACCTGCAACGCCGATCCGTACACTTCGCTCGTGGAGGTATGGACGACGCGCGAAGTGCCGCACTCCCGAGCCGCCTGCAGCACATTCAACGTGCCCTCGATATTGGTCCTGACATACGAAGCCGGCGCATGATAGGAGTAGGGAATCGCAATCAGCGCCGCGAGGTGGAACACGACGTCCGTGCCCTTCATGGCCTGGGAGACGCTGTCACGATCCGAAATGTCGCCGGCGTGAAACTCCATATCCGATTTCCGAGGTGACTGCTCTAGCCAGCCTCGGAATCCATCACCGCGATAATGGACGAATGCCCGCGTTGTGGCACCTAGTTCCACCAGCCGCTCGGCAAGATGACTGCCGATGAACCCTCCCGCTCCTGTTACAAGAACGCGTTTGCCGCCCCAGCTCATGTCGGCTCCTTTTTCTGCTTGGCGTAGGCCTGAGCTTGCTCATAGTCGTCAGGACGACCGATGTCGAGCCAATACTCTCGGACAGGGAAACTCACAACCCGCCGACTCCGGCCAAGCAACCGTTGGATCAGATCCGTCATGTCGAACCGCTCGCCGCTCGGCACGAATTTGAATACGGAGGGTTCCATGAGATACATGCCTGCGTTCACAAAAAAGTTCAGCACCGGCTTTTCGGTGAGATGCCGCACCAACGCGCCTTCACACTCGACCACGCCGAATGGGACCTGCACGTCGTATTGTCGGACCGCGACAGTCAAGTCGGCTTGATGCCCCCGGTGAAACGCCAGCATCGCCTGAAAATCCACTTGTGTCAGGATGTCTCCGTTGATGACCAGCATGGTTTCGGTTGGAGGCGTCATGAGTCCCAACGCGCCGGCCGTGCCGAGCGGACGATCCTCGGTCACATAGCTGATATCGACACCGAACTTGTGTCCATCTCCAAAGTGCTCGGTGATCTTGTCGCTTTTATGGTGCGTCGTGACGTTGACGCGTCGAATCCCGGACTCCTTTAGCTGCTCGATGATCAATTCCAGAAGCGGACGATCCCCCACCGGCAACATCGGTTTCGGCACCTGATCCGTGAGCGGATGCAACCGTTTTCCACGCCCGCCCGCCATGATGACCGCCTGAAGTGCGAGCGGTTCTCCGACCACAAACTCGTCGAGTGTCACCAATCCGACGACCCGCTGCTGGGTATCGACAATAGGGAGATGATGCAGCCGGTGCTCTTGGAGCATCCGGAGATAGACGCTGCGCTCGGCTCCGACGGGACCGGTCACCGGTGTGGCATAGGCCGACCCTGCCTTGCGCTCAAGCAAAACCCTCACCGGTTGGGACATGTCCAGCCGCGCCAGCATGGCTCGCCGCAGGTCGCCGTCGGTGACGGTTCCGTTCAACCGTCCCGCCTGATCGACGACCAGCACGATCCGCAGTCCGTTGCAATCCATGAGCGCGGCAGCTTCCGCGACTGATCGCTCGGGGGTGAGACAAAAACTCTTTAGATTCGAATTCATGATCGACGTTTCACCTTACCGGCGATCGAGGAGCGGCCGGGCTTACGGACGCCCTTCGCCGGCACGCCCATGACTGTTTCTCCGGAGAGCACGTCTTTCACGACCACCGCCCCGGCCGCAACCAGCGCGGCATCACCGATGCGAACGCCCTGCCGAATGACCGCCCCTGCCCCGATGTGCGCCGCTGTCCCGATCCTCACGCCTCCGGCAACCCGCGCTCCGGTGGCCACGTGCGCATGGTCTCCGATCGAACAGTCATGTTCGACGATGGCCCCCGTGTTGACGATCACGTTCCGGCCGATCCGGGTTCTGGCGTTCACGATCGCCCCGGCCAGAATGATCGTTCCTTCTCCGACCGACGCCCACCGGGACACGATCGCCTGAGGATGGAGGACGGAGAGCGGCCGAAGCCCAAGGCGAGCGGCGTGTTCGAACAACCGTTGCCGAGGACTGTTGTCCCCTGTCCCGCCGAGCCCGACGACAAAGGCCGCGACTCCCTCGCTTAACAGGTCCGGTAACACCTCGTCTCCGCCTCTGATCGGCACATCGAGGAGTGTGCCGCCCCAACTGGAACGCTCGGCATCCAGTACCACAACAGGGTTGGCATTACCAGCAACCGCCAGCGCGTCGATCAGCACCGCGGCATGGCCCCCGCCGCCGAGTATGACACAAGGGATCCGGTGGCTATCGGCCATGACCGTTTCCTTCATCTGTGGCACCCGGTTCGACGAACCGCTTTCTCACCAGGCGATCGTCCAGCGAAACCGTCAGCAGCGTCGCAACGATTCGACCGGCAGCCAAGCCATCGCCGTAGGGGTTGGGCCGCCCGACCAACCTCGCTTTGCTGTCCGGCGCCAAGGCGCAACGCAGGCCGGCCAGGATTTCCTCTCTGCGGCAGTCCACATCGATCACGTTTTCGGGACGAAGCCGACCCCCCTGTCTCGTTCCGATGTTGACAACCGGCAATCCAACGGACATCGCCTCGATAATGCCGCTGGATGAATTTCCGACCATCGCCGCCGCCGCCACCATCAGACTGAAGTACGCCTGAGTCCCCAGACTTTCCACGGCGCGGGCGTTGGAATGAAGGCGAACAAATTCCTGAATGCGGTCGCGGATCACCCGGCCATTCGTATCGGCGTTCGGCATGGTGAACACGATCGGGCGATCCACCACTTGCAACGCAGCCAGCAGTTCCTGCGCGTGCCCATCCACCTGCTCGTATTCCAGCGTCGTTGGGTGAAAGGTGACCAGCACGGGCGCCGTCTCCAGGCTCATGCCTACCCTCGATTCCAATTCCGCGCGGCTCAAGAAGGCCAAACCTTTCAGATTGTCCAGCCCTAACGCACCGCTGACGACGATGCGCCAGGACTCCTCTCCCATGTGCCGCAGACGCCGTCCGTAGGCCTCCGTGGAAACAAAATGGAGATGGCTGAGCATGCTGATCGAGTGCCGCAGCGCATTGTCGAACGCGCCTTCCGTACTTTCCCCTCCGTGTATGTGAGCCACAGGGATCGTGAATGGAAGCGCCGCAGACACCGCGGCATGAATCTCGAACCGATCGCCGAGCGCGACCAAAACGTCGGGGCGCCGGCGCGCGAATGCATGCGCGAACCCCATAGTGCCGCGGCCCATCGACTCGGCTATCCCCTCCGGACTATCGGACGGCTGCAGCATGTCGACGCGTTCGTCGACGGGGAATCCGTCTGCTTCAATTTCCCGCACAGTCGAGCCAAATGCCGCAGAGAGATGCATCCCGGTCGCAAAAATCGACAACCGAAGCCCGTCCGTGCGCTGGATCGCCCGGAGCAAAGGACGGAGGATGCCATAATCAGAGCGGCTGCCGGTGACGACACCGACTGTCCTCATAGCAGGAGATCCTCGCGAAGCACGACTCCCGCTTTGATATCACAGGCCGCACGCCGGCCGATGACCTGCGCACGGCTGGCCGGGGGCAATCCCGAACCCGGTCGCTTAACACCGATCATCTCGGCCGTAATGGACGTTCCTGCGCGAATGTCCTGCACCGCCACGAGACTCTTCCGCGCAACCGCGGCAATTGCGGCCTCCCCCGCGGCCGGCCGTTTCTCACCGGTACCGAGAGCCGATTGTATCGTCCGGATTCCCCCCACGAGCCTCGTAAATTCTTGGGGCTCCGTCGAGGCGCGGTGATCCGGCCCCGGCAGCGACCGGTCAAGCGTCAGATGCTTTTCAAGAATGCACGCTCCTAACGCCACCGCCGCCAGCGCAACCTCGAGTCCGTGCGTATGGTCCGAATAGCCGATCGGGATCCCGAACGCGGTCCTCATCGTCGCCATGGCTCGTAGGTTTACGTCGGCAGGGTCCGCTGGATAGCAACTTACACAATGCAGCAGTGCAAGGCTTCGAGCGCCTTCGTTCCTGACGGTTTCCACCGCAGCGCCGACTTCCTCGAGCGTCGCCATACCCGTGGACAGGATGATCGGCTTCTGTTTCCGTGCGACATGCGAGAGGAATGGCAGATTAGTCAGTTCGCCGGAGCTGATTTTGAACGCCGGTACCTCCAGCGCGTCCAAGAGATCCGCGCTTTCCTCGTCGAATGGCGAGGACAAGAACTGGATGCCTCGATGCCGGCAGACGTCGATCAAGCGGCGGTGGGCGTCGGCTGAGAGTTCGAGCCGGCGCAGCATCTGCCGGTGTGTCTCCGTCTCTCCCGACGTCTCTTGCTGATACGTGGCTTTGGGCGCATCCTCGGTCACGATTTGGTCCGCGCGGAAGGTCTGGAATTTCACCGCATCGGCACCGGCATCGACTGCCGCCTCCACCAGGCGCACCGCCAGGCCGAGATCGCCGTTATGGTTGACTCCCGCTTCCGCGATCACATAGCAGGCTTGGTCGCAGCCGATCCGGCGGTCGCCGATCGTCATCATGCTCACCACACCGTCCAGCCTCCGTCTACTAAAAGATTCTGCCCTGTGACGAATGCGGAAAGATCGCTCGCTAAATAGGCGATCGCACCCTTGAGATCCGCTTCTGTAGCCATGCGCTGCAGCGGTGTGCGCGACGCGTAGCGCTCACGGAAGATGTCCGGCTGCCCTCGCTCAACGCCGCCGGGAGACAGCGCGTTGACGCGGATGCGAGGCGCCAAAGCGGCGGCCAGATACCGTGTCAGCTGCACAACCCCTCCCTTGGATGCGGCGTATCCGGCCGGCATGGCCATGGCGGTTCCCTCGTAAATGCGAAAGTCAGGCGCCACGACGCCGTAAATCGACCCCAACAAGATGATCGAGCCCAACGACGAGTCGAGCGCGATTTTCCCCTCTTGTGCGATGATAAACGCCGCCGTTAAATTGACTCGCATCGCGGCATCCCAGGCCTGGACTGTTTGTTGCTCAAAAGGAACCGCCCAGCCTGGCACCGACGTCGTGCCCACATATCCGGCACAATGCACAACGATGTCCAGCCCTCCCAGCGCGGCAAGAGTCGCCCTCACCGACCGGCGTGTCGCATCTTCATCCGTCAAATCGCAGGGTATGGAGACGGCGCAGTCACGTCGGATAGCCGAAAGATCCGCCACACGTTTTTCACAAAGCTGAGGGTCTCGATCCAGCACGGCGACATTTGCGCCTAGCTCGACAAGTGTTTCGCAGGCTACACGCCCGATATGCCCTGCGCCCCCGGTCACGAGGGCGCGGCGACCAGACAGCTCGATCAGTTGATCGAAGGGTGTCATGCGGTGGCCTTCGGCGCCGGCAACCAAGGAAGCTTTATTAGCCCGGCAGTGACCAACATTTCCGCCTGCTCGAATTGCTCGATGGAATCGATTGACATAGCCCGCAGCTCTGGAATCTCTACCATGATATGGTGCCCCCTGCCGCGCCAGTCGTCCTCAACCCGCCGCACAAAGTCCGTCCGCCACAGATAGAGCGCCCCATTGATCCGAAAAACCGGGGGTACGTCCTGACGTCGTTGGTATCGGCTCGCCGACTCGAAGAGATCCGTCATCCATCCCTCCTGTTCCACCACGCAATGCCAAATCGGATTGAACGTCGGCTTGGAGACGGCGACGACTCCATCCGCCTCAGGTTGCTGCTGAAGCCGTTTTAGCGCTTGCTGCAGATCCAAGGGAAGCCGCGCCGGGGAAGTCGGATCGAGCAAGAGCAAGTAGTCATACGTCGCATGTTCCTCCGATTCTACGCATTGCAACGCATGTCGCAGGACAGGCCAAATAGGCGTGTCATGCTTGGCCAACTCCGCCGGTCGACGAAGCAGTTCGGTACGGCCAAAGTTTTGGGCGACACGTGCAATGTCCTCCGAATCTGTCGAAACGATCAGCCGGTCGATCTCTTGACAGAGCTTTGCAAAGAGGAGCGAGTGGGCGATCAAGGGCATCCCCGCGAACGGACGAATGTTCTTTCCCGGAAGTCCCGTCGACCCGCCCCGAGCCGGCACGACCGCAAGCATTCTGCCGCCTTGACGGATCATGGATACAATACCTGTTCCTCGGCCCGGCAATCGGAAGCGCGCCGAGCCGCTTCACACACAGCAAGCGCTCGAACCCCATCGAGTCCGGACGCCAGTCGTGAATCGGAGATTCCGGCCAACGCGTCTACCACGGCTTGCGCCTGCGCCTCGAAGAGGTCGTCGAGACTCTGGACATCGGCTATTTCATCAGAGGGCTGCCCTTCAAGGCAAAGCCGCACGGTATGGCGGATACCGTCCCATTCTCCCGTACCCTCTTCGCCAAACACCATGATCCGGCGGCGGGGCGGTCTGGTCAGATAGTCAAGCCGCATCGACAGCACCGCGCCCTGTGGCGTCATCCATTCCAGATCAGCCGACTCTTCCGAATCGATGCCCAAACGCCCTTCATTCGTCAGTCTGGCGCGCAGCCGACCCGGCCACCCGAAGAGCCACCCTGCATAGTCGATTTCGTGGATCAAATCCCGCAGGACACCGCCCTCCGCCTCCCGGGATGAATAGGATTCGCGGTAGGAGCGTTCGGGCCTCCAATCAGGGAGATACGATTGACATTCGATTCTGACGGCATGAATACGCCCCAATCGAGCTATCTTGTTCCGAAACGCATTCAACGATCGGGATGCTCGAAGGACGCAACCAACGTACAGTTCACGCTTGGCCGCTTGAGCACGCAACCAGAGGGACTGCGCGTGCCCAGTGTGCGCGCACATCGGCTTCTCGACGAGCAGATGCGCGTGACTCGCCAAGACACTCAGACCGTCCTCATAATGGCGGTCTGTATCGGTCGCCACAATGCAGAGTTCAACGCCAAAGTTTTCAACTGCTTCCTGGACGGTTGCGGCCGTGGCATACCCGAGGATTTCCATCTCTGGTCGACGCCCGGCACGAAGAGGAATGGCGACCGGCTGCATACCGAAGCGACGTTTGACTGCCGCGAGGTGACGCATGCCCGCACTACCCGTCCCGAGGACGGCCACTCCGCGCGACTTGAGGGAGATCCCTTGCATGAGGCGTAAATTGGAGAGCGGTTTCACGTCCGTAGCTGCTGAAACGCCGCGGGCTTGGACCCGGGCACTTACCAACCGGACGCGCTCATCAGAGGCAAGCGGATACGATCATACGCGCTTGAGCATGTCAAGCGAAAATCGGACGGATCGACGGTTCCTCATACTGTATCCCGATAGCCGGCGGCGTCCACCGCTTGTCTTTCTCAGCACCCTCCAAACCATTGACGAAGTAGCGTGGATTTGCTATGCAGTGCCTCTGAACTAGGTGGGTTGGTAGCCACTCGTCGGACGTCGCCGCCATCTCTTCCCGCTACTGAAATCTTATCTGAATGGCATGACCTCAATGAAAACCATCGTAACCGGAGGCGCGGGGTTTATCGGGAGCCATCTGACGGAATTGTTGCTCGCTCACGGTCATCGCGTGACTGTGCTCGACAATCTCTCCACGGGGCGGATCGAGAATCTCGCCCACCTGAAGCAGCATCACGGACTTTCCTTCCACCAGCTGGATATTACAGATCTGGCCACCATTCTGCCGCATTTTGTCGATGTAGATTGGGTCTTCCATCTGGCCGCACTGGCGGACATTGTCCCGTCGATACAGCGCCCCTTGGACTACCACCGGGCCAACGTCGATGGAACGGTCGCAGTTGTAGAAGCGGCGCGCCTCTCCGCAGTCAAACGGTTCGTGTATACGGCGTCTTCCTCATGTTACGGCATACCGGATACCGTCCCGACTCCTGAATCGTCGCCACTTCGCCCCCAATACCCCTATGCACTCAGCAAAGCGCTAGGGGAATCCATCGCCCTGCATTGGGGGCAGGTGTACAGGCTTCCAGTGTTGTCGCTGCGGCTGTTTAACGTCTACGGCCCGCGATCTCGGACCTCGGGGACATACGGCGCGGTGTTCGGCGTCTTCCTGGCCCAAAAACTCAACGGCAAACCGTTCACGGTCGTAGGTGACGGGACACAGACTCGAGATTTTACATTCGTCACGGACGTTGCCCGGGCGTTTCTGGCTGCCGCCGAGTCCTCTCTGACGCAGGAGATCTTCAATGTCGGCTCCGGCGGTACCTACAGTGTGAATCAGCTCGTCTCCTTGCTCGATGGACCGGCAGTCAACATCCCCAAGCGGCCCGGCGAGCCGGACTGCACCTTCGCCGATACGAGCAACATCCGCGCCCGTCTCGGATGGATGCCTCAGGTCTCGTTCGAAGCCGGCGTGAAACAGCTGGTGCACAGTATCCAGGATTGGAAATCGGCTCCCGTCTGGACGCCAGATACGATTGCAGTTGCCACCAAAGAATGGTTTCAGTACCTCGCCCATTCCTAACACGCCGCCGGACGGAGAAGGGGGATTAGATGCATACCGTCGATATAGAGCGGAAGGTCAAAGAACTGGAGGAGTTGGCGGACATTGTCGCCCGTCTACGGGGTGAGGGGAAACGGGTCGTCCAGTGCCACGGGGTATTCGACCTGCTCCATCCTGGCCACATCCGACACTTTGAAGCCGCCAGGCAGGAAGGCGACATCTTGATCGTTACCGTCACCCCGGACGAACACGTGAACAAGGGACCGGGCAGACCGGTCTTCAACCACCGATTGCGGGCTGAATCCGTGGCCGCGCTGCAGACGGTGAGTTTCGTCGCCGTGAATCGCTGGCCGACTGCCGTGGAGACGCTACGCCTTCTCAAGCCGGATGTCTACGTGAAGGGCGGCGAATATGCGGATGCCGACAGCGATATCACCGGCATGATCGCGCTGGAACAGGAAGCAGTGAAATCCGGCGGGGGGCGGATCCATTTCACGAACGAAATCACCTTCAGCTCGACGGAACTGCTCAACTCGCATTTCGACGTCTATCCCGATGAGGCGCGCGCCTTCTTGAAGAGTTTCCGCCAGCAGTACACGCCCGGGGACATCATCAAACGGCTCGAAAGCCTCCGGAAGTTGAAAGTGCTCCTCATCGGGGAGTCCATCATCGACGAATACCACTACTGTCAGGCAATGGGGAAGTCGCCCAAAGAATTGCTGGTGACGACCAAATACATGCGGGAAGAGTCGTTCGCCGGAGGCATCCTGGCTTGCGCGAACCATATTGCAGGATTTTGCGAAGACGTGCATCTCGTCACGTGCCTGGGATCGAAGGATTCGCATGAAGAATTCATTCATTCCCACCTCAAGCCCAATGTCTCCGCGCAATTTTTCCATCGCGACGACTCCAGCACGATCGTCAAGCGACGCTATCTCGACCAGGCGTTTCTATCCAAGATGTTCGAGGTCTGTTTCCTCGACGACAGCCCGCTGCCAGCCCGCATCGAACAGGAAGTCTGCGATTATCTCAAGTCGATCATCGGAGAGTACGACCTGGTTCTCGTCGCTGATTACGGTCACGGGTTCATGACCAGCGACATCATCAACCTCCTCTGTGCCGGTTCGCGTTTTCTAGCGGTCAACACGCAAACCAACAGCGCCAACGCCGGATACAATCTCATCACGAAGTATCCTCGGACGGATTTCATCTGCATCGACGAACCCGAAATGCGCCTGGCCTGCCATGATCGCCTCAGTGATCTTCGCCAGCTCATGACCAACACCGCCCGAAAACTTGGCAGCCGACGAGCCACGGTCACCCGTGGCCATCTCGGCTCGCTGAGTTATGCCGTAGAGCAAGGGTTTACCGAGATTCCGGTTTTTTCGAGCAGGATCGTCGACCGAGTGGGCGCGGGTGATGCCTTCTTATCGGTAGCAGCCCCTTGCGTGGTCGCTGGCTTCCCGATGGACCTTGTCGGGTTCATCGGCAATGCCGTCGGCGCTCTTGCAGTGCGCATCGTGGGCAACCGCTCGGCAGTCGAGCCGGTTCCGCTTTTCAAATTCATCACGGCCCTACTCAAGTAGCGCACCGAGGAATGTACCGCACCGGAGCCACATGAACGACCCAACCGCCTATTTTCCCGAACTCGCCGCAGTCCTTCAGCGGACCGAGGCATCGTTGGCCGACCGGAAGTCCGCGTCATTGGCCGAGGGGCTCGAAGCCGCGATTCGCCTCGTAACGGAACAGACACGGGCGGGCCGGAAAGTGATCTTTATCGGAAACGGCGGAAGCGCGGCAATCGCTTCGCATCAAGCGGTGGATTACTGGAAAAACGGCGGGATGCGGGCAATCGCCTTCAACGACAGCTCGCTCCTGACCTGCATCAGCAACGACTACGGCTACCAGCATGTCTTCGAAAAACCGATCGAGATGTTTGCGGAACGCGGGGACGTGCTGATAGCCATCAGCAGTTCCGGGCGATCCGACAACATTCTGCGCGGCTGCAAAGCGGGCCAGGCAGGCGGCTGCCGACTCATCACCCTTTCGGGCTTCAATCCCGACAATGCGTTGCGCTCGATGGGTCTCGTTAACTTCTACGTGCCTTCTCACTCGTATGGTCACGTCGAGATCGCTCACCTGGCCCTCTCCCACTGCATCGTAGACACCATCATCCACCGTGCGTAAGTCGGCGCTCGCCAGTCTCCTCGTGGGAGGTGTCGTCAGCGCCCTCTGTCTCTGGTATGCATTCCGCGGTGTGCGGCCGGCCGAGCTATGGGAGGGCGCCATCGCCGTCGGGCCGATGTGGCTGCTGCTCAGCGTCTTGGCGGCGCTCGCAAATCTCCTCGTCCGCGCCGCCCGCTGGCAACTCTTGCTTCCCAGCCTTCCCTCGATCAGGTTCGCCCCCTTGGCGTCGGCCACATTCATCGGCATCATGGCCAACAATCTGCTCCCGGCCCGGATGGGCGAGGTGATTCGAGCCTGGACTATCGCCCGGCAGGAAAGCGCGCCGATGCCGACGATTCTTGGAAGCGTGGTGATTGAACGGATGCTCGACGGGCTGACGACGCTCTTGATTCTCGGGGTGTGCGCGGCGCTCTGGACGCATCCAAAAGCGGAGCTTTCTCGGGTGCTGCAGCAGACGGGATTGATCATCACCTTCGTGGCCGCCGTCGCCTTGATGGGACTTGTCGCGATCGTCCGGTATCGCGAGCGCGTTCTTGATCTGTTCTCGCGATTGGCCCGTCTCAGCGGACCGCGTTGGGGCCCTCGTGCGATCGAGCTCCTCGACCGATTTCTTCACGGGCTCTGCGTCTTCTCCAACGGAACCCAGACCGCGGCCGTGTGCGGCCTTTCCGTCGCGGCATGGAGTCTGCTCATCCTGTCCTTTCACCTGCTGGCGGTCGGATTCGCCCTACCGGTGACCCCAATTCAGACGGCGTTGGTATTCGTCATCATCATGCTCGGAATCGCTATTCCATCGGCTCCCGGTTTCGTCGGAACGTTCCACGGATTTTGCGTCGTCGGGTTATCACTGGTGGCCGATGTGGATGCTCCAAAGGCAGCGGCCTATGCCACCGTGCTGCATGGCAGTCAGTGGCTGACCATCAATGTGATCGGGTTGGTATGCCTGATGCGTTCAGGTACCATCAGTTGGTCGGGCATGACGCAACTGGCAAAGCGAGGCTAAGGCACGATGCTTAAAGGACTGGTCCTCGCGCTCGGCATGTTCGTGGCGTTCCTCGTTATCCATGTCCTGCTCTTCCGGATCGCACACCCTGCAAGGCGTTTCGACGCCATGGTGCGGATCATGGTCGGCCTGGCCGTGCTACTGGTATTCATCCATCGCCTGTCGCCCCCGTCCTTGGGCTTCCTCCCCTCCGGTGCCGTTCGAGCCGGATGGGTCATCGATTTAGTGAACGGCCTCATCGTTTTCGGATTTCTGTTCATCGGGTATTCCATGTTTTACTTTCTGGTCGACCGGGGCTTCTCCGGGCGTATCATGATCGAAATCGAGTCGTCTCCCGAGCGCCGGTTGCGTCAGACAGATATTGCGGCTCGTTATTCACTCGAAATGGTGTTGAAGCGCCGGCTCTCCGAGATGGTTGAGATCGGACGCGTGGCGTTCGTCGCAGGCCGATATCGCAATACGGACAAAGGGCGCTCGGCGGCGGCCCTGTTCAAATTTTCCAAACGATTCCTCCAACTCGGAGAGGGCGGCTGATGCGAGGGCTGCTGGCGGGAGGTCTGACGTTCCTTGCGTACTTCCTGATACAGGGAGCGGTGTTTCATACCTGGAAGATCTCGCGTCGCGCCGTGGCACTCGTCGGTCTCTGGCTGCTTTGCCTGCCGGTCTATGCCGTCTGTTATGCGCTGTTGCCGGATGACAGCGCTCTCTGGCCCCCTGAACTAGCAGCTCCATCCGACCCCACGACCTTCTTCAGCGGAGCGCTGCTGTATTTCTTCCTCTTCATGGGGTACGCACAGTTCTTTTACATGGCGGAAAGCTCCGTCGGTGTGCGCACCATGATCGAATTGGCGGCCGATTCTGAGCGGGGCCTCTCGATGGAGGAACTCACGGCCCTCTATCGGTACGACTGGATGCTCGACCGACGGATGCGGCGGATGATCCATGCCGGTTATGTCGTCGAGCAAGCCGGATGGTATCGCACAACCTCGAGGGGACGAATGGTCGCCGGAATACTCGCTTGGTGCAAACGACTGCTGACCTTAGGACCAGGAGGATAACTCAACCCCTCCACCAACAAACCCCTTGATTTTCCAACTCGGCGGGGGTAGTCTTCAATCGGATCTCGGCGCGGTAGCTCACCTCTCCCCTAAATTCATAAGACACGATGGACCAGTTTCGAATCGATTCGCACAAGCTCATGTACCATCCCGACCGGATCGCCCAATGGCAGGCCGCGGGAGAGGAATGGGAAAAGGCCAAATCCGTCTATCCGTTGTACATCGAGATCGCTCCGGCGGGTGCCTGTAACCATCGATGTACCTTCTGCGCCGTGGACTACATTGGCTACAAGACACGCACGCTGGAAAAGGATCTGCTGATCAGTCGGGTGGAAGAAATGGCTCAGCGAGGAGTCAAAAGCATCATGTATGCCGGCGAAGGGGAACCCTTGCTCCACCGGCACATCGGCGACATCATCGTCAGAACGCAGAAAGCCGGTATCGACGTGGCCCTGACGACGAACGCCGTCGCCCTCAACGAGCACCTGTTGCACGAAGCGCTTGGCTCGATTACATGGATCAAGGCCAGCGTCAATGCCGGCACAAAAGAAAGCTACTCCGCCATCCATAAAACGAAAGCGGATGATTTCGACCGGGTGTTTCGCAACCTGGCGAAAGCGGCGGAGCTCAAGCAGGCCAACCGCTACAAGTGCGCCATCGGCGTCCAGATGGTTCTCCTGCCGGAAAATGAACATGAAGCGGTCGCCTTGGCCACCCGCGCCAAGGAAGCGGGGGCCGATTACACGGTGATCAAGCCCTATTCACAGCATCTCATGAGTTTGACGACCATGGCCAAGGGGTACAAAGACTACGACTATGGTCATGTGTTGCCGCTCGAAGAGCAGCTACAAGCATTGGAAACCGACCGGTTCAAGGTCATCTTTCGCCGTCGCACGATGGAGAAGCTGATCGAGAACGACCGGCGCTATTCCGTGTGCCAGGCTACGCCGTTTTTTTGGGCGTACGTCATGGCCAGCGGCGATGTCTACGGATGCAGCGCCTACCTTGAAGACCAGCGTTTTTGTTACGGTAATATCAACGAACGGAGTTTCACCGACATTTGGGAAGGCGAAGCCCGCCGCCGAAACTTCGAGTTCGTGTTGCATGAACTCAACATTTCTGAATGCCGCCAGAACTGCCGCATGGACGAAGTCAACCGATATCTCTGGGACCTGCAACATCCCCCTGCCCATGTCAATTTCATCTAATGCTCCGCATCGTATGGGCCGCCTCTCTGCCGCCGTCGCGCTGGATCTCTACTCCCGCCTGCTGCGGACCAGACGGGTTGAGGAAAAGATCGTGGAGCTCTATCCGCAGCAGGAAATGAAGTGCCCAACTCACCTGTCACTTGGACAAGAAGCCGCCGCCGCAGGGGTGTGCGCCGCCCTGCGCCCGACGGATCGCGTCTACAGCACCCATCGGTGCCATGCCCATTATCTGGCGAAGGGCGGAGCGCTGAAGCAGATGTTCGCCGAGCTCTATGGACGCCAGACCGGCTGCGCGAAGGGCAAAGGCGGGTCGATGCATCTGGTCCAACCGGAGCTTGGATTAATGGGCGCCTCGGCAATCGTGGGGGGCAGTCTGCCGATCGCGGTCGGATCGGCACTGGCCGCCCAACTCCAGGACAAGGACTGGATCGCCGTGGCCTTTTTTGGTGATGGTGCGGTGGAAGAAGGGGTGTTTCACGAAAGTCTCAACTTCGCCGCACTGCGGAGATTGCCGGTGCTGTTTGTCTGCGAAAATAACTTTTTCGCCACGCACTCGCATCAGTCTGCACGCCAGCCCTCTGACAACATCCATGAACGGGCCGCGGCCTACTCCATGCCGGGCGTCCGGGTCGAAGGGACCGATGTAGCCGCGGTGTATGAATCTGCGGTTGCAGCGGTAAATCGAGCTCGATCGAAGCAGGGCCCGACGCTGCTCGAAGTCCGGGCTTACCGCTGGAAAGAGCACGTAGGCCCCAACTACGATTACGCAATGGGCTATCGGACCAAGGATGAACTGGATGATTGGATGGCGCGCTGTCCCCTCCGCCTCTTCGAAGAACGCCTGCTGGCCGAAGGCTTCTGCGAAAAGCCCGATCTCGAACGCATTGAATCCGCGTTGACAGAGGAAATCCAGGAAGCGGTCGCGTTCGGAAAAAGCAGCCCGGAACCGACGCAGGTCGATCTCACCGAGGATGTGTTCTGATTCATGACGATCCGCGAATTGAAATACAGTCAGGCGCTGGACGAAGGGCTATGTCAAGCCATGGCTTGGGATCCGGGAGTGTTCGTGATGGGGGTCGGCGTCGACGACCCGAAGGGCATCTTCGGCACGACACTTGGGGCGCTGAAACAATTTGGGCCGACACGCGTCTTCGACACCCCTCTCGCAGAAAACGGATTGACGGGGGTCGCAATCGGGGCCGCCATCGAAGGCATGCGACCGGTGATGGTGCATGCGCGGAACGACTTTCTCCTTTTGACGATGGATCAACTCGTCAACCATGCAGCCAAGTGGCGCTATATGTGCGGGGGCAAGCTGTCCGTTCCATTGACGGTGCGGGCCATCATCGGCCGCGGTTGGGGGCAGGCCGCCCAGCATTCGCAGAGTCTTCAGTCATTATTCATGCACGTACCCGGGCTCAAACTCGTGATGCCGAGCACCCCGTACGACGCGAAAGGGCTACTGATCGCTGCGATCGAAGACGAATCGCCCGTGATCGTTCTGGAACACCGCTGGCTCTACGACCAGACAGGGCCGGTGCCTGAAGAACCTTACCGAGTGCCGCTGGGAAAGGCCGCCGTCGTCCGGGAAGGCCGCGACGTGTCGATCGTGGCCATTTCGCACATGGTCGTCGAAGCGAAGAAGGCCGCCGAGACCCTTCAGCACGAAGGCATCGACGCCGAAATTCTCGACCTGCGGAGCCTCGCTCCACTCGATAGAGCCGCAGTGCTCGACTCGGCCACGAAAACCGGACGAGTCGTCGTCGCCGACCACGCCTGGCGTACGTGCGGAGCCAGTGCGGAAATCGCCGCCATGGTCGCCGAACATGCCTTCGAGGCCCTTCGGGCTCCCGTGCGAAGAGTCACCCTCAAAGACTCGCCTACCCCCTGCGCCGCTCCGTTGGAGAAGTTATATTATCCAGGGGCACCGGATATCGCGGCAGCCTGCCGGGAAATCGTCCATGGCACGCGGAAGCCGGCGGCGGCCGTCACCGTCGAAACCCGTTCCAGAGGAAAAGAGACGGAGCGTGAATTTCAAGGACCTTTCTGACCATGGCACGCACACTCTCCGTCATCGTTCCCGCCCTGAACGAAGCGGGAAACATCGAAGCGGCGGTGGCCACCGTTTTGGCCGCCATCGGCACACAATTCGATGACTTTGAAATCCTGGTCTTCGACGATGGCAGCACGGACGATACGGGCGTCCTCGCTGATCGGCTTGCGGCTGCTGATCGGCATATCAAAGTTATTCACAACCCCCGCAATATGGGATTCGGTTATAACTATACCCGCGGAGTAGAACTTGCCGGCATGGAACATGTCGTCATGTTTCCAGGCGACAATGAGATTCCCTTGGCGGCTATGCAGTCCATCCTTGGTGCCATCGGACAGGCGGAGATTGTCATCCCGTATATCTCGACTCCCGGCGTCCGTGCGAAAAGCCGGCAGGTGACCTCATCCGCCTTTGTCTGGCTCGTCAACATGCTGTTCGGGCTGTCGATCAAGTATTTCAACGGACCGTGCGTCCATCGACGAGCACTGCTCCAGTCCGTGCCGATGCGTACGCACGGATTCGCCTACATGGCCTCAATTCTGGTGCGGCTCATCCGATCGGGCCACACGTACGTCGAAGTGCCGATGCCGCTCCAGGCTCGTCAACACGGCCGCTCGAAAGCGTTTCGGCTCAAAAACATCGTCAGTGTCGTTCGCACGTTAGCCGAGCTGTTTTGGGAAGTCCAGGTGAAGGACCGACACAAGTACGCCCACTCAGCACGATCCGTGCAATCGCAGCCTTCACGCATCTGAGCAGATGTGAGCACTCGCACAATGAAAATCTTATTCGTCATGGTCAAAGAGGACTACATCGACCCGATGAACATCGAGTTGTTGTCGGCCCTAGCCAAACGCGACGGGCACGACACCTTTCTCAACGTCCTGGAACACGACAACCTCATCGAGGAGATGGAATCCATCAGACCAGACGTCGTGGCCTACAGCGCCAAGACAGGCGAGAGCAACGTCATGTTCCGCGCGAATCGAGCGATCAAAACGAAGTACAAGGATGCGGTCTTTACGGTCATGGGCGGTCCGCATCCTACGTTCAATTCCATGCGGATGCAGTTGTACGGCGAGGACCTCAAGCTGCCGTTGACGTTCTCAGGGCCGGCCATGCCCAGGGTAGTCGAAGACACCGCCTTGGACGCTCTCGTCGTCGGAGAAGGGGACGAAGCATGGCCCGCCATGCTTGCAGCGCTGTCGGACCGGCGCAGTTTGGACGACATTCCCAACGTCGTGACCAGAACGAACCGCAAGCGCGACGGCAGTGTGACGCTCCAAGAGCGGAACATGGCCCTCGATGATCTACCCTATCTGGACCGAGAATTGGTCTATACGAAGACCCGGCTGAATGATTTCGGAATGCGCAGCCTCATGGCCGGCCGCGGCTGTCCCTTTCCCTGCACCTACTGCTTCAACGCCAAGTACAACGCCATGTACAAGGGCAAGGGCAAGATGCTCAATCGGTACAGCGTCGACCGCCTGCTGGCCGAGCTGGAGGATATGGTCCGGCGACACAAGACACAGTTCATCAAGTTCTACGACGACGTCTTCGTGTTTCGCACCGACGATTGGCTGATCGAATTTGCCGACAAGTACCCTCGGGCCATCGGCCTGCCGTTCCACTGCCTCATTCGTTCGGACCTGGCGCGCCGCGACCCCGACATGATCGCCTACCTCAAGAAAGCCGGCATCAAGTCGATCAGCATGTCGATTGAGTCGGGCAACCCGTTCATCCGCGAGCACATTTTCAAGCGCGGCATGGATGCAGAAGACATCCGGTTCGCCTTCGACCTCTGCCACAAGGAGGGCATCCACACGTTCTCGAACACGATCCTGGCCGTCCCCGTCCCGATCATTCCCGATCCCGCCGACCCGGCGTTCGAACAAAAGGCTCATGCGATCTGCACGCACCTCGAGTCGTATCACAAGATCAATCTCGACGTGCTCAGGCAATCCGCGGATCCCTCCAAACCGTTGGACGCCTCGCAGCGTCGCCGGCTCGTCGATTGTTTACGATCGCTCGGACTGCACTCGCGGGCGCTGGACTACGACATCGAATCCATCGACATCAATATTCAGAATAAAGTGGTCTTCGGAGAATTCCCCGAGCTGCACCCCTATCCAGGTACACCGGTCTCCCAATACACCATCGATGTCGGGGCATTCGACGGAGACTTCGAAAAGCTTCATCAGAACTATCAGACCGAGTCGCCGTTCACGTGCTTCACCGAGCAGGAAAAGCTTGAGCAGGTCAACCTGTCCTTGCTGGGAATGGTGCTGTTGATATTTCCGTCATGGCGGAACCTCGTCGTCAACCGGCTGATCCAACAGCGTTGGACCAAACTGTACTTCGTGATGTACTACATCGCCAAATCCTACCTCATCGGGACGAAAATCTATCCGATGCGGTACTCGGCGGGACACATCCTTCGCACAATCAAGGAAAGCTTCTTTTCCGAGCTCTTGAAGCATTCCCGTGAGGAAGGCGTCCGCTTTTACGAAAAGCGCAAAGGCTTGCAAGCCGCTCCGAGCGAAGTCCTGGGTGGACCATGGCAGAGTTAGCCGGGGACTTTCTTGCCGAGCGCCTGACATCCCGTCAATTGCTGGCGCTACTGTTCGTCTGCGAATGCCTGAGGAAGAAGACGCTGGAGCAGATGTGTTTCGCAAGCGAGGTCAGACCTGCGGCTTGGACCGAATTCGTCGACCGATTTGGGGCTCGGCTGGCACGGCTTCCTGAAAGTGAACGTTGTTACCTGATCGGCTCTCACCTCCAATCGGCGGAGGAACTGGACATCTATTCCGACGAAACCGTGGAAGCGTTGTTGGACGAGCATCGTAACCTCATCGCCACGCTCGTAGCTGAACTCGATCGAGACCCTCGATTCACATGATCGCGTCGGGGCCTTTTCCGCGCCGCTACGGGCAATACGCACCATGCCCCGACAGGACCCCATCATCCACATAGATGCAGTTCACGCGGTACCCGACCTCTCCCGCAACGCGTCGGTCATTTGGTTGCTGTGCCACTATCCTGACACGTTGGAAACGTCGGAACGGGTTGCCGGCACGGTCGAATTGTACAAGCGATGGACACTGCCGATCTGGCTCTACGGCAGCAACACCGCCCGCTATCCGGCTTCGGTGGAAAGAATGATCAAGGAGCAGTTGGTCTCGCGAGGCGTCCCTGATCGGCACGTCCGATGCTCCGCTGATGTGCCCAGCTCGCCACGGTCGCTCGACACTGTGCAGGAAGCGCTCAACGTCTCGGCTGCGGCACGCGCGGCGGAGATCGATACGGTGATCTGCATCTCGAATCGGCTTCAACTCCTCCAGGTGAGAGCTCTTCTCAGGAACCACCCGCTTCGCTTCGTGTGGATTTCGACACCTTTGCGCGACCACCGCTGGTGGTACCTGATGTTCAGAGTCTTGCTCATCCCTCTGGCTTATGCCGGCGTCGGGCGTTCATTTCTGCCTCTCGTGTTCGTGAGATGGGCCCGAGCGAAACTGGCGCTGTGGCCCTACTGACCTGAGCTGAGTACGTTCACGGATGAAATTATGCCGCACAGAAAAGTGATCGTTATTACCGGCGCATCAAGCGGTATCGGCCGGGCCGTCGCCCTTCAACTGGCCGGCAAGGACACGAAGCTAGTCCTGATAGCCCGTCGCCTGAACTTGTTGCAGTCGCTCGTACGGGAAATCGAAACCAAAGCGAGCACCGCGGTGATCGTGCACGGCGACATCACCGACAGAACGACGATGGAACGCGCCGTGCAATGTTGCCTCGACCGATTCGGACGGCTCGACGTGCTCATCAACAACGCTGGCGCCGGATTCTTCGCAGAGGTAGACCAGACACGAGAAGAAGATCTGGACCGGATGTTGGCTGTCAATTTCAAGGGTGCGTTCTTCGGAGTGCGGGCCGCGCTGCCGGTCATGCGGCAGCAAGGATCGGGACACGTGATCAATATCGCGTCGACGGCCGGACGGCGGGGATCACCCTATGTGGGCGCATACTGCGCGTCGAAATTCGCCTTGGTCGGATGGACCGAATCGTTGCGATCCGAACTCCTCCCCTCGGGAATCCTGGTCAGTCTCATATGCCCCGGAGCGACAAAGACGGAGTTCTTTTCTTCCGCCCTGAGACGGACCGCTCACCACGAAGGCCTAGTGGGGCCGATTGAAGAGGTGGAGCGGGTTGCTGCCAGAATCGTCGGCATCGTGAGGCATCCCCGCGCGGAGTCGAGAGCCCAACCCTTCCGCAGGGCGGTTTTTCTTGCCCTGAACCTCCTCGCACCCAGTCTCGTCGACCGCCTGCTGCTGCGCCTGGTTGGCACTCACACATCAGAGCCGCCTGCCACCTAGCGTGCCATGTCCGTTCCTCTATCGGCCAAGGACTGGACGAACATCGACGACCCACGTACTATGCGCCGTCCTATGTCGATGTCCGACCGTGATCACACGCCTTTCCTCATCGTCGCGCTAGCCCTTCTCAGTTTTGGACGTATCTGGTGGATCCGCGATGGGATTTGGGACGACAACACCTGGTTGGCGTCCATCTACTCAACCGGTTCGTTGCAAGAATTCCTGAACGCAGGATTCGTGGAACTGCGGCGCGAACTCCTTGGCATCTTCTTCTTTTACTTTCTGTCTCTCCACAAAACGACCGGCTACTTTTACCCCCTTCTTCATGCGATCAACCTGCTGACACAGATCCTGTGCCCACTGTTTTTGTATTATCTCGTCAGGGATCTTTTCCCCGACAAACCGCTCCTCGCGGCAGTAACAGCGCTATGCTGGGTCGTGTTTCCCCTTGACCACACACTTCCCTACATCTCCTCGATCAACTATCGCCTCGGCATGACGCTGAGCCTTGCTTCCCTGCTGTGCACCGAACGGGCGGTGACCGCCAAACAACTCCGTCTCCCGCCGCTGCTGTTGGCGTTGTTGGCCGCCGGTTTCTCGCAGTATGTCTTTCTCGAACCGACGATCGCTCTGGAACCTGGCCGCGCCCTTGTTGTATGGATGGCTTTGTCCCGACGGGCTCCCTCACAACCTATTGGGGTCTCCGCTGTTGCGTTGAGGATGCTCCCGTTTGTGTTACTCACAACCCCGGTGATGCTGCACAAACTCCTGTACAAGCCATTTGGACTTTACGAAGGCATTTATCCGTCCGATCCGCTCTTCTTCATTCATCCCAAACAGATGATGGAAAGTCTTCAAGCCATCCTCTCCTTTGAGCGCCGAGAGCTCGGACGAGCCTTCAAGCTTGACAATTTCTGGGCGATTGTACTGGGAGCCGTCGCAGCGACCCTCAGCTTTGCCGCATTGAGGACGCCATCGCCCCCCGCATCAGGCGGTTCCAGAGACAGAGAGATGAGCATGAATCGTTGGGAGAGGGTCACCGGATTCTTTCGGGAGTGCTGCTCTGCGCCACTGATACTGGGAACAGTCTTCTTTGTATTCCCTGCTTCGCTTTTCTTCTATGCGCACTTGCCTTTTGTCGGGGAACAGCACAACACTCATGCCGCCTTGCTCCAAGTCGGTTTTGCGTTGTTGGCAGGATCGGCGATGTGGCTGGGGTGCCATTTGGCTGTCTTACGAACCACGCCTGCCGTGGTGAGTCTAGCGCTTGCCCTGCTCTTCGGATCCGGGGTGTGTTTCAACAACAAGTATCTGGACTTGTACTTCGATTCGTGGCGAGAGCAGTCCGTTTTTCTGAACTCGTTCCTCGCTCGTTTCCCCAGCCTTCCTGACCGAGCGGTGTTGTTCCTCGATGTCCGCGACAACGCCATTTTTTCCGACCTCCGCAATCCCATTGATTTTGAGTTTCCGATCAATCTCCTGTATGCCACGTCGACCGACCCGAAACAGTTCCGGCGTTTCCTGGTCTCAACACCCGACGAGTATCGGTCCTCGCACAGCACGCCGGACACATGGAATACTCCCGGCGACATACTGATAGACCGCCGGACGCGCTGGGGAACTGAAATCCTCAAAACTGAACATGTCATCGTGATTCAATACCGAGACGGTCGATTGCTGGTAAGTCGAGAGATTCTCCTGCGGGAGCCGGATATCCATTACAGCACGTGGTTGAAAGATGACGACTTTCCATCGCTACCCCTCCCAAGCCGCTATGTGCTGAGAAAGAAAGTAGAAGGACTTTCCATCCCCCCCGAGTAACGGCATGGCTCCAGCTCCCGCCATAACGGGACCTCGGAAACTGTCCGGAGGCTCACACTGTGGGAGAATGGTAGCCCTTATAGAACAGCCGCTCTGCGCGTGCCTGCCCCGAACGGTTAGGCGCCTGCGCAAAGCGATTTGAAAGGGCAATGACCCATGCGAAACAGAAATACACCAGAAAGGCGAGCCCGATAAAGGGATAAGAGAGCGTGTTTGGGGCAAATGCCAGCGGCGCCCAAACCGTGACCAGTCCGATGCACACATAGACAAGGGCACCGGCGGCCTGTGAAAATCCGCCGCGAGAAAGAAGGACCGCGGCGACCGCGATCAGCACACCGTGAAGGATCGAAACCAAGACCATACCTGTTAAGTCAAAGTCATACCAGGCTGCACCGGTCAAGGACATCATCCCATGTTGATAGGGACGGATCCCCGACGGCATGGCATCGACGATCCCCAACCGAAAGAGCCAATACCATGCAAAATTTAGAAACACGGATCCTGACCGTTGAGGAAACTCCAAAGATTTCTCGAACGTCCACGAACTGTGCGAGAGATAGAGCCCGAGTAAAGTGGCCAATTTTCCGATGTCCGATTCCGGCATCGTGCCGACAAATTCAGCGGAGAGTTCCGGCACGAACTGCTCGACATACCGGTCCGGTCCTCCATGACAATACATTCTGTCGGCAGAAACGGCCGCGGCATACAAGACAGCGGTCGCCAGGACGATGGCAAAGGCTGCCGAAACCTTTTTTGCTTGCCCGCGCCATTCATCACGTCCTGCAAGACTGAGAGACACGATCGCGGCTATGATCGCCAAACCCACAAAACTGAGAATCGTAGTTCGCGTTCCGATTATGACAGCATAGAGCAGAACAGACGGTACCGCCACCCACCAACCGGTAATTCGAAGCCAGCGTGGCAAGCGATGTCCGCTGACGAAAAAGACAAACAGGAGCGGAAAAGCCGCATGGGACAAGATGTGGCCCAGCGCACTCTGCCAGGAAGACAGTGTTCGTCCGCGGGCTACCGTCGAGGAAATCCAGGCGGTACGCAGGTCAGCAAGACAGGCTCCCGAAAGGTGGTTGATGATCAGTTTGTCGTAATAGTGAAAGCCGAGACCGACTACCGACAGAATACAGAAGACAACGACCAGTGCCGGGCTCGCCAGGAGATCAATCAGAGAACGCGATACCTCCGCCTGGCATCCGTAAGTGTCCGTCCAGATTTTCGCCGTGAGAAGCGACGCAACTGAGCACGCAATCACATAGAGCGCGCTATAGAAAAGGGCATTGTGCGTACCGATCATGTTTCGTGCAGGGACGGCCGCGTAGGAGAGGACGTGCAGAGACCAAACGACAACGTGCATCAGAGTCAAAAACAGCGTGAGGCGCACGACCGAAGACTTCACCCCAAGCGTACGGATCAAATGTGCCTCCTTTGTCAGATCAGTCTTATGCACGCTCGAGCGTGCATAAGTCCTTGACCACTGCCCGAGTTCGCCTCGAAGCGCACCGTAAACAAAAGCAATCCATTGAAGTTCTTAGGATAGAGAATCCGCCTGCGAAACCTACGGTCGTGACGCTGAATAGAAAAAGAGTCCTTGGTGGTCCTCGCTCTGTTCCCTGTGCCGTAGCCAAACTAATAGCCAGAGATAATTTTGACATTCCTTACCATGCTTGCCGGCTTCAAACAAGAAACAAGCCATTGAAAAATGGCTCTATCCATAGCAGGAACCGTCTGCAACCGATCCGCCTTCAGTTGACCTGTGAGCTGGAGTTCTGACGGTCTTGTTCGGACCACAATCTGCTATCCGCCTCCTTGCTAGACAACATCGGAATGGAATGATACAAGGTCGTGATTTGAGATCGACGTCGGAGCCTCAGCCTTTAACCAACGCAACAAACGTACGGCCGATTCGTCCGCTTGGTCCAAGACCTCGAGACAGCAAGGTCCATATCCGTGATGTTTTACGTGATCGTTCTGGCAGCAGCCGTTCTATTGCTGGGTGAATGGGTGGCGCGGCGATGGCGGCTGACACAGGGCAACCCCTTCATGCAAGCTCCGATTTATCGTTCCAGCCCTCTCCTCCCTTGGGAATTGCAGCCGAATTCGCACTGGACATGGACCACGGGATTTCCTCAGACGTTGGGACCAGCGTTTCATCGGGATATTGAGATCAATTCGCATGGGTACCGGGAACGGGAATTCGCCTGGGACAAGCCTGCCGATACCTATCGCGTGCTGTTTCTCGGAGATTCGTTCGTCATGGGCTGGGGAGTGCAGATGCACGAAACGGTGGGACGCCAATTGGAGATATTGCTCCAGGAGCGATATCCCGGCAAAAGAGTGGAGGTGATTAACGCCGCATTTGCCTGCGCCTACTCACCAGACACCTACTATGTGTATTTGAAACATCAGGGTCTTTCGCTCAAACCTGACCTTGTGTTGAGTACGTTTCTTCCGAGAGGCGACCTGAAGGAAATGCGCCTCAATAAACGCGTGAACGGAGAGGACGGCTTGCCCGTCCAAGTCTGCAGCTTAATTGATACAGTGGATGATGCCACTCATCTCCGACAGCGGCTGTTCCCATCGCGGGTTCCCTTCCAGTTGAAGCGTCTTTCAGCTTTACTGGATTGGAGTGTTCAACAAATCCGCCCGTACGTGGTGGGCCGCGGTGATCAGGACGCGCTCCGTTTTCTCCAAGACCCCCGGCATGGCGGTTATCGCGACGTCTGGCCGGTGGCTGGCCGATGTCTGGCCGGTGCACACCGTCTCCTGCAGAATCGGCCTGTGCCGATCCCCTACTTGGTCATCGTCATTCCGGAGCCCTACGAAATCCATCCCGAGTTCTGGGAAAAAGCCGGACTCGTCTTCGACCCGACGTTGTACGCCGAGGCTTGGCCTCAGCGGCTGGCAGTCGAGATGGCTTCGCAGGACGGATATCCCTGTCTCGACCTCCTGCCGGGATTCCGCGACGGAGGGAAGAATCAGACGCTGTACTTTCCCAGTCATGCCCACTGGAATCAGGCGGGACATCGACGCGCGGCCGAATTGATCGCCGATGCGCTGCATGCGATGATACCCTCCGAGAGCCGGGATACCTGACGGACGACCGGACTGCAATGTCATGGAGCACATGCCTATGAGCACCCTTCGCCATTCCCTCGGTGCCGTTCGTCGCTGGGTACGCTTCGCGATGTTCGGAAACAATCAGCCTCTCATCACCAACCTGATGTACTCCTTCTATCTCCCGCTCTGTCGGAAGCGCTGGAAACGCCCGTCCGAAGTGATTCCAGCTGTCACCGAAGGCGCCCGCGCGCTCCAGCACCAAGGATACAGAGTCTTGCCTCCGACAGCCCCTCCCTCATTGATCACGAGCGTCGGCGCCGCGGTTGATGAGTTGTTCGATCAGGCGAGAGACATGGTCACGCTCAGTCCCGGCTTGTTCCGGCTGCGCGACGGAGTGGAGCGGATACCGCGCATTGCCGACCTCATCACACCGGAAGTCGAGCGGATCGTGGAAGAATATTTCGGCAGCTTTTTCAAGATCTACGGCATCTATTTCTACCGGACGGTCCCAACCGATACTCAGACCGCGTCCAGTTTTCTATGGCACTTCGATAATTGCCCACGCCATGAGATCAAGCTTATGGTGTATCTCGATGAGACGACCGGTGACACCGGCGCCTTCCGGCTGAAGCCCAAGCCTCTCAGTGACAAGATGAAGGCCGAAGGGTTTTGGGACCGGAACAAGGCACAGCGGTTTCAAGCCGAACTGGACAGAGACGCCACGACCGACGTACTTGAGGGGCCGGCCGGGACGAGCATTCTGTTTCAGAACGGGGGGTGTATCCACAAAGGAACGTTCCCGCGCTACAAACACCGGGACGTGGCCACATTCGTGATCATTCCCTCGCTGGTGCCCTGGCGTGTCCATTATGGTCGCAACCGGCATCTGCTGAGCACCAACAGCGGGGTCTGTCTGAATCCGTTCACAGACCGCCCCCAAAGCGTCGGGTATTCGGAATAGCTCGCCCGGCCTACCGATTTGCCGGGCGATCCGACCACTACATGAGCAGCCACTTACTCTGCATTCTTCGTCGGCTGGATCCGAACATCGTCCTGATCACCGTATTCGCCCTCCTGAACTCGGCAAGGGTTTGGTTGCTTCGAGACGTCATTTGGGACGACAACTGCTGGCTGCAGATCATCTACGCGACCTCAGGCCTCAAAGAATTCTTGGACCTCGGCTTTGTAGAGTTGCGGCGGGAGCCGCTCGGAATCGCGTTGTACCCGCTCTTGTCTCTCCACAAGACGAGCTCGTTGTTCTACGCTGCCTGGCACTCGCTGAACATGCTGACGGAGATCGCATCGCCCATTTTCGTGTATGTCTTTGTAACAAACCTCACGGGGCATCATCGGAGGATCGGACTCTTGGCCGCACTGGCCTTTACCGGCCTCCATCTCGACCATACGCTCGGATATGCTTCCGCCATGAATTATCGGATGGGGCTGCTCCTCTCGCTACTGTCGCTGTACTTGACCGAACGCGGTGTAGCGGGGGAACGAGTGCGAATCAGCTATCTGGCCGGAGCCTTGTTCGCGACCTGGATCGGAAATTTCGTCTTCATGGAGGCCATGGTCGCCATTGAGCCTGCCCGGCTCTTGCTTATCGGCTACCTTCTGTCCCGTCGCGTGCTAAGCCGCCGGGAGCTCGCACATAAGACATTTTCCATCGCCATGCCGTTCCTCCTGCTCGGCATCATGTTGATTTTCTACAAGCTGATGTTTAAGCCGTTCGGGTTGTATGACGGGGCCTATGCCCATCACTTCCAGTGGCAATTGGTCGGTCGGAATTTGGCGTCTCTGCTGTACTTTGAGCGCCGAGAATTGTTGCAGGCCTTACACTACTGGAGCGCCGGGTCCGTGGGGGCAGGTCTCGTCGCCGGCCTGTTGGGCGTCTGGGTCGGTGTCCGTCTTTCCTCGACGGCAACGTCGCAGGATCAGACGCCTAGGCCCCTGCCAGCCACCTCATGGTATCGCACGTTTCGGACCCTGCTCGACACTCACCGGCCCCCGCTTATGATCGGCCTTGCTCTCTTGGTCTTTCCGCTGGTCCTGCTGATATATGCCGACCGGGCGCTCGGCGGCAACATGAACAGCAGCCATGCAGCCCCACTTCAAATTGGCTGGTCGATGATCGCAGGAACGGTCTTGTGGGCGAGCTATGCGACTCTTTTTGAAAAGCCGGGGTTCGGGAAACCGCTCGGCATAGTGTTGATCGCCTCCCTGCTCGGTCTGGGAACCTTCGCGAACAACAAATACCTCGACCTCTATCTCCAGTCATGGAACGCACAGAGCAACTTTTGGCGGATATTTCAGGCACGCATACCGAGACTTCCCGATGGGACGGTCGTCTTTTTCGACGTCGACGACGGCGCTGAGTTCTCCGACCTGCGCATCTACTATGACTTCGAATTTCAGATGAACCTGGCCTACGGGACGGAAGTCGGAACCGAGTCCTTCCACCGATATCGGGCCTACACTATGGAAGAGTCCCGCCGCCTGGCCGGACGGAAAGCCGCGGACGACGGCAGCATCGACCGGGAAACACATTTCGGCAAAGAACGGCTGAACGCTCACGACATGCTTGTCGTTCGCTATCGGCCCGGAGAGTTTCTGGTCAATCGTGAAATTTTAGCGGCGTATCCGACGATCGAGTATCGCGACTGGCTCGACAAAGATGTTCCGGCGCCTTTGCCGGCCGCCATCTATCCGCTCCGGCAACGCCTCGAAGACCCGCCCTGAGCCACCTGCTGCCGAATCATGCGGAGTGGTGGACCATCGCTGCCCTCTTGGCTCCGCTGGCCTCGATGCCCGCAAGCCCGCTGGCCAGCAGGATCCAAAACAGGTATCCGAGCATGCCGATCAGCATGTGGTCGAAGAGGTTGCGAACCAGGAATCCGATGACCGCGATCCAGACGGCCATTAAGAAAGCGTGGTTCTTGCCCTCGGTCGTTTCAATCGCCGATAGAATGGCCTTCAGCGCCGCCCCAGCGGTCCAAATAAGGCAGGCCAACGCCGGAAGTCCGCTGCCCATTGCAACCATGAGGAACAAGCTATGGGCGCCGGCCGCATCATGCGCTTCCGGCAGCGCGCCGAATTTCAGCATAAACGTGCCATTGCCATATCCAATACCGAACACCGGATGGGCGGCGATCTCTCCGAGCATGAGCCTCCAGCTGGCGAGGCGGTAGTAGAACGTGTTGGCGCTCGCCGTTTCCGCTTGGAACCCCATGGCGGCGAGTACAACCAGTACGACGGCCACCATTCCAACGGTCGTGCCCACGGCGACAAGAACGGCGTGCCGCCGAAAAAACGAACCGAACAGCACGATCTCGAGGACCATCGCCAGCCAGCCGGCCCTGGTGTAAGACAATAACTGAGTCATACCCTGCAGGCCACACAGGCCGATCGCACCGAGGCGCCACGTCCAGGATCGAGCGGTCATCGCGGCAGCCGCCACAAAGGGAAAGGACAAGACGAGATAGGTGCTCAACCAATTGTAGTCGGATGACAACGCCGCGGCCCGGATGGTGCGGTCCCTCCACGACCCCCCCTGCGCGGCAAACTCAACGATGGCGCCGCCAGAAAGCACCGTACTGGCCAGAAGGATGACGACAAACGATCGCTGTCGTAACGACTCGGTGGGGTCAGATCGAATCACCATGATCGTCCAATAAAAGGCGAGCACTCCGGCAGCCAGTTTGCGCCATTCACTGAAACTGTAGAAGGGATCGGTCGCAAACGGGACAGACACGAGAATCCAGATCACCAGCGCCAGCAGCGGCACATCGATCGGCGTACGAACCCATAGCGGCCGTCCCTCGGCCAGGACCGTCCCGATGCCGGTGAGCAGTAGGGCGAAAAACAGATACTCGTGCAGGCGATGGGCTGGGGGGAAGAAACAGAGAAAAACAAGCGCCAGCAGCCCGAATCCCTGCAGCTTCCATCCACTAGTTGTGATCATTGCGGGGAAGAAGGGGCAGTGCCCACCCGTTTTCCTGTCGTGGGATGCTGCCGCTTTCATTCAGTTGGAGAGAAACCGACACTTCAGGCTATTCCACCTTACGTCTTGTAAAATTGCGCTATGGCCCCCACCACTTCCGCTTGCTGGGGTTGGGTGAGCTCGGGATAAATGGGAATCGCGATCGTTTCTCCTGCCGCCCTTTCGGATTCAGGAAAATCCCCCTGTGCATAGCCCAGGTACTGAAAACACTCCTGCATATGAAACGGGACAGGATAATAGATCTCGGCACCGATTCCTCTCAGCTTGAGGTGGCTTAGCAAATCATCCCGCCGCTTCACCCGAAGCACGAACTGGTTGTAGATGTGGTAGTGCTTATGACCGGCATCCCGATATACCGCTTCTGGAAGCTGCACATCGTTGTTTTGAGTGAGCCCCGCGTTCTGGAAGAGCGACTGATATCGCCCGGCGTTCTCTTGCCTTCGTCGCGTCCATCCGTCCAGATAATTTAGCTTCACGTTGAGGACCGCCGCCTGAATGCTATCGAGACGGAAATTCCCACCGATGACGCGATGGTAGTATTTCGGTTTGCTGCCGTGTACACGGAGCACCGTAAGTGTCTCGCTCAAATCAGGATCATGGGTGACAACCATACCCCCATCGCCCAGACAACCAAGATTCTTACTGGGAAAAAACGAGAAGCATCCTATAGTCCCCATACTGCCCGCCCGCCTGCCATCCTTATACTCCGCGCCGATCGCTTGCGCGGCATCTTCGATCACCGCCAGCCGGTGGCGGGACGCAATGCCCATAATGGGCGCCATGTCCGCGCATTGTCCGTAGAGATGGACGGGGATAATCGCTTTAGTCCTTGCGGTGATCGCCGCCTCGATCTTGAATGGATCGATATTGAAGGAGCAAGGCTCGATGTCGACGAGGACCGGCTTGGCACCGACTCTCGCGACCGCACCGGCAGTGGCAAAAAATGAATACGGGGACGTAATGACTTCGTCTCCGGGCCCGATATTCAGTGCCATCAACGCGATTAACAGGGCATCCGTTCCAGAACTGACGCCTATCGCCGCTCGAGTTTGGCAGTAAGCCGCCATGCGTTCTTCAAGCTTTGACACGTCGGGACCGAGCACGAACGCCTGAGTCTCAAAAAGTTTCTCGATCGCAGACATCAACTCACGCTGCAATGGCCGATGATGAGCAGCGAGATCGAGCAACGGAACCGCCATACCAAATCCTTTCTGCTAGATCATGCTCCGCCGATGATATTTAGACGCCCTAGTCCCACGCAGGGCCGGCACCGCGGCATAGGCAGGCGGCGCCTGTTCTTGATCAACCCACCGGGAGAGTCCCCAGCTGAGCCTCAAGAGTTTTTGAGGTGACATCCCCGCCTTAATCAACTGCGCCTCGCAATCCTCGGCATGCCCGGCATCGGCAACCAATATTCTGTCGCATTGCCACTCAATCGCTCGTTCTGGGGGCCATAGAGGACACGAAAGGAACGACTCGCTGCGAGGATCGTTCTCTATGAACCCGACGCACTCGATGTGCATTTCTCGCAGCAGCAGATACGCAAGTTCGGCTAGTTCGTTCGTGCCACATATCGCCACGCACCGACAGTGGCCATGGAGTGGAGCCAACATCTCTCTTACGCGTGTCCGCACGTCTCGATAGTTGGACAGCAGATGTTGCATAAAAAGACAGGAGAGCCGGTATTGTTCCCCCACCCCCAATGGGGTCAATGCATAGCGCGTACGATTCCGCGGCAACATCGAAATACTGATGAGACCCTGACGAGCCAGCCGCTTAAGGTAGAGGTTGGTCAGACCAAGCGCCATGCCCATCTTGGCAGCCAGCGAACGCTGCGTGGCCCCCGCATCTCGATCGACTTCATTCAGAAGAGTGAGGTCTCGTTGGCTCTGCAAGTCCATGAGATAAATGAGATATCCCTTTTGCGTTCACGATATGAACACATGCGCGAACCTGAGTCAATACCAACCTGTTCTGGAACACCGCATTCCTCCACCCTCTTTAGGCAAACCACCGCGGCATACAGGCCCGGAGTAGACGAAGGTACGTGCGGGCCCTCACTGGAGAACATCGAATCGATTGCTGCAGTCGTCGTTTCCCCTCACGGCGATTATCGGTCAAAATGTGGTGCTTTCCCCAATCCGAGTAACAATCGGCAAGCATATGGCGAATCAGTGTGGCCTTCACCTTGTCGCCGGCAT
>FRDC01000310.1_pt1 | contig 48760 bp, 39 predicted proteins | sample 1106171 | NCBI WGS metagenome assembly FRDC01 (sample SAMEA3930566, study PRJEB13176) | freshwater metagenome | biome: Drinking water system; feature: drinking water; material: water | place: Singapore | collected 2014-12-20 | reverse complement strand
AGCCTTCCGGCGAGATCACCGAGTAGATGCCGTATTGCAGCATCATCACGTGGTCGGCCACGCCGATCGCGAGCGCGCCGCCGGAGCCGCCTTCGCCGGTCACTGTCGCGACGATCGGTGCCCGCAGCTTGGACAGTTCGAACAGATTGCGGGCAATCGCTTCCGACTGATTGCGTTCTTCCGCGCCGATGCCCGGATAGGCACCCGGGGTATCGATGAAAGTCACGATCGGCAGATTGAATTTCTCGGCCAACTTCATGACACGCAAGGCTTTTCGATAGCCTTCCGGACGCGGCATGCCGAAATTGCGGTGGACGCGCTCCTTGGCATCACGGCCCTTCTGCTCGCCGATGACGACGACGGCACGGCCATCGAGCCGGGCGATGCCGGAGACGATCGCCGGATCGTCGGCGTAATGCCGATCGCCGTGCAGTTCTTCCCATTCGGTGAAGATGCCGTGCACGTAGTCCAGTGCGTACGGACGCTGCGGATGTCGCGCGAGTTGCGCAACCTGCCACGGCGTGAGGTTCGCGAAGATGGCCTTGGTGGCCTCGCCGATCTTCGATTCGAGGCGCGCGATCTCGTCCGTCAGGTTGAGTTCGCTGCCGCCGGTCATGAACCGGAGTTCCTCGATCTTCTTCTGGAGGTCGGCAATCGGCTGCTCGAAGTCCAGATACGTCATGTTATTCGCCATCGTCGTATTCTGCCCTAGACCTTGCGTTTGTCGATACCGGCGCCACCCAGCGGCGATAGTCGACACGAATGCTGTCCGGGCCGAGCAGGCGTTTCAATTCTGCTTCGGCCGCCGTTTCAAATCTGAGACGCCAGTCCGCGCCCCAATCGAGGGTGGCTCGCGCCACACCGTTCCAGTAATCCACCGTCACCGCCGCGCCATTCGGGTTCCGCCACGGCGCCAGACGCTGCGGCAGCGCCTGCACCGTTGCCGCTGGCTTCTTCCAGGTGAGCGTAACGCGCTCGGCCCGCTCCCGCATCAGCGCGTCGAGATCGTAGAAGCTTTTCGGGCTCAGCCGGTATTCCAGCTCGCGACCTTCCCGTTGTGATGCATTGATCGAGCCAGTCGCGAAAATCAGCGTATCCGGCTTCAGCATCGTCTGGAAGCGCTGCCAGTCCTGGAAGTCGAGCCAGCAGACCAATTGCGAGGTCCGGTCGTCGAGCACGAGGATCTTGCCCGGCCGGTCGCCCATGATGGTGCGGATGTCGGTCAGCCAGCCGGCCAGCATCACCTGCTTGCGGAAGCCGCCGCGGCGGCGCGGTGCCGGTGCGCCGTCGTCGTCATCGCCGCCGCCGCTCGGCGCGAACTCCGGCGGCGGCCCGGCTTCGTCGATCAACTGCCGGAACGTGCCGGAGCAGACCTGATCGATGAGGCCGCGATAGGCCTCGACCGGATGCCCGGACAGGTACAGCCCGAGCACCTTCTTCTCGACCGACAGCCGCTCGTTCGGCTCCCAGTCCGGTTCCAGTTCGGCGGCAACGCTGCCGCTGTCGCTGGTCGAGGCCGGTGCGCCAAGGCCGAACAGGTCGGCAATGCCGGCGCCGGCGCTGGCGGCGGTCTGCTCGGCGAGCTGCAGCGCTTTCGGCAGCGTCTTCATGAGGCTCGGGCGATTGAGCTGGAAGCCGTCCATCGCGCCGGCGCCGATCAGCGCTTCGAGGACGCGGCGATTGGCCTTCTTGGTGTCGATGCGGCGGCAGAAGTCGAACAGGTCGGAGAAGCGGCCGTTCGCGCGGCGCTCGCTGATGATGCCGTCGATCGCACCCTCGCCCGCGCCCTTCACCGCGCCCAGCCCGTACAGAATCTCGCCCTTGGCATTGACGGTGAAGCGGTATTCGGACGAATTCACGTCCGGCGGCAGCACCGTCAGCTTCATGCGACGGCATTCCTCAAGCATCACGACGACGGTATCGGTGTGGCTCATTTCCGCCGACATCACCGCCGCCATGAACTCGGCCGGGTAATGCGCCTTGAGCCATGCGGTCTGGTAGCTGACCAGCGCGTAGGCAGCGGCATGCGACTTGTTGAAGCCGTAGCCGGCGAACTTTTCCATCAGGTCGAACACGGCCGACGCCGTGGCGGTGTCGATGCCGCGGTCGGCCGCGCCCTTCTCGAAGATGCCGCGCTGCTGCGCCATTTCCTCGGGCTTTTTCTTGCCCATCGCGCGGCGCAGCAGATCGGCGCCGCCGAGCGAATAGCCCGCCAGCACCTGCGCCATCTGCATCACCTGTTCCTGATAGACGAAGTTGCCGTAGGTGGGCTTGAGCACCCCTTCCATGTCCGGATGCAGGTAGCTGACCGGTTCCTGCCCGTGCTTGCGCCGGCAGTACTGCGGAATCAGGTCCATCGGCCCCGGGCGATACAGCGAGATCAGGGCGATGATGTCCTCGAAACAGTCCGGCTTCAGATCGACCGAGGCGCGCTGCATGCCCTGCGATTCCATCTGGAACACGGCGGTCGTCTGGCCGTCGGCATACAAGCGATAAGCTTTCGGATCGTCCAGTGGCAGTTGCAGGATGTCGAGCGGCTTCTCCGGCCGCTTGCCGTTTTTGGGCGCGTTGATCTGCTGCACGGCGGATTCGATGATGGTCAGCGTGCGCAAGCCGAGGAAGTCGAACTTGACGAGGCCGACGGTCTCGCAGTCCTTCATGTCGAACTGCGTGCGCAGGCCGGCGCCGCCGGCTTCGCAGAACATCGGCGAGTACTCGGTCAGCGGCTTCGGCGCGATCACGACACCGCCGGCATGGATGCCGACGCCGCGAGTCAGGTCTTCCAGCGCCATGCCGAGGTCGACGACGTTGCGCACTTCCTCGTCCGAGCGATACAGCGCCTGCAATTCCTGGTTGTTGGCGTCCTTGAGCACCGCGTATTCGAGCACCGAGCAGCCGGCCTTTTCCGCTTCCGCCTTGTACGCCGGTGCACCCGGAATCAGCTTGGCGATGCGGTCGCCGAGGCCATACGGCAGGCCCAAGACGCGGACCACGTCGCGCACGACGGCGCGTGCCGCCATCGAGCCATAGGTGATGATCTGGCTGACACGCTCGCGGCCGTACTTCTCGGCGACGTAGGCGATGACGCGATCGCGGCCTTCGATGCAGAAGTCGACGTCGAAGTCCGGCAGCGACACGCGCTCCGGGTTCAGGAAGCGCTCGAACAGCAGGTTGTACGGCAGCGGATCGAGGTCGGTGATGCCGATCGCGTAGGCCACCAGCGAGCCGGCACCGGAACCGCGACCCGGGCCGACCGGCACGCCGTTGTTCTTGCCCCAGCGGATGAAGTCGGCCACGACGAGGAAATAGCCGCCGAAGCCCATGCGCTCGATGATCGCGAGTTCGTAGTCGAGCCGCTTCTGGTATTCCTCCGCCGGGCGCGACGCGCCCTGCGTCGCGAAGCGCATCTGCATGCCGTCTTCGGCGGTCTTGCGCAGATACTCGCTGACCGTCATCCCTTCCGGCACCGGGTAGTCCGGAAGATGGTTCTCGCCGAACTTCAAGCTCAAGGTGCAGCGTCGGGCGATCTGCAGCGTGTTCTCGATCGCCTCCGGCAGATCGGCGAACAGGGCCGCCATCTCGTCCGCCGACTTCAAGTACTGCTCCGGCGTGTAGTCGCGCGGCCGGCGCTCGTCGCTGATGACTCGGCCGCCGCTGATGCAGACGCGCGCTTCATGCGCATCGAAATCGCTGCGTTCGAGAAAGCGCACATCGTTGCTGGCGACCACCGGCAGCCCGGTCTCGCGCGCGAACGCGACAGCGGCCGCCAGATGGCTCTCGTCGTTCGGCCGACCGCAGCGCGTGATTTCGAGATACAGCCGGTCCGGAAAATGCGCGTGCCACCATGGCAGCAGGCTGCGCGCATGGTCGAGGCGGCCCGCAAGCAGCGCACGGCCGATCTCGCCGTCCTTGCCGCTCAGCGCAATCAAACCGTCACTGGCTTCGGCCAGCCAGGCCCGCTGGATGCGCGGCCGACCGCGCGTCTGCCCTTCCTGAAACGCGCGCGAGACGATTCGCGTCAGATTGCGGTAGCCGGTGGCGTTCTGGACCAGCAAGGTCACGCATTCGGCGCTGTCGGCATCACCGCTTTCGGCCAGCGAGACATCGGCGCCGATGATCGGCTTGACGCCGGCACCCTCGGCCAGCTTGTAGAACTTCACCATCGCGAACAGGTTGTCCTGATCGGTGACGGCGATGGCCGGTAAGCCGAGCCTGGCGGCGAATCCGGTCAGGGTCTGCACATTCGCGCCCGCGCTCTTGCGGGCCGGTGCCTCGATGCGAATCAGGCTGTCGACCAGCGAGAACTCGGTGTGCAGATGCAGATGAACGAACACGGATCGTCTGGTGGCGCTGTCGTGGCGCAGGGACGGGTTGCCTGCGCGAGTCAGATTCTACCGAGCGCGCACGCCGGCTTCGGCACACGGCGCGAAGCTCATCCGATGGATGACGCTAGCGCCTTGTTCGCGCAAGGCTTTCAGGTGCACGGGCGTGCCGTAGCCCTTGTGCCTGGCCAGACCATAGCCGGGGAACTGCGCATCCAGCCGGGTCATCTCGGCATCGCGCGCGACCTTGGCGACGATCGCAGCCGCCATGATCGCGGGATCAACGCGATCGCCACCGATCACCAGGCGGACCGGCACCGGCAGATCCGGCCGCTGGTTGCCATCGATCAGGCACAGGTCTGGCGGTGTTTTCAGCGCCGCCACCGCCCGCTGCATCGCGAGCAACGTCGCCTGCAGGATGTTGATCGCGTCGATTTCTTCGGGAGTCGCGATGCCGATCGCCCAGTCGAGCGCAACCGCTTGAATCTTCGGCGAAAGATGATTGCGCTGACGTTCGGTCAGCGCCTTCGAATCCTTGAGCCCGACCAGCCCGTGCGCGGCCGGCAGCACGACTGCAGCGGCGAACACCGGCCCGGCAAGACAGCCGCGACCCACTTCATCGATGCCGGCGATACGGGGCGCGACGGGGGGCGTGGTCATCGCTTCTCGATCAGCTCGGCAATCGCGCGTGCCGAAGCCTCGGCCGCGTTCTGGCGCAGCACGCCGCGCACGGCGTCGAACTGCGCGAGTTGTGCCTGACGGGCGGCGTCATCGACCAGCAGCCGCTGCAGAGCATCGGCCATCGCAGCGGGTTGCACTGCGTCCTGCAGGAATTCCGGTACCACGGCTTCCGCCGACAGCAGGTTCGGCAGGCCGACGTGGCGCGTCTTCAGCATGCCCATCGTGCCAAGCAGGAACGCGGTGAACGCCGCCAGCCGGTAGGCAATGACCATCGGCCGATCGAGCAGCAGGCATTCGAGCGTGGCCGTGCCGGACGCCAGCAGCACGGCGTCACCGGCGCGCATCGCCTCGCGCGACTGGCCATCGACCAGCCGCCAATCAACACCCGGGGCGTGTTCGGCAATCGCCCGCTCCATCAGCGGCCGCAGGCTCGGCTTGGCGATCGGCGTGACGACGTGCAATCCCGGAACACGCGCCGCCAGCCGCTTTGCGGTCTGCGCGAAGGGCACGGCGAGCTTCGCCAGTTCGCCACCGCGACTGCCCGGTAGCACGGCGAGACAGGGGTCGTCGTCCGGCAAGCCTAGTGTCTGACGCGCGTCCGTCTGCGATGGCGGATCCGCAAGTGCCTCGGCCAGCGGATGGCCGACGTACTCGGCGCGCACGCCATGACCCGCGTAGAACTTCGGCTCGAACGGAAACAGGCACAGCACCAGATCGGTCGACTGGGCGATGGTCTTCACTCGGCCCTGCCGCCAGGCCCAGACCGTCGGGCTGACCAGATGCACGGTCCTGAGCCCGCGCGCGCGCAGGCGGCGTTCGAGGCCCAGATTGAAGTCCGGCGCGTCGATGCCGATCACGCAGTCCGGGCGCTCGGCGGTCAGCGACGCGATCAGTTCCGCTCGCAGCCGGAACAGATCCGGCAGCTTCGGCAGCACTTCGGCGATGCCCATCACCGACAGCCGATCGATGCTGGCGAGCGACTCGCAGCCTGCGGCGCGCATCCGCGGCCCGGTGACACCGGTGAAGCGCGCCTGCGGAAAGCGCGCACGCAGCGCCGGAATCACTGCGGCGCCCAGCAGGTCGCCGGAGGCTTCGCCGGCGATCAGCGCGAAATGCATCGCAGGCGCCGTGCGCGCGTCGCGCGGCTCAGCGCACGATCGACCGCGTCGAGCTCTCGATGAAATCGAGCAGTCGGCGGCAGTGCACCGAGGTCTGGGCCATCTCGGCGAGCTTGATCTTGACGTCGGCCATCAGCAGGTCGGAGAGGTAGATCAGCTTGTAGGCGTCCTTGATCTCGCTGATTTCCTCGGACGTGAAGCCGCGGCGCTTCAGGCCTTCGCTGTTGATGCCGCGGGCCTTGGCCGGCTGGCCTTCGATCATCGTGAACGGCGGCACGTCCTTCAGGATCACGCTGCCGCCACCAGTGAAGGCGTGGCCGCCGATCCGGCAATATTGGTGGATCAGGGTGTAGCCGCCGAGCCCGGTCCAGTCCTCGATCGTGACGTGACCGGCCAAGGTCGTGCCGTTGGCCAGGATGTTGTCGCTGCCGACGATGCAGTCGTGCGCAATGTGGACGTTGGCCATGATCCAGTTGCGGTCACCGACCTTGGTCAGGCCGTCCGGCGTCTTCAGCGTGCCGCGCTGGATCGTGACGTATTCGCGAATCGTGTTGCCGTCACCGATCTCGACCCGGGTGGCATCGTCGACCTTCGCGGTCTTGTCCTGACTGACTTCGCCGAGGCTCGCGAACTGGAAGATGGTGTTGTCGCGGCCGATCCGCATCGGGCCTTTCAGCACGACGTGCGGGCCGATGACGGTGCCTTCGCCGACTTCGACGTCCGGCCCGATGATCGAATAGGGTCCGACCTTGACCGACGGGTGCAGGCGGGCACCAGGGTCGATGATCGCCGTCGGGTGGATCAGGCCGTCCTCCGTGCCGCGCGCCGCCAGCATCTCAGGCCGCCGCCTCGGGTTCCGCGGCAGCGGCGCGCGAGGCGTCCTTCAGCACGCACATCAGCGTTGCTTCGCAGGCCAGTTCGCCATCGACCGTCGCACGCGCCTTGAACCGGCGCAGGTTGCGCTTGACGCGATCGAGACTGACCTCGAAGCGCAGCTGGTCGCCTGGCTCGACGATGCGCTTGAAGCGCGCGTCCTCGATGCCGGCGAAGTAGAAGATCATCCCGGATTCGGGCTTGATGCCGGTGTCGATCGCCGTCAGCAGGCCGCAGGCCTGCGCCAGCGCCTCGATGATCAGGACACCCGGCATCGTCGGCACCTGCGGGAAGTGGCCGGTGAAGAACGGCTCGTTGTACGTCACGTTCTTGATCGCGACCAGCGACTTGCCTGGATCGTGCTCGATGACCTTGTCGACGAGCAGGAACGGCGCGCGATGCGGCAGCATCGACATGATGTCGCGGATGTCAAAAATCGTCTTGTTCACCTGGCTCCTCTCCCTCGGGGGGACTCAATTTCAACGCATTTTCGATCGCCACCAGTCGTTCTTCGAGCGTCGGCAGGCGACGAACCCGGGCCACCAGCTTGCGCCACTCGCGGGCCGGCTGCGCTGGCAGGCCCGAACCATAAACCCCCGGCGCGGTGATCGACTTCGTCACCATGGCCAGCCCGAGCACGACGACGTTGTCGACGATCTGCAGATGACCACCGATGCCGGCAGCGCCGCCGATCATGCAGTTGCGGCCGATCTCGGTCGACCCGGCAATGCCGACGCAGGCGGCGATCGCCGTGCCCGCGCCGATGCGGCAGTTGTGCGCGATCTGGATCTGATTGTCGAGCTTCACGCCGTCGGCGATCACCGTGTCGTCGATGGCGCCACGATCGATCGTGGTGCTGGCGCCGATCTCGACGTCATCCCCGATGAGCACACGGCCGAGCTGCGGCACTTCGACCCAGCCCGCCTTGCTGCGCGCAAAGCCGAAGCCGCGGCCGCCGATCACGGCACCCGGCAGCACGCGGGCGCGGGCGCCGAGCACGCAATCCGGACCAACGTAGACCTGCGCTTCCAGCCGCGATCCCTCGCCGATGACGGCATCGCGGCGAATGGTGCAGTTCGGGCCGATATAGCTGGCGGCACCGATCGAGACACCGGCTTCGATCACCGCGCAGGCACCGACGCCGACACCAGCGCCGATCACAGCCGTCGGATCGACGACAGCGGACGGGTGGATGCCGGCCGCGAATTCTTCGGCGCGATCAAACTCCCGCGCGATCGCGGCAAAGGCCAGCGCGGCGTCCTGCGCAATCAGCGCGTTTCCGGCGAAGCTCGCGGCATCGCGCGGCGACACGATGACGGCAGCCGCCCGCGTCGTCGCCAGTTGCGGTCGCAGCTTGGGATCGGCACAGAAACCGAGATGCCCGGGCTTGCCGGGCGACAGCGCACAGATGCCGCCGATCTCGATCGCCGGGTCGCCGCGCAGTTCCAAGCCGTGCCGCGCTGCCAGTGCCTGAAGCGTGGTCGGAGCCTTCGTTCGGGCGGAAGTCATCGGCGCGAGATCGGCGTGAAAAGCCCCGGCGTCAAGTGATCGAGGCCGGGGCTTTCGGGTCCGTCGTGAGACCTGACGGGCCGCTTACTTGCCCGGCGTGCCGCCAAGCTTCTTGACCACGTCATCGGTCAGGTCGAACGTGGCGTTCGCGTAGACCGGGTCGGCGACGACGATGTCGACGCCCTTCTCCTTGGCGACGGCGACCACGGCGTCACGGACCTTGCCGACCACTTCGTTGGTCAGATCGCGCTGGCGGGCAGCGGCGTCTTCCTGGAACTTGCGGCCGGCCTGATTGAGGTCAACCTGGCGTGCGGCCAGATCCTTTTCGGTCTTCGCCTGCGCGTCCGGGCTGATCGTCACGCGATCACGCTTGAACTTCTCGACGTCGGATTCGAACTGCTTCGACTGCGCTTCCAGATCGTTCTTCCGCTTCTGGAACTCGGCCGTCATCTTCTGGTCGGCGGCCTTGTACTGCGGCGACGCGCGCACGGCGTCGTCGAAGCGGACAACGCCCACCTTCGCGTCGGCGGCCGCGGCCGACAGCGGCGCGGCAACAAACGCCGTGGCAACGACAGCCAGGAGGGCAAGAATACGGTGCTGAATCATGTGGATCTCTCTGAAGTGCTTGGGTTTGCGGCCAGGATGCTGCGGGTCTCGATGCCGGAGGGTGCCGCTCAGAAACCGGTACCGAAGTTGATCTGGAAGTTGTTGGTATTGTCGCCCGGCTTGTCATTCAGCGGGAACGCGTAGCTCAGGCTCAGCAGGCCGAGAATCGGCGTGAAGAAGCTGAACGAGATGCCGTACGACTGGCGCAGGCTGGACACCGAGAAGTCTGCCGGCTGGGCGTAGACGTTGCCGATGTCGTAGAAGAAGCTTGCGCGCGTCGTCTTGTTGTCGCTGACGACCGGGATCGGCAGCACCAGATCGGTCTGTGCCGTCGTGCGCAGCTTGCCGCCGAACGGGTTGTTGTTCGGGAAGTCGCGCGGTCCGAGCGTGCCATCGCGATAGCCGCGGACGGTGTTGGCGCCGCCTGCGAAGAACAACTCGTACGGTGGGACGTCCCTCGTCGAGCCGTAGCGCTCGACGTAGCCGACCGTGCCTTGCACCTGCGCGAAGAACTTGAACGGCAGCGGAAAGAACTGCTCGTGCGACAGACTGGCGTTGTAATACGTCAGATCGCTGACCGGCACGGCGATGTCGAAGTTCAGACGGGTCAGCGCGCCGCTCGATGCAAAGAACGTGCGGTTGCGCGTGTCGCGCGCGATGCCGGTGCGCAATTGGAACTCCGTGAAGTTCGTGCCGTTGCGGATGACGAAATTCAGGATGTTGTCGCTGGAGGCATTGGCGAAGGTCTTGACCGCGGTCTGGCTGACCCCGGCGCCAACGCGCAGGCTGGTGAATTCCGACAGCGGAATGCCGTAGGTCAGATCGCCGCCGACCACGTTGGTATCGAAACCGGAACTGAAGCGGATGACCGACTGCGACTTGCGGAAGAACGTCGAGACCGTCTGGCTGATGCCGTCCTGCGTGAAGTACGGATCGGTCAGGCTTAAGGAGACCGAGCGGTTGAACGTGCTGGTGTCGGCCGCGAGCTGCACGCGGTTGCCGGTACCGAGGAAGTTCGTGTTGGTGATGCTGGCGTTGATCAGGAAGCCCTGGGCCCCGGAGAAGCCGACGCCGAACTGGATCGAACCCGGGGCGCGTTCCTTGACCTTGAACTCGATGTCGACGAGATCGTCGCTGCCGGCCACCGGCTTGGTCTCGACTTCAGCTTCCTCGATGAACGGCAATCGCGCCAGGCGCACGCGCGAACGCTCGACCGCACTCTTCGAGAACGGTGCGGCTTCGAGCTGACGCATCTCGCGGCGCAGCGTTTCGTCGTTGGTGCCGCTGTGGCCCTGGAAATTGATGCGGCGGATGTACGCGCGCTTGCCGGGCTCGATGAAATAGTTGATGCCGACCTGACGGTTCGGCTCGTCGACTTCCGGCACCGGCGTGACCTTGGCAAATGCATAGCCGATGTCCGACAGCGCCGCTTCGATGCGAGTGCCGGTTTCGGTCGCTTCCTTGCGCGAGAACACGCTGCCGTTCTTGGTCGACGTCAGCAGGTCGAGGAACTTCTCGTTCAGCACGATCTCACCGCTGAAGCGGTGATCCTTGACCTTGTAGACCTTGCCTTCCTCGACGGCGAGCGTGACGTAGATATCCTGCTTGTCCGGCGACAGCGCAACCTGCACCGACGAGATGTTGAACTGCAGGTAGCCGCGGTCCTGATAGTACGAAGACAATGTTTCGAGATCACCGCCGAGCTGCTGCTTGGAATAGCGATCCGAGCGCTGGAACGGAATCCAGTGTGTCTTTTTCAGCTTGAGCTGTTCCAGCAACACGTCCTTCTTGAAGGCCTTGTTGCCGATGATGTTGATTTCCTTGATCTTGGTGACCTTGCCTTCGGTCACCTTGATGCCGATGTCGACGCGGTTGTTCGGCAAATCAGTGACCTTGGCCTCGATCGCGACATCGTAATAGCCGTTGGCGTAGTACTGGCGGCGCAGTTCCTGCTCGACCGAATCGAGCAGCGCGCGCTTGAACAGTTCGCCCTCGGCAAGACCGGCGTCCTTCAGCGACTTGTTCAGCTCGTCGCCGCCGACCTTCTCGTTGCCTTCGATCTTGAAGCTGGCGATTGCCGGGCGTTCCTTGACCTTGATGACCAGGTCGTCGCCTTCGCGTTCGAGCTGCACGTCGAGGAACAGGCCGGAGCTGTACAGGCTGCGGATCGCCTGACGCGACGCGGTTTCGGTCAGTTCGTCGCCGACCGACAGCGGCAGATAGGTCAGCACGGTACCGAGTTCGAGGCGCTTCAGCCCCTCGGCACGGACCTGCTTGATCACGAATGGCTCGAAGGCCCAGGCCGCGTGCGGCAGCGCCGCGACGGCGATCAGGGTCAGCAGCGCGCCGCGTGCCTTGTTGCTTATCCGGTTCAGAGCCATACCTCGAATCGATTCATGAGTGTTGTCAGCCGATGACGCTGGCCACATCGTTGTAGACCGCCAAGCCCATCAGCAACAACAGCAAGGTCAGGCCCACCTGCTGGCCCGCCAGTTGCACGCGTTCGGACAGCGGCGAACCCTTCACCGCCTCGATCAGACCGAACAGGATCTGCCCGCCGTCGAGCATCGGTATCGGCAGCAGGTTGAACACGCCGATGCTGATGCTGACCAATGCCACGAACGTCACGAACGCGACAAGACCGGCGCTGGCCGAATAGCCCGCCGCTTGCGCGATCTGGATCGGACCACTGACGTTCTTCACCGACACTTCGCCGATGACCATCCGACCCAGCAGACGCACCGTCAATCCGGCCACCTGCCACGTCTGATGCCACGCCGCCGCTGCCGCGGCGAAAGGTACCAGCCGCACTTCAGCGCGCAAATCCTGCCACAAATCAGTGTCCCCCGCCACGCGCTGCGGCGCGAAGCCCATGCGCCCGGCGGCCGGCTTGCTGCTGTCGCTGCCGATGATCGCGGAGAGTTCCATCGGCGCGCCGCCGCGCTCGATCGCGAACTTCGCGATCTGACCGGGCCGCGCCAGAATGATCTCGCGCATCTGCTGGAACGAGGTGATCGCCACGCCGTCGATCGAGACGATCCGGTCGCCACTTTGCAGCCCGGCGCGTGCCGCCGCCTCGCCCGGCAGCACGTCGCCCACAACCGCGGCGATCGGCGGATCGAATGGCGCCAGCCCCAGATCCTCGAACAGTTTCACCGGATCGATGCGGACCCCGCTCAGATCGACCACGACCGTGCGCTCGCTGCCGTCGGGCTTGCGGATGCGAAATTCGGTGCTGCCATGCGACAGCGCCTCGTCGATCAGGTCACCCCGCAATGCCGACCACGTCGCCACGGCACGGCCATCAAGCGCGATGATCTCGTCGCGCGCCTCGAAACCTGCCTTCGCCGCCAGTGAGCCGGCGGTCGGGGCCGCGATCACCGGCTTCATGCCGGGCACGCCGACCATGTACAGCGCCCAGTAGAAAACGAGCGCCAGCATGAAATTGAACACCGGTCCGGCCGCAAACACGGCGATCCGCGTCCAGACTGGCTGCCGATTGAAGGCATGCGGCAGATCGGCGGCCGCGATGTGGTGCTGGCCGTCGGCATCGACTTCGCGCTCGTCCAGAAGCTTGACGTAGCCGCCGAGCGGGATCATCGCCAACTGGTATTCGACGCCATCGCGCGCCGTGCGCTTCAGCAGTGGCTTGCCGAAACCGATCGAGAACTTCAGCACCTTGATGCCAAAGCGCCGCGCGACCCAGAAGTGCCCGAACTCGTGAAATGCCACGAGCACGCCGATGGCGACGATGTACGAACCGAGGGAATGCAGACTGTCGAGCATGGGTCAGTTCCAGCAAAAAAAGGGGCAACGTGCTTGGACCCCGACGACGATGCAATCGTTCATCGGCAATGGCATCAGATGCCGAGCAGCACCAGCCCCAGCGCAAGCACCGGTGCTGCGGCGAGCACGCTGTCGATGCGATCGAGAATACCGCCATGCCCCGGCAGCAGGGTCCCGCTGTCCTTGACGCCACGGTGGCGCTTGAACAGGCTTTCCGTCAGATCTCCGATCACCGAGGCGACCACGACCAGCGCGCACAGCAGCAGCAGCGGCAGCCAGTCGAAGCGGCCGAAGCCGAACACCCACGGCGCGGCGGCGACCATCGACATCGAGGCGATGAAACCGCCGATCGCGCCTTCGATGGTCTTGCCCGGGCTGACATCCGGCGCCAGCTTGCGCTTGCCGAAGCGGCGACCCGCGAAATAGGCACCGATATCCGCCATCCAGACCATGGCGAACATGAAGAACAGCCGGGCAATGCCGTTGTACCCGGGGCGTTCGAGCCCGCTCAGGCTGCCGTGCAGCATCGCGAGTCCCAGCACGGCCGGCACGATCATCACGACACCGGCCAGCGAAAAGCGGACGAGACCCCACGGCCGCGTCCTGAAATTGGACGGATAGCCGGCGACGAGGCTCAGCGCCATGCCCCACCACAGCGCGCCGACCATCAGCACGGCGTAACCGAGCGCGAAATGCACTTCGAGGAAACCCGCACCCGCCAGCAGCAATGCGATCAGCCCCAGATAGGCGGCGCGCGAAGCCGTCTGCGTCAGCCCCATCAACGCCGTCCATTCCCAGGCGGCGATCAGGCCGACGGCGGACAGAAACACGAACAGGGCCGGCGTCGGGAACCAGAAGATCGGCCCGAGGATCATCGGTAGCAGGATCAGCGCGGTGATGACCCGCTGCCTGAGCACCTAGCGTCCCGCCCCGAGTCGTGGCGCGCGAATCGAACCGTCGGCCACTAGCTCGCTTCCGGCACGCGGCCGAAACGCCGTTCGCGGCCGGCGTACCAGGCCAGCGCTTCGGAGAATGCCGATTCGTCGAAATCGGGCCACAGCGTGTCGACCAGATGCAGCTCGGTGTATGCCAGCTGCCACATCAGGAAGTTCGACAGGCGCTTCTCGCCGCCGGTGCGGATCAACAGATCCGGATGCGGCAGATCGGCCACGGCCAGCCGTGATTCGATCGACTGCGGCGTGATCGGCAGGCCGTCGCGGCACAGGCTGGCAGCGGCCTGCGCGATATCCCATTGACCGCCGTAACCGGCAGCGACGACCAAGGTCAGCCCGGTATTCGCTTCAGTCAGCGCCGCGGCGTCCGCCATCAGCGCGCGCAGTTCGGGAGCGAAATCGCGGTGATCGCCGATGAAGCGGATGCGCACGCCATTCTTGTGCAGGCTATTGATTTCACGCGACAAGGTACGCACGAACAGCCGCATCAGCAGGGTCACTTCGAGCGGGGGCCGCTGCCAGTTCTCCTGGCTGAACGCAAACAGCGTCAACGCCTTCACGCCATGCTGATGACAGGCGCGGACGATGCGCCGCGCCGCCTTCACGCCGGCCTGATGGCCAAACGCACGGGGCCTCAGGCGTTGCCGCGCCCAGCGGCCGTTGCCATCCATGATCACGGCGACATGCGCCGGAATCCGATCGTCGGGCAACTTCGGCAGGTTCTGGGTCATGACGTCGCTCGGTCTGGATCAGACCGACAGCAGCTCTTTTTCCTTCGCCGCCATCACTTCATCGGCCTTGGCGACGAACTGGTCGGTGAGCTTCTGGATAGCCGCCTCGGCGCCCTTTTCCTCATCCGCGGTGATGATCTTTTCCTTCGCCAGTTCCTTGATCGACTGGTTGGCGTCACGGCGAATGCTGCGAATCGCGACGCGCGCGTTTTCGGTTTCGCCCTTGACCACCTTGACCAGGTCCTTCCGGCGTTCTTCAGTCAGCGGCGGCATGTTGATGCGGATCGTCGTGCCGGCCGTGTTCGGCGTGATGCCGAGATCGGACGCGAGGATGGCCTTCTCGATCGCACCGATCATGTTGCGGTCCCACGGCGCGATCGAGATCGTGCGGGCGTCTTCGACGACGACGCTCGCGACCTGCGACAGCGGCGATTCGGAGCCGTAGTAGTCGACGCGGACATGGTCCAGGATGGCCGTCGTGGCGCGACCGGTGCGGAGCTTGGTGAACGATTGCTTCAAGCCATCGACCGTCTTCTGCATGCGGGTCGTGGCGTCCTTCTTGATGTCTTCGATCATCGGAATCCGGTCTCTCAACTGGCCTGAGCCATTTCTCGATACCACTTTCGCACGGCAGCGTGCGCTTTTCGTGCAAATCCTGCGGAAATCCGTTCAGATTCCGCGCGTTCGCTTGCCGATCAGACGCGAACCAAGGTCCCCAACGAGCTGTCGCCGCTGACGATCCGGTGCAGCGCGTTCGGGCCGTCCATGTCGTACACCCGCAGCCGGATCTTGTGATCGCGGCACAGCACGAGCGCGGTCTGGTCCATCACACCCAGTCGGCGGTCGAGCGCTTCGTCATAGGTCAGCTCGTCGTAGCGGGTCGCCGTCGGGTCCTTCTTCGGATCGGCCGTGTAGATGCCGTCGACCTTCGTCGCCTTCAGCATCAAGTCGGCCGAAATCTCGATCGCACGCAGCGCGGCGGCCGAATCGGTGGTGAAGAACGGATTGCCGGTGCCGGCGGCGAACACGAGCACGCGGCCCTTTTCAAGGTGACGGATCGCCTTGCGCCGAATGAAGTCCTCGCAGACCTCGTTGATCCGGATCGCAGACTGCACGCGCGCTTCGAGACCGACGCGCTCGATCGCGTCCTGGATTGCCAGCGCGTTGATCACGGTGGCCAGCATGCCCATCTGGTCGCCGGTCACGCGGTCCATGCCGGCGCGTGCCAAGCCTTCGCCGCGGAAGATGTTGCCACCACCAACGACCAGCGCAACCTGCACGCCCATGTCGACGATGCCCTTGAGTTCCTTGGCGAGAAAACCCATCACGTCCGGCGAGATGCCGAACCCGAGGTCGCCCATCAGGGCTTCGCCGGACAGCTTCAGGAGAATGCGCTTGTAGGCGGGCTTGGCGCCGGATTCAGCAGAGGGCTGTTGATTCAATGAGGGGGCTCCGAGTCAATCAGCTGGGGATCGCCGGGCCCGCATGCACGCTTAGCGGAGTGAATTCAGGCATTTGCAGTGACAAACGGCCCGCGCGAAACCGAGGATGGCAGTTAGAAAGAGGCCCCGTTTCCGGGGCCTCGAATCGCGCTACTTTACCTGAGAACCACGCTCAAATCTGCGTGGCCGCGGCGACTTCGGCCGCGAAGTCCGTGGTCTTTTTCTCGATGCCTTCGCCGACGGCGAGGCGGACGAAACGGGCAACGCCGGCGTTCTTCGACTTCAGCAACTTCTCGACGGTCTCGTCCGGGTTCTTCACGAACGGCTGGCCGACCAGCGTGATGTCGTTGACGAACTTGGCGATCTTGCCGGTGGCCATCTTGGCCAGAATATCGGCCGGCTTCGGACGGTAGCCGCCGCCGAACTTCTTCTTGATGCTGGCGTAGTCCTCGTCCCAGTTCTTCTTCGCTTCGGCATCCAGACCGTCGTAGACGCCGTTGGCCTTCTCGGCATCCATTTCCTTCAGCAGGCCGCCGAGGCGCTCGGATTCGGTCTGGGCTTCGGCCTGCTCCTGCGCCATCGAGGCTTCGATCACGCGCTTTTCGGCGTCGATCACGTCGGCCGACACCTGCGAGGCATCGACGAAACGCGGCGCGCTCGCGGCGACATGCATCGCGAGATCGCGTGCCAGTTCGGCATCGCCGGCGCTGAGCGCCACGACCGCGCCGATCTTGGTGCCATGCAGGTAGTAGCCGATCGCACCGGCGGCCTTTTCGACGATCTCGAAGCGGCGCACGGTGATGTTTTCACCGATCGTGGCGACCAGGCTGCGACGGACTTCCTCGATGGTCTTGCCTTCGGCGGTGGTCAGCGCCAGCAGGTCGGCCAGCGTCTTAGGACGGGCCACCAGCGCGGCCTTGGCCGCGGCGTCGCCGAGCGCCTTGAAGTCGTCGCCCTTCGACACGAAGTCGGTTTCGCTGTTGGTTTCGACCAGCACGATGGCGTCGTCACCGACGGCGATCGAGATCACGCCTTCGGCAGCCGTGCGGCTGCCCTTCTTGTCGGCCTTGGCCATGCCGTCGATGCGCAGCTTTTCGGCGGCGGCGTCGACATTGCCGTCAGTCGCCTTCAGCGCCTTCTGGCAGTCGCTCATGCCGGCGCCGGTGCGGTCGCGGAGTTCTTTGACGAGGGCAGCAGTGATGGGGGTGCTCATGTCCGGTCAACCTGAATTAGGGGTGAAAGAGGTACGGTCAGCCAGCAACCATACGGACGGATTGGGTCAGCGCGATGGCGAACGCGTTCGCCGGACCGGGCCAACTGGGTCCCGCCGCGGCGAACCGCGCAGAACCGGTGATGCAAGCGACGACGGCAGACCTTTCAGTCTGCCGTCGTCGGCACAGCGTGCTGCGTGCCGCCGATCAGGCGTCGGCGCGCTCGCCGCGGCCGGTCGGCTTGCCGGTGCGCGGACGGCGCGGACGGGCCGGCGCGGCCTCCTCGTCACCGGCGGTGGCGAATTCCTCTGCACGGACGTTGACGGTGTTGGTGCCACGGCCTTCGATGATCGCGTCGGCGATGCACTGGGCGTAGACCTTGATCGCTCGGATGGCGTCGTCGTTGCCCGGAATCACGCAGTCGATGCCATCCGGGTTGTTGTTGGTGTCGACCACGGCGATGACCGGGATGCCGAGCTTCTTGGCTTCCGAGACGGCAATCTTTTCGTAGCCGGTGTCGATGATGAACAGGGCATCCGGCAGCGCCGGCATATCCTTGATGCCGCCGAGCGAGCGCTGCAGCTTTTCCAGCTCGCGCGTGAACAGCAGCTGTTCCTTCTTCGACAGACGGTTGATCGTGCCGTCGGTGATCTGCTTTTCCATCTCGTGCAGGCGCTTGATCGAGCCCTTGATGGTCTTGAAGTTGGTCAGCGTGCCGCCGAGCCAGCGCTGGCTGACGTGCGGCATGCCGGCGCGCACGGCTTCATCGCGGATCGCGTCACGGGCGGCACGCTTGGTGCCTACGAACAGGATGCGGCCACCGTTGGCGGCCAGCTTGCCGGCGAAGTTACAAGCGTCCTTCAGCAGCGGCAGCGTGCTTTCGAGGTTGATGATGTGAATCTTGTTGCGGTCGCCGAAGATGTAGGACTCCATCTTCGGGTTCCAGTAGCGGGTGCGGTGTCCGAAATGGACGCCGGCTTCCAGCAGCTGACGCATGGTAATCGACGACATGGTGCAATCTCCTTGGGTTGGGCTGACCGCGCATCGAGGAATCCAGAGCCTGTTGAAAGGCCCGGAACACCCAGGGACGAGCGCGGATGGTGTAGGCAACGGAGGACGCGAAAAACGCGTTTCCACTGCGTCATTGCCTTGCGGCGGCGCGCTTTATACCATACGACGCTTGTGCTGACCACTCGCAACGCGGTGCCGTCCCCCACCATGGGCGCGGGCCCGGCGCGCGATGCCGCCCGCCCCCACCCGCTGCAGGCTTCCCAACCAATAATGTCGGTAACCATCAAGAATCCGGAAGAGCGCGAAGGCATGCGCCTCGCCGGCAAGGCGGCGGCCTCGGTGCTGACGATGATCGCCCAGCACGTCAAGGTCGGCATCACGACCGAGGAAATCGATCGCCTCTGCCACGATTACATCGTCAACGACCTCAAGTGCGTGCCGGCGCCGCTCGGCTATGGCGGCGGCAACGGCCGCGCGCCGTTCCCGAAATCGGTGTGCACGTCGGTCAACCACGTGGTCTGCCACGGCATTCCGGCGAACAAGGCGTTGAAGCGCGGCGACGTCGTCAACATCGACGTCACCGTGATCAAGGACGGCTGGCACGGCGACACCAGTCAGATGTTCTACATCGGCGAGCCGACGATCCTCGCCAAGCGCCTGACCGAGACCACGCGCGAAGCGATGCTGGCCGGCATCCGCAAGGTGCGACCGGGAGCCCGTCTCGGCGACATCGGCGCAGCCGTGCAGGCAGTGGCCGAAGCGAAGGGCTACTCGATCGTGCGCGACTACTGCGGCCACGGCATCGGGCGGATCTTCCACGAAGACCCGCAGGTCGTTCACTACGGCCGCCCGGGCACCGGCATGGAACTGCTGCCGGGCATGACCTTCACGATCGAGCCGATGCTGAACGCCGGCCGCGCCGAAGTGAGGCTGCTGCCGGATGGCTGGACGGTGGTCACCAAGGATCATTCGCTGTCTGCGCAGTGGGAGCACACGGTGCTGGTGACCGAAACCGGTTACGAGATCCTGACCTTGCGCGAAGGCGAGATCGCCTGACGTGGGCGGCGAGATCGATCTCGGCGAAGACGACAGCGTTGCGGTCTTTTCCGCGCGCCGCGTCCGCAGCCGCCTGCGGGCCGATGGCGGCAAGCCGGTGGCCGCGTTCCGCAACACGCTGGCCTGGGGCCGCGAACGCTTGGTCGGCCTGTTTCACGAAGGCACGCCGGCCGATTCGCTGGTACATGCCCGCGCCCACCTCGTCGACGAAGTGCTGCGCGAAGCCTGGACCCAGTTCCTGCCGCAAGCGTCGACCGGCCTCGCACTGATCGCAGTCGGTGGCTACGGCCGAGGCGAGCTGCTGCCGGCGTCGGACATCGATCTGCTCGTGCTGTACGACGAGGCCGAGCTCGAAGCGGCCAAGTCGCGACTCGAGAACTTTTTCGCGTTCCTGTGGGACATCGGCCTCGATGTCGGCTCTGCCGTGCGCACCGTCAGCCAGTGCGCGGAACTGGCATCGAGCGATGTCACCGTCATCACCAATCTGACCGAAGCCCGGCCGCTGATCGGCGACCTGTCGCTGTTCAGCGCGCTGAACGACGCGATGAAGCCGGACGCGATGTGGCCAGTCGACACCTTCTTCCGCGCCAAGGTCGCCGAGCAGCAGGCGCGTCATGCCAAGTACGACGACAGCGCCTACAAGCTCGAGCCGAACGTCAAGGAAAGCCCTGGCGGCCTGCGCGACATCCACACCGTGGCCTGGGTTGCGAAGCGCCACTTCGGCGCGTCGAGCCTGACCGAGCTGCGCGAGCGCGGCTTCCTGACCAAGACCGAGTGCGACGAACTGTTCGCCGGTCAGGACTTCCTGTGGCGCGTCCGTTTCGCGCTGCACATGATCACCGGCCGCCACGAAGACCGGCTGCTGTTCGATCACCAGAACAAGATCGCCACGCTGTTCGGCTACGAGGACATCGATCGCAACCGCGCGGTCGAGCAGTTCATGCAGCTGTACTACCGCACGATCTCGTCGCTGTCCTGCCTCAACGACATGCTGCTGCAGCTGTTCGAGGAAGCGATCCTCGGCAAGGGCCGCGATGCCGAATCGAAGGCGCTGAACTCGCGCTTCCAGATCCGCAACCAGTACATCGAGGCGCGCTCGGACGACGTATTCCAGAAAACACCCTCGGCGCTGATCGAGATCTTCACGCTGATGCAGCAGCATCCGAAGATCGAAGGCATCACCACCGGCACCCTGCGCCTGATCCGTCGCGATCGACGGCTGATCGACGACAGCGTGCGCGCCGATGTTCGCGCCCGCTCGCTGTTCATCGGCATGTTCAACGAGCAGGGCCTGACCCGGGCACTGCGCCGGATGAACCGCTACGGCGTGCTCGGCCGCTATCTGCCGGTGTTCGGCCAGATCATCGGCCACATGCAGTACGACCTGTTTCACACGCTGACCGTCGACGAACACACGCTGCGCCTCGTGCGCAACCTGCGGCGTCTGGCGATGGAGCGTTTCCGCCACGAGCTGCCGTTCTTCAGCGACGTGATGGCCAAGGTGCCGCGTCCGGACCTGCTGTTCGTCGCCGGCCTGTTCCACGATCTGGGCAAGGGTTCCGGTGGCGATCACTCCGAGACCGGCGCGCACGAAGCCGAAAAGTTCTGTCTGGCGCACGGGCTGTCGCATGCCGACGCGGATCTGGTCTGCTGGCTGGTGCGCAACCACCTGCTGATGTCGCTGACGGCGCAGCGCCAGGACATTTCCGATCCGGAAATCGTCAGCGCGTTCGCGCAGAAGGTCGGCGATCGCTCGCGGCTCGACTATCTGCTGATGTTGACCGTGTCCGACATTCGCGCAACCAATCCGGCGCTGTGGAATTCGTGGCGCGAAAGCCTGCTGCGCGAGCTGTATCACTCGACCAAGCGGGCATTCGATCGTGGCCTCGACAATCCGCAGACAACCGCCGAGCGCGTGGCCGAACAGCGCCGCGCGGCATACGCGCTGCCGGCGGCACACCACATCGACGGCGCGCTGACCGACCGCATCTGGGGCCGGTTCGACGCCGACTACTTCCTGCGCCATTCGCCGGCCGAACTGGTCTGGCATCTGGATGCGCTGGCCAGCAGCAGCGAAACCGACCTGCCGCTGGTGCTGGTCAAGACGTTCGACGGACGCGGCACCACGGTGTTCGTCTACATGCGCGACCGCGACCACCTGTTCGGCTTGTCGACCGGCGTGCTGGCCAAGCTAGGCCTGACCATTCTCGATGCTCGCATCAACACGTCGGCCGATGGCTATGCGCTCGACTCGTTCGTCGTGCTCGAAGGCGACGGCTCGCCGATCGAGAACCTGCATCGCTTCGACGAGATTCGCGATGCGCTGCGCAAGGTGCTCGGCGATCCGTCGATCTCGGTGGTCGATGTCAACCGCCGCCGCCCGACCCGGCTGCGCCACTTCGACACGCCGACCAACATCCATTTCAGCCAGGACTCCGCGCGCAAGCGGACCATGCTGGAACTGGTGACAGCCGACCAGCCCGGTCTGCTGTCGCTGATCGGCCGCGTGTTTCACAAGCGCGGCATCCTGCTCGACGCCGCGAAGATCGCGACCATCGGCGAGCGCGCCGAAGACGTGTTCTACATCACCGATCGCCAGCATCAGCCGATCACCAGCGACAAATTGCTCGATGAATTGCGCGAAGTGCTGACCCGCACGCTCAGCAACGCCGAAAGCAGTCACAAATAACAATCAGAAAAACCGAGAGACCCCGAAGTGAACAACACCGAATTGCAGGCAATCATCGAGAACGCCTGGGAACGTCGCACGTCGCTGGATACCAGTGACAAGACCGTCGGCGCCGCTGTCGAAGCCGCCATCGAACTGCTGGACTCGGGGGCTGCCCGCGTTGCCGAGCCCACGGCATCGGGCTGGCAGGTCAACGACTGGCTGAAGAAAGCCGTGCTGCTGTACTTCCGCCTGCACGACAACGTGCCGATGGCGATGGGCGCGCTTCAGGGCTACGACAAGGTACCGCTGAAGTACGACGGCTGGACCGCCGAGCGCTTCAAGGCGCAGGGCGCGCGCATCGTGCCGCCGGCCTCGGTTCGCCGTGGCGCCTACATCGCGCCGGGCGCGATCCTGATGCCGAGCTTCGTCAACATCGGCGGCCATGTCGGCCGCGGCACGATGGTCGATACCTGGGCCACCGTCGGCTCCTGCGCGCAGATCGGTGCCAACGTCCATCTGTCCGGCGGTGTCGGCATCGGCGGCGTGCTGGAACCGCTGCAGGCGGCACCCACGATCATCGAGGACGACTGCTTTATCGGCGCGCGCTCGGAAATCGTCGAAGGTGTCGTCGTCGAAAAGGGCGCAGTGATCTCGATGGGCGTGTTCATCGGCCAGTCGACGCCGATCTACGACCGCGAGAACAACACCGTCAGCTACGGCCGCGTACCGGCCGGCTCGGTCGTGGTGGCCGGCTCGCTGCCGCGCGACGGCGGTCGCTACAGCATCAACTGCGCCGTGATCGTGAAGACCGTCGATGCGCAGACGCGCTCGAAGGTCGGCATCAACGCCCTGCTGCGCGACGCGTAAGCCGGATCGCCCCGCGAGGCGAAACGGTCAGCATCAAGAAAGCGGCGATTTCCTCGCCGCTTTTTTTGTGACCGTCGCCAGGTGACGCGCGTCGATCGACGCGCTCAGGTCGGCGGCGTCAACGCGGCGGCGGCATCCACCGCCGGCTCCGGCACGCCAATCCGCAGGAAGCGCGTCGCCAGATAGACCTCGCGCAGGAACAGCAGCAGGGCCGCGATCAGCGACAGCATCGCCAGCACGAAAACCACGGCCACGGCCCCGCCGAAGCGTTCGCCGGCCAAGGTGCCGACGAACAGCACGACGATGTCGCTGCAGATCAGCACGGCGCAGGCCACGCACAAGCTCAGTGCGCGGTTTGCCAGCCGCGCGCGCTTGGCCAGATTGCGCAGCGCGTTGTGAATCTCGATGGCCCGATCGCGCGGCGTGCCGTGAATGCTGGCTTCGAGCTGCCGGGCCCGGTCGACGATGCGGCCCAGCCGGTTCGAGATCACGCCAATGAATGCCGCAACACCGGTCAGCAGGAACACAGGGGCGACGGCCAGCTGGATGACGTGGGCAATCGAGGTGATCTGGGAATCGGCGTCCATCGGGCTATCCGGTCGGTTCCCTTGATTATCCGGGTTCCCGCTTGCGTTGTCGGCGTTTCTGCGCATGATCGGCATGGAAGCTGCTCGCGCATCTCGCAAAGCCTGCAGCGTTCGATCACGATCACGATCAGGACAGAACAGCCAGCACCGGCTCGGCAGCCGGCGCCCACGCGCACAACAGGGGAGTCTCGATGTCAGCTGAAAACGGCCCGGAAAAAGCCCGTCACATCCGCCTGACTTCTCATCCGCCGGTCGCCGATGCCGAGCTGCTGACGATCCACTGGGGCGCGGCCGATCCACTGGAGCGCGGTCCACTGGTCGGCACCACGACCAACCGCCTGCAGCGCAACGTCATCGGTTCGCACAGTGGCTCCTACGGCGTCTACCGGGCGCTGGCCGTGGCCGCGAAAACGCTGACCAAGGGCCATCGCGCCGATCTGACCAACACCCTGCCGACCGATCGCATCGGTCCGCATCCGCAGTGGTTCGGTACCGAACACATCGTCTCGCTCGACCCGTTCGGCGCCATCGTCGCCGAGGTCTATCGCGAGCAGATCGAGCAAGGCTTCGACCTTCGGCCGACGATCGCCGTGACCAAGGCCCATATCGATCTGCCCGAGATCCGCGATGCCATCCGCGCCGGCCGCCTGAAGCCGGACGGCAAGATCCTGCTCGACGATGGCTCCGCCGTTGTCACCAAGGTGGCACTGGAGCCGGTCTGGTGGCTGCCGGGTGTCGCCAAGCGCTTCGGCGTCGAGGAAAACGCGCTGCGCCGTGCCCTGTTCGAGGAAACCGGCGGCATGTATCCGGAACTGGTCACGCGCTCCGATCTCGACGTGTTCCTGCCGCCGATCGGCGGGCAGACCGCCTACATCTTCGGCGAGCCACAAGCGCTGGCAGACACCAACATCTCGCTGACCTGCCGCGTTCACGACGAATGCAATGGCTCCGACGTGTTCGGCTCCGACATCTGCACCTGCCGTCCCTACCTGACCCACGCGATCGAGGAATGCATACGCGGCGCGCAGCCGTCGGCGGCCGGCGGGCTCGATGGCGTCGGCCTGATCGTCTACTCGCGCAAGGAAGGCCGCGCGCTCGGGGAAGTGACCAAGTTCCTCGTCTACAACGCCCGCAAGCGGCAGGAAGGCGGCGATCGCGCCGACAAGTACTTCCTGCGCACCGAATGCGTCGCCGGCGTGCAGGACATGCGCTTTCAGGAGCTGATGCCAGATGTGCTGCACTGGCTCGGCATCCGCAAGATTCATCGCCTGGTATCGATGAGCAACATGAAGTACGACGCGATCACCGGCAGCGGCATCGAGGTCGGCGAGCGCGTGAAGCTGCCGGATGACCTGATCCCGGCCGATGCCCGGGTCGAGATCGAAGCGAAGATGGCCGCAGGCTATTTCAGCGACGGCGCGCTGATCGACGCCGACAAGCTGCTGGAAGTGAAGGGACGCGATCTGTGAGCGCTGCCATCGCGTTGCTGCGCGATCCGGCGACGATCCGGGCGCGTGCCCAGCGCATCACCGCGTACGTTGCGGCCGATGATTCGCCGTGGTTCACCCTCGACCCATCGCGGCTCGATGTCGCCGCGCAGCGCGTGGTCGAGGTCACCCTCGCCCGCTATCCGACGCTTTCGATCCCGTATCACAGCCGATGGCGTCACTTCGAAGCCGGCGGCATCGATCGCGCCGCTGAACTGAGTCTGGCCCTCGCCGGGCTCGACACGGCCGCCCAAGCCCGCAGCCGCATCGATCTCGCGATCATCAGTGTGCTGCTCGATGCCGGCGCGGGTGCCGATTGGTCGTATCGCGAGGGTGCCAAGACCTACAACCGTTCGGAAGGGCTCGGCGTGGCGAGCTTCCGCGCGTTCATGGGCGGTGCCTTCTCGTCCGATCCGGCGCAGCCGCTGCAGGCCGATGGCCGCGCGCTGCAAAAACTGGATGCCGCAGCGCTGGCGCGGCTATTTCAGGTTGACGCGGGCAATCCCTTGGTTGGCCTCGAAGGCCGTGCCGAACTTCTGCGGCGCTTCGGTCGCAGCTTGGTCGAACGTCCGCAAGCGTTCGGCGCGTCGGCAAGACCCGGCGGCCTGTTCGATCTGGTCAGCGATCACGGTGCGCTGCGCGACATCGCCGCCGCCGATCTGCTGCGCGCCCTGCTCGATCACACCAGCGATATCTGGCTCGCCGGCAATACGCTCGACGGTGTCGCGCTCGGTGACGCCTGGCGCCATCCGCAGGCCGGTGGCGATGACCTCACAGCGGGCTGGATGCCGTTCCACAAGCTCAGCCAATGGCTGGTCTATTCGTTGTTCGAACCGTTCGAATGGGCCGGCATCGCCATCACCGGCCGCGACGCACTGACCGGCTTGCCCGAGTACCGCAACGGCGGCCTGCTGCTCGATGCCGGCGTCATCACGCTGCGCGATCCTGCGTTCGCCACGCGCCAGTACACCGCAGGCGATGAACTGATCGTCGAATGGCGTGCGCTGACCGTCGCCCTGATCGATCAGATCGCCGAGCGCGTACGGACCAAGCTCGACCGCAGCGCCGATGATCTGCCGCTGGCCTGCGTGCTCGAAGGCGGCACCTGGGCCGCCGGCCGCGTCTACGCCGCAGACCTTCGCAACGGCCGCCCGCCACTCGACATCGCCAGCGACGGCACCGTTTTCTGATCCCCCCGCAACCTCCCGTAACCTCTCACGGACTCCCGACATGGCCGGCATCGTTCACCTGATCGACCACCCGCTGGTACAGCACAAGCTGACCCTGATGCGGAAGAAGAGCGCGAGCGTCAACAGCTTCACGCGCCTGCTCGACGAACTCTCGACCCTGATGGCCTACGAGATCACCCGCGACGTGCCGATGCACGACGTGGAGATCGAAACGCCGCTGGCGACGATGCAATCGCGGCTGATCGACGGCAAGAAGATCGTGCTGGTGCCGATCCTCCGCGCCGGCCTCGGCTTCCTGTCCGGCATGCGCTCGGTCGTGCCCGGCGCCAGAGTCGGCCACATCGGCCTGTATCGCGATCCGAAAACGCTCGGCGCCATCGAGTACTACTTCAAGATGCCATCCGGCATGAAAGACCGCGACGCCATCGTGCTCGACCCGATGCTCGCCACCGGCAACAGCGCGATTGCCGCCGTGGATCGCCTGAAAGAAACGAAGCCGAAATCAATCCGCTTCGTCTGCCTGCTGACCTGTCCGGAAGGACTTAAGAACTTCCACGACAACCACCCGGACGTGCCGGTTTACACCGCCGCCATCGACCAAGGGCTGAATGATCACGGATACATCGTGCCGGGTCTCGGCGATGCGGGGGATCGGATTTTTGGGACGAAGTAAGCCGATGGCGGCAGTCCTTCATGAGTCTCGCTCAACTCGCGTGCATTACGTGGCAAGACTGTTCACGTGCCAGCGTACAAATGCCGCTGAAAGCCATTGAACAGACGCCTTACTTCGTCTGGCTTGCCGAGCTCGGCAAATGCATCGTTAAGCGCGTGGTAGCGAAGCCGCAGCAACGGGGCCAGTTTGTCTTGGTCGAGCTCGTCGACACCTTGTCCCACATACTGCGCCAGTACGAAGCCAACAAATGCCTGCTGCCGGTCGCTCAAGCCCACCACCGACGCGGACTTTGCAGCAGCAGCACGGGCTTCGCGGCTGACCGGCGTCGCAGCGAACGCCACATGGGCCAGCACATCGAACAGGTCGCTGTTCTCGGCCTCGATGATTTTCTGCATCTCCGCCAGCGGCTCGCGGCCGAAGCCTTTCTCTGCCAGGCCCGCCAGCAGCGCCTTGCGGGTATCCGGTGCGCTCCAGATACGGCGCAGTTCGTCCTCGTCCTTGAAGAACTCAGGCAGCGCGCCGTACAGCGCTTCCAGGAACTGAGCAGCCGACAACGGTCGGCCGTCGGCACCCAAGTAGCTGGTGGCGGTCATGCTCTGGATGCTGCGCAGCTTGCCGTCGGCCAACCTGATCCTCGCGATTGGCGGTCGCGGCGGGGGTTCGGGTCTGGGCGGCGGCGGCTCAGCCTCACCGATTCCACCACCAAGCCTCGCGTTCGGTGCCTCTGGCTCCAACGGCTCACCATCCCACTCCGGGTCCGCGAAGTGGTGATGCGCCCTGACGAAATCGAGGATCGTGAAGTGATCCTTGCCGTCGTACAGCCGAGTGCCACGGCCGATGATCTGCTTGAACTCGATCATCGAATTGATCGGCCGCATCAGCACGATGTTGCGGACATTCCGGGCGTCCACCCCAGTCGACAGCTTCTGCGACGTCGTCAGGATCGTCGGGATGGTCTTCTCGTTATCCTGGAAGTCCCGCAGATGCTGATCGCCTAGCGCGCCGTCGTCGGCAGTCACCCGCACACAGTACAGCGGGTCCGGGATCACCTTGATCTGGTTGATCAGGTCACGCACTACCAGTGCGTGGCTCTGCGTCACGCAGAACACCAGCGTCTTCTCACGCGGGTCAATCATGTCCATGAACAGCTTGACCCGGTAGGCCTCGCGCTCTCGGATCTCGATGACCTTGTTGAAGTCCTTTTCCCCGTAGCGCTTGCCGGTCTCGATCTCACCCTCGATGACCTGGTCGTCGGCGGTGTAGACGTAGTCGTCGAGCGTGGTCGCGATCTGCCTGACCTTGAACGGTGTCAGGAAGCCATCGTTGATGCCCTCCTTGAGCGAGTACTGGTACACCGGCTCGCCGAAGTAGGCGTAGGTGTCCGCGTTGTTCTTGCGCTTCGGCGTTGCCGTCAGGCCGAGCTGCACGGCTGGCGCGAAGTACTCGAGGATCGCCCGCCAGCTGCCCTCGTCATTGGCGCCGCCACGGTGGCATTCGTCGATGACGATGAAGTCGAAGAAGTCCGCCGGGTACTCGCCGAAGTACGGCGACGGCTGCCCATCCTTGAGCGGGCCGCTCATGAAGGTCTGGAAGATCGTGAAGAAGATGCTGCCGTTCTTCGGCACCCGGCCTTGTCTCTTGATGTCCGCCGGGTCGATGCGCACCAGCGCGTCGTCCGGGAACGCCGAGAAGGCGTTGTAGGCCTGGTCGGCGAGGATGTTGCGGTCGGCCAGGAACAGGATGCGTGGCCGGCGCGAGGGCTCCCCCTGCCCCTTCCAATCGGCCAGGTTCCAGCGGCTCTGGAACAGCTTCCAGGCGATCTGGAAGGCGATCGCCGTCTTGCCGGTGCCGGTGGCCAGCGTCAGCAGGATGCGCTCGCGCCCCTCGGCAATGGCTTCAAGCACGCGCCGGATCGCGATCTCCTGGTAATAGCGGCTCTCCCAGGCGCCCCCCTTGTCCTCGTACGGCACGGCGGCGAAGCGGTCGCGCCAGACGTTTGCCTCGGCATACGTCATCTGCCACAGCTCGTCGGGACTCGGATAGCGGGACACCTCGCCCTCCGCACCGGTCGCCATGTCGATGCTGTAGATACCCTGCCCGTTGGTCGCGTAGCTGTGACGCACGGCCAGCTTCGCGGCGTAGCGCTTGGCCTGCCCAATGCCCTCGGTCATCGGCTTGTCCCAGGCTTTGGCCTCGATCACCGCCAGCCGAGTGTTGCGATAGACCAGGACGTAATCGGCGATCTCGGCCTTGGTGCGCTTGCCGCCGCCCTGAAGCCGACCCGGCGTGATCTCGCACTGCCGTTCCCGCAGCACGCGGCTGCCCTCGATCACGCCCCAACCCGCTGCCTTCAGCGCAGGGTCGATGTGCTCGGCTCGGGTTTCGGCTTCGTTCATTCGATGACCACGACACCCGTGGCCGGATCGTCGAAAGCCGCACGCAATCGGTCGGCCGCAGCCATCAAGGCAGCGAGCACCGCATCATTGCTGGCGTTACCGAGCGCAAGATGGATCAACCGGGGCCGATAGCCTCGTGCCGACACCAGCCGATGGAAGTCGTCATCCTTGGAACAGATCACGAAATCATGCTCGGCGGCGTAATCGCACAGTTGTGTGTCGGTTGACCGCTCCAGCCCCAGCAAGCTCACTTGGCTGCTGCCCGGGAACCGGGTCTGCAATGCCGCGACCAGACGCCGGGACAGGTTCTCGTCGAGCAGAAGCTTCACGCTGCAGAAGCCAGCCGCACTTCATGCGACTCGCGGGCAGCGGCAAAGGCCAGACAGGCGCGAATATCGTCGGTCGTCAGCTCCGGATAATCGGCCACGATCTGGTCCGGTGTCTGGCCCTCGGCCAGCCAACTCAGCACATCCCCGACGCTGATGCGCAGATCTCGCACGCAGGGCCGGCCACCGCGGCGAAGGGGGTTACTGGTGATGCTGGAGTAGGACGTGGTCATCTCGAAATGCTCCCATAGTCGATCAGGGTCAACAACCGGCGGATGCCGATTGAATGCGGGCAGCGCCACTCGCCGCGAGTCCTCGATTTGTTCATACCAATTGCTGCTGGCCACGGACATATTTGCCCGTTCCATCGGGGATCAAGCCTTTCGATCGGATCAGCTTGAGCGCGTCATTGAACTTGTGCTTCGGGATTTCCAGCTTGTCCGGATGCCAGCGATCCCGGGCTTCCAACAGGATTCTGTCGTCCGTGATCTCCGCGCCGTCGATCAGCAGGTTATTCCAGGCGGCGTGGACGGTCGCGAATACTTCAGCCTCTTCTGAATCCATCGGAATCAGCAGATCAATGATGGCTTCTATCTTGCCTAGATGCGGCCCAAGCGCCTCTGCAGCCCTCGCTCGTTGCACCTCAAAGTCTTCGAGCTTTCTGAAGTCATAGCGCCCGTCACGTTTCACCATCTCGAAGAATTTGCTGTCCTTCGCCCACGCCTCAGCTTTATGCATGTGAGCAAAATCATTCGGGCCCGCAGCATCCTTGATCGGCCGACGACCGAGGTCCAACTTGCCGATTGCTTCCACCAGATGCAGCAGCTTCTGCTCCTTGACTCGTCCGAACGTCTTGTCACGCTTCTGCATTTCATGCCGTGCATAGGCTATTGCGATGACATTTGCCGCGAATTGCGGGGTTGTGGTCTGTAGCGCTGCCTGCCGGCCGACTGGAACAGGCTTGGAGGATGTCAGTTGGCCGGTGAAGGCCTGGTGCAGCAGGGACTTCTTGAGCTCGTCGAGAGCAGCGAGCTTGCGATCGAGAAGGGCACAGAGGTCAGCGCGCAGCGTCTGCAATTGTTCGATTCGTTGAGCTATTCGTTGCTGCTCCCCGATTGAAGGAACGGGCACCTTATAGTCTCGAACTTGGCTCAAGTAGAGGCCCTTCTGCGCTACGCCTCGGGCGATGGATTCGATGTGTGACACCCTGGATAGCACGTAGAACGCGATGAACGCCCGATCTACTGTTGGTGGCACGCGAAGCAGGATCATGTTCCCCATGATGTTGAAGTCCTGTCCATCACGAACGATGGCGATCTTTCCAATCGTGCCTCTGCTGCTGATTAGGATGTCTCCCGCCTGCGGTTTGCACCGTTTCGCCAACATGTCGTCCACTTCGCGGGAAATGAACTTGTCGGCGCGACTACCGTCGATCTCGAAGTCATCCCTGATGTGCTTCGAGTCAAGCATCGGCACTCCCGCTTCGACATACGGCGGCGAGTTATGGGTGCCGTCAGTAACCTTTAGGCAAAGCGAACCGAGCGTCTCAACCGGCCATGTCCGTCTACTCGTATCGAATGTCGCGACCAGCTCGTTGTCGAACAATTCCTGCGCGTTCTGCAGGTTCTTCTCGGTATTGGCCTTGGCCGTGGCGATGGCCTCGAAGGCTTCGTCGAGGATGGCGACGACGCGGCGCTGCTCGGGGAGTGGTGGATAGTGGAACGAAACTTCCTTGAGTTTCCCGCTGGAGAGTTCCTTGAAGGTTGCTCCGGTCCCCAAACTCTCCAGCAAGGGCACATTAGCCAGAAGGAAGTAGTACGCGAACTTCGTGTCTATCGCCGACGATGGCACAAGGCCCTTGCAGCCTTGGTTGAAGGCCATCGGCACTTCATTGATGACCAAGTGCCCGATCGGTGCACGCGAGGAAAGGATGACGGACTTCGGCGGGACCAGCTCAGCCCCGACGCGCAGCCCTTCATCGGTGAGCGTCCGTCGGCTTTCTGCGAGATACGGCGAGGGTCGCCCGCCCATTTCCGCGGGAGTTATCCACTGATGGGGACCGTCCCAGTACGCTGCGGCGCCCGTCTTTGGGGTTCCGCCGTTGACGACCCGAAAGGCTTCTCCGATAGGACGCGTCTGCCATCCTTGCATCACGCCACCAGCTCCCGGATCGTCGCCAAGGCCTCGGCGCTCTCCGCGTCGAGCGCGGCGATCTCGTCGAGGATCTCCTGCGGGCTGCGAAGCGTCACCACTTCGCCGCCGTTCGGGTTCTTGACCGACAGGTCGTAGGTGGTGGTGTCGATGCTGGCCGCATCCAGTGTCCAGCTCTTCGGCGAGGCCGCGAAGCTCTTCTGCAGCTCGACGAACTCCACCAGGTCGGCATCGTTCAACGCCGTGGTCTTGCCCAGGCTACGGCCGGGGTCGAGCTGGTAATACCAGATGCTTCGGGTCTTGGTGCCCTTCTCGAAGAACAGCACGACCGTCTTCACGCCGGCACCTTGGAAGGTGCCGCCGGGGCAGTCGAGGATGGTGTGCAGGTTGCAGCTCTCCAGCAGCAGCTTGCGCAGGCTGGTCGAGGCGTTGTCGGTGTTTGAGAGGAACGTGTTCTTAATGACGATCGCCGCCCGGCCGCCGGCCTTCAGCGTCTTGATGAAGTGCTGCAGGAACAGGAAGGCGGTCTCGCCAGTCTTGATGGGGAAGTTCTGCTGGACCTCCTTGCGCTCCTTGCCGCCGAAGGGCGGGTTGGCCAGGATCACGTCGAAGCGGTTCTTGTCCTGGATGTCGGCGATGTTCTCGGCCAGCGTGTTGGCGTGGATGACGTTCGGGGCCTCGATGCCGTGCAGGATCATGTTCATGATCGCGATCACGTAGGCCAGGCTCTTCTTTTCCTTGCCGTAGAAGGTGCGCGTCTGCAGGGTGGCCAGGTCGTCGGCCTTGGTCGCCTTGGGTAGCAGGTAGTCGTAGGCCTCGCAGAGGAAGCCGGCCGAGCCACAAGCGCCGTCGTAGATGCGCTCGCCGATCTTCGGATCGATCACCTTGATCATGGCGCGAATCAGCGGGCGGGGCGTGTAGTACTCGCCGCCGTTGCGCCCGGCGTTGCCCATGTTCTTGATCTTGGCTTCGTACAGGTGCGACAGCTCGTGCTTCTCGGCCTGAGCGCCGAAGCGCAGCGCATCGACCCGTTCGATCACGTCGCGCAGGTTGTAGCCGCTCTGGACCTTGTTCTTGATCTCGCCGAAGACCTCGCCGATCTTGTATTCGATGGTGTTCGGGCCGCTGGCGCGCTGCTTGAAGCCGGCCAGGTACGGGAACAGTTTGCGGTCGACGAAGTCGCGCAGGTCGTCGCCGGTCATCGCCTTGTTGTGATCGAAGCGGCCGTCCGGCGTCTTCGGCGCCGCCCAGACATTCCAGCTGTAGGCCTCGTCGAGGATGAAGCTGTAGTCCTTGCCGTCCAGCTCGGCCTCGGATGCCTTGTCCGCTTCCAAGGCATCAAGGTACTTGAGGAACAGCAGCCAAGAGGACTGCTCCGTGTAGTCGAGTTCGCTGGTGCAGCCGGCATCCTTGTGCAGGATGTCGTCGATGTTTTTGAAGGTCTGTTCGAACATGGGCGCGTTGGAGTTCGGGTGCGTTGATCGCAGGGGCACCGGAGCGGCAGCCCCCGGAGCAACGGTCCTCGGGGAATATAGGGGATGACCGTGCCCTGCGGCGTATTGGCCACCAAGACGATGGGCGAATCGAGACCCCGTTCACAATGTCGCGTCGGCCGGCGGGCAAAACGTGCCGCCGTTCACATCCGTTCGACAAGCCCGGTTTCACGATCCGCTCACGTCCATTTTCGGACGCGAGCAGTACTCAAACGGAGCTTGACGATGCAACAGAACCTGATTTCGCTGAACCTTTCCGACGACGACATCAACCAGATCGACGCGGCACTTGGCATCCTTGAACAGCGCTTGTCCGGGCTGGTGGCGCTGACCAATGACGAGCGACGCTCGCTGACCAAGATGGGCGACAAGTCCGAGGCGTTCTGTCGTCAGACCTTGGCGGTGCTGTCACAGAACCCCGATCTGCTGCCGCCGCGGTTCAGCCTGGCGGAGGCCCAGCGCGATCTGGCGGCCATCGACGTGCTGCGGCCCCGTCTGGCCCGCATGCGCCGACTCATGGAGCGTGCCGAGGATTCCGATACCGCGCTCGGCAGCGACGTGATGACCGCCGCGCTGGAGGGCTACGCCCTGTTGCGGGTCTCCGGCTCCGGCAGCGGCCTTGACGCGCTGCGCACGGCAATCGGCAGCCGTTTCACCCGGGCCTCGCGGCCTGCTGCTCCGGCGTCGCCTTCCGGCACCTGAGCATTCGGCGTTTGGAACAGCGCCCGCCGAGCGGAAAGGCTCGGCGGGCGCTTTTCTTTGCGTTGTCGCCCGGGTTCGGCTACCGGCCGTTGCGGTGAATATCCCCGACGCCAAAGCGACTACGCACGGGCTTCCAGACAGAGATGCCCGGACTTCGCGGCCTTGTTGCTCGGGATTCCGAGCGTGGTTGCTCCAAATGTCGAGCGAAAAGCCCGGGGTTCCGGGCAGAAAGCGGCGTCACTGCGATGGTGAAACTCGGCGATTCGAGTAGCTCTCTCGGTCGCATGGAGTGACGTTGCTCGATTTTTCGAGGACGTCTGCATCGAGCTTTTAGCACTTCGGACGAGAGGAGACGCTGTTAGCTTGGGCGCGGAGCTTGTGGAACCGTCATTGCCCGGCGGCTGTTGGCGCACGAACGACGTGATGCGGTGACCAAGAGGACTGAGCCCTACAACGCAGCGAGCCGATTCAATGTGTCCCAGAGCGAATCCGGCATGTACTCGGCCTTGATCTGCTTGATCTGATCCTGAGCATCCAAATTCAACCCGGAAGCCACCACTTTTGCCGTGGTGGTTGCGCATTGCGAGCGATCACCAGCCCCCTCTTCACGATCTGCAATCTGGTAGTACGGCAACGGACCATGAAGCACGGGCTCACCGGGCGCTGAGACCAGCAGAAGTCGCTGCGCTTCCTGCTTCATTTCGAACGGGCGGAAGCGGGCTGGGAGGTCCAGCGTCAGGTATTTCATGCCGAAGTGCTGTTCGTCATCCGCAAGCGTTCGGAAACGGACGCTGGGCATGCGGTGGATCACCACATTCCGCAGGGTGCTTCCCGGGATGCGGTCACGACGACCGACGACCAGAAGATCCTTCTCGTCCGGAGTCACGCCCTTGACTGGCATGTGCGAAACGTAGGTACCGTCCCCGAACAGCACGGCGATATGTCCGACGCCTCTTCCACCCAGGTCGGCGCGTGCGCCGCTGGGCCAGTAATAGACGCGGGTTCGAGTCTTTGTCAGCGGCGTTGATTCCGACATAGCCTGATCTCCATCGCTCGTGGGACCGCACCGATCATTTTGCATTCACCGCTCGTTTGATGCGGGCTTTGACAAGAACGCTCAAAAGAGACGGCGCTCGACTGGACCTCAGTCAATGACGCGTCGAGCACCGTGCGATAGAAGCAGCGGCGCAGCGTCGCAAGAAGTAGCCCGACGGCAATCGGGCTACTTTTGGCCAGCGGTCGAGCGCTACAGACCTCGGAGGAAGGTCAGGCTCGGGGAGAAAAAGTACTCGCCACCTTTCATCGTCACGAAGCCGCTGAAATCAACTTCCTCGCCGGAGGTTGTTCCCGCCTCGCTCCACTGCGTCGGCAGCTTCTGATCCCCGCTGACGAGTGTGCCCTGCCCGATCACCGGGTCGAGTCCATGGATTCTGGACTGCGTAAACGGAAACCCGCTGTTGTTCGCCCAGGCTGCTTGCATGAACTTGAACTGGTTGGCCAGATCGCTGTTGTAGGCCATGAACAGCAGGCCCACGCCATCTTCGGGCAATAGCGGCGCAACATTCACATCGAATTCTGCAACCGATTCCGCGCCGGGCAGGTCATCGGGATGCACGCTGCGGGCCTTGTCGGCGTAAGGAATGCCACGCCGGATAAACAGATGTCGACGTTCGGAATCCAGCAATTCCCGACGTTGATCAGGCGTCATGTCTTCAAAATTCACTGCCGGAGAACCTCCGGAACCGCGAGGATTGGTCTTCCGGATATGCGCGTGGAACGGGCAACGGGTGCCGGCAGCGTCTGCCGTGTAGTTGAAGTCGTTCAACACTTTCTTGCCGCCCCGGGGGCGGTCGGAAACAGTCACCGGCGTCCCGTCCTCGAACCGTCCAACGAGCATCGCCCCGGCCAGCTCGCGGTCCTTCCCCGTGAGCTTCAGCGCGGTTGCCACTTGCTGTTCGCGCCGCTTGAATGTGCGCACGTTCTGCTCGAGCTTGCGAAAGATGAAATAGCTGCCGAAGCTGTTGCTTCCCGGCGCACCGGGGTCCTCGATCAGGGCGGCGCTGAGCGGCGTCCGGGGGTCCCAGAAGGCAATACCGTCCTTGCCCGCCGCTTCCGCTTCGATGTCCTCGACCAGCACCAGCGGCTGGCTGCGGCCGTCGACGTAGCCGAAGTGCTCGATTCCGTTGCCGTCGGCATTGTCCAGACCGGTGCCCTGCTGACGGGCGACGATCGAGCAGGCACCGTTGCCGAGTACCACTTCCAGCTCGGCGGCGAGCTTGTCGGTGCCGGCCCGATCCTGATCAGCTACCAGCAAAACGCCATCAATTTGCGTCTGGAACGGCGCATCCCACGTGCCGACATCGTCGCCGATGTCATTGACATTGCCAGCATCCCTCATGCCGCGCCGGAAGACCTCGTTTCCAACGAGCGAAGTAGCCAGAGGCGGTGCCGTGACCACGGACTGATGCGGGTCTCCCGCTCCGAGGGCTGCATACCCGGTCTGCGCCAGCGCAATATGAACGAACGGGGCGCCACTGCCGCCACCGGCCTTGTAGGCACGAGATTCGTTGAGTTGCCGCCAGGCGCTGGTCACGTGGTGGTCGGCGATCTCGCGCAGCGCCGTCCGTGCTTTGGCTGGTTTCGTGTCGTCCACGCGGAAGAACAGCAGGGTCACTTCGGGCCGGCCGTGGCCTTTGAGGATGTTGCCCTGGAGCTTCATCAGCATTTGCGTGATTTCGTGATGACCGTCGTCATCGCCTGCCGACGCGCTCCAGCGCAGCGGCCTGTCAAGATCAATCGCCATCGTGTGTCTCCTCGGATCAGTCGTGGTTCCGGAGGCGGATTGCTCCGGAAGGCAGGTATCGAGATCGCGCCAGCGTGACGGCTGACTTTTCGATGTTGCCCGCGCTACGGTGACGCCCGTGCTCTCGCAAGTCCTATCGGAACTCCAACGGATTCATCACGAAATTCGCTCGCGCTTAAGGAACCGGCGCGCAATCACACGACGGCGGCGTCCCTCGCCTTCGGTCAGCTCGTATCGGGCATCCGCGCGCGGTCTGCGCGGCAAGCTTTTCCTCGCCGTGGAAGGCAAACGGTAGAATTCGGCATCCTCTTACGACCGCCCCTGCCCCCATGGCCGACGATTTCCGCAGTTCCCCGGTGCTGGACCTGACGCGTGAGTTGATCGCGCGGCGTTCGCTGACGCCTGATGACGCTGGCTGCTGCCAGTTGATGGCGGATCGTCTGGCCGCGCTCGGGTTCACGATCGAGTGGCTGAATTCGGAAGGCATCACCAATCTGTGGGCGACGTTCGGCAGCGGCGCGCCGCTGTTCGTGCTGGCCGGGCATACCGATGTCGTGCCGCCGGGGCCGGTGGCGTCGTGGGCGAGCGATCCGTTCGTGCCGGAAATCCGCGATGGCGTTCTGTACGGGCGCGGGGCGGCCGACATGAAGAGCGGGCTGGCGGCGATGGTCTGCGCAGTGGAGCGACTGCTGGCGAAGGGGCCGCTGACCGGCACCCTCGCCTTCCTGATCACCAGCGACGAGGAAGGTGTGGCGCAGCACGGCACCAAGCACGTGGTGGAGGTGCTGAAGGCGCGCGGCATTCAGCCGGATTACGCGATCGTCGGCGAAGCGACCGGCGACCGCGTGTTCGGGGATCGCATCACCATCGGTCGGCGCGGCTCGCTCGGCTGCAACCTGCGCGTGCATGGCAAGCAGGGGCATGTGGCCTACCCGCTGAAGGCGGACAACCCGATCCACCGGTTGGCGCCGGCGCTGGCGGAACTGGTGGCGATCGAATGGGATCGCGGCAACGCGCATTTCCCGCCAACCTCGTTCCAGGTGTCGAACATCCACGCCGGCACCGGTGCCAACAACGTGATTCCGGGCGTGATCGATCTGGTCTTCAATTTCCGCTACTGCACCGAGTCGACCGCAGACAGCCTGAAGGCACGCGTGCACGAGGTGCTGGATCGCCACGGGCTGCGCTACGACGCCGACTGGTGGCTCAGCGGCCTGCCGTTCCTGACCCGTCAGGGCCGTTTGATCGAAGCGGCGAAAGCGGCGATCCACGACGTGACCGGCCTCGTGCCGACCTTGTTCACCGGCGGTGGCACCTCCGATGCCCGCTTCATCGCGCCGATGGGTGCGGAAGTGGTCGAGATCGGCCCGGTCAACGATTCGATCCACAAGGTCGACGAGCATGTGCGCGTGGTCGATCTCGATGCGCTGAGCGCGGTCTACGAAGGCACGCTCGCCCGCCTGCTCGGCCGCGCATGAACACGCAGCCGCCCGAAGGCAGCACGCCTGCGTTCCGGCCGAACGCGCTGCTGGCGCCGCAACTGATCCAGACCGTGCTGGCGACGAAGCGGCCGGTGAAGCGGCGCTGGCAGAAGCTCGGCAGCATCATGGAAGCCGTGGCGCGCCAGCATCTGCTGGATTGCGGCGACGGCGTTCGGCTCACCGGCATGCATTCGCGCCAGCCCGCCAGCCGCGAACCGCGCGGGCTGGTGGTGCTGATCCACGGCTGGGAAGGCAGCCATGATTCGACCTACCTGTATTCGATGGCCTGCCAGGTGTTCGAGGCCGGCTGGAACGTGTTCCGGCTGAACCTGCGCGATCACGCCGGCACCCATGGCCTGAACGAGAAGCTCTTCCACTCCGCGCGAATCGCCGAAGTGCTGAATGCGATCAAGGCGGTGCAGGCGCTGGATGGCAATGCCAGGCTTGCAGTGATCGGCTTTTCGCTCGGCGGCAATTTCGCGCTGCGCGTGGGCCTGCTCGGGCCGGCGGCGGGCGTGACGCCGCTGCTGTCGATCGGCATTTCGCCATCGATTGATCCCGGTGCGACCTTGCGCGCGATCGACGACGGTCCGGCCGTGTTCAAGCGCTATTTCCTCGACAAGTGGCGCAAGACGCTGGCTGCCAAGGCCGAGGCCTGGCCGGGTCTGTACGATTTCGGCGACCTGCAGCGCTACACGAGCTTCGTCGAGATCACGCGGCGCTTCGTGCAGGATCACACCGAGTACGACACGCTCGACGACTATCTGGCGACCTACACGCTGACGCCCCCGATGCTGATGGGCGCCGCGTCACCACTCGCGATCCTCACGGCGCAGGACGACACCGTGATCCCGATTGCCGATTTCGAGGGCCTCGGCGCGCGCGGCTCGGTGATTGCCTACGATGCCCCGAAACGTGGCGGTCATTGCGGCTTCATCGAGAATTTCGCGCTGGAAAGCTGGGCCGAGAAGCGCGTCACTGAACTGCTGGCGCGGCTCTGACCCGAGCCGCATCCCTACTGCCCGCGTCACCGGCCTGAGCGCCCGACGCTACTGGGGTCACCCGTGGAATTGAGCATCAACCTGAAGACCGTGTCCGATCAGATCTCGAACGACGGCACCGTCGTGCGGCTGAATTTCGTCGGCGACAACGACGACATTGCCCAAGTCGACCTGACGGTGGCGAACCTGCGGCCGCTGGCGAAATTCCTCGAAGGCCTTGCCACGAAGTACGAAGTCAACACCAACCTGCTGTTCAACGATCCGCAGCCCCCGGCCTGATCCGGCTGCGGTAATGGCGCTCAAGTGACCTTGCGCGCCCGCTTCAGCGCAAACGAAAACACCTTCGGCGCGTAGCGCTTCAGGCGCACGTACATCAGCTCCTTGCCGCCCACGAAGATCTCTTCTTCGTTGTCGGCAATGCCGTCCCAGATGTCCTCGGCGCAGTCTTCCGGACTGATGCCTTCATCGGTCAGCGGGTCCATCACGCCGTGGGCGCTGCCGTCGCCTTCGAGCGCGTTGATCGCGATCTGCGTGCGGACATAGCCCGGGTAGACCACCGACACCTTGAGCCCGTCGCGCCACAGCTCGGCGCGCGTGGCTTCGCTGAAGCCGGCCAGCGCGTGCTTGGCTGCGCAGTAGCCGGTGCGCATCGGCGCGCCGATCAGCCCGGCAACGCTCGAAATCATCACCAGATGGCCGCGCTTGCGCTTCTGCATGCCCGGCACGATGGCGCGGGTCAGCGCTACGGGCGCGAAGTAATCGAGCTCCATCAACTGGCGATAGACCGCCATCGAGGTATCGATGAGCTTGCTGCGCTGCGACCAGCCGGCGTTGTTGACGAGGATGTCGATCGGGCCGAAATACGCTTCGGCGCGGCGCACGGCGTCATCGGCATCGAACGCGGTGAGGTCCAGCGGCAGCACGGCCACGCGGTCCGGCACGCCGGTGGCCTGCCGCACTCTTTCGAGTTCCGATTCGCGGCGCGAGGTGAGGATCAGCTTCGCGCCCGCCTTCGCGGCCTGCAGCGCCAGCGCTTCGCCGATGCCGCTGGAGGCGCCGGTGATCCAGACGACGGAATTCTTCAGTTGAGTCATGGCGAGGGTTCAGGAGGGTCAGGTGGGAGTTCTGGCGCTTGATTCGGCGCTGGCACGGCGATCGAGCCAGTCGTGCAGCGCATCGAGCAGGCCTTGCCCGAGACTGCCCTTGATATACGGATATTCGGTGACCGCGCCGGAGTGCGTCATCAGGAACAGGTGATTCAAATCCGGCAACACGCGCACGGTGGCCGCGGGATTGCCAGCCAGCGCAGCGCGCGCCGGGCCTTCGTTCAGCGACGGCGGCACCTGATGATCGCGCTCGGCGAACAGCACCAGCGCCGGCTGCTTCACCGCCTGCAGCGCCGGCACCGGATCATAGGTCAGGATGTGGCGAAACCAGTTCGACATCAGCGTGTTGCGCTGTCCTTCGACGAACGCTTCCGGCAGGTTCCGTTCTTCGCGCACCTGTCGAAGCGCGGCCAGCAGGCGGGCATCGCGCTCGGTCTCCGGCAGATCGCTGGTCACGATGTCGAACAGCGCGCGGGCCGAATCGGCCGCGTCCAGCGCCGCCTTTTCGCTGGCACCGCGATCCAGCGCGCCCTGTGCGTTCTGGTACTGCACGATTTCGCGGCCGCTGACCGTCGGCGGCGCGAGCAGGATCAGCCAGGCGACATCGGCACGGCGGGAGGCGATCAGCGGCGCGATCATGCCGCCTTCGCTGTGGCCGAGCAGGCCGATGCGCGCGCCGTCGATGTCCGGTCGGGATTTCAGGTAATCGAACGCCGCTTCGGCGTCGGCGGCGTAGTCGATCAAGGTCGCGCCCTTCGGCGTGCCGTTCGACGCGCCGACGCCGCGCTTGTCGTAGCGCAGCACGGCGTAGCCGGATGCCGTGAACGCCTCGGCCAAGGTCAGGAACGGCTTGTGGCCGTACAGCGTTTCGTCGCGATCGTTCGGGCCGCTGCCGTGAATCAGCACCACGGCCGGCAGGCGTTGCCCCTTCGGCACATTCCCCGGCCGAGTCAAGGTACCGGCCAGCCGGATCACGTCGGTGGCACCGGCAAAGCTGACTTCCTCGGCCTTCATCGGCACGCCGCGCGCCGCATGGTTGGCGCGGGCCGCACATGACACGGCCAGCAATGCCAGCGCCATCAGCCGCCATGTCCTGCCTGCCATGCTCATCGTTGCCTGCCTGTGCGGGTGCCGGATCGACTTCATGGTCGGTCGTTCGATCGACCGCGAATATCGGCCAACGATTCCGATGCGGCAAGCACCACGGCGCGGACCTTGGCCGTTACCAGCTCATCGGCCGCCGGATGCGGAACCACGCCGCGTACAACGCCGGCAGGAAGGTCATCGTCAGCACGGTGGCAACGATCAGGCCGCCCATCAGCGCCGCAGCCATCGGCCCGAAGAAGGCACTGCGCACCAGCGGAATCAGCGCAAGCACTGCGGCAGCGGCCGTCAGCACGATCGGCCGGAAGCGGCGCACGGCCGATTCGACAATCGCCGTCCACGGATCGTGGCCTCCCTTGATGTCCTGATCGATCTGATCGACCAGGATCACCGAGTTGCGCATGATGATGCCGGCCAGCGCGATGACACCGAGCAGCGCGACGAAGCCGAACGGCAGCTGCGTGATCAGCAGCGCGGCCGCCGCGCCGATGATGCCGAGCGGCGCCGTCAGCAGCACCATCAGCGTGCGACCGAAATGCTGAAGCTGGATCATCAGCAGCAACAGGATCGCGATCACCATCAGCGGCATCTGGGCGTTGATCGAGTCGTTGGCAAGCTTCGATTGCTCCAGCGCACCGGCGATGCTGATGGCATAGCCCACCGGCAAGCTCGCGCGCAGCGCATCGAGTTGCGGATCGATGGCATTGGTCACGTCCGGCGCCTGCTGGCCCGGAATGGTCTCGGCCTGAATCGTCACTGCCGGCAGCCGCGAGCGCCGCCACAGCACACCCGGCTCGAACGCCGGCTGCGCGACGCCGAACTGCGAGAACGGCACCGACTTGCCGCTCGCCGTCGGCATGTAGGCATCGGCCAGATCGGCAATGTTCGAGCGCTCATCGAGCGGCTGCCGGGCGATGATTTCGACATTGCGGTTGGCCTCGCGATAGGTGCCGATCACCGTGCCGCTGAGGATGGTCTGGCCGGCGCCACGGACCTGCTCGCTGGTGATGCCGAGCACGCGCAGCTTGTCCTGATCGAGCTGGTCGTTGATCACGAGGATCGGCTCGTGCCAGTTGTCGTGCACGTTCCGGGTCAGCGGGCTGGCCTTGACGATAGCCTTGACCTGATCGGCCAGCGCGCGCACGACCACCGGATCCGGCCCCTGCACGCGGAACTGCACCGGCCAGCCCACTGGCGGGCCGTTCGGCAGCGGGTCGACCCGGCCGCGCACTTCCGGAAACTCGTCGATGAGCCATTGCCGCATCGTCGCCGCAAGGTGGTCGCGGGCCTCGAAATCGCGCGCCACCACCATGAACTGCGTGAAGTTGGTGTGTGTCAGCTGCTGGTCCAGCGCCAGATAGAAGCGCGGCGCACCAGTGCCGACATAGGCCACGTAGTCCGTCACTTCGCTGTCGGCGGCGAGCTTGGCCTCGAAGCGGCGCGCTACGGCTTCCGTCGCGGCATAGCTGGATCCTTCCGGCAACCACAGGTCGACCATCAGCTCCGTCCGCGTCGAGGCCGGAAAGAACTGCTTCGGGATATAGCGAAAGCTTGCGACGCCCAGCACGAAGGCCAAGCCGGTCACGACCATCACGATCACGCGGTGCTCGACGCACCAGTCGATGACGCTGCGCAGGCGCCGGTAAAAGCGCGTGTCGTACAGCTCGTGATGCTCGCCGGCGGGGCGCTCCTTCAGCAGCCACATCCCGAGGTACGGCGTGACGTAGACCGATGCGATCCACGAGATCAGCAGCGACATGCCGACGACGGCAAAGATCGAGAACGTGTACTCGCCCGCCGCCGACTTGGCGAAGCCCACCGGCAGGAAGCCGGCGGCCGTGATCAAGGTGCCGGTCAGCATCGGGAACGCCGTCGAGGTGTACGCGAACGACGCCGCTTTCAGCTTGTCGTAGCCCTCTTCGAGCTTGCGCGCCATCATCTCGACCGCGATCATCGCGTCGTCGACCAGCAGGCCGAGCGCCAGCACCAGCGCGCCGAGCGAGATCTTCTGCAACTGGATGCCGGCCCAGTCCATCGCGAGGAACGTCACCCCGAGCACGAACGGGATGGTCAGCGCCACGACCATGCCAGTGCGCAGGCCAAGGCTGAAGAAGCTGACCAGCAGCACGATGACCACGGCCTCCGCCAGCGACTGCACGAATTCGCCGACGGCATGCGCCACCACCTTCGGCTGATCGGTGATCTGGGCGACTTCGATGCCGATCGGGTGGGTCTCGCGCAGACGCGCCAGCGAGCTGCGCAGGGCCTCGCCGACTTTCAGCACGTCGCCGTTGTTCTCCATCACCACGCCGAGCGCGATCGCCTCGTGTCCGCGGTGCCGGATCTTGGTTCGCGGCGGGTCCTCGTAGCCCTTGTAGACCGTCGCAAAATCGCCGAGCCGGAATGTCGACTGTCCGATCCGGAAGCGCGTGTCCTCGATCTGCTTGATCGAATCGTACTGGCCGCCGACGCGAACGTAGATCGCGCGGTCGTCGGTATTGAGCTGCCCGGACGGCACCACGATGTTCTGGCCGCGCAGCGCTTCGCCGATCTGCTGGAACGTCAGCCCCAGTTCGGCGAACTTGCGGTACGAGAACTCGACGAAGATCTTCGGCACCTGATCGCCGAGCAGATCGACCTTCTCGACGCCCGGCACCGCGCCGAACACCTTGCGCGCCTCATCGACGTAGTCTTTCAGCTCGGTGTAGGTGAAGCCTTCGGCGCGGAAGGCGTACATGGCGATGTAGGTATCGCCGAATTCGTCGTTGTAGAACGGCCCCTGCACGCCCTGCGGCAGGCTGCCCTCGATGTCGCCGACCTTCTTGCGCACCTGGTACCAGACGTTCTTCACGTCCTTCGGCGGCGTGTCCTCCCGCACGAACACGAATACCTGCGACTCGCCCGGCTTGGAGTAGCTCTGGGTGCGGTCGAGGAACGGCGTCTCTTCGAGCTTCTCCTCGATCTTGTCGGTGACCTGCTGCTCCATCTGCAGCGCCGTGGCACCGGGCCAGTAGGTACGGATCACCATGATCCGGAAGGTGAAATCCGGGTCCTCGCGCTGGCCGAGGTTCAAGTAGGCGAAGACGCCGCTGACCATCAGCAGCACGATCATGAAACGGGTGAACGAGACGTGCTCGATCGCCCAGCGCGACAGATTGAAGCCGCTCCCCGCCGGTTCCTGCGTCATGGCAGCAGACTCAGCGGGACGCGGCGGCAGCATCGGCCAACAGCTTCACCTTCTGGCCTGCACTGAGCAGCGAGGCGCCGGCAGTCACGACCCGTTCGCCACCGGAAAGGCCCGCGCCGATCAATGCTTCGTTGCCATCGAAGCCGACCACCTTCACGGGGCGGAACGCGACCGTGCTGCTGGCGGCATCGAATACCCAGACACCGTGCGCGCCCTGCTGCTCGATGTAGGCGCTCAACGGAATGTGAATCAGCGCCGGTACCTGCGTGTTTGGAATGCGAAGGCTGGCTGTCATGCCGAGTCGCAAGCCCGCCGGTGGTTCGCTGATCATCGCGCGCAGGCCATAGGTGCGGGTCGCGGGGTCGGCCGATGTGGCCAGCTCGCGAATCTTGCCGGGCAGCGGCTCGCCCCCGAGATTCGGCACCAGAATTTGCGCGTCCTGCCCGGTCTTCAGATCCTTGATCAGTTGCTCCGGCACGTCCGCTGCCACTTCCATGGCGCCGGCATGGGCCAACCGCACGACCACCTGACCGGCGGCGACCACCTGCCCGACTTCGGCCTCGATCGCCGAAACGGTGCCGTCGGCGTCCGCCAGCAATTGCGCATACCCGGTCTGATTGCCGCTGACCCGTGCCTGCGCGCGTACCGATTCCAGTTGCGCCTGCGCGGCGGCGAAGCGGGTCTTCTGGCGATCGAACTCGGCGGCGCTGATGAAGCCGGTCTCGACCAGCTTGGCGTAGCGATCGAAATCGGCCTTCTCGACCGCGAACTGCGCTTCCTGCGCAGCCACCGTCGCGCGGCTGGACGCTTCGGTCAGCGCCAGATCGCGGGCGTCAAGCTTCAGAAGCACATCACCCTTGGCGACCCGATCACCGATATTGACCTTGCGTTGCTCGATCTTGCCGGCGACGCGGAAGCCCAGGTTCGATTCGAAACGCGGCCGGATTTCGCCGGCGTAGGTGTTCCGCCCCGCCACCGGCGAGGCCGCGACGACGACCGTGCGCACCGCACGAATTTCCTCAACGGGCGCCAGCGGCTTGCCGCAACCGGCCAGCACCAGCGCGACGGACAGCCCACTCGACATCATCACGCGGTCGAACTTCACACTGACTCCTGCATGCGGCGTGGCATCCGGTTCATCGGCATTCCGATCTGACGAACTGGCAATTTTCGTTAGTGACGATCCGTCGGTATCGCACGCTCCCGCGCAACCGATCAGACCGGCCTGGCCGACAGGGCCTTGACCAGAAAGGCCGCCATCAGGGCCGCCTGGCGGCCGCGATCCTGCGAAAACTTTTCCGCGACCAACTGCGGATGACAGAACGGCATGACCGCGTTGAACACGCACTGGCAACTGCCTTCGAGATCGTCGGCATGGAACTCGCCGCTGCGCAGGCCATCCTCGATCACCATCCGGTAACAGCCGCGAATCCGCTCGATGTGGGCGTCGATCACGCCCCACTGCTCGTCCATGGCCTTCGCGACGATCTCGTGAACACGGGATTCGTTGAGATATTGCTCGCAGGTGAAGCGATGGCTTTCCATGATCAGGCGCATCAGCCGCTCGGCCGCGGGGCGCGATTCCCGGACGATGCCAAGCGCCATCGTTTCCATCCGGTGCAACACCACCTCGGTGATCGCTTCGTTGATCGCCGCCTTGCTTTCGAAGAAGCGATAAACGTTCGCCGGCGACATTTCGCAGGCTTCGGCGACGTCGGCCACCGTGGTCTTGGAGTAGCCGAGCGACCGGAACAGGCGTTCCGCCTCGGTCAGGATGCGGTCACGGATGTCAGGTTGGGTGATGGCGGCGCTGCGCATGTGACGATTGTCAATATTCGTCAGTCATGCGTCAACCGGCTGCAAACCGAAACGCGCAGGCAGATGGTCCGGTCCCCAAGCTGTCAACGACGACGCATTCTGCGAAACAGGCTTGAAGACAACGCCGCACGCCGCCGAACATCGAGCCACAACGGCACACATCGGCTGTATCCGGGGCCGAGTCTGCGGCTATGCTCGCGCTCTCGCATTACCCGTCGCTCACGCCCCCATCCGGTCCCGGATCGCTTGAAAGCACTGGACATCCCCCTGCACGGAGCCTGCTCACCATGAACCTTCACATTGCCCGTACCGTTCGATCGCTCGCCGCTGCAACCGCCCTTGCCTGCGCCGCCGGCAGCGCGCACGCGGCGGTCGACACCTACACGATCGACTCCAGCCACACCTATCCGAGCTTCACCGCCGCGCACATCGGCGGCATCTCGTTCTGGCGCGGCAAGATCGACAAGTCGAGCGGCACTTTCACGCTGGACCGCGCCGCCAAGACCGGCAGCGTCGAGATCCTGATGGACATGAGCTCGATCAACTTCGGGCACGACAAGATGAACGAGCACGCCCGCGGCTCCGATATCTTCGACGTGGCGAAGTTTCCGACCGCGACCTACAAGTCGACCAAACTCGTGTTCGTCGGCGACGAACTGAAGGCCGTCGAAGGCGACCTGACCCTGCACGGCGTGACCAAACCGGTGCGCCTGACCGTCAACCAGTTCAAGTGCATCCCGCATCCGTTCTACAAGCGCGAAGTCTGCGGTGCCGACGCCAGCGCCGAACTGGACCGCACCGATTTCGGCGTCAGCTACGGTGTCGGCAAGGCCATTCCGGACGGCAAGGTGACCTTGCAGATCCAGGTCGAAGCCCTGAAGGACGAGAAGGCCGGGCCGGCGGGCTGAAGCTTCATTCCACGCTGGAAGGCGCAGTCACGGAAAAGCCGCTTTTCGAGCGGCTTTTCCATTGGCGGGGGCAGAATCAGGTCCTTGACGTTGCGGTCGGCTGCCGGCGCTTCGAATCCCGCGCTCGTGTTTCCGTCGCACAAAACAAAAGGCTATTTGCAAAAAGTGGTTGGAATCACCTCTGGGATCAATCCAGTTCCCCCGAGTCGGATAGCTCCACCAAGGTTGGAATGTGGGGGCCGTATTCAACCTGACTCTGAGTGCCGCTGGTTGGAAGTTCGACCGTTGGTGCCGGCTTGAACAAGCTGCCGACCTTGCGAGCATGCTTGGCATACAGGGTCTTGGCCCGGATGATTTCGTAGCTGTACCCACGTCCCATGCGGTTGGCGACTTTCACCAAGCCATTCAGGCCTTCGGTGTAAGCATTGGTCAGCCGGATCGGTGCGTCCCAGTACGCAAAGATGTCTTCGTAATTGTTGTGGACGGTTCGTGCCAGCGCGTGGAACTTCGGGAAGCGGCCCTCGGGTAGCGAGTTCTCCCACGCTTCGAACGCACGCAATGCGCCTGTCTTGTCGGGCTCGTCGTAGATCCCGTAGAACGCTTCCTTGAAGTCATACGCCTCTGCCAGGAGCGGTATGCCGATACGAACGAGCTTCAGCGCCTCCTGCTCCTGGGGAGTCAGAGAGCTAGGCCGCTTCAGCGTCAGCCAGCGGATCGACTTCTTGACCTTCAGACGCTCGTTCCGGTCCAGCGCGGCCTGGTGTTTCTTGCGCTCGTCTTCCAGGGCATCAGACGCCATGCGAACCACATGGAATTTGTCGATCACCAGCTTGGCGTTAGGCAGGTATGGCCCGTAGGACTCCTTGAACGGACGCCACATATCGGTGCAGACCCACTCCACCTTCTCCCGATCCGGAAGCTCCCGGAAGAAAGGCTTCATGTGCGCCTTGGTACGTTCCTCCAGCATGTTGAACACGCTGTTGGTGGCGAGGTTGGTGATGATGCAGCGATAGCCGCCAGCCAGGTTCAGTTCGTCGATCCCCATGATCACCGGGGTTTCGTAGCGAACAGTGGTTTCCAACTCGTCAATCAGGTCCTGAGCGATGTTCTTGATGGTGTTGACGGCAAGGCCGGTCTGCTCGGCCAGACCCCTGAACGTCGTCCCGAGGCACCGCTCCCGGATGGCTCCGACCAGTCGCTGCGTCGCGCGTCGCCGTTCATCCAGAAACGGCAGATCCAAAGTCATGGTCTTGCCGCAGGAATCGCAGCGATAACGCGGACGATCAATCACCAACCGCACCGGCTGCATCTGCTGAGGGGTATCGGCGAATTCGATCCGGCGATGGCCGTGGCGATAGAGCGGCTTGCTGCACTCCGGGCACGCGGGCAGGCAGGTCTCGACGACCTCGGCGGTAATGGTGATGACCCCCTGCGAACTCTGAAGGTCCACCGGCTTCACGCCCGGCAGGCTCAGAAGTGTTGCCGCTGACCGAAAACTGACCCAGTAGAG
>FRDC01002813.1_pt1 | contig 48820 bp, 45 predicted proteins | sample 1106171 | NCBI WGS metagenome assembly FRDC01 (sample SAMEA3930566, study PRJEB13176) | freshwater metagenome | biome: Drinking water system; feature: drinking water; material: water | place: Singapore | collected 2014-12-20 | reverse complement strand
ATCTTTATGTCGCAAGCCTTTGAAAGTCAGACGACTTCCTGCAGGCTTGCTCCTCAACCTCGCGCCATGTCCCTCCCACCGTTCGCCCAAATTAACGGGTCCTGACCCTAATTCTCGCGCTTGATGGCACTTTCGTGCCAGCGATGGAGAAGGCGATGAGCGATGATGCTTGTCGCCAGGAAGATGGCGACGCCGGCGAGCGAGATGAGTGTCAGGGCAGCAAACATACGCGGGATCTTCAGCTGGTATTGTGCTTCCAGTATGCGGTAGGCGAGGCCGGAGGCGGTGCCGCCGGTGCCGGCGACAAACTCGGCGACCACGGCGCCGATCAGTGCCAGACCACCTGATATCTTCAGCCCGGCCAGAAAATAGGGCAGGGCGGCTGGCAGGCGCAGATAGCGCAGGGTCTGCCAGCGCGTGGCGCCATAGAGTTCGAACAGGTTGCGCAGATTATGGTCGGCTGAATTGAGGCCAAGGATTGTATTCGACAGGATCGGAAAGAAGGCGACGATCCAGGCGCAGATCAGCAGCGACAGATTGGTATCGTTGACCCAGATGATGATGAGCGGCGCAATGGCGACGATGGGCGTCACCTGGAGAATGACCGCATAGGGAAAGAGCGCCAGTTCCACCCATTTGAACTGCGTGAAGAGAATAGCAAGCGCCCCGCCAACCACGACGGCTGCCGCAAGCGCGGAGAACGTAATCGCCAGCGTGATGCGCAGCGATGCGGCGAGGGTTGGCCAATCGCTGACAAGTGTCTCGATGATACGGCTTGGCGTAGGCAGGATATAGGGCGGGATAGCCATGATCCGCACCGCCGCCTCCCAGCCGCCAAGAAAAATGATGCCAACCAGGAATGGCGCGGCAAGCTTCAGCCAGCGATCATTTGACCTGGCTGAGGCGGTCGGCAACGGGCCAAGGTCGCTTGTGGTGGTTTTCGCCGTTCGAGGACTGCTCATCGTGTTCAGCCCCCCATCGCCGTTTTTAACTGGTCGGAGGCCTGACGGCAGAGGCTGGCATAGGAAGAGGAGGTGCGGAACATCTCGTCGCGCGGGTAGGGCGCGCCAACATCAAGCGTGCTGACGATGCGCCCGGGCCGCGCTGCCATGACGACGATACGCTGCGACAGGAAGACGCTTTCAAACACCGAATGCGTGACGAAGACTGCGGTGAAGCCGACATCGCGCCACACATTGAGCAGATCATGGTTGAGGCGGTGGCGGGTGATCTCGTCAAGCGCGGCGAAGGGCTCATCCATCAGCAGCAGGCTTGGCTCGGTGACCAGGCCGCGGGCGATCGATACCCGCATCTTCATGCCGCCGGACAATTCCCGCGGATAGGCGCTTTCAAAGCCTGCAAGCCCGACCAGCGCCAGCTTGTCGCGGGCTGCCGCCTGCGCCTCGCGCTTTGCTGCCCCTTCCAGGATGAGCGGCAGGGCGACGTTGTCGAGGGCGTTTGCCCATGGCATCAGGGTGGGGTCCTGAAAGACAAAGCCCAAGTCACGGGTTCCGTAGCGGCTTCCTCCGCCATGCCCGCTGGCCCATTGAATCTCGCCGCCGGTCGGCGCGCCGAGGCCGGCGATCATGCGCAGCAAGGTCGATTTTCCGCAGCCTGACGGCCCCAGGATCGACAGGAACTCGCCGGGCATCAGGTCAAGATCAACCGCCTCCACGGCGCGCGTGCCGGTGGAGAACGTCTTGGAAACGCCGCTTAGCCTGATCAGCGGGTCAACTGGTGCGAGAGATGGGGCCGAGGCCTCTCTCACAAACCGACGCCCTTGTTGATGAAGTCGAGACTGTAGGCCTTCGTCACGTCGATACCCTTGGGGAAGACGCCGGCATCCGACATGTCGGTGTAGAATTTCAGCCAGCGCGCCGCGCTCATGGCGCCTATGCCGCCCTTCAGCGCATCTCCGGACTGGACGATGCCGTTGGTACGCATCACATTCAGGGCGAAATTGATCTTCACCTGATCCATATCCGGATTGTCCTTGAGGATCAGTGCGTCGGCGGCCTTGTTACCCTCGCCACCCTTCATGTAAGCAGCCCAGCCTTCGGCGGAGGCGTTGACGAAACGCTGCACGAGATCGCGCTTTTCTTCCGTCATCTTGCGCGAGATGTTGATGGTGGTGTTGTAATTGTCAAAACCGGCATCGGCGATGAGGTGGACGATCGGCTTCACGCCCGCCTGTTCGATGGCGAACGGTTCGGATGAGACAAACCCCTGCTGGCACAGGCTCTTGTCGGCGAGGAAGGGCGCCATGTTGAAGGTGTAAGGCCTGATCTGTTCGTCGCCATAGCCGAACTTTGCTTTGAGAAACGGCCAGTAGCTGGAGCGCCCGGCCGCACCCACGAGGATCGGTTTGCCTTTCAGCGCCGCCAGCGTGTCATTGCCTACGCCGGGATGGCAGATAAGGACCTGCGGGTCCTTCTGGAAGATCGCCGAAATGCACAGAAACGGCGCACTTTCCTGAACATAGCGGATGGCTTCGAAGGAATTTGACATGATCATGTCAACGCGGCCCGCAAGCAGCAATTGCGATGGGTTCTGCTGCGGCCCGCCGGGGCGGATATCAGCCTCGATGCCGTATTTCTTGTAAATGCCGTTGGCGACCGCGTAGTAAAAGCCGCCATGTTCAGCCTGGGCGCGCCAATTGGTCTGATAGCTGACCTTGTCAAGCGTCTGGGCATTGGCGCTGCGGCCAGTGAGCGGCACGATTGCCGAGGCAACGGCACTTCCAGCAAGGCCAAGAGCGCGGCGGCGGTCGATACGAAATCTGCTCATCATGGTAATCTACCCTGTTTTACGGCGTGCTGACAGCGAGGCCAAAGACCTGACACCCAAGATCAGTGACAGGCCTGCGACTTCATTCGCCCGTATTTTAAACCATGTAGTGTGCCGTCAGGCAGCGACTTTTGCAAGCGTCTGCATTCAAGCCCTGCCGGGGCTTGCCTGCCGCGCGGCGCAGCGGGCAATCAATGAATTGAACGAAAATCGTCAAATAGGCAATTAAACGAAGCGCCTTTGCGCGGTAGCTGTGAAAAATCAGGGGCCAACGCGTCTTTGCGCATCACCCGGGCGCTGGGCAAATCGGCTGGCTTTTTGCGACGCCTAAGCTCTAGGCATGTCAGCGCCTGCGAAACGATCAGAAGAGCGGCTCACAATCGCCGTCAGGCCTCAAGGCGGAACGAACTGACTGTCTCGGCAATCGCCTGCGCCGTATCCTTCAGTCCGACCGAGGCTTCGGCATTGGTCCCGGCACCGATGACATTTGCCTGAGCGATGCCGTCGAGGTCGTTGAATGCTTCGGTGATGACAGTGATGGCGCTTGCCTGCTGGTTGGCTGCACTGGCGATTTCTGTAACCGCGGCAGCCACCGAGCGTACCGTCAGATTGATCTCGCGCAGCGCCGCTGCTGTCTGGTCGACGGTTGAACTGCCCTGATCGACCCGGGTGATGGTCTCATCGGTGATCTGGCGCACCGTTGCAGACGCCTGCGCTACCTGACTTGCCAGGCGCCGCACCTCATTGGCCACCACCGCGAAGCCCTTGCCATGTTCACCGGCGCGTGCCGCCTCGATAGCGGCATTAAGGGCGAGCAGATTGGTTTGCGCCGCGATCTTGTTGATGAGCAAGGTCACGTCGGCGATCTTGTTTGCGGCAGCCGAAATGCCGCTCATCGCATTGAGCGCGCCGCCGGCCATTTCTGCCCCCATCTCGGCACGCTGCGAGGCGCTGATCGCCGATTGCGCCAGTTCATCAGCAATACCGGCTGTGCGATGAATGCCAGTGGAAAATTCATCGAAGGAGACCCGCAATTCCTTCAATGTCCCAAGCTGCACATGGGCACGTTTGGTATTTGCCGAGGCTCTGTCGCCGATTTCGCCGGCTGTCTTTGCCGTCTGGCGTGAGGCTTCGAGCATCATGCCAAGCGACATGGCCAGGCTTTCGATGGCGGAATTCATGTTATCGGCAACAATGCGGAAATTGGGTGCGAAATGATCCGGCATTTTGGTGGAAAGGTCACCTTCCGCCAAACGCTTCGCGAATGCCTCGACTTCCGACAAAAAGGCCGCCGTCTCTCCGGCTGCCTTGCGGGTTTCGTCCTCATGGCGCTGCAGGGTTGCCTTGGCGCGTTCCTCGAGAACGATGAACGAGGTTGTCATGCGCCAGATTTCGTTGACCGCCCCCTTGCGCGGAAGGACCTGCCCGAACTGGTTTTCAGACAGGCGCTGCAGAGCGCGATTGATGAGGCTGATGGGGCGCACCACACGAAAATGCATGAGGAGGCCGCCAAGGGCCAGCACCGCAAACAGGATGCCGGAGGTGATGGTGACGCGCATCAGCATGCCGTTTGAGGTGGCTTCCATCGTCTCGTTGACGCTCTGGATGCGGTTGCGCATCACTTCCAGCAGCGTAAGGATCTGCACGCCAAGCGGACGAATGGCTGGCCCTACCTGTTCGTCATTTATAGCGCGGGCAGCCGTCATGTCACCGCTGCGCGCGGCGGCGATGGCGGACGTGAAGGTCGCTTGAAAGGCAATCAGCAAGGCATCGGTCTTTTCGACCTCGGCGAGCACGTCGGCTGGCAGGTAAGGCTTCAGGTCGAGCATGCCTTTCCAGCTTTTGTCGCCGGATGCTTTCAGCTCTTCAATCTCGGTTGCTGCGGGTTCGACCTGGTTGTCGTGACGAACAAGGTCGACGATGCGGTCACGAATCGACCATTGCGTGTTGGAAAAGGCAAAGACTTCAGCCGGTGGTATGGACGCTTCCCAGACAGCGTTACGGGCGCTTTCGACGAGTTCGCGACCGCCTTGCTGGACACTCAGGCCAGCGCCGATCATAAGAGCGACGATGGCGCCAAACACCAGCGCCAGTTCTCCCGCGAGCGATCGGTGGAGGGTTATATCTTTTACTCGGCGAAACAAATGAAGCATTGGAAACAGGCCAAATTTGTATTGTACAACAGGGTTAAATGGCAAATTAGGGCCATACAGTTAATTTCGACCTAAGGTATGACGCATTAAAGTGCCTTAAATGGCGTCGTTGTGCTGCAGGCTGGTGCAAATATCCCTTATCAAATAGATGATCGATGCTGATATCGCCACAAGCAGATGAGACCTATGGCAGCGCCCCTGTTAACTTTGAATGACATCACGCTAACGCTTGGCGGCAAACCGCTTCTCGCCGGTTCGACGGTGACGATCAGCGAGGGTGAGCGTCTTTGTCTTGTCGGGCGCAATGGTTCTGGCAAATCATCCTTCCTCAAGATCATGGCCGGCCTTGTCGAGGCGGATGGTGGCGAGCGCATCACACGCGCTGGTACAACCTTACGCTACCTGCCGCAGGAGCCGGATTTTTCCGGCTATGAGACGGTTGAAGCCTATGTCGAGGGCGGCCTCGAGCAGGAGGAGGGGCATCACCGCGCCCGCCAGCTGATCGAGGCGCTCGGCCTTGATGGCAACGCCGCGCCCTCCCTGCTCTCGGGCGGCGAGCAGCGCCGCGCGGCGCTCGCGCGCACCCTTGCACCCGAGCCGGACATCCTGCTGCTGGATGAGCCGACCAACCATCTCGATCTGCCGACGATCGAGTGGCTTGAAACGAGGCTGCGGTCGATCCGCTCGGCCATGGTTCTGGTGAGCCATGACCGGCGCTTTCTGGAAGGCCTGTCGCAAGCAACCATCTGGCTTGATCGCGGGAAGTGCCGCCGTCTGTCGCAGGGGTTCGGCGGATTCGAGGAATGGCGTGATACGGTCCTGGCGGAAGAAGAGATGGCGGCCCATAAGCTTGCCCGCAAGATTGCCGATGAAGAGCATTGGCTGCGATATGGCGTCACAGCGCGCCGCAAGCGCAATGAGCGGCGCGTCGGTCTTCTCTCGCAACTGCGCGAGGAATTGCGCGAGCGCCGACAGCGGCCAGGCAGCGTGACGTTCAGCGCCAGCGAAGGCAAGGCATCAGGGGCGCTGGTGCTCGAAGCCCGCGACATCAGCAAATCATTCGGCAACCAGCCTGTTGTGGCGAATTTCTCATTGCGTCTTGCCCGTGGCAGCCGCCTTGCCGTGGTCGGTGCCAATGGCGCGGGCAAGACGACGTTGCTGCGTCTGCTGCTTGGGGAACTCGCGCCGGACAGCGGCATGGTCAGGCTTGGCAGCAATCTGACAACCGTTCTCGTGGACCAGAAACGCGAGGCCTTGGCGCCGGGATTGCGGCTGGCAGAGGCGTTGACGGGGGGTGGCAGCGACCAGGTGATGGTCAATGGCCAAGCGCGCCATGTGGTCTCCTACATGAAGGATTTCCTGTTTCCACCCGAGGCCGCCAATACGCCGGTATCTGTTCTCTCCGGTGGAGAGCGGGCGCGACTGGCGCTGGCACGCGCCCTGTCGCTGCCGGTCAACCTTCTTGTCCTTGATGAGCCGACCAATGATCTTGATCTTGAAACGCTCGACTTGCTGCAGGAGCGGCTCGCCGATCACCCGGCAACGGTCCTGCTGGTCAGCCATGACCGTGACTTCATCGACCGTGTCGCGACATCCGTGCTGGTTGCCGAGGGCAACGGAAAATTCGTCGAATATGCCGGCGGCTATTCGGATATGATCGCCCAGCGAAGGGCGCCGATCCAGGCGGTGAAAGCAACCCCTGATGCCGGCAGTAAACGGCCATCGGCCAGTGTTGCGCCAGGCGATGATGGCAACCGGCAGCCGATGCCGCGTCACAGGCTGACCAACCAGGAGCGCGAGGCGCTGCGTTTGCTTCCGGCCCGGATTGATCAGCTCAACGCGACGGCGGCGCGGCTGCGAGCGCTCATTGAAGACCCCACGCTGTTTGCCCGCGATCGCGCCAGTTTTGAGCGTACGACGTCGCTTCTGGCTGAAACCGAGGCGCAGCTGGCCAAGGCTGAAGATGTGTGGCTGTCCGCTGAACTCCGGCGCGCGGAAATCGACGCCTGAAGGGGGACATGTTCTACTGACTGGTCGCTGCCCTTGCCTGCAGAATACGAATGCGTTCGGCAAGGGAGGCTGAGGGATGGCCGTCCGGCTCGCCAGCCTCTGGCGAACGGTTGATCGCTTCCGATTGAAGATCGGCGTGAGCCGCAGCGATGATCTTGCGGATCGGCGAGGCGTCGCCTTCAAGCGTCACGCTCAATGCCGCAATTTCAGCAGCCAGATCGTTCATGCGTTCGCGCAACATGGCGTTTTCCATCCGCTCGCGCTCCCAATTGCTCTGGGCACCGCTTTCCAGCAGGCGCAGATGGTCAGCCAGTTCCTCGCGTTCGGCCTGGACCGCGCCAAGGCGGACTTCGAGCGCTGCTTTTTCGCCACGAAACGTCTCGAAATCTCGGGCAAGCGAGGCATAGCGTGTTTCCGCCTCGCCAAGCCGCTGCGATAATTCGCGATCAAGCGTGTCGCGTTCGCTCATCAATTCATGGACGCGGCCTGCCAGGCGTTTTGCTTCTTCAACGACGGTGCGCAGCCCATCTGAATCTTCGCTCAGATTGAGCTGGGCCAGACCCAGTCGAGCGCTCTGATCCTGAACTTCGGTGATTGACGCGCCAATTTTTGCTTCCATATCAGCGCGGTAGGCTAGTGCGGCATCAAGATCGGCCTTCGCGCGGTCGAGCAATTCCTGCTTGGAAACGAAAGCTGCGGTGCTGTCGGACAGCGAGCGCTGTGTATCGCTCACCACCGCCTCGAAATGGGCCAGATTGGCCTGAAGGGCGGCGATCTCCACTTGCCGGCTGTGGGCAAGTGACTGGGCTTCATTGGCTTCGCGCTCGCGCTCGTTCAGCTTGCCCTGCGCAATGGCGAGCTTTTCCTCGGCGCTCTTCAGTGTCCTTGATGTCTCACCATAAGCGGTCTCGGCAGCAAGGCATTCATCGCGCAACCGACGCTCGCGCTCTTCCATGGCGAGGATGGTGTCGCTGCGCTTCTTGACCTCGTCGAGGACAAGACGCAGCTGGTCGTTCTTGCGCGTGATGTCTACGAGCTGGAGGTGCCCGCGCGTCTTCAACTGTTCGACCGAGACTTCGAGCTTGCGGGCGGCCATGGCGAATTCGGCACGAAGCTGGTCCCGGTCAGCCTTGATTTCGGCAAGCGACACCGGCAGCGCTGCCTGGACGCGCTTCGTGGTCAGGCGTACGGCGCGACGCCATACGGCGTGCGAAATGAACAGGGTCAGAAGACCGGCGCTGAAAAACCCCAGCGCGAAAAACAGGATTTGCTCAATCATTGCGATACCAAAACGACCGTTGACCACAGGGGCAAGAAGCGCTTTCTAACCGAGCGCGCGACGCGACGCACGCCAATTCCGCCGCTGCGCCGGCGTGGCCCCCCGGCCGGCGAGGCTAGAACGGGTTCCATTCCGGGCGATCAGTGAATTTCATATAGCCGATGTTAGCCCCCAGACGCAGCCCAAGTCCGGAGCGGATCGGCACGATGACGAAGCCTTCGGCGGTCAGCGCGGTCACAGCAACGCCGCCCACGAAATAGGCCGAACCCGAGAGGCCGACAAAGCGGCGCAGCAAATCCTGCGGCTGGCGCACGTTGTAGACAAGGATCATGACGCGCGACCCATCGCCGCCAAAATCCCATCCAAGCGAGGGGCCCTGCCAGAAGATCGGCAGATCAGCTCCGACTTTCGTCCGCAGTCGACCATCACCATAACGCAGCCCCGCAACAAAGGAGCCTGATCCTTCCTGACCCAAGACATAGGCATTGGGATAACCCCAGCGCCCGACTGCCGATTCAACGCCGGAGGCAATCGCCGCCGAGACGCCGCCGAAAAAACTGTGGCCAGCCGATACCAGCTCTTCGACGCTGAACTGGCCAGGGCCCGGGCCTTGCGCCGGTCGTTGCTGGGCTGTCGCCGGCTGGAGCGGCAGGAGGGTCAGGGCGAGAATAAAGGCAACGGTCAGGTGGAGATGAAGCCTCATCGAATTCTCCCGAATGAAAGCGGCGCAGCGAACCAGTACCCTGTCAACAATTTCGAATCCTCATACATGTTCCAAATCTACCGGTTAGATGGCACAACTCCAAACGTCCTGCAGCGAGGCTTGCCAGTATCGCCCGGGCTCTTGATATTCTCTCTCATCGTGCGGCGAACGGAAATGCACTCTCCTTCCAAGGTCATCATGCCTTCCAAGGTCATCATGGTTTCCCCCTGGCGACATTCTTTCTGGCTTGTGCTCGTTTCATGGCTTTTCGGTGCCATGATTGGCGGGGGCCTTGCACAGGCAAGCGATGATCGGAGCCCGATCGTCACTGATGTCCTGACCGGGCTTGCCCTTGGTGGCTTTGACCCGGTTGCTTACCAGCTGTCACAGGCGGCGCGTGAAGGATCACCACGCTATGAAGCCAAAATCGCCGGCGCTGTCTGGCGATTTGTCAATGCCGGTAACCGGCAAATCTTCGAAACCCAGCGCGATATATATTTTCCACGCTTTGGTGGCCATGATCCGGTGGCGGTGACCAAGGGCTTTATCGCCGCCGGTGATCCTTTGCTTTTTCTGCTTGTCGACAACCGGCTCTACCTCTTCCAATCAACTGAAAATCTGGCTGCCTTCCGGGCCGATACGCGGCGGCTCATCGCACGCGCTGACCATTTGTGGCCACGTATCGTCGAGCAGTCCCGCCGCTAGACCATGACGGGTTCTGATGGGCCTGTTTTAACGCGCAGAACGTGATGTCGATCAAAAGTCTCGCCCCTGCGCCGCCGAGCAAGGAGCAGGGGCAGAACGTGTCGCCAGCGGCCGGCATGCAGTTCTTCGGCCACGTCAAGGTTGACGGCAGGAGCGAGCAGATGACGGTGACGTTGCGTGATGTTGCCGATCAAGCCTTGTGGGTGAAGACGCTCGACCTGCATTGCGGCTGATTTTGTCATCGTCGCGGCGTGGGGATTTGCTGCTTGTTAAGCAAGTAGCGCTAACGTTTCACGATGACCAGGACCGGGCTGAAGACAATAGGCGCATTTAGCTGGGCTGCAGCGCGCGTTGCTGTGCGCGAGCCTATTTTATATATTATGATCGCGCTCCTTGGCCTGTTCTGGGTGGCGGTTGAATCAAATGGACAGACCGAGAGGCGGCGCGATCTTGAAGCCGCCCGTGCGCAAACCGAAAACCTGGCGCGCGCGTTTGAATATCATGTGCAGCGCGTTATCGAAGAGATCGATAATTCGGTTCTGGCGCTGCGCTGGCGTCTCACTGCGGCGCTCGATGGTGAATTCGATTTTCATGCGTTGGCGCGAGAGCCCGGCCTTTCCAGCCAGTTCGTCAACCTGATTGGCCTTGTTGACAGCGATGGCTTTCTGCGCCGGACCTGGAATGGCAATTTATTGCAGCCGCTTGACGTGCGCGATCGGTTGCATTTCACGGCGCAGCGCGACGCAACCGGCGACGCGCTCTTTATCGGCCCCCCGCTGCTTGGACGATCAACAAATATGTGGTCGGTCCATCTGTCGCGCCGCATCGTTGATCGGGCGGGACAGTTCCGCGGAACGCTGGTTGCCTCACTTGATCCGCTCAAGCTATCCAACGTCTATGAGAGCTTTGATCTGGGCACGAGCGGTGCGATCACATTGGTTGGCGAGGATATGATTGTCCGGGCGCGGGCACCGGGCCTTGTCGATTTCCTCGGCAAGCCGGTTCCTGCCAGCGAATTTTCCAGCGTTTTGACATCTGCGCGTGTTGGTTTCTACAGAACGATCGACAGCAAATCCGGCGCTCGGCTGGTTGCTTATCGCCATGTTCCCGGCCTGCCGCTCATCGTCATGGTGTCGAAAGACGAAAGCGAGATTTTCGCTTCGCAAACCGCTGCGAGCAGGCAAGACCGCATTGTCGCGATGTCCATCACGCTGGTAGTTATTGTCCTCAGCGGATTTGCGCTTGGGTACAAGGTGCGGCTGAACGAAAAGAGCATTCGCTTCCGCACGACGTTGCGCCACATGAATCAGGGGATCATGATCGTTGAGGCCGACGGAAAACTCAGTCTGATCAACCAGCAGGCGATAGATTTACTGGAACTTCCGCAGGAATTCCTCAAAAATCCACCAAGTTACAGCGAAATCTTCTCGTATCAGCTTGATAGCGGGGAGTTCGGCAACAAGGCCGAACTGGTCGACAGCGCCCTTTATGACGTTGTATTCAACCAGAAGGCGGTTATGGCGGAAACGATCTCTGAGCGCACGCGGGCGAACGGTGTCATACTTGAAATCCATACCGTTCCGCTGCCGCGCGGCGGATTTCTGCGCAGCTTCACCGACATTACCCGGCGGCGCAAAGACGAAATCACCATCCGCACGCAGATAGCCGACCTCGAGCGGTTTGCCCATCTTGCCTCACACGATCTGCAGCGGCCCTTGCGCAAGATCGCCAGCCACACGGAAATGCTGCGCCAGTCGATCCTGATGGATGACCATCGCGAAAGCGGCCATTATCTTGATGTGATCAGTGCAGCTGCCGAGCGTGGACGGACGATGGTTGCCGACCTGCTGCGCTTCAGCAAGCTCGCTGATGGTGATTTGAAGCGCGATGGCGTACGCCTCGATACCATGCTGGACGCATTGATTGACGACATGCGCGGCGGGGAAGCGACCAGGAATGCCCGCTTCGATAACATGCTGCCCGTCCTGACGGTCAATTGCAACGCTTCCCTTGTCTATCAGGCCTTCCAGAATCTGCTGGATAATGCGGTCAAGTATCACGACCCTGAGAGGGGTATTGCCGTTCGCCTGTTCGGAGAAGAGCGGAGTGATGGCTATGTGATCCACGTCAGTGATATTGGCGTCGGCTTCGATAATGCCGACAAGGCCCTGGTGTTTCAGTCATTCAGGCGCCTGGTCGACGGCAAGGCGGTGGAAGGTACCGGCATCGGCCTGTCGCTGGTCAAGGCCATCGTTGAAAAGCATGGTTGGACGATTGATGTCGACAGCCAAAGCGGAAGCGGATCTGACTTCTTCATTTTTGTTCCAAAAATTGACCTGCGCCCTGCCGCGAGCGCGACCAAGAGTGTGGCGGCATAAACACCGATAAGGTGTTTGCCACGACTCGAAGGGCCGTGTATGCGGACGAGATTCATTTCACAGGCCGTGGCGGAACATGAGCGATCTCGTCCCTATTTCTCTGGATGCCATTGAGTTGTCGGCGCTGTTGTCGAGCTGGATTTGTCACGACATCATTTCGCCAGCGGGTGCGGTCTATAACGCCCTGGAAATCCTCGAAGATGAGCTTGGCGAGCCAACCGGCGTTGAAGCGTTCGGGCATGCCAAGAAATCGGCGGCCAAAACGTCCACCAAACTGCAGTTCTCCCGCATCGCGTTCGGCGCGTCGGGCTCGCTCAGCGCTGGTGTTGACAGTGGCGAGGCGGAACGGCTGGCGATTGCCTATGGCGCGTTGGAAAAAGTGACCGTCACGTGGTCAGGACCGCGGCTGATTTTGCCGAAAAATCAGATAAAACTGATGCTTAATCTGCTCCTTCTCAGTCTGGAGGCTGTGCCACGCGGGGGTACGGTGCACGTGACGATTGGTGATCAGGCCGAGCGGCCTGAGGTTCATCTGTCGGCCGAGGGTCTTAATGCGCGCATTCCCAAAGGCAGCGAGACGTTCCTGCGAGGGCTGATCGAAAAGGACGCGGTGATGGATGCGCGTGCGGTTCAGCCCTATTTTACCGGCCTGCTCGCCAAAGCCATTGGCGTTGATATCCTTGTTCGTCAGGACGGCGAGCGGATTATTATTGAGACAAAAGTGCCCACACCGCAAAATTAAATGCCGGGACGGCCTTCTCGTTTTCCCTCTCTTTACCCTTATCGTTGACAATCGCTCAAGTTAACCACGGGTCATGCCGACCGTGTGGGCTGCTTGCGGTGCTTTATCATGGATGATTTGTTACGAGAATTTCTGACCGAAACGGCTGAGAGCCTCGATGTCATTGATATCGAGCTGGTCAAATTCGAACAGGATCCCAATAACGCAAAGATTTTGGATAATATTTTCCGCCTGGTCCATACGATCAAGGGGACGTGCGGCTTTCTTGGCCTGCCGCGCCTGGAATCGATTGCGCACGCGGCGGAAACGCTCATGGGCAAATTCCGCGATGGCAAGCCCGTGACGTCGGAAGCGGTCTCGGTCGTGCTGACCTCGATTGATCGCATCAAGGAAATCCTGGGCCAGCTCGAACAGCTTGAGCATGAGCCGGAAGGCGAAGATCGCGGGATTATTGCTGAACTTGAACGCATGTCGGCGATTGCCGATGCGTTGCCCAAGGTTGATCGTAATGCACCGGTGGCGGAACCTGCCGAACAGGCGGTCGAGCGTCCGCTGCGGCCGGGCGAGGTCTCGCTTGACGAGTTGGAGCGCGCCTTCCGCGAGACGCCGAGCGAAGCGGTGGTGAGCGCTGCTCCTGAGCAATCGACTGAGCGCACGCTGCGCCCTGGTGAAGTCTCGCTTGATGAGCTGGAGCGCGCCTTCCGGGAGACGAGTGTGGAGAGTGTTGTCGTTGCAAAGCCGCAACCGCCGGAAGCAAAACCGGTACCCGCAGCTGCCGCCAAGGTCGAGGCGGAGGCAAAACCGGCTCCTGCCCCGGCAGCCGCAGCGCCGCCTGCCGCCGCAAAGGCGAAGCCCGCCGGCGATGTCGGGGGCGGTGACGCCGAAGACGTCTCCATCAAGAACCAGTCAATCCGCGTCAACGTCGATACGCTTGAGCATCTGATGACCATGGTCTCGGAGCTGGTGCTGACGCGCAACCAGTTGCTCGAAATTTCAAGACGCAATGAAAACAATGACTTCAAGGTGCCCTTGCAACGCCTGTCGAATGTGACGGGCGAGTTGCAGGAAGGCGTCATGAAGACGCGCATGCAGCCCATCGGCAATGCATGGCAGAAGCTTCCGCGAATCATCCGCGACCTGTCGCGCGATCTCGACAAGAAGATCGAGCTTGATATGAGCGGTGCCGACACGGAACTCGACCGTCAGGTGCTGGAGCTGATCAAGGATCCGCTGACCCATATGGTGCGCAATTCCGCCGATCATGGGCTTGAGACGGTTCAGGAGCGCCGCGCCGCTGGCAAAAGCGAGGTCGGCACCATCAAGCTTTCCGCCTATCATCAAGGCGGACATATCATGATTGAAATCGCCGATGACGGACGCGGCCTCAATGTCGCTGCGATCAAGCGCAAGGCGGTGAGTAACGGCCTGGTCACGGAATCGGAAGCAGAAAAGCTGTCCGAGGCGCAGATTCATCGCTTCATCTTTGCGCCGGGTTTCTCCACGGCGGCGCAGATCACCAATGTGTCGGGCCGTGGCGTTGGCATGGACGTGGTGAAAACCAATATCGATCAGATCGGTGGCACGATTGACCTGCGCTCGACGCCGGGCAAGGGTGCGGTCTTCACCATCAAGATACCGCTGACGCTGGCGATCGTCTCGGCCCTGATCGTCGAGTCGGCGGGAGATCGTTTCGCCATTCCGCAATTGGCGGTGATCGAGCTGGTGCGCGCCTCCACCAATGGCGAGCACCGCATCGAGCGGATCAAGGATACGCCGGTGCTGCGGTTGCGCAACAAATTGCTGCCGCTCATCAGCCTGCAATCGCTACTGGGAATCGAGGCCGAAAAACCGACGGCGGATGGCGAAGGCTTCGTCGTGGTCACCCAGGTCGGCAATCGCAATTTCGGGATCGTTGTCGATGGCGTCTTCCACACGGAAGAAATCGTTGTCAAGCCGATGAGCAAGAAGCTGCGCAATATCGGCATGTTCTCCGGAAATACCATTCTTGGTGACGGCTCGGTCATCATGATTGTTGACCCCAATGGCATAGCCAGTGCCTTCGGCGCAGCAGGTGAATCGGATGAGGATGAGGATGTGGCTGATCGCGCCCGCGCGGTTGAGAACGACAGCGTCGCCTTCCTGGTGTTCCATGCCGGCGGCAACCATCCAAAAGCTGTCCCCTTGTCGCTGGTCACGCGCCTTGAGGATATCGATGTCGCATCCATCGAGCATGCCAATAATTCGAGCCTCGTGCAGTATCGCGGAACGTTGATGCCGCTCGTCTATGTCAACGATGAGGTCGAGCGTCGCAGCAGTGGCGCCCAGCCAATCCTCGTCTTCTCCGATGGTACAAGGTCGATGGGTCTGGTGGTCGATGAAATCGTCGATATCGTCGAAGATCGCATGGCGATTGAAATCAGCTCGCAGACACGGGGCATTGTCGGCACATCGGTCATCAAGGGCAAGGCAACCGAAATTCTTGATGTCGGTCATTATTTGCCGCTGGTCTTCGATGACTGGTTCCTCTCCCAGGATCAGGCGACGCCGGCGGCCAAGCGGCTCCTGTTCGTCGATGACAGCCCGTTCTTCCGCAACATGCTGACACCGGTGCTGAAGGCGGCGGGCTACGAGGTCGAGGCCTATTCGAGCGCCCGCGAGGCTCTCGCTGTCGTCAAGACCGGCCACCACGGCTTTGACGTGATCGTGTCGGATGTCGAGATGCCGGATATGAACGGCTTCGAATTCGCTGAAGCCTGCCGTGGTGAAGAGCAATTGCGCCGTGTGCCGATCATCGCTCTCGCCTCGGGATCCTCGCCGGCAGCGATTGAACGCGGACGTATCGCCGGCTTCCATGACTACGTCGCCAAGTTCGACCGTCAGGGGCTTATTGCCGCACTCAAGGAAACCGCGTCGCATCTGGAGGCCGCATAATGTCGGACGATATGATCCATCATGGCGACAGCCATCAGGAATACGTGACCGTCATGATCGGGCCGCAGCTCTTCGGCCTGCCGATCAGCCGCGTGCAGGATGTGTTCATGCCCGATACGATCACGCGCGTGCCTCTGGCATCGCAGGAGATCGCCGGCGTCCTCAATCTGCGCGGGCGTATCGTTACCGCCGTTGATATGCGCCGTCGTCTCAGCCTGCCGCAGGTTGAAGGTAAAGCCCATCGCCACGCGGTTGGGGTTGAGCAGGCCGGGGAGGCTTATGGCCTCATCATCGATTCGGTTGGCGAAGTGCTCAATCTGGCAGTCGATCGTCTCGAGCCAAATCCAGTCAACCTGGATCGTCGTTGGGCGAGCGTATCGGCTGGCGTCTATCGCCTTGATGGGCAACTTCTCGTCATTCTCGATATCGACCGCGTACTCGCTTTTGGCGAGGAAGCGGCTGCAGCCTGAACTGGTCACGGGGGCACGGCCTGTGCCTCATCAATTTGAGGAACGTCATGAAGACATGTTTGGTGGTCGATGATTCAAGCGTCATCCGGAAGGTAGCGCGCCGTATTCTTGAAGATCTGTCCTTCACAATCAGCGAAGCGGCAGATGGCGAGGAAGCGTTGCGTCAATGCCAGAAAGCGATGCCAAGCGCCATTCTGCTGGACTGGAACATGCCGGTGATGGACGGGCTTGAATTCCTGTCGCGCCTGCGCCGGGAGCCGGGTGGCGACCAGCCGATCGTCGTTTTCTGCACCACTGAAAATGACGTCGCCCACATCGCCCGCGCCATGCGGGCGGGCGCCAACGAATATATCATGAAGCCGTTCGACCGGGATATCGTCGAGTCAAAATTCACCGAAGTCGGACTGCTGTGATCCTTTCAGGACAAACTCCATGACGCTCATCACCAAACCATCGTCGACTGGTGCTTCCGCCGGCGCTGCTGATAATCGCATCCGTGTAATGGTCGTTGACGATTCCGCGGTTGTTCGCGGCATGATGACCAGGTGGCTCGACGAGGATGCCCGTATTCACGTGGCGTTTGCCGCGCGCAATGGTCGTCATGCAGTCGATGAACTCGCCAAGGTCGATCCCGATGTCGTTATTCTCGACGTCGAAATGCCGGAAATGGATGGGCTTTCCGCATTACCCTTGTTGCTGAAGGCAAAGCTCGGCCTGGTCGTCATCATGGCCTCGACGCTGACATTGCGTAACGCTGAAATCTCACTGAAGGCGTTGCAGCTTGGCGCGCGGGATTATGTGCCGAAGCCGGAATCAAATGCCGGCCTGTCGGGCGCGGATGATTTCAAACGGGAGATCGTCGAGAAAGTTACGGTTCTGGGTGCGCGGGCGCGCGATCGCCGGATGGCGCGCAGCGGTGCACCGGCTGGAGCCGGAGCACGTCCCGCCCCCGCACCGATACGGGCCGTGGCTGCGGCTCCTGGAAAATTCCGCCCCTTCTCGCGGATGGCGCCCAAGGTGCTGACGATCGGATCATCGACCGGCGGGCCGCAAGCACTGATGGAAGTGCTGCGTGAGTTGAAGCCGGTGTGCATGCGCATGCCGGTATTGATCACCCAGCACATGCCGCCGACGTTCAAGGCCATTCTTGCCGAGCATCTGGCAAAAGCCAGCGGCGTGCCGGCGCGCGAGGCCGTTCACAACGAACAGGTCATGCCAGGCACCATCTATGTTGCTCCCGGCGGGCGCCACATGGTTATTCAGCGCCATGGCGAGCAGGTGACGATTTCGCTCAATGACGAGCCGCCGATCAATTTCTGCAAGCCGGCGGTTGATCCGCTGTTTGACAGCGTGTCGAAAGTCTACGGAGCCTCGACTCTGGCCCTGGTATTGACGGGCATGGGCGCTGATGGCGCGCGCGGCGGGGTCAAGATTGCTGATGCCGGTGGTACGGTTCTTGTCCAGGACGAAGCGTCAAGCGTTGTCTGGGGTATGCCCGGTGCGACCTACAGCGCGGGAGCGGCATCAGCCATGCTGGCGCTTGCCGACATCGCGCCGAAGATTTCCCAACTGTGTGCTGGAGCTCGCTAGTCCATGAGTCATGAGTTCGAGTTCCTGCGGCGCTTTCTCAAAGACCGCTTAGGCCTGGTGTTGACGCCTGACAAGCAGTATCTGATTGAAAGCCGGCTGATGCCGGTGGCCCGCCGCCATAATTTGAAAGGCCTTTCGGAGATCGTTTTGCTTCTGGGCAAACCGGGCAATGATGCGCTGGCGGTTGAAGTCACGGAAGCGATGACCACGAATGAATCGTTCTTCTTCCGCGACAAGGTGCCGTTCGATCATTTCCAGCAGGTGATGCTGCCGGCTCTGACGCCTGCACGCCAGTCACAGAAGCGTTTGCGCATCTGGTGCGCTGCCGCCTCGACAGGCCAGGAACCGTACTCGCTTGCCATGATCCTGAACGAGCTTGCTGCCCGCTATGCAGGCTGGCGGATCGAGATCACCGGCACCGACCTGTCGCGCGAAGTGCTGGAAAAGGCGAAGGCCGGGGTCTACACCCAGTTCGAGGTGCAGCGTGGATTGCCGGTCCAGCTGATGCTCAAATATTTCGAGCAGAACGGCGACACCTGGCGCCTGTCGCAGAATATCCGCTCCATGGTGAAGTATCAGACGTTCAATCTGCTCGACAGCTTTTCGTCGATGGGCCAGTTCGACATCATCTTCTGCCGCAATGTGCTCATCTATTTCGACAATGATGCAAAGATCGACATCATGAACCGTATGGCCAAGCAATTAGCGCCTGACGGGTTCTTTGTCCTCGGGGCGGCCGAGACGGTGGTTGGTCTGTCGAACGCCTTCAAGCCGATGCCGGACAAGCGCGGGCTCTATATCCACAACGCGCCCGCCGCTAACAGTGCGGCGCCGGTCAGGCCGCTTTCGCTGGCGGCGGTGCGCTGATCATACCGGCAGGCGCGCCTGATCTTGCGGTCTGGATGCTTCTAGCCCGCAGGACGAGCAATATAAAAACCCCGCTCGAAGCGGGGTTTTTCATTATTGATGACGTTGGGTGCTCAGGCGGTGCTTGGTGTGCTCAGGCGGTACTTGGCTCGCGCAGAACATAACCGCGCCCCCACACTGTTTCGATGTAGTTCGCCCCGGTCGAGGCAGCGAGCTTCTTGCGCAGCTTGCAGATAAAGACGTCAATGATCTTCAATTCAGGCTCGTCCATGCCACCATACAGGTGGTTGAGGAACATTTCCTTGGTAAGGGTCGTGCCCTTGCGCAGCGCCAGAAGCTCAAGCATCTGGTATTCCTTGGTCGTCAGATGGACGCGCTGGCTTGCCACTTCAACCGTCTTGTTATCGAGATTGACGGTAAGATCGCCGGTGTTGATGACTGATTGGGCGTGGCCTTTTGAGCGCCTGACGATTGAATGGATGCGGGCGACGAGTTCGTCCTTATGGAACGGCTTCGTCATATAATCATCCGCGCCGTAGCCAAGTCCCCGGACCTTGTCCTCGATGCCGGCCATGCCGGAGAGGATGAGGATCGGGGTTTTGATTTTTGCCACACGAAGCGTGCGCAGGACCTCATAGCCGGACATGTCGGGCAGAGTGAGATCGAGGATAATGATGTCGTAATCGTAAAGCTTCCCCAGATCGATGCCGTCTTCACCGGTATCTGTGGTGTAGAAGTTAAAGCCTTCGGATTTAAGCATCAGTTCGATGCTCTGTGCCGTCGCCCCATCATCCTCAATGAGAAGGACTCGCATGCCGTTTCCCTCAGCAGTGCCGCTTCATCCGTGCCGACCCGGGATCGGGCCGCCGAAACGGCTTCGAAAATTCGATGTGCAACGCTACCCTGCAATGGTTAACAAAAGATGATTCGCTGCCGCAAGGGTTAAAATCGGTTTCTGACAAGATAAAAATAAAATCGAGTCATTCAATGATTTCATAGGGTTGAACAAAAACCTTAAATGAGTCTGAATTCAACATCTTAAGGAGAAGGGTCAACCAAACGTTGATGGTGGAATATGGCGACTGCAATTTTTCGTTGTCTGGCGGTTTTTCGAGTGACAGCTAAGAACGCAAGCAGCCTTTCCGGATTCGGCTATGTTTGGGAGCGAATCATCTGGCACGGCAGGACAGGCACGGCATGAGGGCGCTCAGCGATGAAATCAGGACCATTCGCGACAGCGAGGTTTTCGGACGCGTTGCGACGGTGCAGGGCCTCCTCCTTGAAGTGGCTGGCCCGGTGGCGGCCATGTCGGTTGGTGCAAGACTGCTGATTGAAGGCACGCAGGGCCGCCAGATTCCCGTCGAAGTTGTTGGTTTTCGCGATGAGCGGGCGCTGTGCATGCCTTATGGCGCGCTGGAAGGCGTTCGTATGGGTTGCCGCGCCATTATCATCTCCGAGGATGGCACGGTGTACCCCGGTGACAACTGGCTCGGCCGGGTTGTCAACGCGATGGGGGAAGCGGTCGATGGCAAGGGGGCGCTGGCGCCCGGCCTGCGCGCCATGCACCTCAAGGCCTCGCCGCCGCCGGCGCATCGACGCATGCGGGTGGGGGAACCAATCGATCTTGGGGTGCGCGCGCTCAACACATTCCTTACCTGCTGCGGTGGGCAGCGTATGGGCATCTTTGCCGGTTCGGGCGTCGGCAAATCGGTGCTGCTGTCGATGTTGGCGCGCTACACGGCGTGTGATGTGGCGGTCATCGGCCTGGTTGGCGAGCGTGGCCGCGAGGTGCAGGAATTCCTCGAAGATGATCTTGGCCCCGAGGGCATCGCCAAATCGGTGGTGGTGGTTGCCACGTCCGACGAACCGGCGCTGATGCGCCGGCAGGCAGCCTATATGACGCTGACGATTGCCGAGTATTTTCGCGATCAGGGCAAGAATGTGCTGTGCCTGATGGATTCGGTAACGCGGTTTGCCATGGCGCAGCGTGAAGTGGGGCTGTCGACCGGCGAGCCGCCGACCACCAAAGGCTATACGCCGACGGTTTTCTCCGAATTGCCGCGCCTGCTGGAGCGGGCAGGCCCAGGCGAAGAGGGGCAGGGGTCGATCACCGGGCTCTTCACGGTTCTGGTTGATGGCGATGATCACAATGAACCGGTGGCAGATGCGGTGCGCGGCATTCTTGACGGTCATATCGTCATGGAGCGTGCCATTGCGGAACGCGGTCGCTATCCGGCGATAAACATTTTGAAATCAGTTTCGCGCACAATGCCAAGAAGCGTGGATCCCGACTACCTGTCCTATGTGCAAAGGGCAAGGCGGCTGCTGGCAACCTACGCGGATATGGAAGAGTTGATACGTCTTGGCGCCTACCGGGCTGGATCCAACCCGCAAGTCGACGAGGCGGTTCACTTTCAGCCCACCCTCGAAGCTTTCCTGCAGCAAGGGAAGGACGAGGTCACCCATCGCGATGAGGGCTATGCCCAACTCGCGGCGATACTTGATGGCCAGGTCTCGAAATAATTTCGAGGGAGTAAAGAGTGATGAAATCGCGCGAGACACTGCTGCGGCTGAAACGTTTCCAGGTCGATGAAAAGCGTCGCCAGGTGACGCAGCTCGAAACCATGATTTCCGAATTCGAGCGCATGGCTGCTGAACTCGATGTTCAGGTCCAGGCGGAGCAGAACCGTGCGGGCATTCATGATATCACCCATTTCGCCTACCCGACATTTGCCAAGGCGGCACTGACGCGGCGCGAAAATCTGCTGAATTCCGCCAATGACCTCAAGGACCAGCTTGGCGCTGCGCGCGCCGCACTCGCGGAAGCGTTCGAGGAGATGAAAAAGATCGAGCTGCTTGATGAGCGTGACCGCGAGGCGGATCGTGCCCTCCAGGCAACACGCGATCAGGCGGAGATGGATCATATCGCCGGCTTGCGCGCTGCGAACCGCTGATCACCGGGGCCGCTGCCTATTTTTGCCGCTTTGTGCGTGTGGATGTCGCCTGGCATGAGCGCCGGGAGATATCGTGAAGCGGATCGCTGATATTTTTGTCGCCGGCGTGCTGATCGTTGGCGTCGCACTCGCCGCAGCGGCAGCCGTCGTGCTTGTTTACGGGCGTGAAGAGACGCTGCGTCTGATTGGTGGCGAAGCCGATCTCGGGCCGATCTCCTTCGACACTGTGCAGCAGCGCTGGCGGTGGAACGATGCGCTCGTCTGTCCTGCTAACCGTTGCGCGAGCGATAGCGACAAGGTGGCGCCCATCTACCCGGTCCCGGTACTGGCATTGCGTACGGCCTTCGGGCGGGTGATCGGGCGCGAACGTCATGTCAACCTCGTTGACACTGATGATCTCGTTCCAGCCGAGCGCTACGTGCAGCGTTCAGAGCTGATGCGATTTCCCGACACGATTGCAGTCCGTTTTTACGCGCTTCCCGAGGGTCGCGCGACGCTGGCGCTTTATTCGCGCTCGCAATTTGGCCTCATCGATTTCGGCGCCAATCGCCGCCGCCTCGAACGCTGGCTTCACAAGCTGGAGCGTGAGCTTACGGTCATGCAGGCGGACGCCAGGTGATATCGACATGTCCGGGTTCATCTGCAACCCGCGCCAGCCATTTTCCGATCAGCGGATAGTGCGAGAGATCGAAATCGCCGTCGCCCGCGACATGGGTATAGCCGTAGAGGGCGATGTCGGCGATGGTCATGTGCTGCCCGCCGAAAAAGGGCTCGCTCGCCAGATGGCGCTCCATGACGCCCAATGCCTGATAGCCGCGGTCCAGCCATTCATCGATCTGGTTTTTCTTCAGTTCGCGACCACCCTTGACGAGGTGGAGCCAGAAGCGGGCCACGGCGATGTAGGGCTCATGGCTGTATTGTTCGAAGAACATCCATTGCAGTGTCTGGGCCCGCTCGAAACGATCCTCGGGCAGGAGCCTGGTGCCTTCGGCAAGATAAAAGAGCATGGCGCTTGATTCAGCCAGATAGCGCCCGTCGGGCAGCGCCAGCACAGGTACTTTGCCGTTAGGATTGATGGCCAGAAAATCAGCCGTGCGTGTTTCGCCTTTCAGCGTATCGATATCCACCAGCGTCAGGGGCAGGCCGAGATGGGCGCAGACGAGGCGAACCTTGTAGCAATTCCCTGAATTCTGCATCGAATAAAGCGTGTGCATGCTTCTTCCCGTGTGGTGGCTGCTGGCGCGAACCGGTGGCTGAAACGCTCAGGCAATGAGCGCTGTATGAAGACGCCTTGTGCGCACATCAAGACGGGATTCATCGAGTTCAACATCGGTTTCGCTGATGATTGCACCGGCGGGCACCGGTCGTTTCAAGTGGATGCCGTGGGCAAGTCCGATGGGCAATGCCTGCAAGGCGGTCGAGCGCCGGGCGGTGATGCATTTGCCCCAGACGGTGAAGCCGCCTTCGCCATCGAGCGCTTCGCCGACAGCCAGCGGGCGTTTGGCAACGGCCACGCAGTCACCGGCATAGAAACGTGTCGCGCCGGTCGGCTCATGGCGCAACGCGGCTGACAGGACCGAAATGCCCAGTTCAAGGCCGATCAGGTGATAGGGCTTGTACATGGCCGCATAGAGGCCACTCGCGTCCGTCTTCAGCCCGTACTGGCGAAAGCAGGCAGAGGTATAGGGGTTTGACGCCTTGATGACGACATAGACACCCCAGCGCAAATCGCGAAAGACTGACCGCCCGTCGCGCTCAAGTGATGATACGACCTCGACCATGCCGTCGGCGGGCAGGCAGCCGCCATTGTTGCTGGCGCGCAAGATATGGGGCAGATCATCAACGCCGCAGGGCGGAAAGAGCAAGCCATCATCCGGCGCTGTCAATCCGGTGCCATTGGCGATCGCCGCCATCTCGATTGCCGATTTGGTGCCATCGAGAAACGAATTGAACATTTGCGGGTTCATGCCGGCAGCCTGCGCCTCGTCCGGCGTCAGCCCGTAATGTTGCCACACCGTCTCAGGGGTCGACGCGTGAAACGCCGGCAGATATTTTGTGCCCTTGCCGGCGGCCGTGACGGTAAAACCGGCAGCGCGTGCCCAATCAACCATCTCGCAGACAAGGGCAGGCTGGTCGCCATACGCCATCGAATAAACCACCCCGGCCTCGCGCGCCTTTTGCGCCAAAGCAGCGCCAGCCAGCACGTCCGCCTCGACATTCACCATCACCACATGACAACCGGCAGCTATGGCGCCAAGAGCATGGGTGATGCCGGCGGCTGGATGGCCGGTTGCCTCGATGACGACCTCGGGCGTCATCTCGCTGATCAACCGGCTGCCGCTGTCGTAGAACCTCGTCTGACGCAAGCGCGTTTCGTCCCAGCCCACTGTATGGCAAGCGGTCCTGGCGCGCTCGGGGTCGAGATCGGCGATGGCGACAATCTCGAGGCCCGCCATCGTCGGCACCTGCGCCAGAAACATGGAGCCGAATTTACCGGCGCCGATGAGGCCGACGCGCACGGGGTTGCCAGCGCCATGACGACGGGCGAGCAGGGCATGAAGGTTCATTGCGATGTTACTCCTGGCAGGGCCGGACGTTTGTCAGATCATAACGAGAATAAACCTGACCCAACGATCCGCAACCGCGCAATCCTAACGCTTCCTTAACCATGCACCCGGCAAAAATTGCCGGGTAACCTGACCGTGGCATCATGCTGCGGCGAGCGAGGCATGTCGCATGACCGATGTCAGTGTCACCAGCAGCGGACGATCATCGGGATCACGCCTGCCGTTCAGCTGGGCGGATGTCGTCGACACGCTGAAACGCGGCGATATCGCGCTTGGTGTCGGCGTGATGATGATCATCGTCGTGCTCGTCTTCCCGATGCCGGCCTGGCTGCTCGACCTGCTGCTTGCCTTCTCGATCATCACCTCGGTGCTGATCCTGATGACGGCGCTCTTCATCCGCGAGCCGCTGGAATTTTCGTCCTTTCCAACGGTGCTGCTAATCTCCACCTTGTTGCGGCTGGCGCTGAACCTTGCCTCAACCCGTCTCATTCTCGGTCACGGACATGAGGGCACGAATTCGGCAGGCGCCGTGATCGAAGCCTTCGGCAAATTCATCATCGGCGGCAATTTCGTCATCGGCGTCATCGTCTTTGCCATTCTGGTGATCGTCAATTTCGTCGTCATCACCAAGGGTTCGGGCCGTATCGCGGAAGTTGCGGCGCGCTTCACCCTCGACGCCTTGCCGGGCAAGCAGCTGGCGATCGATGCTGAATTGTCAGCAGGATTGATCGATGAGAAGGCTGCCAAGGCGCGGCGCAAACACCTTGAGGATGAAGCCTCTTTCTTCGGCGCCATGGACGGCGCCTCGAAATTCGTCAAGGGCGATGCCATCGCTGCCCTGCTGATCACCTTCATCAACGTGATCGGTGGCCTGATCATCGGCGTTGCACAGCAGGGTATCGGTTTCCAGGCGGCTGCGCAGGCCTACACGCTGCTTACCGTTGGTGACGGTCTGGTGTCGCAGGTGCCAGCCCTCATCGTCTCGATCGCCGCCGGCCTGCTGGTGTCGAAGGCCGGTGTCACCGGGTCGGCCGACGCTGCGCTCGTTACCCAGTTCACCAACTATCCAAGCGCGCTTGGCATGGCAGCGGCGGTCATGCTGCTGATGGCGCTCCTGCCCGGCATTCCGGCTATTCCTTTCGTCGGATTGGCGGCGGCGTCAGGCACGCTTGCCTTCCGTGTCGCGCGTTCGAACAGGAACAAGGCCGACACCAAGGCGATGACCGAGAAAACGGAGGAAGCGGCAGCCAATGCGCCGCCTTCGGAGGAGCCGATTGCCACCGCCCTCAAGATGGATGAGCTGAGGGTCGAGATCGGATACGGCTTGTTACCGCTGATTGATGCGAGCATCGGCGATGACCGGTTGACCGAACAAATCAAAGCGCTGCGCCGCCAGATTGCCGGCGATATGGGCTTCGTGATGCCGGCGGTGCGCATCGTCGACAACGTCCAGCTCGATGCCAACAGCTATGTCATCAAGGTGAAGGAAGTGAACGCCGGAACAGGGCGTCTTTATCCCAATCAGTTCATGGTGATGAACCCGTCCGGCGGGCAGGTTGATCTGCCCGGAACGCATACGATCGAGCCGACGTTCGGGTTGCCGTGCACGTGGATTGATGACGCGCTGCGCGATGAGGCGCAGTTCCGCGGGCTGACAGTGGTCGATGCGGCAACCGTGCTGTCGACCCACCTCACCGAGGTGCTGAAAGCCAATATGTCGGAACTCCTGTCCTATGCTGACGTCAGCAAGCTCTTGAAGGATATTCCCACCGATCAGCAGAAACTGGTGGAGGATCTGGTGCCGAGCCAGATTTCCATCTCCGGCATCCAGCGTGTGTTGCAGATGCTGCTCACGGAGCGGGTGTCGATCCGTGACCTCAGCACCATTCTCGAAGGCATTGCTGATGCCATCGGCAGCTCGCGGCAGCCGCAGGCGATTGTTGAAATGGTGCGGGCGCGGCTTGCCCGCCAGCTTTGTGCGGCCAATCAGAACGGCAATGGTGTGTTGCCGATTGTCGCGCTGACGCCGCGCTGGGAACAGAATTTTGCAGAATCCATCATTGGCGAGGGTGATAACCGCCATCTCGCCATGCCACCCTCGCGGCTGCATGAATTCATCACTGCGGTGCGCGAAGCCTTCGAACAGGCGGCGCGCGAGGGCGAAGTGGCGATCCTGCTCGTTTCACCTGGCATCCGCGTTTTCGTGCGCCAGATTGTCGAGCGCTTCCGGGCGCAAACCGTGGTATTGAGCCAAGCGGAAATTCACCCGCGGGCGCGTCTCAAGACGGTCGGGAGCGTGTGAGGATTACCACAGGCTCGCCTTAGCGCGGGCTGGCCAGGCGGCATCATAGTCGGCGCCACCGACCTCGCCGGCGCTCATTTCCGCCAGAATATCGCCCGGCGTTGGAAGTGATTTGGCGTCAACATGGTGGGCAGGGTCCCAGAGATGGGAGCGGACGATGGCGCGCGCGCACTGAAAATAGATCTCGCCAACTGTGATGACGAGCACACTGCGCGGCGCCTTGCCGTCGACGGCAAAAGAGGCGAGCAGCTCAGGGTCAACATTGACCATTGCCGTGCCGTTGAGGCGGATGGTCGTGCCCGACCCCGGCATCATAAGGAGGAGCGCCACGCGCGGGTCGCGCACCACATTGCGCAGTGAATCGATGCGGTTATTGCCATGTCGGTCGGGCAGGGCGAGTGTCTTGTCGTCGATGATGCGCAGGAAGCCCGGCTGGTCACCGCGCGGCGAACAGTCGAGCCCCTCCGGCCCGGTCGTAGCCAGAACTGCGAAGGGAGAGGCTTCGATATAGCGCCGGTATTGGGGCGTGATGTGGCCTGCCACCTTGGCGGTCGAGGCCAGATTGGGGATGGCGTACAGGGCTTCCAGCTCGGCGATGGTCGACACGATCCGGCTCATTCAGCGCCCTCGATAGGGTTTACGTGCTCCCGCCCGCCCCTGCGTCGAGCGCCCGATGGCCTCGGGTCTTGCCGGCGCCGCAAAGCCATCGGGGGTCACCGGCAATTCGCGATTGTGCGGCCCCATCTCGTCGAGCGTCGGTTTGCGCGGGCGCTCCGGGCCGCTGCGCCGTCGCCGCGCCCCGTCTTCGTCCCCGCGCGTCAGCGGATCATCGAGAACCGCCAGTTCGGCGGCACGCAGCCGCTTCACTTCGTCACGCAACCTTGCTGCGTCCTCGAATTCGAGATTGGCGGCGGCATCGCGCATGCGCTTTTCCATGTCGGCCAACACCGTTTCGAGGTTGTGGCCAACGAGGACCCCTTCCTCGGCAAGGCCGGTATCGGCGCGGACATGGTCGCGCTCATAGACCGATTGCAGGATGTCACCGATTGATTTCTTGATGCTCTCGGGCGTGATGCCGTTCGCCGTGTTCCACGCTATCTGCTTCTCGCGACGCCTGCCGGTCTCGGCGATGGCGCGCTCCATCGATCCGGTCATGCGATCAGCATAAAGCACGACGCGGCCATCAACATTGCGCGCGGCGCGGCCGATGGTCTGCACAAGCGAGGTTTCCGAGCGCAGAAAACCTTCCTTGTCAGCGTCCAGAATGGCGACCAGGGCGCATTCAGGAATATCAAGCCCTTCGCGCAGCAGGTTGATGCCAATCAGCACGTCAAAGGCACCCAGCCGCAGGTCGCGAACGATCTCGATGCGCTCGATCGTATCAATATCCGAATGCATGTAGCGCACCCTCACGCCATGCTCGTGGAGATATTCGGTGAGGTCCTCGGCCATGCGCTTGGTGAGTGTGGTGACCAGCGTGCGATAGCCCTGGGCGGTCACCTTCTTGATTTCGCCCAGAAGATCATCGACCTGCGTGCTGGCCGGCCGGATCTCGACGGGCGGGTCGATCAGACCGGTCGGGCGGATGACCTGCTCCACAAACACGCCGCCCGTCTGGGTCATTTCCCAATGGCTGGGGGTGGCGGAAACACTCACCGTTTGCGGGCGCATGGCGTCCCATTCCTCAAAGCGCAGCGGCCGATTATCCATGCAGGAGGGCAGGCGGAAGCCATACTCAGCCAGGGTCGCCTTGCGCCGGAAGTCGCCACGGAACATGCCGCCGATCTGCGGCACGGTGACGTGGCTTTCATCAACAAAAACGATGGCGTTGTCAGGCAGGTACTCAAACAGTGTCGGCGGCGGTTCGCCCGGGCGGCGCCCGGTGAGGTAGCGCGAATAATTCTCGATGCCCGCGCACGAGCCGGTTGCCTGCAGCATTTCGAGATCGAACATGGTGCGCTGCTCAAGACGCTGGGCTTCGAGCAGGCGGGCCTGTCCGTTCAGCTCATCAAGGCGCTGGCGCAGCTCCGCCCTGATCGAGGCGATCGCCTGATTAAGCGTCGGCTTGGGCGTCACGTAATGCGAGTTGGCGTACATCTTGACGAAGGAGAGGTCGCTGGATTTATGCCCCGTCAGCGGATCGAATTCACTGATTGATTCAATCTCGTCGCCAAAAAGCGAGATGCGCCAGGCCCGGTCCTCGTAATGCGCCGGGAAGATCTCCACCGTATCGCCGCGCACACGAAACGAACCGCGCACGAAGTTCAGATCCTGGCGCTTGTATTGCAAGGCGACAAGATCGGCGAGCAATTGCCGCTGGTCGATCTTCTCGCCAATTTTCAGAGCAAACGTCATGGCGGTATAGGTTTCGACCGAGCCGATGCCATAGATGCAGGAAACGGAAGCGACGATCACCACATCGTCGCGCTCAAGGAGCGCGCGGGTCGCCGAATGGCGCATGCGGTCGATCTGCTCGTTGATCGAGGATTCCTTCTCGATATAGGTGTCGGTGCGCGGCACATAGGCTTCGGGCTGGTAGTAATCGTAATAGGAGACGAAATACTCCACGGCATTGTCGGGGAAAAAGCTCCTGAACTCGCCGTAGAGCTGGGCTGCCAATGTCTTGTTCGGCGCCAGGATCAGTGCCGGGCGCTGCGTTTCCTCGATGATCTTGGCCATGGTGAAGGTTTTGCCCGAGCCGGTGACGCCGAGCAGCACCTGATCGCGCTCATCGCGGCGCAGGCCGGCGGTCAACTCGCGGATGGCCTGCGGCTGGTCGCCGGCAGGTTCAAAGGGCGATTTGATGACGAGCGGAATACCCCCTTCGAGCTTGTCGGGCCGGGGCGGGCGATGGGGCGCCCATGGCTTGTCGGCAAATTCCGGGCGCCCTTCGACGAGCAGGCGTTCCAGCGATTCGCGCGTCTGCAGCGCGGCGCCTGCTTCAAAGGGGGCCTGGCGTGCTTCGCCAAAGCCCGCGCCGGAGGCGTAGGCATTGCCCGAGCGCAGGCCGGGATTGAGGACATCAGCCAAGCCCGGCGCCATGGGAGCCATGGCCTCCTTGGAGGCTTTCGAGCGGGGGGTGCGAGCCATGGGCGCAATATGGCGGGAGTCAGCCGTCTAGGGAAGGGGTGCGGTTCCGCCTAACCGGCGCCGCAGCCGGATTTGTCGAAAAGAGCAAACAGACCGCAGGGCGAACCAAACATGCGACCACCGTGATGGCCTACGCCTGGAACATCAAAGATGCGATGGCGATAGGCCGCGCCGTGTCGCGTCCGCATCGAGGACACATAGGCGTGGCCACGGAAATAGCGATGAGGTCCCTCTGCCTTGCCCGAACAGCTGTTGTCGAGCACGCGGTGATTGGGGTCGGTGTCCTCGGCTCCCAGAAGATGCACGACATCGCGCGCGAGATAGGCTTGTTCAAGCTGCGTCGGGGTCTGCTGGACATAAGGCGGCAGATTGCCAGCGAATCCGTAGCGCCATTGATTGAATTGCGGGCAAGAGCCGGCGCCAGCGAAGGGAACCATCACCCCGTCACTGTTCGGGCGCTCTGGTACGAAATAGACATAAGATGACGGGTTGGCGATGACATAGCGCACCTTAATGCCAACATCAGTCAATTTGCTGTCGCCTTTGCCAACGACCGCATAGCGCTGCACCACCTGCCCGCCGCCGGAATGGCCGGCGATGACGACATCGGCGAGACGGGGGAACAGGGTCCGATCGGCGAGTTTTGCCAGAATGGCGTCAATGGCGTCGTAGGAACTTGCCTGGGCAACCGTCCGGGATGGGCTGCCGGCTGGCCAGTCCTGCTGGTCCCAGGCGAGTGTGTCAGCGGGCAGTTTGTGGGCAATGACGTCGAAATCGGCGAGGAATTGCGGGGCGATCATCAGCGTGCCGGCGCCGGCATCACCAGCCTCGGCAAGCGCCTGCAGACTATCGCGGAAATAAACGTCGGCATTGCGCAGAATGCCGTGAAAAACCAGCACGGCGCGACGGATATCCGGACGCGGACGGCTCCAGTCCTCCGACAGGAAGAGCGGAAACTGGCCAGCGCCGCTGGGGCTCACCACGGGCAACCGCGCCGGCGCCACAACGCTCACCGGCATCAGATGGGGCGGGGTATCCTGCGCCAGCGCATGGAACGGAAGCGCGCTGGCGATGCCCAGCGCGACAGATGTCAGGAACGGACGGATTGAAGACGCCATGCTCGCCTCTTTGTCACGTCCAGTGTGGCGCAACGCGTGCTGACTGGCAATCGTCAGCCATGACGACACACCGGCGTTGCAGCCGTCGACAGGGCAAGGCCCTGACTGGCGAGCAGGCTGGCCAGACCGGCGCGCTCCGCCCCGCGCCAACGTTCCACCAGGAGCGGATCGATCAACCCGGCATGTTGGGAGAGCGCAACGGCGCGGCTCACTTCACTGTCGAGCGTGGTGCGAAAGCTCGCCGGGGCTGCAGCAAAGGCGCGGGCATAATCGCGCAATGTGATCTGGTAGGCGATGCGGGTATCAGCATCGCAAGGTGAAAACAGGGCCTGCCGGGCGGTGACGATCACCGAGCGGCGCAGCGAATCCCGGGCCGCGTCGCCATCGCCAATCAGCGGAACAAGGCTCACGGGCACGTCCACCGGCTGGGCAAGAGCGGGTGACAGGCTGGTGACGTCGCCTGCCGGGCGCGGAGCGATCAGGTCGCGCGGGGCGGCAGGGCTGGCGGTGGAGTGCCAGCGCAGAGCGGGCAGAATTCCGCCCATTCTGAGGACGGTGCCGATCGCCAGGCCACACAGGAACAGCACCATTATATCCCGCAGCGTGCGCTGCCAAGGCATCATCACCATCACGCAAATCCTAACGCAACTCTAACGCTGTCATGCCCGCAACGGCACAGATGACGTTAACATAATGGTCAGACATGTTAAAACTCGGTGAAATAAATGCTTCGCATTTGTATCGAATCCGCGTCATTCGCCTCAGGCTCGCGTGCGTGAAGCGGGCACGACAAGGGATATTCCGTGCCGATCTGGTCGCCGCAGCAGGATGATGCGTTAAAGGCGAGCGCCGCCTGGCTGAAGGATATCGGCGCGGGGGGCGGCAGGCGGCGTCTCAATCAGCAGGTGTTCCGTCTGTTTGGCTATGCCGGCACCGGCAAGACGCTGCTCGCGCGTCATCTGGCGGAACATGTCGATGGCGAGGTGGCGTTTGCCGCCTTCACCGGCAAGGCGGCGCTGATGCTGCGCCGGCGCGGGGCAGCAAGCGCTACCACCATTCATTCGCTTATCTACCGGCCACGGGGAGGCGAAGAGGAAGCCCCCACCTTCGTCATCAACCGCGACAGCGCAGCCGCAGGCGCCAAACTCATCATCATCGATGAGTGCTCGATGGTCGATGAGGAGCTGGGGCGCGATCTCCTGAGCTTCGGCGTGCCGGTGCTGGTGCTGGGCGATCCGGCGCAGTTGCCGCCGGTCAAGGGCGGCGGTTTTTTTACCGAGCATGAACCCGACATGATGCTCACCGAGGTTCACCGTCAGGCGCGGGACAATCCGATCATCGAGATGTCGATGATCGTGCGTGAAGGCGGCGTGCTGGCGCCCGGCCAATATGGCGACAGCCGCGTTATTTCCCGGCGTGATCTCAAGGCCGAGGACGTATTGGCAAGCGATCAGGTGCTGGTCGGGCGCAACAAGTCGCGGCGTGCCTACAATATCCGCATGCGGCAATTGATCGGGCGCTGGGACTGGCGGCCTGCCTCAGGCGACAAGCTGGTATGCCTCAGGAATAACCGCAAGAAGGGCCTGCTCAATGGTGGCTTGTGGGTGGTGAAGGAAGTCGGCGCGCCCAAGCGCGGGCAATTCGCGCTCAGGGTGGCGCCGGAGGAAAAGCCTGACGGGAAGGCCATCGCGGTCACCGTGCCGCCCCATTGTTTCGATCCCGAGGCAGGAGAGGTACCTTATGCTGCGGGGCGCTCAGGCGAGGCGTTCGATTACGGCTATGCGCTGACCGTCCATAAAGCGCAGGGCTCGCAATGGGAGGATGTGGTGCTGCTTGATGAGAGCTTCGCCTTCTCCGAATATCGCGAACGCTGGCTCTATACCGGCCTCACCCGCGCCGAGCGCAAGGTGACGGTGGCGGTGTGAGCCCTGACGGTTTTGTTAGCCAATGTTCGTCAGGATGAGCGGATGACCCTTTCAACCGAACTCATCGGTGGGATGGCCGCCTGTATCACCACGCTGTGCTGGGTGCCGCAGGCTGTTCATATCCTCAGGACGCGCGAGACGGCGGGGGTGTCGCTGCCGGCCTACGCAGCCTTTGCAGCAGGCATAGCGCTGTGGCTCGTCTACGGCCTGTTGATTGGCAGCGTGCCGGTGATCGCCGCCAATGCGGTGACGCTAGTGCTGGTATCGGCGATCGTCGTGCTCAAGCTGCGCTATGGGGGCCATGGCAAGGGATGATCGCGAGCGCTTCCGCTAATTCCCGATTTCGCCATGATTTGATACGGATTTAGCCGGTTTTGCATGTGAAAAGGTGATCTTACCTCTGATTCGTATTGTGATGAGCCTCGACCATGTCTGTTCTGGATGCTTCGAAACCCGACCTGCACGAGAGGCTTGTTATCGTCCGCGACCTTCTGTCGTGCCCTTTTTCGCGCCTGGCGCGGGAGCGGAGAGACAAGTCGACCATTGCGAGGCGCGTGTCGGATCGGATGGTGCTGCCCGCAGCATCTGTGCCACCGAGCGACCCGGTCGACGTGGCGCAACACCCGCCCTTTCTCTCGGCGGGCAATATTGCCGATGTTGATCACCTCGAGAGCCGCCACAGGCTGGCGCGCGATTTCGTTCTCATGGTGGTGCAGTGGTCGATTGGCTTTGTGCTGGTCCTGGCATTTTGCGTCATCATTCTGGCGTTCGGCGTATAAAATCGACCGGCTGTGCGGCGTTTGTCTTGCCAGTGTCGTCAAAGCGGGCTTTTGTGCCGCGTTTTGAGGGGGCATCATGGCGGCCGGCAGTATTATCAACGGGCAGGTTCTCGACAATAGCGGCGTATTCTCAGCCCACGCGTTGCGATTTGGCGATGGGGTGATCACCGATCTTGAAAACAAGGGTGCGTTCGAGCTGGACGCAACGGGCCTGATGGTGCTGCCCGGTATAGTCGACGTGCATGGCGATGCCTTCGAGCGCCAGCTCATGCCGCGTCCCGGCGTGCGTTTCCCCATCGAGGTGGCACTCCTCGAGACGGACCGGCAATTGGCGGCGAATGGCATTACCACGGCGTTCCATGCCGTCACGTGGTCGTGGGAAACGGGTCTGCGTGACCGCTCGATAGCCGAAGAGATGACCAGGGCGCTACGCGCACCTGGTGCCGGTCTTTCCGTCGACACGCGCTTTCACCTGCGCCACGAATGCCACAATCTGGCGGCTGAAAACGAGATCATCGCCTGGCTGAATGACGGGCTGATCGATGTGCTGTCGTTCAACGACCATGTCGAGGACTGCCATGCGGATGCAGGCAAGCCGGCCAAGGTTCAACAATATCTTGACCGCACCGGCCTCACGCGCGCTGCATGGGACGAGTTGCTGGCGCGCATCACGTCACAAGGACCGCTTGTGCCTGCTTCCATCGAGCGGCTGGCGGCGGCCGCGCGCAAGGCCGGTGTGGTGATGATGTCGCATGACGACATCTCGCCTGCCCATCGCGATTCTTTTCATGCGCTGGGCATTCACGTGTCGGAATTTCCCGAGACAGAGGACACCGCCCGCCGCGCGCTGGCGCACGATGGCGCCGTGGTCTTCGGGGCGCCGAATGTGGTGCGCGGGCGCAGCCACACCACGGCGCCCAATGCCACCGACATGATCGCCAAGGGGCTGTGTACGGTGCTCGCCTCGGACTATTACTACCCGGCGCTGGCGCTCGCACCTTTCAAACTGGTTGAGCGTCTGGGGGGGGATATCGGACGCTACTGGCCGTTGGTCTCGACGCAGGCAGCGCGCGCGCTGGGGCTCACGGATCGGGGCGTGCTGGATGTGGGCCAACGAGCCGATATCACGCTGATTGACGCCCATGGCGGGGTGCCGCGGGTGATCGCGACGCTTGTTGCGGGCAAGATTGTCTATCTTGCCGATGGCGCACGGCTGAAGGCGGCGTGAGCCTCAAAACGCAAGAGGCCGGCGGTGGGCCGGCCTCTTCGTTGTCACATCGCATGCGAGCCTGTGGTCGCGTGCCGATCACCCCTGCTGGATGGCAGAGAGAACCCAGCGCATGCCGTCCTGCTGATCGCGACGGAAGGTCCACAGTTCGGTCGCCTCGGTTGGCGCGGCCTGCCCGCCGACCAAATGACCGGAGCGCCGATCAACCATCTGGTCAACCAGCGAGAAGCGCATGGCGACAGTTGCGTACTCGACCGTGCCTTCGCGCCAGGCTTCCGACAGATCGCCCTGCAACAGCTTCACATCGGCAATGGTGTTGCGCACGCCCTTCTGCTCGTTGTTGCCGATATCCTGTTCGAAATAGGCCGACATTTCCGGCGTCGTGCGGGGGCGCAGCGCACCCACATCCTCGCGGCCATAGGCAAGCTGGATTTCGGTGAGAAGACGTTCGAAATTGTCGAAATCCTCTTTCGTGAGGCCAAGCTGATCGCTCGGGCCCATCGCCTGCGGGCGTGCTGCCGCAGCTGCGCCAAGTCCCGCGCCATAGCCCTGTCCTGAGCCATGGCCCTGCCCGCCGGCATTGCCGCCGAGCGCGGAGCGCATGTCCGGGCCACCGGCAGCAGCCATGCGACGATTGCGCAGCATGCCCATCACCAGTTTGACGACGATAAAGATGAGGCCGACCTGCAGCAGCAGGCCAAGGAAGCCGCTGAGCGAGCCCAGGCCACTGAAAAGGCCGCTGCCGGAGAGAAGCCCGAACAGGCCGGCGCCGATGAAGCCGGCGGCAAGCCCGCCAAGCAGGCCACCGCCAAGTCCGCCGAACAAGCCGCCTGGACGCTGCTGGGCAGCAGCAGGCGCCTGTGCGCCCGGCTGTGCGGGACGCTGAGGCTGGGTGACCGAGCGGTTGATGGTTGATTGCGGGGTTGGCGCAGTGCTGGTGGGAGCGGGCGCCGATTGGGTGCGGGCGCCGCGACTGCCCGAGCTGTTACCGCCACCGGGGCGGGCATCGACGCTGGTGATGACGAGGGTCGCCATCATGGCCAGCGCTGCCACGATCATTGGAAAACGAGCAACATAACGCATGGTCATTTAGCCTCTCGAAAATGCCCTGTCGGGCTAGACAAAAGTCTGTTCGACTTTCGTCTATTATATCGGAAGGCTTTTGTCAAAGACCAGTGGCGGGCGCTAGCGGCAAAAAAGTCAGAATTTTCGGGCCGATGACCATCGCCATCCTTGCCCGCGCCGTGCACCGGGCATAGATTGCGCGCCGATTGCGCCGTCCCGGCGCCTGAGGAGCACAGACCATGGGTTTCATCGCCGACAGCCTGCAGCGCATCAAGCCATCGCAAACCATCGCGGTGACGCAGAAAGCGCGCGAGTTGAAAGCGGCGGGGCGCGACGTCATCGGGCTCGGCGCCGGGGAGCCGGATTTCGATACGCCGATGAACATCCAGGAAGCGGCGATCGCGGCCATCCGCCGCGGCGAAACCCGCTACACCGCGACCGATGGCATCCCTGAACTCAAGGCGGCGATCATCGCCAAGTTCAAGCGCGAGAATAATCTTGATTACAAGCCCAGCCAGATCATCGTTGGCACCGGCGGCAAGCAGGTTCTCTATAATGCCCTGCTCGCCACCATCAATCCCGGTGATGAGGTGATCGTGCCGGCACCCTATTGGGTGTCCTACCCCGATATTGTGCAGCTGGGTGGTGGCGTGCCGGTGTTTGTTGAGGGCAAGCTTGAGAATGGCTTCAAACTGACACCCGACGCCCTGGAGAGGGCGATCACGGCGAAGACCAAATGGTTCATTTTCAATTCGCCCTCGAACCCCTCGGGCGCTGCCTACACGCATGGCGAGTTGAAGGCGCTGACCGACGTATTGCTGCGCCATCCGCAGGTTTGGATTCTGACTGACGATATGTACGAACATCTCGTCTATGATGATTTCAAATTCGCCACACCTGTCGAGGTCGAGCCCAGGCTCTATGACCGCACGCTGACCATGAACGGCGTATCAAAAGCCTATTGCATGACCGGCTGGCGCATCGGCTATGCCGGTGGGCCGGAGCCGCTGATCAAGGCGATGGGGACCCTGCAGTCACAATCAACCTCGAACCCGTCTTCGATTTCGCAATGGGCGGCGGTCGAGGCGTTGAACGGGCCGCAGGATTTCATTCCTGCCAACAACAAGGTGTTCAAGGAGCGTCGCGATCTGGTGGTGTCCATGCTCAATCAGGCCAGGGGGATCACCTGCCCGACACCGGAGGGGGCATTCTATGTCTATCCATCCTGCGCCGGCCTCATCGGCAAGACCACACCTTCAGGGCGCGTCATCAGCGATGACAGTGTCTTCACGGAGGAATTGCTGCAGGCCGAAGGGGTGGCGGTGGTGCAGGGCGTCGCCTTCGGCTTGTCGCCGCATTTCCGCATTTCCTATGCGACGTCAACGGAAGCGCTGGAAGACGCCTGCCAGCGTATCCAGCGGTTCTGCGCCAGTCTGCGCTGAGATCAGGGGTTCAGAGCTGCCCGCCATTGCGGACGCATGCGTCTTCGAGCTGCGTCGAGTTAACTCGACCCGGACGATCACGCAGCATTTGCCGGCCAACCAGACGACCGCAGCGTTCCGTGACGCTCATCTTGCTGGTAACGGGCGGCGGTGGCCGGTTTCCATACTGGGAATCGGGGACGATGGACCAGCCGAAGGTGCGCCCGTTTTCCCAGAACCAGACAATTTGACCGTCGGAGGCGGACGCATGGCGGGCCATCACAATACCACTGAAGACAGCGAATATCATAGCGAGCAAACCTGAGCGTATTGACATCAGATTTTTCCCCCGTTGCGGATGCATGCGTCTTCAAGTTGTGTCGAGTAAACTCGACCCGAGCGATCGCGCACCATCTGCCGTCCAACCAGACGACCGCAGCGTTCAGCGACGCTCATCTTGCTGGTGATCGGCGGCGGTGGCCGGTTTCCATGCTGATAATCGGGAATGTCCGACCAGCCGAAGCCGCGCTCATTTTCCCAGAACCACACTTCCGAGTCGCCCCGCGCCATCACCCCCATTGCCGAATGGGCAACCAGCAGGGCACCAAGCATGACCGCGAGGGAAGCATTGCGCATCGGGTCAGATCTTTCCACCATTACGGGTGCAATAATCTTCCATCTGCGTCGAGTAGATGCGCGAAGACTGGTCCGTTCGCATGATGCGCCCCACCAATCGTCCGCAAAGCTCGGCGACGCTCACGCGCGCCTTCTTGATCACCTTGGGCGGATCGCTGGTGTGGCGCGGGTCAACCACATCCGACCAGCCATAGCTGTAGGCGTCTTCCCAGAAGTAGACCTTGCTCTGGCCATCCCCGCCGGACCGTTGCGCGGATGCAGGGACTGTCATCAACGACAACACCACGACCGAAGTTGCTACAAGCAGACGCATGGCTTCTCTCCTTGATCCGGCTATTGCACGATATGTGCGATGTTTGAATCCACCTCGCAATTCACGTTTCTGTTTGTGTCAAGAATACGGTGCGGCGATCCTTTCGCTCATCGAAGCTTGGAAAGTGATGTCGTTCAAGATGATGTGGGAGAGGCCGGTGGCAACATGCTGATAAGGGCGATGGCACAACACATTAGCGTGAACGATTAGGCCGGCCTTAATTTCGCGACCAACATCCTGTCCACTTTGACGTGCGACGAAGATGATGAACCAGACCCTCATATGAATGCACCATCGCTTCGATGGCCATTCGAAAGAACGGAGACCACGATGTTCACGCGCTCTTTGCTGGCACTCGCTGTGCTGGTGGGCATGGCCGGCGCGGCGTCCGCCCAGTACATTTATCCGCAATATGGCTACCCGCAATATGGCTACCCTCAGCGTGGCTATCCAACCTACGCCCCCGCCTATGGGCCGGGCGCTGGGTATGTCGAGCGGCGGTATGTTCGTGGGCCGCGTTATCGGCGGCGGGTGATTGTGGTGCCGCAAGCGTATGATGTCGTGCCAAGGCATTATGTAGAGCGCCCGGCTTATGGCTATGACCAGTATCGGGATTTCGGGCGCGAGAGGACAATTTACCGGTCGAGGTGAGCGATTATCGGCAATCGGTCAGGCGATGGCTGCACCACTCGGTGGTTTAACCATCTGTTGCTCAACCCGTGTGTTTGACATGATGTGATGTGGCGACGCCTTTCGCGAGGAGCGGGACATGACCAAATCGATGGTGAGCGGGTGCATCGCAGCCGGTCTGATTTTGCTGATGGCCAACGCCAGTCTGGCGCAAACGGCGGTGAGCAATGATAAGGGCCTGCGCAAACAGAATATCGGGACGAAAGTCGCGCGCATCAAGGCTCCTGACGCTGATAAGCGATCCCGCCTGGCGCTTGATGTCCGTAGTCCGACCTTTGTCATCGAGCCTGAATATGGCCGCTACGGCTATCTGGGCGATGGGGTGGATGCCGGCCGCGAAAGGGCAATCTACCACTCCAGCTAGCGCCAATTCTCATACTTGACTGATTGCGAGCCTGGCTGGACCATACAGCCATTGTTAACGCACGCTCCGTTTAATGTGATTTGATGGTCATCGCGCGCTCGCGCACTGTCTCCCGCAGTTTAGGAGGAATTTCTGCGATGCATTATTTTAAGCGCCCTTCCTGGCATATGAGCGAAGCAAGCGTAACTCCGGAAGCCTATGTCATGAACCGGCGGCTGGCGATGGGCCTGGGACTGGGCGCGGCGGCCAGTCTTGTTCCCCATGGCAGGGCCTTCGCCCAGCAGCAGGGCGAGCCGGGGGCGGAGTACTATCCGGCTGCAACCAGCCCGAACTATGCCAATGCGGGGCGGCCGGTGACAACGGAAACACAGGCCGTCAATTACAATAATTTCTACGAATTCGGCACCAGCAAAAACGTCGTTCGTGCCGCCCAGGCGTTGCGGACGAAGCCGTGGAAGATCAAGGTCGACGGTCTGGTTGAAAACGCGTTCGATATCGAGTTTGAGGATCTGCTGAAGAAGGTTCAGCTTGAAGAGCGCATCTACCGGCTGCGCTGCGTCGAGGCGTGGTCGATGACCATTCCGTGGACCGGCTTCACGCTGGCAAGTTTCGTCAAGCTCGCCAAGCCGCTGGGGTCAGCCAAATTCATTCGCTTCGAGACCTTCAAGGACACCAGCCAGGCACCTGGCCAGCGGCAGGCCTTTTATCCCTGGCCTTACGTTGAAGGGGTGACGATTGAGGAAGCGATGAACGATTTGCCGCTGCTGGTGACGGGTGCCTATGGCAAACCGCTGCCGCGCCAGATGGGGGCGCCGATCAGATTGGCGTTGCCGTGGAAATATGGCTTCAAATCGATCAAGTCGATCAACCGTATTACCTTCACCGATCAACGGCCCCGCACGTTCTGGGAGGAATCCGGCCCTAACGAATATGGTTTCTGGGCCAATGTGAACCCGCAAGTGTCGCATCCGCGCTGGAGCCAGGCTTCGGAGCGGGTCATCGGCCCTGATGAAGGGCGCCAGCCGACGGTTATTTACAATGGCTATGGCGAGCAGGTGGCTTCGCTCTATGCGGGGCTTACGAATGAAAGGCTTTTCATGTGAAAAGCGCCTGCATCCGCCATCGTTCCTGACCCTCCGAAAAACAAGAAGCCGGGCCTGATTGTCAGGTCCGGCTTTAAAGTTTCGGTGCTTGGGGCACTGTGGGAACAGACTGCGTTGGGGGCGCAGACGAAAAGCAGGGAGGTCGAGTTGCGCTATTCGTCATGGCAATATGGCGCGCCATGACCAATTCGAGAATGTGCGTAACGGCATGGCGGATATGCGCCAGCAACGCCATGCTCAATATTGCCAGCCCTGTGCCTTGGCGACCAGAAAGTCGCGGAAGACCTGGACGCGCGCCAGATTGCGCAACTCCTCGGCATAAACGAAATAGGTATCGAAGGCGGGCATCGTCGTGCCTGGCATGAGCGGTACCAGGTTGGTTTTGTCGTCAATCAGGTAATCGGGCAAAATCGCCAGACCCATGCCGCTTTCGGTCGCGTTTTTAAGCGCGGTGATGTTATTCACCGTCAGGATCGGCCGACGCAGATCACCATTTGTCCGCCCTGCCTGGAGCAGAAGATTAAGCGGGCGCAGATAGTTCATCAGGCTGCCACCATAGGACAGCAGACGATGATGATCGAGTTCGGCGATATCGGTGGGCGCGCCATGCTGGGCGATGTAGTCGCTTGAACCATAGACGTGGAAGTGAACAGTGAAGAGCTTTCGCTGGATGAGATCGGGCTGCGTCGGCTGGCGTAACCTGATGCCGACATCGGCCTCACGCATCGACAGGTCAAGTTCCTCATCGGTCAGCAACAGCGTGATGCTGATCTCAGGGTAACGCTCGCTGAAATCCTTGAGGCGGCTCGCGAGCCAGGCCACGCCCAAACCAATCGTCGTCGTGACGCGCAATTCGCCATTGGGCTTTTCGCGACTGTCGGAGAGCGATTGCTTGACGGTTTCAAGCTTGAGCAACACGTCGCGGGTGGCACCAAAGAGTGTCTCTCCGTGTTCGGTCAGGATAAGTCCACGGGCATGACGGTGGAACAGCGGGACGCGCAATTCGCCCTCCAGGGCCGAGACCTGGCGGCTGACGGCTGATTGCGACAGCCCCAGGGCTTCGCCGGCATGCGTAAAGCTGCCGGCGGCGGCGGCGGCATGAAAGACCCGCAGCTTGTCCCAATCCATAGCTGGCTTCCCTCTCGACCTAGACGTAACAGCGTAATGCGGGTTCGGGCGAAGAGACATGTCGATTCTTGATCGAATTCGATCAAGAATTCTGAATTTTGTTACGGCGGAACGGCGGAATTACTCCGCTGCGGCGGTCACGATCTGCCCATGAGCGAGATATTTTTCTGCCTCAAGGGCTGCCATGCAACCCATCCCGGCGGCAGTGACGGCTTGCCGGAAGATGTCATCGGTCACGTCGCCGGCCGCGAACACGCCTTCGCGCGAGGTCAGTGTCGAATTCGGCGCCGTCCATAAATAGCCGGAGGGCTTCATCTTGAGCTCACCGCTAAAGAGTTCCACCGATGGCGCGTGGCCGATGGCGATGAAGACGCCGTCAACGGGGCGCTCGGTGAGTGCGCCGGTGCGCGTATCGCGCAGGCGCATATGGGTAACGCCGCGCGGATTTTCACTGCCGAGCACTGCGTCCAGCGCACTGTTCCAGACGATCTCGACCTTGGGATGAGCGAGCAGGCGCTGCTGCAGAATCTTTTCCGCCTTGAAGCTGTCGCGACGGTGGATCACGGTTACTTTCGAGGCGAATTTGGTGAGAAACAGCGCTTCCTCGACCGCCGTATTGCCGCCACCAACGACCGCCACTTCCTTGTTGCGGTAAAAGAAGCCATCGCAGGTGGCGCAGGCCGAGACGCCATGCCCCTGAAAATGTTGTTCGCTTGGCAGGCCGAGCCATTTTGCCTGCGCACCGGTGGCGATGATGAGCGCGTCAGCCGTGTAGAGGGCGCCGCTATCGCCGGTCAACTGGAAGGGGCGGCGCGACAGATCGGCCTTGACGATAATGTCGGAGACCATGCGGGTGCCCATGTGCTCGGCCTGCGCCTTCATCTGGTCCATCAGCCATGGCCCCTGGATGGTTTCGGCAAAACCGGGATAATTTTCGACGTCGGTGGTGATCGTCAGCTGGCCGCCCGGTTGCAGGCCGGCGATCAGGACCGGTTCCAGCATGGCGCGGGCGGCGTAGATGGCCGCAGTATAGCCTGCCGGTCCCGAGCCGATGATGATGAGCTTGCTGTGCTGTGCGGTCATGGTGTGGTTCCGTGATGCAGGCATAAGGAGGCTGCCAGGTGTATGGCGTTAGCTTGGTGGACATGAGCGTCAAGCGACTATGTAATGTCGCCAAGGCTTATGGCACAAGCGATTCTTCGTTCGCCGACTCCTATGTCTTTGCCCCTGCAATGCATTATATTTACCGCATGATCGCTTCGGAAAAAACATGATTGCCCAACTCGATGCCATCGACTGGAAAATCCTGGCGCTGCTGCAGAGCGAGGGGCGGATGACGAATGTCGAACTGGCGCGCCGCGTCGGTATTTCGCCGCCGCCTTGTCTGCGCCGTGTCCGGGGGCTGGAAGAGGCCGGTCTGATTACGGGTTACAGAGCGCTTCTCGACATCAAGCGTTTGGGCTGCGAGGTTCTGGCGTTCGCCATGGTTGGTCTCCACAGTCAGGCGGACCACGATCTGAAGGCGTTCGAGGCCCAGGTTCAGGCGTGGTCGGTGGTGCGTGAATGTATCATGCTGTCAGGTGAGGCCGACTTCATTCTCAAATGCGTCGCCCATGATCTTTCAAGCTTTCAGAACTTCATCATCAACGACCTGACGCGTACGCCTAATGTAGCGCATGTCAAAACCATGCTGGCGATCCGCGTCACCAAGGATGAGGCGATGATGCCGATCAACGCTGCTGGTCGCTAGCCTCAGCGGCCGCCGCCCCTGCCGCACGGGACATACCACGGCGAGGCCGGTGATTGCCGGCACAGGATGCGTTCGATCTCGTCGGCGGAGGCGCCCTAGGGAATGGCGGGTCTTGGGAATGCGTCGCGATTGACCTGGCATCCGCCGAGCAAAACAATCAACAAAAATACGGAAAGGTGACGCAATCTGGCCTCCTGGATCTGGCGCATCCACGTCGTTCGACAGATGTTGAGAACACATATTGTCCTGATACCAAGTTAGGCCGAACGTAGATTTTTGTTGCCGCCGGCGCAGTACACAAGGACGTCATTTGGCGTCGTGATGACTGCGTACGCCGGAAGGCCTGATCGACCACCCAGATGACGACGCCCTGTCTGGCTTGCGCTCGTCATGCGCTCTCATCATGGGACTGAACTCCTCATGCGCAAACGCCGCGCCAGCCTTATTGCGTCCGATCATGCACTCTATTGTGGTGTCGAGGCATGTTCTTGCGATCGCCAGACATCCACTTGATCGGAAAATACCTTAGATGGCCGCCGAGTTGTATTGTGCTGCAGCGTTGATTTTACGGGGGAATTTTGTTTATGACATAAGATTTTAAGCTAAATATTGAGGGCGCGTTAACTCAGCAAATTGCAAGAATATATACACATTTGTACTAATGTACGGCATCGAACGATACCAGAATGGTAAAAGACATGCCCGTTTTCAATAAAAAGATATGCTTAAGTCACATTAATTCCCTCATTGATGATGAGGGTGGATCTTTTTCGATCATGGCCGCGTTGTCGATGATCATTCTGGTCGGCATTTCTGGAGCAGCACTTGATTTCGGGATGGCGCAGTTGGCGCGCCAAAAATTATACCAGGCGGCCAGCCTTGCATGTCAATATGCAAAGAAGACGTCTTTAGTGGCCGACACTGAAAGTGGCGGAGCGGCGGTCAGGTCGTTTTTCAACGCCAATCTTGCTTCACAAAATGTCACGACGGACCTCGTCAATGCAAACTTCACGGCCGTCAGCAATGGGCCGGCGCGGATGAGCGGGAGTTACGCTGTACCAACGACTTTCCTGGGTCTGTTCAATATCGCGTCTATTCAAGTGTCAGTTGATCAACAATGCTACCCAGTACCGCCGCAATTGTCGGCGGGTGCTGAAATTTTCAAGGAAACCTTTGAAACTCCCCCCCTCAGCACGGAAACTGTTTACAACAATAATCCGGGCTCAACTTTTTATTCGAGAAATTTCAATGGATGGAGAACTGTAGGGGACGGCGCGCCATACTTTTTTGGCCTGAAGATCAATGATGGATATAAGCAACCATCACCCGATGGCAGCCACGTTGGTGAATTGGTTGGATATTATAATCTTTCCATATCAAGGAAACTGTCGCTCGCTGCCGGCGTCTATGAATTGCGCTATCAATATACGGGAAATGCATACGCGGCGGTTGCGGCCTATGCCGGGTCAACGCGCTTCGGCAACGACGTATTCAATAATGATCCAGCGCCAATATGTGCGAATGCGGCGGCTGATGTCGCCTGGGCAACGTCTGATACCAGCAGGGTTGGGGTTTATTTCAGCGCCGACGAAGCTGATTTTTCTGCCAATTATCTCGAAGGTGCGATCCGCCCCACAAGCCCGTCCTGGCGGCCAGCGGACCTCATTGATGTGTGCATCTATTCCAAGGGGTGGATCGAGCGCTCGGTGATGATCACGGTCACAACGACCGGCGATTATTGGCTGACTTATGCGGGCCAAGGAAGTAATACTTATCTCGAAGGGGGGCAACTCGACAATATTCGCCTTTGTTATCAATATTGTAATGGAAGCCGGCTGACGGCGCCATTCGAGATCGCGGGGCAGGTGCTGTTGCGCGAGAATTTTTCGGCTTGGCGTTCGGCATTTGAAAACAGCCTTGCTGTCAATGATTGGGTTCCGGTTGGTGCCAATGCCTTTGAAATTTGGGATCGCGCGCCCTCACTTGCCACTCTTCCTGGCGGCGAGCAGCAAGTTCTCGAGCTCGATGAGTTTGCCAATCGCGCGTTGTCGCATAAAATACTTCTACCGCCGGGTACGTACCAGATTGCTTATAATTATCTGTCGCGGGTGAATTTTCCGAGCCTGGGGAGTGGTACGATTTACTGTGCCAACAAGGCAACTGACTATCCCGTCTCGACTTTGCCTCCTGGTACAGAGACGGGAAGTTTTTGGGGGCCTGGATATGCAATGCCCTATCCGAGTTTCACAGCTCCGCATGACACGAATGCGGTTAGCGTATGGCTTGACAGCGATGTTACGACGAGTGCCGGCAATCGCCCCTCGCAGATGATCGATTATTGCGCTTATTCATCAGGTTGGACAACACGGCGCATTACGGTGAAAGTCACCAAGGCGCGATTTTATTGGCTTACCTTCAAAGGGGAGGGAACATCCGATACGCAAGGAGCGCTGGTGGCAGATATCCGGATCTGTGCGATTCGCTGCGACAATGGTCTCAGCAATGATCCACCCTTGGCCATCGCGCCTTAATCGTGTGTCATCAGCCGGGAAAGACAGGATACGACAAATTGTGGCGTGATCGTCTGCAGGCATGGTGATGACTGGTCATTATTTGCGCGCCGGCATTGGCGGCTCAGGCATGGCAAATGGACGCAGGTATCGGCGCCAGCTGCGAGATTCAACACGCGCGCGCCGGCTGTTGCGGTGAGGTTCGGCGTAGTCGGGCCATAAAGAGTGAGGGTTGGCACGCCCAGCGCGCCGCCGAGATGAGCGAGCCCGGTGTCGCAGGCCACCATAGCTCGGGCGCTTGCGATGCGGCCGGCCAAGGCACCAAGGGCCATCGGTGGCAGGATTTCGCTGTCGGGTATGGCAGATACGATCCATTCCGCGCGCTGGCGCTCTGCCTCGCCATGGGCGGGGACGACCACGTGATGACCTTGCCCGGCGAGGAGAATTGCCAGCTCTCGCCATGATTCCAGCGCCCATAATTTGCTCGACCACGAGGTGGCGTGAACGAGGAAGACGTCACGGCTGGCGTTGGCTGCAGGCGACTCCTCCTTGCTGATGCCGAAGACTGGCGGGTTGATCGGCAATGGATAATCGAGCGCTGCTGCAAACAACATGCGGGTACGCTGGATGGCGTGCTGGTTGCGGGCTACATGATGGCGTCTGCCATAGGCCAACGTGGCCCATCCCTCACGGGCGCTTGACTGGTCATAACCGTGAGCCGGCCCGCGGGCCAGCAGCGCGATGGGCGCTGATTTCAGCAATCCCTGCGCGTCGATGATGATGTCATATGTGCTTTCGCGCAGCGCCTTGATGGCGGACAACCAGGCGCGCAGATTGCCCATCGTCGGCTGGCGCAGCGAGCGCATTGACAAGGGAATGACGCGCGCCACGCCAGGATGCAGCGCGGCGATCGGAGCGAAGGGCGGTTCGAGCACCCAGTCAAAAATCAGCCCGGGCAACGCCGCGACAGCATCGCTGATCGCGGGAAGGGTATGAACCACATCACCGAAAGAAGAAGTCTTGATCAGCAGCGCGCGCATGAGCTGCCCCTGGGCGCCGCGCTCGTCACCGGGTGCAGCCTCAGCGGAAATCGACCTTGAGGATCTCGTAACTGCGCGGTCCGCTGGGCGTTGTCACCTCAACGACATCGCCGACGCGCTTGCCGATGAGGGCGCGGGCAATCGGCGAGGTGATCGAAATACGGCCCTTCTTCACATCGGCTTCCAGTTCGCCGACGATCTGGTAGGTCCGCTTTTCCTCGCTGTCCTCGTCAAGAAGGCTGGCAGTGGCGCCGAATTTGACCGTATCGCCATTCAGCTTGCTCACATCAATCACTTCGGCGCGCGACAGGACATCCTCGAATTCGGCAATCTTTGCCTCATTCATGCCCTGTGCTTCCTTGGCGGCGTGATATTCGGCGTTTTCCGAAAGGTCGCCATGCGCGCGCGCTTCGGCGATCGCCTCGATGATACGCGGGCGCTCTTCCGAGGTCAGTCGACGCAGCTCGGTCTGGATTTGCGCGTAGCCGCCGGCAGTCATCGGGAATTTTTCCATCGTCTCCTCGCTACTTCATTCCGGTCTGAGGGCGCATCAAGGTCAGCGGAACCATTCCGCCCGTTCCTGTGCACGGTCTTACCGTCGTCGTATCTTGTTGCCGTTCGTCAGTGCGCCTCGCCCCTGCCCACATAGTCCTGCAATGGCCGCACTTCCAGTGTCCCGGATTTGAGAGCGGCAATACCCTGACCAGCGGCGACTGCTCCGGAAAGAGTTGTATAATAAGGAACCTTATGAAGAAGCGCGGCGCGACGCAATGACATGCTGTCAGAAATAGCCTGCGCTCCGTCGGTTGTGTTGAAAACGAGCGCAATTTCACCGTTTTTGATCATGTCAACGATATGCGGGCGGCCTTCCAGCACTTTGTTGACCTTTTTGACACGAATTCCGAGGCCGGCCAGATAGCGCTGGGTGCCCGAGGTGGCAACGACGGTAAAGCCGATGTCGCTCAGCACACGCACCGTGTCGACGATCCGCGGCTTGTCAGCATCGCGCATGGAGACAAAGACAGTGCCGGATGTTGGCACCTTCGTGCCACCGCCCAGCTGGCTCTTGGCGAACGCCACGGCGAAATCACGGTCAAGGCCCATCACTTCGCCGGTTGAACGCATTTCGGGGCCAAGAAGCGTGTCAACGCCGGGGAAGCGGGCAAAGGGAAAAACGGCTTCCTTGACCGCTACATGATCGAGCTTTTTCGTCTTCAGGCCAAACGACATCAAAGGCTCGCCCGCCATGATGCGCGCGGCGATCTTGGCCACCGGCACGCCGATGGTCTTGGCAACGAAAGGCACGGTGCGCGAGGCGCGGGGATTGACCTCGAGAATATAGATAACGCCATTCTTGATAGCGTATTGCGTGTTCATCAGGCCACCCACGCGTAACTCGAGCGCAAGGTCGCGGGTCTGGCGCTCGAGTTCGGCAATGGTTGCCGCGTCGAGCGAGTGAGGTGGCAGAGAACAGGCCGAATCGCCGGAATGAATGCCCGCTTCCTCGATATGTTCCATGATGCCGCAGACGAACACATCCTTGCCATCGGCCAGCGCATCAACATCAACCTCGATGGCATCCGAGAGATAACCATCAAAGAGGAGAGGATTCTTGCCAAGAACCGTGTTGATCTGGCCGGTCTTGTCGTTCGGGTAACGGGCGCGGATATCAGGCGGCACCATTTCCGGCAGCTGGTTCAGCAGGTAGCGATCAAACGATGTCTCGTCGCGGATAATCGCCATGCCGCGCCCGCCCAGGACGTAAGACGGGCGCACCACCAGCGGAAAGCCGAGCTCAGCCTTCACCAGGCGCGCCTGCTCGACCGAGTAGGCGATACCGTTCTTCGGCTGTTTGAGGCCGAGCTTGTCGATGAGGCGCTTGAAGCGGTCGCGATCCTCGGCAAGATCAATGGCATCGGGCGAGGTGCCGAGGATGGGTATTTTCGCCTTCTCGATGGCAGCGGCGAGCTTCAGCGGCGTCTGGCCGCCGAACTGCACGATGACGCCGAGCAGGATGCCGTTGCGCTGCTCGACGCGCGCCAGCTCGATCACATCCTCGGCGGTCAGCGGCTCGAAATAGAGGCGGTCGGAAGTGTCGTAGTCGGTCGACACCGTCTCGGGATTGCAGTTGACCATGATGGTCTCGATGCCGGCCTCGCGCAGCGCGTAGGCGGCATGGACGCAACAGTAGTCGAACTCGATGCCCTGGCCGATCCGGTTCG
>FRDC01001745.1_pt1 | contig 48855 bp, 49 predicted proteins | sample 1106171 | NCBI WGS metagenome assembly FRDC01 (sample SAMEA3930566, study PRJEB13176) | freshwater metagenome | biome: Drinking water system; feature: drinking water; material: water | place: Singapore | collected 2014-12-20 | reverse complement strand
CGATGTTCTTGCCGATGTCGTGCACGTCGCCCTTCACGGTGGCGAGCACGATCTTGCCGGCCGAGTTGCGGCCGCCGGTCGCCGCGCCATTCGCTTGCGCGCGCGCCTTCTCTTCTTCCATGTACGGCAGCAGATACGCTACCGCCTGCTTCATCACGCGCGCGGACTTCACCACCTGCGGCAGGAACATCTTGCCGGCGCCGAACAGGTCGCCGACCACGTTCATGCCGTCCATCAGCGGACCTTCGATCACCGACAGCGGGCGATCGGCGGCAAGCCGCGCGGCTTCGGTGTCTTCCTCGATGAACTCGGTGATGCCGTTGACCAGTGCGTGGCTGAGCCGCTTGTTGACGTCCCAGGTGCGCCAGGCGAGATCGACTTCCTTGGTCTGCTTCTCCTGACCGCGGAATTTCTCGGCCAGTGCCAGCAGGCGCTCGGATGCGCCGGGATCGCGGTTGAGAACCACGTCCTCGCAGACCTGACGTAGCTCCGGATCGAGATCGTCGTAGATCGCCATCTGGCCGGCATTGACGATGCCCATGTCCATGCCCGCCTTGATGGCGTGATACAGGAACACCGAGTGCATAGCCTCGCGGACGGGCTCGTTGCCGCGGAACGAGAACGACAGGTTGGAAACGCCGCCGGAGATGTGCGCGTGCGGCAGGTTCTGGCGAATCCAGCGCGTCGCCTCGATGAAGTCGACGCCGTAGTTGTTGTGCTCCTCGATACCGGTCGCGATGGCGAAGATGTTCGGATCGAAGATGATGTCTTCCGGCGGGAAGTTGAGCTTGCTGGTGAGCAGATCATAGGCGCGTTTGCAGATTTCCGTCTTGCGCGCGAACGTGTCGGCCTGCCCGACCTCGTCGAAGGCCATGACCACGACGGCCGCGCCGTGGCGGCGCGCGATGGTCGCCTCGTGCAGGAACTTTTCCTCGCCCTCCTTCATCGAGATCGAGTTGACGATCGGCTTGCCCTGCACGCACTTCAGACCGGCCTCGATGACCGAGAACTTCGACGAGTCAACCATCACCGGCACGCGGGCGATGTCCGGTTCGGAGGCGACGAGGTTGAGGAACTCGACCATCGCCTTCTCGGAATCGAGCAGGCCTTCGTCCATGTTGACGTCGATGACTTGCGCGCCGTTCTCGACCTGATCGCGGGCGACCTTCAGCGCGGCGGTGTAGTCACCGGCGGTGATCAGCTTGCGGAATTTCGCCGAGCCGGTGACGTTGGTGCGCTCGCCGACGTTGACGAAGGGAATGTCACTGGTCAGCGTGAACGGCTCGAGGCCCGAAAGCCGCAGGCGCGGCTCGATCTCGGGAATCGCACGCGGCTTGTGCGGCGCGCAGGCGTCCGCAATCGCCTTGATATGCGCGGGCGTGGTGCCGCAGCAGCCGCCGACGATGTTGACGAGACCGGCCTGGGCGAACTCGCCGACGAGGCGCGCCATGTATTCCGGGCTTTCGTCGTACTGGCCGAATTCGTTCGGCAGGCCCGCATTCGGGTAGGCGCAGATCAGCGTGTCGGCAACGCGGCCGAGGTCGACGATGTGCGCGCGCAGGTCTTCCGCGCCCAGCGCGCAGTTGAAACCGATGGTCACCGGGTTGGCGTGCCGCATCGAGTACCAGAACGCTTCCGGCATCTGGCCCGACAGCAGGCGACCCGACTTGTCGGTGATCGTGCCCGAGATCATCACCGGCACGTCGATGTTTCGCTCCTCGCAGATTTCGGCGATGGCGTAGAGCGCGGCCTTGGCGTTCAGCGTGTCGAAGATGGTTTCGACCAGAAGCAAATCCGCGCCGCCATCGAGCAAGCCCTTGGCCTGCTCGGCGTAGGCGATGCGCAGCTCATCGAACGTCACCGCGCGGTAGCCGGGATTGGTCACATCCGGGGAGATCGATGCCGTACGGTTGGTCGGGCCGAGTGCGCCGGCGACAAAGCGCGGCTTGCCGTCGTCTGCCTCGGCACGTTTGGCTGCGTTCTTCGCAAGTCGCGCGCCTTCGAGGTTCAACTCGTAAGCGAGGTCCGACATATCGTAGTCGGCCTGCGCGATCGAGGTCGACGAGAACGTGTTCGTCTCGACGATATCCGCGCCTGCCTTGAAGTAATCGTAGTGAATGTCCTCGATCGCTTGCGCCTGAGTAAGGATCAGAAGATCGTTGTTGCCTTTGACGTCGCGGTGAAAGTCCTTGAAGCGCTCGCCACGGAATGCCGCTTCGTCAAATTTCAGTTCCTGAATCACCGTGCCCATCGCGCCGTCGAGCACGAGGATGCGCTCGCGCGCGAGGCTGCGGAGTTTCTGCTCCGTCTTGGATTGCTTTGATGTCATTACGCAGCTTTCTGTGAACCGTTGGCGCGGAAGCCGAGCAGGTGGCTGATCGCGAACACGAGGTCGGCGCGGTTCATGGTGTAGAAGTGGAAGTTCTCGACGCCGTTCTTGAACAGCTTTTGCACTTGCCCTGCGGCAACAGTCGCCGCGACGAGCTTGCGCGTTTCCGGATCGTCATCGAGGCCGTCGAACTTGTCTTCGAGCCATGACGGAACCGTCGCACCAGCGCGGGTGGCGAAGCTCTTCGCGGTCTTGAAGTTCTGCACCGGCAGGATGCCCGGCACGACCGGAATGGTGATGCCGCGTGCGCGGACGCGGTCGACGTAGGCGTTGTAGAGGTTGTTGTCGAAGAAGAACTGCGTGATGGCGCGATCGGCGCCCGCATCGACCTTCGCCTTCAGCATGTCGACGTCGGCATCGAAGTTGTGGCTCTCCGGATGCTTTTCCGGATAGGCCGACACGGAGACCTCGATGTCGGGATAACGGCGCTTGATCGAAGCAACGAGATCGGCCGAACTCTGATAGCCGTCCTTGTGCGCCTGATAGGCCGTGCCAATGCCCGCAGCCGGATCGCCGCGCAGTGCCACGATGTGACGCACGCCGGTGTCGTAATAGCTCGCGACCACGTCGTCGATCTCGCCGCGCGAAGCATCGACGCAAGTGAGATGCGCGGCCGGCGTGAGATCGGTTTCCTTCAGGATGCGGGCGATGGTCGAATGCGTGCGCTCGCGAGTCGAGCCGCCGGCGCCGTAGGTCACCGAGACGAACGACGGCTTCAGCGGCGCCAGACGCTTGATCGTCTCCCAGAGGTTGCGCTCCATTTCTTCCGTCTTCGGCGGAAAGAACTCGTAGGAGATCGCCGGGCGCTTGGACCCCTGCGTCGCATCCGGATGTGTCGATGAAGTCGCGCCCATGGTCCCTCGAAACTCTCGTTCGCGGCCGGTGCCACGAAGCTGCCACTACATTTTCGGCGAACGGCGCGTGCCACAGGAATGCCGTCACTTTTGCTGGCCCGGAATGTAGGTCAGGCAGGTAAAGGAAAATAGCCCACAGGGCAGAGGTATCTCATGGGAACTTGCCCATATGTGTAAATATGGGTCGATCTGGATATGTCTGTGTCTGGTTGGTGGGCCAAGATATGGCTGATTCAATCGCCAAATGGCTCATAATCGGTACTTTCCAACTATTTCTACCATTGGGCGCATCTTGCCCGTGGTTATGGCGCTCGTTTTGCCCACTGGCCGCTACTCGGCCGGGCCCGGCGGAGATGAAAAATCGCGGGTTTTTGGCCCCTGGCCGGTTTGTGCGGACGAAGCGAACCACTACTTTGCAGTCATGCTTCCATTGTCCGTCCTCGACCTTTCCGTCGTCACCACCGCAACCAAACCCTCCGCAGCGCTGCGCAATTCGATCGACCTTGCGCAGCACACGGATCGTCTTGGCTACGTGCGTTACTGGCTCGCCGAGCATCACAACCTCGCATCGGTCGCCAGTCCTGCGCCCGATCTGATGATCGGGCAGATCGCAGCCGCAACGACCAACATCCGCGTCGGCTCCGGCGGCGTGATGCTGCCGAACCACGCGCCGCTGATCATCGCCGAACGCTTCAAGATGCTGGAAGCATTGTTTCCCGGCCGCATCGATCTTGGCTTGGGCCGCGCGCCAGGCACCGATCATGCGACGATGCATGCGCTGCGCCGCCGCCTCGATGGGCGCGAGGGCGACGATTTTCTCGAGCGGCTGCTGGAATTGACGCTGTGGGAGACGCGGCGATTCCCACAAAATCATCCCTACAATAGCGTTGTGGCGATGCCGGACGATGCGCCGCTGCCGCCGATCTGGCTGCTCGGATCGAGCGACTACAGTTCGGATCTCTCCGCGCAGATCGGCATGGGCTTCGCGTTCGCGCATCACTTTGCGTCGCACGATGCCGCAAACGCGATGATCCACTACCGTGCGCGCTTCAAGCCGTCGGAGTGGCGAAGCGAGCCGCACTCCATTCTTGCGATTGCAGCGATTGCGGCTGAGACCGATGCGGAAGCCGAGCGTCTTGCGTCGTCGGCCGATCTCAATCGTCTGCGCCGCGACCGCGGGCAGTATCTGCCGCTGCCGAGCGTCGAGGAAGCGCTGGCCTATCCTTACTCGGCAGGTGAGCAGATATCGATCCAGCGCAATCGCGAGCGGCTGTTTGTCGGCTCGCCCGCGAAGATCATGCAGGATGTCGAGCCGCTGATCGCCTCAACCCAGCCGGATGAATTGATGATCATCACGGCGACGTTCGATCACGAGGCGCGCAAGCGTTCGTACAGTTTGCTCGCCGACGCCTTCCAGCTTGGAAAGCGCGCGGCTGCTTAATCTACTCGCCGTCGTTGGTCTGCGTTTGCCGGAATGGATGTGCCGGATAGACGCCGATAATCCGGAATTCTTTCGAGAAGAACTTCAGCTCTTCCAGCGCGAACGCCAGTCCGCGATCGTCGGGATGTCCGTCGACGTCCGAATAGAACTGGGTGGCGAAGAAGTTGCCGTCCACCATGTAGCTTTCGAGCTTCGTCATGTTGACGTTGTTGGTGGCGAAGCCGCCCATCGCCTTGTAGAGCGCCGCCGGCAGGTTGCGCACGTTGAAGACAAACGTGGTGACCAGCGGCCCCGAACCTTGCGCCGCCCACTTCGGTTCGCGCGCAAGAATGACGAAACGCGTCGTATTGTGCGCCTCGTCCTCGATGTCCTCGGCGAGAATATCGAGATTGTAGATTTCGGCGGCGAGACGCGAGGCGATCGCGGCCGCGCTTTTGTCGCCGCGTTGGGAAATGATACGCGCCGAGCCTGCGGTATCGCCGGCGACGATCGATTTGATCTTCAGCTTGCGGATGATGTTGCGGCACTGGCCGAGTGCGTGGATGTGGCTTTCGACCGTCTTGATGTCGCCGAGCTTGGTGCCGCGCACGCCCATCAACTGATGGCGGATCGGCAAAAACCATTCGCCGATGATGAAGAGTCCTGAGTGCGGCAGCAGGTGATGAATGTCGGCGACGCGGCCGGCCACCGAATTCTCGATCGGGATCATGCCGAGGTCGGCCTCGCCGCTGGTGATGGCCGCCAGCGCATCTTCGAACGTCGCGCAGGGCAGCGCCTCCGCGTCCGGATAGGCTTCGGAAATGGCGAGGTGGGAGTTGGCGCCAAGCTCTCCCTGGAAGGCGATTTTCATCATGTGCTCGTTAATGTGGTGAGCCCGAAAGCATGCGGCGGGCCGTCTCAAGATCGTCAGGCGTATCGACCCCCAGCGGCACCGAGTCAACGATCATTGCGTCGATCCGCATGCCGGCTTCGAGCGCCCGGAGCTGTTCGAGCTTCTCACGCTGCTCCAGCGGCGAGGGGGCAAGGGCGACAAAGCGCGTCAGCGCTGCGCGGCGGTAGGCGTAAAGGCCGATGTGGTGATAGCGCGGTCCGTCGTTGGCCGGCGCCGTGGCGCGGGTGAAATAGAGCGCGCGCAGGCGGTTTTCTCCGGCGGAGGTGCCGACAAGCTTCACTACATTCGGGTTGGTGTGCTCGTCGTCCTTGCGGATGACCGCGGCGAGCGTGGAGATATCGACGGCGGGATCGGCGAACGGCGTCACCACGGCACGGATGTCCGCCGCCGCAATGGTTGGCAGGTCGCCCTGCACGTTGATGATGGTCGCGACGCGGTTTTCGCCATCGATCTTGCCGAGCGCCTCGAAAATCCGGTCTGAGCCGGACGGGTGATCGGCGCGCGTCATCACTGCTTCGCCGCCGTGGTTTTCGACCGCTGCCGCAATCTCCGGCGAATCGGTTGCGACCGCCACGCGGCCCACTTCGGCCTCCATCGCCCGCCGCATGACGTGCACGATCATCGGCAGGCCATTGATATCCTTCAATGGCTTGCCGGGAAGGCGGGTCGCCGCCATCCGGGCCGGGATCAGCACGAGGGTATCGGACAGGGGCATCGGGTGCGGCAAGCGGCTGAGAATGATGAGGAATTAGCAGGTTTTTTCAACGATCCGCGCGGTTATACGGGTTGCCAGAGCATGGGCAAACCGTTATCTCATCGGCCTGTCATTACCGCGGCGCACCTTACGCTGCGCGGGTGTATCAAAAGGGGCCGTTCCGCCGGTCCGTCTTCTTAATCTGGCTTGGAGCCTGAGCCGTTATGGACTCCTTCGAACTCAACAAGATCATGGGCGCGGTGCTGGCAACCTGCCTCACCCTTCTGGTCACCAATATCGCGGCCGGCGCCATCTTCTCGCACGGCAAGATCGAGAAGCCCGGCTTCGAGATCGTCGCCAAGGAGACCAGCAAGGGTGGTGGTCCTGCGGCGCCGGCAGCGCCTGCGGAGCCGATCGAGACGCTGCTCGCCAGCGCGTCCGCCGAGCGCGGCGCGACTGCGGCCAAGAAGTGCGCGGCTTGCCACACCTTCGAGAAGGGTGGCCCGAACCGCGTCGGTCCGAACCTGTTCGGCGTCGTCGGCCGCGACCATGCAGGCCATGCGGGCTTCAACTATTCCGCAGGCATCAAGGCCAAGCCTGGCAAGTGGGACTTCGACGGTCTGAACAAATTCCTGCTGTCGCCGAAGGGCTACATTCCCGGCACCAACATGGCTTTCGCCGGCATCACCAAGGACAGCGAGCGAGCCGACGTGATCGATTACCTCCGGACCCTGGCAGACAATCCGACGCCGCGTCTGGTCGCTGCAAAGAAGTAAGCGATCATTGCTGAAAATTTAGAACCACAAGAACGGCCGAACCAGCGATGGTTCGGCCGTTTCTTTATGTTCAAGATTGCGCGAGCCGCGCGCGATCACGACAATGCCGAATCGAGATGGGCTTCCGGCGCAGGCGGTTCCGGAATTATCCCGTTGGACGGTGATAGGGCGTTTCGTCGCAAGGGTGCCGGAAACGGGGTGGTATCCCCTCGAAAAACGGACATAATCCGCTTTGACGCTGTTTCTCGTTTTCGTCCGTACCTTCAGCTGCGTTCGATGTCCTTTTCCACGATCACGAGGTCCGGTTCTTGAGCATTTCCCGACGACGTTTTTTGCAAAGCGGCGCTGTGATTGCAGCCGCGCCGATCATCGCACCGGCCGTGGATGCGCCGCTGATCGCGACCGCACAGGCTCAGGCGGCGGCAACCGAAGCGCCCTGGTATCACGCGCTCTCGCTGTTCGGCGAGGTCAAGTATCCGGCAGGGTTTGCCCGCTTCGATTACGTCAATCCCGATGCACCGAAAGGCGGTATCGCACGGCAGATTTCGATCGGCACCTTCGACAGCTTCAACCTCGTGGTTGCCGGAGTAAAGGGCGCGTATGGCGGTGCGTCGGGCCTGATCTACGAAACGCTGATGACGGAGTCGCAGGACGAAATTTCGACCGAGTACGGATTGCTCGCCGAAAGCGTCTCCCATCCCGCCGACTACTCCTGGGTCATCTATCGCTTGCGCAAGGAAGCGCGCTGGCATGACGGCAAGCCGGTGACGCCCGAAGACGTGGTCTTCTCGTTCGACAGCTTCAAGAAGCTCAATCCCAGCCGCAGCGCCTACTACAGCCATGTGGTCAAGGCCGAGAAGAGCGGCGAGCGCGATATCAAGTTTACGTTCGATGGACCGGGCAATCGCGAATTGCCACAGATCGTCGGCCAGCTTCCGGTGCTGCCGAAGCATTGGTGGGAGGGCACCGATGCAGAGGGCCGCAAGCGCGACATCAGCGCAACGACGCTCGAGAAGCCGCTCGGCTCCAGCCCCTATCGCATCAAGGATTTCGTGGCCGGCCGCTCGATTACGCTCGAGCGGGTGAAAGATTACTGGGGCGAAAAGCTTCCGGTCCGCATCGGCCAATACAATATCGATGAGCTTCGCTACGAGTACTATCGCGACACCACCGTTTCGCTCGAAGCGTTCAAGGCCGATCAAGCCGACTGGGTCAATGAGTCGTCGGCGAAGAGCTGGGCGACGGCTTACGATTTTCCGGCTGTTACGGAAAAACGCGTCGTTCGCCAGGAGTTCGAGCTACGCGACTCCGGCCGGATGCAGGGCTTCGCGTTTAACATCCGCCGCGACATGTTCAAGGACAAGCGGGTCCGCCGCGCCTTCAACTATGCGTTCGATTTTGAGGAAATGAACAAGCAGCTGTTCTACGGCCAGTATCGCCGCATCAACAGCTACTTTGAAGGCAACGAACTCGCGTCATCCGGCGTTCCGCAGGGCGACGAAGTTCCATTTCTGCGAGAGGTCTATGACCACGTTCCACCGGAGATCCTGGCGAAGCCCTATGAGAATCCCGTCGGTGGCAATCCGGAAAACGTGCGCAACAATTTGCGCAACGCGACACGTCTCTTGAAGGAAGCGGGTTACGAGGTCGTCGACCAAAAGCTCGTCAAGGACGGCAAGCCGTTGGCGGTCGAATTTCTGATCGAAAGCCCGGCCTTCGAGCGGATCGTGTTGTTTTACAAGCCCGCGCTGGAGCGGCTCGGCATCACCGTCTCGGTCCGCCGCGTCGACGATGCGCAGTACGAGAACCGTGTCCGCAATTTCGATTTCGACATCATCGCAAACAGCTGGGGGCAATCGCTGTCGCCCGGCAACGAGCAGCGCGATTTCTGGGGATCGGCTGCCGCCGACCGTCCCGGTTCGCGCAATCTCATCGGCATCAAGCACCCAGCCATCGATCATCTGATCGAGAAGGTTATCTTCGCCAAGGATCGCGCAACGCTGGTGGCTGCGACGAAGGCGCTCGATCGCGTGTTGTTGTGGAACTACTACGTCGTTCCGCATTTCACCTATTCGTATCTCCGCACGGCGCGCTGGGATCGGTTCAGCCACGCCGAGCCGTTGCCGAGGTTCGCCCGCTCCGGCTGGCCGGCGCTGTGGTGGTACGATTCCGCCAAGGCAGCCAAGACAGGCAGGCGCTCTTGACGAAGTTCATTCGCCCGAGAGCCATCACGCGCCGGCAGGCTCTCGCGCTCGGTGCGGGTGTAGCCAGTTGCGCACTGATTCCGTCTTCGCAGGGGCTCGCACAAACGAGCGAAAGCTCGCACGGGCTGTCGATCTTCGGCGATCTGAAGTATCCGGCGGACTTCAAGAACTTCGACTACGTCAACGTCAATGCGCCGAAGGGCGGCACGTTTTCGACGATTCCGTCGCGCCGCGCCTACAATCAATCGTTCCACACCTTCAACTCGCTCAACGCCTACATCCTCAAGGGTGACGGCGCCATCGGTATGGGCCTGACCTTTGCGACGCTGATGGTGCGCGCCGGTGACGAGCCCGATGCGATGTACGGACTTGTTGCGAAGTCGATTGCGGTGTCCGCCGACAAGCTGGTCTACACGTTCACGCTGCGGCCCGAAGCCCGTTTCCACGACGGCAGCAAGCTCACGGCGCACGACGTGGCGTTCTCGCTGAATATTCTCAAGGCCAAGGGGCACGCGATCATCCAGCAGCAGATGCGGGATGTGGAAAAGGCCGAAGCACGGGACGATGCGACGGTGGTGGTCTCGTTTGCACCGAAGCGGGGCCGCGACGTTCCGCTCTATGTTGCGAGCCTGCCTGTGCTCTCGCGCGCCTATTACGAGAAGCGGCCGTTCGATGAATCGACGCTGGAGATTCCGCTCGGCTGCGGACCTTACAAGGTCAGCCGCTTTGAAGCCGGCCGCTACATCGAGTACGAGCGCGTGAAGGATTGGTGGGGCGCAGATCTCCCGGTCTCGCGCGGGCAGAACAATTTCGACGTGATCCGCTACGAATTCTATCGGGATCGCGAGGTGGCTTTCGAAGGTTTCACCGGCCGCAACTACCTCTTCCGCGAGGAGTTCACCGCGCGCGTGTGGAGCACGCGCTACGATTTCCCGGCGATCAAGGACGGCCGGGTCAAGCAGGAAGTGCTGCCGGATGAAACGCCGTCCGGCGCCCAGGGTTGGTTCATCAACACGCGGCGCGAGAAGTTCAAGGACGTGCGCGTCCGCGATGCACTGATCAATGCCTTCGATTTCGAGTGGACCAACAAGTCGCTCATGTACGGCGCCTACGCGCGGACGCACTCGCCGTTCCAGAACTCGAACCTGATGGCGACGGGAACGCCGCCTCCCGAAGAGCTGAAGCTCCTCGAACCCTTCCGCGGTCAAGTGCCGGACGAGGTGTTCGGCGCGCCGTTCACGCCGCCCGCGTCCGATGGCTCCGGGCAGGATCGTGCGTTGCTGCGCAAGGCGTCGCAGATGTTGCAGGAGGCCGGTTGTCCTATCAAGGACGGTAAGCGTCTCTTGCCGAATGGCGAGGTATTCCGGATCGAATTCCTGCTCGACGAGCCGACGTTCCAGCCGCATCACATGCTCTACATCAAGAACCTGGGCGTGCTCGGCATCGATGCGTCGCTGCGCATGGTCGATCCGGTGCAGTACCGGGCGCGTGTCGACGATTTCGATTTCGACATGACGCCGCAGCGGTTCTCGATGGCGTCGACGCCGGGCGACGGTCTGCGGACATATTTCTCGTCGCAGGCGGCGGCGATCAAGGGCACGCAAAATCTCGCGGGCGTCGCCAATCCGGCCATCGATTCGCTGATCGAGCTGATCATCGGCGCCAACTCGCGCGAAGAATTGACGATCGCGTGCCGCGCCTTCGATCGCGTCTTCCGCGCCGGACGCTATTGGGTGCCGCACTGGTATTCGTCGCGACATCGCACCGCGTACTGGGATGTCTTCGGCCATCCGGCGGCGATCCCACGCTACATGAATGGGCCTGGCGTTCCTGACCTGTGGTGGTCGGTGACCGAAAAGGCCGCACGCTCTGAGCAGACCAAAGCGCCATGACCGCCTATATCGCCCGCCGCATTCTGCTGATGGTGCCCACGCTGCTGGGCATTCTGTTTGTCTCGTTTGTCGTGGTTCAGTTCGCGCCGGGTGGCCCGGTCGAGCGCGTGATCGCGCAGCTCAGCGGCGCGGATACCGGCGCGAGTTCGCGCATCTCCGGATCGTCCGGCGGCGACTTCGGTTCGCGCGCGCAGGTCGGGGCGACGAACGACGCGGTCAATTCGAAGTATCGCGGTGCGCAGGGGCTCGATCCGGCCTTCATCAAGAGCCTCGAACAGCAGTTCGGCTTCGACAAGCCCGCGCATGAACGCTTCTTCCTGATGCTGTGGAATTTCGCGCGGTTCGACTTCGGCAAGAGCTACTTCCGCGATGTCAGCGTCCTTCAGCTGATCAAGGAGAAGCTGCCGGTCTCGATGTCGCTCGGCATCTGGATGACGCTGCTCACCTATCTGATTTCGATCCCGCTCGGCGTGCGCAAGGCTGTGCAGGATGGCTCGCGCTTCGATGTGTGGACGTCGGGCGTGATCATCATCGGTTTTGCGATTCCCGGATTCCTGTTTGCGATCCTGCTCATCATTCTGTTCGCCGGCGGCTCGTTCTTCGATTTCTTCCCGCTGCGCGGATTGACGTCGGATAACTGGGCGCAGCTGCCCTGGTACGGCAAGGTTGCCGATTATTTCTGGCATCTGACATTGCCGCTGGTGTCGATGGCGCTCGGCGCGTTCGCGACCATGACGCTGCTGACCAAAAACTCGTTCCTGGACGAAATCCGCAAACAATACGTGATGACGGCGCGCGCCAAGGGCTGCACCGAGCGGCAGGTCCTCTACGGGCACGTGTTCCGCAACGCCATGCTGATCGTGATCGCGGGATTCCCGGGAGCATTCATCCACGCGTTCTTTTCCGGCTCGCTCCTGATCGAGACGATCTTTTCCCTCGATGGATTGGGATTGCTCGGCTTCGAGAGTGTGCTCAACCGTGATTACCCGGTGGTGTTCGGCACGCTGTTCATCTTCTCGCTGGTCGGCTTGATCGTGAATCTGATCGCCGACCTCACCTACATGTGGATCGATCCGCGCATCGATTTCGAAGCACGGGAAGTTTGATGTCGGTCACCTTGCAGCAGCCGCCCCCTGAAACGACGTCGGTCTCGCCGCTCGGCGAGGCCGTGCCGCCGATCGCGCACGGGTTTCGTGCGTCACCACTCAATCAGAGACGCTGGCAGAACTTCAAGTCGAACCGGCGCGGCTACTGGTCGTTCTGGATCTTCGCTGCGCTGTTCTTGATTTCGTTGTTTGCTGAACTGATTGCCAACGATAAGCCGTGGCTGGTCAAATACGACGGCAAGCTGTATTGGCCGGCTTTCATCAGCTACTCGGAAACGACGTTCGGTGGCGATTTCGAGACGGCGGCGGACTACCGCGATCCGTTTCTGCAGAAGCTGATCGCGGAGAAGGGTGGCACCATGTACTGGCCGCCGATCCGCTATTCCTACAGCACACACAATCTCGATCTGCCGACACCGGCGCCATCGAAGCCGACCTGGCTTCTCACCGAAGAGCAATGCAAGGCGGTGGTGGAGAAGAAGGGCCTGACGGGCTGCCGCGACCTCGAATACAACTGGCTCGGGACTGACGATCAGGGGCGCGATGTCGTTGCACGCCTGATCTATGGCTTCCGCATTTCCGTTCTGTTCGGCCTGATCTTGACGCTGATTTCTTCGATCATCGGCATCGCCGCCGGGGGCATCCAGGGCTATTTCGGCGGCTGGGTCGATTTGAGCTTCCAGCGTTTCATCGAGGTGTGGACTGCCATTCCTTCGCTGTATCTGCTCTTGATCCTGTCATCGGTATTGGTGCCGGGTTTCTTCGTGCTGCTCGGGATCTTGCTGCTGTTCTCGTGGGTGTCGCTGGTCGGCCTTGTGCGTGCGGAATTTCTGCGCGGGCGAAACTTCGAGTACATTACCGCGGCGCGCGCGCTCGGCGTGTCGAGCCGCACCATCATGTTCCGGCACCTCCTGCCCAACGCTATGGTGGCGACCATGACCTTTTTGCCGTTCATCGTGTCATCATCGGTGATGACGCTGACAGCGCTCGACTTCCTCGGCTTCGGCTTGCCGCCGGGATCGCCGTCGCTCGGCGAACTGCTATCGCAGGGCAAGGCCAACGTGCAGGCGCCATGGCTCGGCTTCACCGGCTTCTTCTCGGTTGCGATCATGCTGTCGCTGCTGATTTTCATCGGTGAGGCGGTGCGCGACGCCTTCGATCCGCGCAAGACGTTCCGATGATGAGAGCCGCTTGAATGGATGCAATCAACCAGCCGCTGCTCGATGTGCGCGATCTCTCGGTCGGGTTCCGTCACGCGCGCGGCATGTCGATCGCGGTCGATCGCATTTCATTCAAGATCGAGCGCGGGCAGTGCGTTGCGCTCGTCGGCGAGTCCGGCTCGGGAAAATCGGTCAGCGCGCTGTCGGTGTTGAAGCTCCTGCCGTATCCGACTGCGGTGCATCCGACCGGCAGCATCCATTTCAAGGGGCGCGAACTGCTCGGCATGTCCGAGCATGAGATTCGTGAGGTTCGTGGCAACGACATCTCGATCATCTTTCAGGAGCCGATGACATCGCTCAATCCGCTGCACACGATCGAGCAGCAGATCGGCGAAATCCTGATGCTGCACGGCGGCGTGCGCGGCACGATGGCGCGCGAACGGACTCTGGAGCTGCTGCGGCAGGTCGGCATTCCGGAGCCGGAAACACGGCTCGCCAGCTATCCGCATCAGCTGTCCGGCGGTCAACGCCAGCGCGTGATGATCGCCATGGCGCTGGCGAACGAGCCGGATCTGCTCATAGCGGACGAGCCGACCACCGCGCTCGACGTCACGGTACAGGCGCAGATTCTGTCGCTGCTGTCGGACATTCAGCGCCGGCTCCGCATGAGCCTGCTGTTCATCACCCACGATCTCGGAATCGTGCGGCGGATCGCCGATGTGGTCTGCGTCATGAACAACGGCAAGATCGTCGAGCACGGGCCGGTCGAGCAGGTGTTCACCTCGCCGCAGCATGCGTACACGAAGGCGTTGCTTGCTGCGGAACCCAAGCCCGATCCGGCGCCGCCGCAGCCGCAGGCGCCGGTGGTGATGGCGACCGACGATCTGAAGGTCTGGTTTCCGATCAAGCGCGGGCTGCTTCGCCGTACTGTAGGGCACATCAAGGCAGTCGACGGCGTGAAGCTCGCGGTTCGTAAGGGCGAGACGCTCGGGGTCGTCGGCGAGTCCGGTTCCGGCAAGACGACGCTCGGACTGGCGCTGCTGCGGCTGATTTCTTCGAACGGTCCGATCGTCTTCCTCGGCAAGGATATCCAGGGTCTGCGCTTCAAGGAAATGCAGCCGTTCCGCCGCGACATGCAGATCGTTTTTCAGGATCCTTTTGGCGCGCTCAGCCCGCGCATGTCGGTCGGCGATATCATCGCCGAGGGACTCGGCGTGCATCAGCCGTCGCTCTCCGATGAGGAACGCGAGGCGCGTGTCGTCAAGGCGTTGCGCGATGTCGGTCTCGATCCGGAAACCCGCTTCCGCTACCCGCATGAGTTCTCGGGCGGCCAGCGCCAGCGCATCAGCATTGCGCGCGCTGTGGTGCTCGAACCCGATTTCGTCGTGCTGGACGAGCCGACCAGCGCGCTGGACATGCTGTTCCAAGCGCAGATGGTCGATCTGCTGCGCGATCTGCAGCGCAAGCGCGATCTCACCTACATGTTTATTTCCCACGATCTGCGTGTGGTGGCCTCGCTCGCCAGCCATCTGATCGTGATGCGCCATGGCAAGGTGGTGGAAGAGGGGCCAGCAGCGCAGCTCTTCAAGAATCCGACGTCGGATTATACACGCGCGCTGTTCGCGGCCGCGTTCCGGTTGGAGACGGCGCCTGCGGGCGCGGTGTCGGAATAGATTTTAGCCGAGCCTTTTGATGCCGGTCACGGCGCTGCCGCTGGCTTTGATCCGGTCGATGGCTTCGCGGATCGGCTCGATCGCCGTCATCATGTGAAAGGCATTGGCGTGAACGATGGTGTCTGCGTCGCGGACAATCGCCACATGGCCCTTCCAGAAGATCAGATCGCCGCGCTCGAGGTTTTGCCATTGCTGTTCGGGAAGCGCGCTGCCGAGCGCGGCTTCCTGCATGTCGCTGTCGCGTGGGCCGGACTTGCCGCAGGCTGCGAGCGAAATCTGTACGAGGCCCGAGCAATCGATGCCGAGCGCGGTCTTTCCGCCCCAAAGGTAAGGCGTCGTGACGAACTTTTCGGCGACCGCGACGAAGTCGGTGGCGAGTGCGGTGAGCGGCTTCAGGTGGCGCGATGGAAGGTAGGAGCCGTCTGCGGTGACAGCGAATTGTCCGTCCGAGCGTTCGATGGCAACGCGTGCGCCCATCGGCAACACATCGCGCGGCGGCAGCTTGATCGAAGGTCCGGGGAACGCGAGCGTCCGTGGCACATCGATACGGTGGGTTGGTTCTGCGGACGACGTCGTCAGTGCCGTTTCCGGTAGCCATCCGACATAGCCGTCTGCTGTAAGCTGACCCCAGGCCCAGCCGTTGCGCCGGTCGTAGACGGTGAAGCGCTCGCCTTTCAGCGCCTGCGTGTCCAGCGCTGCGTCGGCCGATGAATCGCGCCGGAGCGGCGCGACGCCGTCAGCAATGGTATGTTCGACGCCCGCAACATAACGGTCGGCCTTGACGGTGCCTTCGAGATGCTTGGCCGCGAGTTCGGGTCGCGCAGGTGTCAGCCTCGGATCAGCCATATCGCTCACCAAGGAGCTTGTAGAGCGCGCGCGCCGCCTGGCATTCACCGCCTTCCGGCCGCGCCGGCTTCGCCGACGGCGTCCAGGCATAGATATCGACGTGCAGCCATGTCGTCGCCGGTTCGACGAAGCGCTGCAGGAACAGCGCGCAGGTGATGGAGCCGGCGAAGCCGCCTGACGGCGCATTGGTCATATCGGCCGTCTTCGAGTCGAGCCATGCGTCGTATGGCATCCATAGCGGCAGGCGCCACAGCGGATCGTTCTCGGAGCGAGCACAGCGCGCGACCGCGTCAGCGAGGGCGTCGTCCCGCGTGTAGAACGGCGGCAGTTCGGGGCCGAGCGCAACACGCGCAGCGCCGGTCAACGTGCCGAGATCGATCAGCAAGTCGGGCTTTTCTTCTTCGGCGAGTGCCAGCGCATCGGCCAGTACGAGCCGCCCCTCGGCGTCGGTGTTGCCGATCTCGACCGTCGGGCCCTTGCGCGACTTGAAGATGTCGAGTGGGCGAAACGCATTACCGGCGACGGAATTCTCGACTGCTGGAATGAGAACGCGCAGCCGCACTTTCAGCTTCGCATCCATGATCATCTGCGCCAGCGCCAGCACGTTCGCCGCGCCGCCCATATCTTTCTTCATGATCAGCATGCCGCTCGACGGCTTGAGATCGACGCCACCGGTGTCGAAGCAAACTCCCTTGCCGACCAGTGTCACTTTGGGGTGCGATGGATCGCCCCAGGAGAATTCGATCAAGCGTGGTGCGCGGGTCGACGCCATGCCAACGGCGTGGATCAGAGGAAAGTTCTGCGCGAGCAGCGCATCGCCGACGATGCAGTTGAATTTGGCCCCGAAGCGCTTGGCAACATCCTCGGCCGCCGCCGCAAGCTCCGCCGGTCCCATATCGTTGGCGGGCGTGTTGACCAGATCGCGTGCAAGCGTGGCGGCGGTTGCGATGCGCGAAATGTCGGCAGCATCGACGTCATCCGGCGGCACCAGTTTGACGGCTGGTGGATCGGACTTGCGGTAGCGGTTGAAGCGATAACTGCCGAGTGCGAACGCGAGAGTCGCCAGCCGTGCGTCATGCGGGTTGTTGGAAAAGCGATACGTTCCGGCAGGTAGAAGCCCTGGCAACTGTCCGGCCCGGAAAGGATCGCGCGCCGGACTGTCTTGCTCGTCCAAGCCAAACAGCACCCCACCGAGACCGGTACCCGATGCGGGCAGCGTCAGCATCTGGCCGGGCTTCGCAACGAACGCACTTGCTTCGGCAAATCGTTGCGCGTCCGCGGTAAGCGTTGCCTTGATCTGAGGCCAGTTCGATTTCGTGGCGAAGACAATTGGAATCGCAGCGGCTGCGGGCGCGTTTTCAAAAGCAGGATGCATGACCAGTCCGGGCGGGAGGTGAGAGCGATGGAATCGAAGCTCAGTTAACCAGACGTTAGGGTTAACAGTCTATTGCTGCGAGATAATCTCTTCGGCACCGCACGTGCGAGATCAGTATCATGCGTGATTTGCGACATAAGTCCCGGCTTCTGGTATCCGCAGCGGCTGTGGCGATGTTAGCCGCAGCTCTCGGCGGTTGCCAGACCACGTCTCCCACCGTGACAGGATCGCTCGGCGCGCGCGCCGAGGCTCGCCCGCCCGAAGAAAACAAGCGCAACGTTGACGACGCTGCCGAGCGCTTCCGCGCCAACCCGAAGGATGTCGAAGCGGCGCTGAGTTACGGGCAATCGCTGCGCGCCAATGGCCAGCGCTCGCAGGCAGTCGCCGTGCTCGAGCAGGCGACGATCGCCAATCCAGGCAACAAGCCCTTGCTGGCGGCTTACGGCCGCGCGCTCGCCGACAACGGCAACCTGCAGCAAGCCTTTGAAACACTGGCGCAGGCACACTCGCCTCAAGATCCGAACTGGCGTGTGCTCTCGGTTCAGGGCGCGGTGCTCGATCAGCAGGGCAAGCACAAGGAAGCCCAGAAGTATTATGCGAGCGCACTGAAGATTGCGCCGGAGGAGCCGTCGGTTCTCTCCAACCTCGGTCTGTCCTATATTCTGTCGAAGGATTTGCCGAAGGCGGAGTCGACTTTGCAGCGCGCGCTTGCCAAGGGCAACAATGCCGATCCGCGCATCCGGCAGAATCTCGCTTTGGCGATCGGCCTGCAGGGCAGGTACGCCGAGGCCGAGACCATCGCCAAGGCTGACCTGCCGCCGGAAGAGGCGGAGGCCAACGTTGCCTATCTCAAGCAGTTGATGAATGGCAACGATGGGGCACGGCGCGGGATCAACGCGGCGGCGTCATCGGATCGCAGTCGCTCTTAAGCCCCGCTGAAGCGCGCCCTTACGGGCAGCTCGACTGATTGTACAGCACGCAGTTCGATTGCCGCGGGCGCGTGTAGAACTGCTCGGTCAGGGCGATGCCCGTCTGGGAAATCAACCAGCTGACGATCGGTTTGTACTGGTAGCTGACTTCGCTCCAGATCAGAAACGTATTCGGCACCGCGAGAGCCGAGGGAATGGTCACGATCTGATCCGCGGGGCGCGCCACGTCGTTGGCATTCGCCTTGCTCCAGGCAACCTTGGCTTGCCCGCTGGAATCAATTTTCAGTTCAGTGACCTTACTCTTGATCGTGCTCGCGTCGAACGGCGACATCACGCCCTTGCTCGCCGCAAATGACTCGGAGATATCGCTATCGGTCACCGACACGGCCTGCGAGACCAGATCGGACAGGGAGCGCGCCGTCAACGTGACCTTGCGATCCGCGGCGACACCGTTGGTGATCTCGATCAAACCAAAGAGAAGCGTCAGCATCAGCGGCAGGATGACGGCAAACTCGGCCGCGGAAGCGCCGCGCTGATCGCGACGCAGACGCGCCGCCGTTTTTGCCAGAAAGCTGGACACAGCCATGATGATCTCACGGTTCATTGCGGAAAACCGCAGTGGAGACGAGCAGGCGCTTGTTGCACTTGTTGCCGGAGCCGTCGACGCCGCCGATATAGTATCCGAGGCCGGTCACGAACATCGGCCACTGGTAGAACGCACGCACGACCATGACATCACCGGGACCGCCGAGGCCGTAGGCTGGCGTGCCGAACGGAGCGCAGGCGTCGACCGGTTTGACGCTCAGATCGACGCCGGCGAAATTGGTTTGCTTCTGAACCTCGACGTAAACCTGGGAGCACGTGAACATCGACGTGACACGGTTACAAACCTCGTCCCGGAATTGAGTCTGGGTGAGGTTCGAGAGCTTGGCCTGTCCGGTCAGAACGAGGCGCGCCGTATCGTGAACACCGGTTTCGAGCGTCTGCCCGGCGAAGAAGACGAGCGCAGTTTCGAGAATGGCGAACAGCATGGCAAAGAACAGCGGCGCGATTAGCGCGAACTCCACCGCAGCCGAACCTTTGCGATTGCGCCTGAAGCGGCGAAAGATGGATAGACGCGATCGCTTGAGCGTTTCACGGGGCGGCATCGGAAAACCCTGATCGTCCTGGGATCAAACTACCGCGAAGACTAGATGAAACAGATTGTTAAAATCTTGCATCCGATCCGGATAAGATAACGGCCGCCGTTAGGCGGCCGTTAAGCATGCGGAGCAACTTGAGTTCAGCGCCGCTGTCCGGGCGCTGCGGCCGCAGCGGCCGCCCGCTGACTCAAGGTGCCTCCCTGGTTCAGGTTGGCATTGAAGTAAGTCGGCCCGTCACCAAGCGTCACGCGGCGCTGACATACGGGCGTGCAGCTATAGGTCTCGCGATCGATGCCTCGGAACACCGTCACGAGTCTGTCGGTCGGTCCTTCAACCAAGATCGGACGCTCTTCGAGAATTTCGCCAGCGCGATCCATGACGATCAGATTGGTTGCGCCGTAGCCCTTACCCGTGACGACCATTGCGCCGCCGGGTTGTAGCGTAACGTCTGCGATGAGCGGATTTCCCACGACGATGGTGGCGACCTGGTCGGGTACTTTCACCAGCTTGGCTTGATCGACCACGACATCGATCGGGCTGTTCTTGCTTTGAGCCAGCGCGGGGCTCGCTGCGGCGAGACATGTGGCGAAGAGGACAGCGCGCATGCAGCTGCGCGTGAGGACGGCGGACATACTCTACTCCGGGGCATCTACAGGCCGGCAAAAGCGATACGCAGCGGAGCCGGCGCCCGACATGGGAAATGTGCCGTTAATTCGTGAAGGAACTGCAAACGGACATTTTTTGGAAAATCCGCGCTGTGCGGGAAGCAGAGTAATAGGAACCGGAGAGTAGTGTGCGGATGTAGTCCCTGAAGCGGGTCGATCGTTCGGCATTCGATCAAATGCCTTAATCGCGCGTTTACTCTATGCACCGAGATCGGGATACATCGATGTTTACGCAATCGAATTAACGGTGCTGAAATTTTCCAAATCTACGGTGGCGCATGGTCACGGCGGTCGGAAAAACGCCGATGAGGCCAAACTTAGTTCGACAGCCACGTTATAAACGGAGTGATCCATGAAGAATCTCATTGCCCGTTTCGTCAAGGACGAATCCGGTGCGACTGCCATCGAGTATGCGCTCATTGCGGCCGGTATCGCTGTTGCGATCATCACCGGCGTGAATGCGGTGGGTACGCAGATCAACACCAAGTTCGACACCATCAAGACCAAGTTGAACTGATTTTTTCGGTCTCAACCGGAATGCAGAAAGGCTCCGGCATCCCGGAGCCTTTCTTGTTTCAGCTTCTGTTTGCGTGACGCGTAGATGACAGGCTTGAGCTCCAAACCCAGCCGGTGGGAAGCCGGACAATCCTATCGGATTGTGTGCGCGGGACTTGTCCTCGCGATCATTACCGTTGCGATCCGGATTCTCATCATCACGTGAGGGCCCGACCGTTTCACCATTGTTCACTTTCATCGCCTAGCTTGCGCTGGATTGTTGGAGGCTTGCATGGGGCTGCTCGTCAGGTTTTTCCGGAACGAGGACGGGGCGACGGCAATTGAATATGGGCTGATCGCAGCCTTGATCGGCCTCGCGATCATGGTCGGGATCAACTCTGTGTCTTCCTCGATGAACACGATGTTCGGGAAGATCGAAAACAACGTGAAGTAATCGGCCCCCAAGTCATGTTGCTGGACCTCGCCCGCCTGTTCCTGTTTCCTGCCCTGGTTGCCTTCGCGGCGGCGAGCGACCTCCTCACGATGACGATTTCAAACCGGGTTTCTGTGCTGCTGGTTGCGGGCTTTCTCGTGATGGCCGCCGCGAGCGGCATGCCGTTGAACGATGTCCTGATGCACTTGGGTGCCGGCCTCCTCGTCCTTGTCGTTGCTTTTGCCTGCTTTGCGTTCGGCTGGATCGGCGGGGGCGACGCTAAGGTCGCAGCCGCGTCGAGCGTCTGGTTCGGATTTGCGTTCCTGCTGAACTATCTCGCCTACGCCGCAGCGTTCGGCGGCGTTCTCACATTGCTGCTGATGGAGTTCCGCAGCTGGCCGATGCCCTATGCCCTGAACGGCCAGACCTGGCTGCTCCGGCTGCATCACAAAGAGAGCGGCATCCCGTATGGCATCGCCCTCGCGATCGGCGCGTTGATGGTCTATCCCGAGACGCCCTGGATCAGGGCCGTCGACCTCGGACGGTTTGTCCTTCCTTAACCAGACCGGAAAGGTCTCGTTAACGCGATTTAGATACGCCTCATTAACCATGCTTTGACGAATAGCTGGTCAAATCTGGTCACGGCGGCGAGTGCGCCGCGGCGTGACGTGGAAAGTGAAGCGTATGAATACGGCGCGTATTGTCGTTCTGGTGATCGCGGTTGCTGCCGGTGGTGTTGCTGCGTACCTCGCAAGCGGCTCCGATCGCGTGCCCGTCATCGTTCAGGAGCAGCCCAAGCTCGACACTGTCGACGTGCTGATTGCCAAATCGGACATCCCCATGGGACAGTCGGTGACGGCAGACGATCTGCAATGGCAGAGCTGGCCGGCGGCAAGCGCGAGCGCAAACTTCCTGCGCAAAGACAAGCAGCCCAATGCAACGGAACTGATTGTCGGTTCGATCGCGCGCTTTCCGTTCATCGCCGGCGAACCGATCCGTGAACAGAAGCTGGTAAAGGGCAACGGCTCGGGCTTCATGGCCGCGATCCTGCCGTCCGGCACCCGCGGCATCTCGACCGAAATTTCTCCGGAAACCGGCGCCGGCGGCTTCATTCTGCCGAACGACCGGGTTGACGTCATTCTGTCCCGTCGCGATCGCTCGGGCGAAAGCAGCGGTCAGCCGGATCTCGTCAGCGCCGAAATCATTCTGAGCAACGTTCGGGTCCTCGCGATCGACCAGACGGTCGAGGAAAAGAACGGACAGAAGGTGGTCGTCGGCAAGACCGCGACCCTCGAACTCAAGCCCGAACAAGCCGAACTGCTCGCTCGCGCACGCCAGACGGGAACGTTGACGCTGGCGTTGCGGAGCTTGGTCGACGCCAACGCACCGGATGTCTGCGAAACGCGGCGAGATGGAATCAACATCGTTCGCTACGGCGTCTCGACGCCGGCGACGATGCAGAAGTGAGGACGTGCAAATGACACGCAGGGAACAAGCCGGATCGATGCGGACCGTTGCGGTTCGCGCTCTGTCGGCAGTGACCGCGATGGTGATGGTCCTTAACCCGGTCATCGCGCCGGTTCTGGCCAGCGATTATAAAGCTGCGCCGCCTCCGGCGGCTGCAATGGCCGCCGATCAGCTCAATGCGCGTTTTCTCCCGTTGGGAATCGGCAAGTCGGTCGTGATCGACCTGCCGCGCGACATCAAGGATGTGCTGGTTGCCGATCCGAAGATCGCGAACGCCGTGATCCCGTCGGCGCAGCGCGCCTATATCATCGGCGCTGCGGTCGGCCAGACCAACATCGTGTTCTTCGATGCGCAGGGACAGCAGATTGCCGCCTACGACATCGCCGTCAAACGCGACCTGAACGGCGCCCGCGCGGCGCTGCGGCAGGCGTTTCCGAATTCCGACGTCCAGATTGAGGGCGTAGGCGACGCCGTCATGCTGACCGGCAGCGTGTCGAGCCCGCTCGACGCGCAGCAGGCGCAGGACATCGCTGCGCGTCTTGCGGGTGCCGCCGACAAGGTGGTGAACAACATCGTGGTCCGCGGCCGCGACCAGGTGATGCTGAAGGTCACGGTTGCGGAAGTGCAGCGCGACATCATCAAGCAGCTCGGCGTCGATCTGAACGCGCGGTTGAACTACGGCACGGCGGTCGTGAATTTCAACAACGTCAATTCCTTTGGCGCTCTCGGCCGCTCGATCTCACCCGACAGCAGCGTCGTGGGCCAGTTCAAGTCGGTGACGGCAACGCTGCGCGCGATGGAAACGGCGGGCGTGGTGCGAACGCTGGCTGAGCCAAATCTCTCCGCCATCTCCGGCGAAGCGGCGACGTTCATTGCCGGTGGCGAATTCCCGGTTCCTGCGGGTTTCCAGTGCGATCCGGTCACCCGCATCTGTACGACGCAGATTCAGTACAAGAAGTTCGGCATCTCGCTCAACTTCACGCCGGTGGTGCTTGCAGAAGGCCGCATCAGCCTGCGTGTGATGACGGAAGTGTCCGAACTTTCGTCGGACAACTCTGTGACCCTGGCGCAGCTCGGCACTACGATCAACGTGCCGTCGATCAAGACGCGCCGTGCGGAAACGACGCTCGAGATTCCCTCCGGCGGCTCGCTGGCGATGGCAGGTTTGATTCAGGATCAGACCAAGCAGGCCATCAACGGTCTGCCGGGCATGATGCAGATTCCCGTTCTGGGTGCGCTGTTCCGCAGTCGTGACTTCGTCAACCGGCAGACCGAGCTCATGGTGCTGGTGACGCCTTACGTGGTTCGCGCTGTGGCGCAGAAGGATCTGTCGCGCCCCGACGACGGCTTCATCGAGACGTCGGATCCGCAGGCCGATCTGCTTGGCAACCTCAACCGTGTTTACGGCGTGCCCGGCAAGGTCGAGCCCGGCCGGCGTTATCGTGGTGCTGGTTTCATTACCGATTGAGGCGAGTAACAATGCAAAATCACATCACCTCATCTCATCGGTCAGCGGTCCTGAAACCGGGCGCGTTGCTGCTTGTTGTGTCCACGCTGCTGGGCGGTTGCTTTCATACCAAGGAAGCTAAGGAAGAGATCACGGCGGCGACCCCGAGCGACTATCGCCAGCGCCATCCGATTGTCATTCAAGAGGCGGACCGTACCGTCGAAGTCTTTGTCGGGTCTCAGCGCGGCGGTCTGACCGGATCGCAGCGATCGGATATCGGCGGGTTGGCGCAAGCCTGGCTGCGTGAAGGAACGGGCGCAATCATCATCGAGCAGCCGGTCGGCACGCCGAACGCGGTGGCCGCGCGCGATTCCTTGCGCGAGATCCATGCCGTGCTGACGGCAGCGGGCGTTCCGCCGCGCGGCATCAAGATTCGCGATTACAAACCGGTCAGCGAGCGGCAGTTCGCAACCATCCGCGTGAATTATCCGCGGATCACGGCCGACGCCGGCCCATGCGGAATCTGGCCCGAAGACATCGGTCCGTCGATCAAGAACAAGAGCTATTTCGAAAACCGGCAGTACCACAACTTCGGCTGCGCCACGCAGCGGAACATGGCTGCGATGGTCGCCAACCCGTCGGACCTGGTGCAGCCGCGGGCCGAAACGCCGGCGGATTATCCGCGCCGCGCGTTGGCGTTCGACAAATATCGTAAGGGCACGACGACGGCCACGACCTATCCGGAATCCGATAAGGCGAAACTGAGCGACGTTGGAAAATGATAAACTACGCGCGACAGGATCAAACCGAGTCCGAGGCGGCATCGACGCCGGCTGAGGATATGCACATCGCTCCGGCGCCGCGCGTCTCCGTGCAGGCGTTTTGCGAGACGGTGGAGACTGCCGCGACGGTGCAGGCCGCCGGCGAAGACAGGCGGCTTGGCAAGGCTCACATCAAGATCCAAATGGGCGGCATGGCGGCGGCGATCGAAGCCTATCGGTCGGCCCCGACCCCCAACGTCATTCTGGTCGAAACCGAAGGCCGTGGCGACATTCTTTCCGGGCTGGACCAGCTTGCCGGTGTCTGCGACGCGGGAACGCGGGTCGTCGTCGTCGGTCGCATCAATGACGTCACGTTCTACCGCGAGCTGATGCGTCGCGGCGTCAGCGACTATGTGATGTCGCCGGTCGGTACCATCGATATCGTGCGTGCGATCTGCGGGCTGTTCTCGTCGCCGGAAGCCAAGGCGGTCGGCCGTGTCATCGCGGTGACGGGCGCCAAGGGCGGCGTCGGCGCCTCGACGGTGGCTCACAACGTCGCCTGGGCAATCGCACGCGATCTCGCGCTGGATTCCGTGGTGGTCGATCTGGACCTGGCGTTCGGGACGGCTGGTCTCGATTACAATCAGGATCCGCCGCAAGGCATCGCCGATGCCGTGTTCTCCCCGGACCGAGTCGACACGGCGTTCATCGATCGCTTGCTGTCGAAGTGCACGGACCATCTCAGCCTGCTGGCCGCGCCGGCGACGCTCGAGCGTGTCTACGATTTCGGAACGGAAGCATTCGACTCGATCTTCGATACACTGCGCACCACCATGCCGTGCATCGTGCTCGACGTGCCGCATCAGTGGTCGGGCTGGTCCCGCCGCGCGTTGATCGGCGCCGATGATATCCTGATCGTGGCGGCTCCCGATCTCGCGAACCTGCGCAATACGAAGAATCTCTATGATCTGCTGAAGGCCGCGCGCCCGAACGATCGCGCTCCCCTTTATTGCCTCAATCAGGTCGGGGTCCCGAAGCGTCCCGAAATCAATGCCGGCGAGTTCGCAAAGGCGATCGAGGCAAATCCGATCGCGACCATTCCGTTCGAGCCGCAGATGTTCGGCGCGGCCTCGAACAACGGTCAGATGATCGCGGAAATCTCGGCAAACCATCGGGTCGCCGACATGTTTCATCAGATCGCCCAGCGTATGACCGGACGCGGGGAACTGAAGAAACCGAAGAATTCCTTCTTGGCTCCGTTGCTGGGGAAGCTGCGACGTAGCGGCTAGTTGAAAGTGAAGGTTGCGACCGGCCAATCGCAACCTTGAAGTGGTTGGAGTGTTCTGTGTTCGGTAAGCGTAGCGGAGCTGAAACTGTTACAAAGACGGCGCCGGTGGCTCGGCCTGCCGAGCCTGCGCTCGCGCCAGCTGCTCCGCGTTTGCCCGAACCTGCTGCGACGGTGTCCTCGCCGCCCCTGGCGCCCGCGCGGCAGGCGCCGCCTCCGGCAGCTGAAGCACGGCGATCCGACAATTACTATCAGGTCAAGGCAACGATCTTCGGCGCGCTGATCGAGGCGATCGACCTTGCGCAGCTTTCCAAGCTCGACGGCGAGTCGGCGCGCGAGGAAATCCGCGACATCGTCAACGAAATCATCGCGATCAAGAACATCGTGATGTCGATTGCCGAGCAGGAAGAGCTGCTCGACGACATCTGCAACGACGTGCTGGGCTACGGTCCGCTCGAGCCATTGCTGGCGCGCGACGACATTGCCGACATCATGGTCAACGGCGCCGGAACGGTCTTCATCGAAGTCTCGGGCAAGATTCAGAAGACCGGCATTCGCTTCCGCGACAACCAGCAGCTTCTGAACATCTGTCAGCGCATCGTCAGTCAGGTCGGCCGCCGCGTCGACGAATCCTCGCCGATCTGCGACGCGCGATTGATTGACGGTTCGCGCGTCAATGCGATCGTGCCGCCGCTGGCGATCGACGGCCCCGCGCTCACCATTCGTAAGTTCAAGCGCGACAAGCTGACACTCGAGCAGCTCGTCAAGTTCGGTGCGATCTCGCCGGAAGGCGCCGAGATCCTGCAGGTCATCGGCCGTTGCCGTGTCAACGTTCTGATTTCGGGCGGTACCGGCTCCGGCAAGACCACGCTGCTGAACTGTCTCACGCGCTACATCGACGACGACGAGCGAATCATCACCTGCGAAGACGCCGCCGAACTCCAGCTGCAGCAGCCGCATGTCGTCCGCCTCGAAACCCGCCCGCCGAACATCGAAGGCGAGGGCCAGGTGACAATGCGCGATTTGGTCAAAAACTGTCTGCGTATGCGCCCGGAGCGCATCATCGTCGGCGAAGTCCGTGGACCCGAGGCGTTCGACCTGTTGCAGGCGATGAATACCGGTCACGACGGCTCGATGGGCACGCTGCACGCCAACAATCCACGCGAAGCACTGTCGCGCTGCGAATCCATGATCACCATGGGCGGCTACTCGCTGCCGTCGCGCACAATTCGCGAGATGATCTGTGCGTCGATCGACGTCGTCGTTCAGGCTGCGCGTTTGCGCGATGGTTCGCGCCGCATCACGCACATCACCGAAGTGATGGGCATGGAAGGCGACACCATCATCACGCAGGATGTCTTCCTGTACGACATGGTTGGCGAGGATCTGAACGGCAACATCATCGGCAAGCATCGCGGAACCGGCATTGGCCGGCCGCGCTTCTGGGATCGTGCCCGGTACTACGGCGAGGAAAAGCGTCTTGCCGCCGCGCTCGATGCCGCTGAAAAAGCCAACACCAGCGATGGTCAGGGCATTCGGTCATGAACATGCAAACGCTGGCCCTCGCTTTTCTCGCGGCGTTCGCGATCGGCGGCGTCGCGTGGGTATTCATCTATCCCTATCTTTCCGGCGAGAAGAATGCCGAGAAACGCCGGGCTTCGGTGGCGCGTGCAGAGCCGATCGCGACCCGCCGGGCGGAGCGCGCCCAGCGCAGCCGCCGCGAGCAGGTCGAGGAAAGCCTGAAGGAAGTCGAGAGCAGACATAGAAAGAACGAGAAGGTTGCGCTCGCGACTCGAATTCAACAGGCAGGGCTGTCCTGGTCTAAACAGACGTTCCTGATCATCTCGGCGGTCATCGGGCTATCCGTCCTCTCGGGCGCATTTTTCGTCGGTTTCGCGCCGCTTCCGGCCCTGGGACTCGGTTTCGCTGCGGGCTTCGGTCTGCCCCGCTGGATGCTCGGCTTTCTGAAGAAGCGCCGCGAAAAGAAGTTTCTCGATGGGTTGCCGGATGCGGTCGACGTTATCGTCCGCGGCATCCGCGCCGGTCTGCCGCTGTTCGATTCGATCAAGATGGTTGCTGCCGACGCTAAGGAGCCGATCAAGAGCGAATTCGCTGCGGTGATCGAAACCCAAGCCATCGGCATGCCGCTCGGTGAGGCGTGCGGCCGGTTGTACGAGCGCATGCCGCTGCCGGAGACCAACTTCTTTGCGATCGTTATCGCGATCCAGACCAAGTCGGGCGGCAACTTGTCCGAAGCTCTCGGCAATCTCTCCAAGGTTCTGCGCGATCGCAAGAAGATGGCGGCGAAGGTTCAGGCCATGTCGATGGAGGCGAAGGCGTCGGCAACGATCATCGGCGCCCTGCCGCTGGTGGTTATGGGTGCCGTTTACGCCACGAGCCCCGGCTATATGGAAGTCCTCTTTGTGACTCCGATGGGGCACATGCTGCTGGCGGTCAGTACGGCGTCGTATGCCATGGGCATCTTCGTGATGAAGAAGATGATCAACTTCGATTTCTGACGAGGGCGTGGTGGTCGAGTTCATTATCAGCAAAATGCACGACGCGCGCTTCATGGCGATGATGCTTGCCGCCATTGCGGTGACCGCGACGGTCTATACGCTTGCGGTGCCGCTGTTCTCCGGCGGCGGTCTGTCGAAGCGTATGAAAGCGGTCGCGAGCGAGCGCGAGCGGATTCGGCAGCGTGAGCGTGACCGGCTGGCGCGCTCCGAAAAGGTTTCGCTGCGGCAGAATCCGAAGCAGGTCGTGCAGCGGGTCGTGGACGACTTCAACCTCGGCAAATGGGTCGGTCAGGAAGCGGCGCGCGATCAACTGGTGATGGCCGGTTATCGCGGGCAGGCTCCGTACGTTACGTTCCTGTTCTTCCGCCTGGTGGTGCCGGTCATATTTTTTGTGCTCACGGCGATCTACGTCTTCTTCATTCTCAAATCCGAGCAGACGACGACAGTCAGGTTCGGCATGTGCGTGATGGCGGCGTTCCTCGGCATGCAGGCGCCGATGCTGTTTTTGAAGAACAAGATCAGCAAACGGCAACTCTCGATCAAGCGGGCGTTTCCGGACGCGCTCGATTTGCTGTTGATCTGCGTCGAGTCGGGTATGTCGATTGAAGCGGCGTTCCGGCGCGTCTCGGTTGAAATCGGCTCACAGTCGATCCCTCTCGCTGAGGAATTTACGTTGACGACGGCCGAGCTGTCTTACCTGCAGGACCGGCGGATGGCGTACGAGAATTTCTCGAAGCGCGTCGGGCTTGAGAACATCAGGTCGGTCTGTCTCGCGCTCATGCAGTCGGAGCGATACGGCACGCCGCTGGGTCAAACCTTGCGCGTGCTCGCGCAGGAAAGCCGCGACTCCCGCATGAACGAGGCGGAGAAAAAGGCTGCCGCGCTGCCGCCGAAACTGACCGTGCCGATGATCGTGTTCTTTCTGCCGGTGCTGTTCGTGGTGATCCTCGGTCCGACCGGCATCAAGGTCGCCTCGATGCAGTAGGCATCGACTGATCCGATCGGCAAAAGCAAACGGCCGCGTGAATGCGGCAAAACGAAAAGGGCCGCGTTGAACGCGGCCCTTCGCTTGTCTGGTCTGCAGTTGTTACGTTGTCGCGGCCGGACCGCGTAACGCTTCAGCCTGCGGCGCGCAGATTGTCGGCAGACGACTTGCCCGAACGGCGATCGGCTACGATCTCGTAGCTGATCTTCTGCCCTTCGCGCAGCGTGCCGAGACCGGCGCGCTCGACGGCGCTGATGTGCACGAACACGTCGTTGCCGCCATCATCCGGCTGAATGAAGCCGTAGCCCTTAGTCGCGTTAAACCACTTCACTGTTCCCATGCTCACGGGGAAGTCCTTTTCGATACTTAAGTCGCGTCAAAACCCACGGCGAAGCGGGTTGGTGATATCGAATTTTGGGTGAGGTCGTCAGCGTCTAAACCGGCTGTACCGGTGGTAGCCCATGTCACGTCCGGCCGAAAATCGATGGGCCGAAGTTTAGGCGAAAAAAAAGCCTGAAACAATCCGGAGTGGGCCGATTTTTTCCCGCCGGGCAATTTGTCTCAATTGCGGCGCAATCGAATGAGGCGGCGGGCACGAGAGTGTCCGCCGCATTTGACGCCGTTCAGCGGCGCCGGAACTGGCCGCGTGCTTGGCCACCGCGGGGAACGGGTGCGCCGCCGGGACGCTCGTCCTTGTGACGGAAGATGAGGCGGCCTTTTTCCAGATCGTACGGCGACATCTCGATTGTCACGCGATCGCCGGCGAGCGTCTTGATGCGGTTCTTCTTCATCTTGCCTGCGGTGTAGGCGATGATTTCGTGTCCGGCATCGAGCTGCACGCGATAGCGGGCATCGGGGAGGATTTCGGTGACCAGTCCTTCGAACTGGATCAGCTCTTCTTTCGCCATAGGGTTCTCCAGAACGAATGCGGTTAGCTGTTTGAATTGCGGTTACGGTGTGGCTTTGCAGGCCGGCTTTCGCGGCGCAAAAATGCGACGCCTTGAATACCATCACTCTTGCCGCCGTGCGATGGGCGCGGCGCCTCATGCCGGTTCTGCTGACCGCCGCCGCTACCATGCTTGCGGCGCCGGCGCGGCCCCTTCGATCCGGGGGCAGCTGCGTCGCGTTGGGGCCGGTTGCCATGCCCGTGATGATGACCGCCGCGGCCGGGGCGGTGGTGTGGGGCCGGGGCCGCATCACGCGGGCCGCCGGGGGTCCGCAGGTCTTCCTTCGGCAGGCTGATCCGGATCAGCCGTTCGATATCGCGGAGGTAGCCGTGCTCGTCGGGGCCGGCGCAGAGCGAGATGGCGACACCATCGGCTCCGGCGCGGGCGGTGCGGCCGATGCGGTGCACATAGGTTTCCGGCACGTTCGGAAGGTCGAAATTCACGACGTGGCTGACACCGTCGACGTCGATGCCGCGGGCGGCGATGTCGGTCGCAACCAGGGTGCGGATCTGTCCCGAGCGGAAGGCCGCCAGGACGCGTTCACGGTGGTTCTGCGACTTGTTGCCGTGGATCGCCTCGGCGGCGATGCCCGACTTGGCGAGGCCCTTCACCACCTTGTCGGCGCCATGCTTGGTGCGGGTGAAAACGAGGGCGCGGTTGACCGGCTCCTGCGTTAGAAGCTTGGCGAGCAGGGCAGGCTTGGCCGCATGATCGACCTGGATCACGCGCTGTTCGATGCGGTCGACGGTCGAGGCGACCGGCGTCACCGCGACCCGCGCCGGATCGCGCAGCATTTGCTCGGCGAGGTCGGCGATGTCCTTTGGCATGGTCGCCGAGAAGAAGAGCGTCTGCCGGCGCATCGGCAGCTTGGCCACGATCTTCCGGATGTCGTTGATGAAGCCCATATCGAGCATACGGTCGGCCTCGTCGAGGACGAGGAATTCGACTTGATTGAGCTTCAGCGCGTTGCCTTGCACGAGGTCGAGCAGGCGGCCGGGGGTGGCCACCATCACCTCGACGCCCTGCATCACGGCACGGACCTGGCGGCCCATCGGCACGCCGCCGATGGCGAGCGCCGAAGTCAGGCGCATGTGGCGGCCGTAGGCGTTGAAGCTGTCGAGAATCTGTCCGGACAGCTCGCGGGTTGGGCTCAGCACCAGCACGCGGCAGTGCTTCGACTGCGGCTTGATGCGCGACTGGAGCAGCAGGTGGAGGATCGGGAGGGCGAAGGAGGCGGTCTTGCCGGTGCCGGTCTGGGCGATGCCGACCACATCGCGGCCGGTCAGGGCGATCGGAATGGTCTGGGCCTGAATGGGCGTGGGCGTGACGTAGTTCTCTTCCTTGAGCGCACGGGCGATGGGATCGGCGAGGCCGAAATCCTGAAAGGAGGTCAAAAGCGGTCTTTCCATAAAAAGGGAGTGCGCGTCCTGGCGGGCTGCCAGGTACGGGCAAGTCTCGGGACACCAGCGTGTTTAGGGTGTCGTGTGTTGGCGAGACGGGGGGCAAGCCTGGGCCCGCTGAAGGGCTCGAACACGCAGCTTGCAGGGACCTGATGATTCTCAAGGTCGTGGCGGTCATATGGAACAGGAAGGCGGCGCTTTCAAGGTGAAATACGCTTGCGTCCTTAATGCTTTCGCTGCCGAGGGTTGCTGATCGTCGGCTTCAACTCGGTCATCCGCCTATCTCTTATGCATTGTCGACAATATGATCAAAACATGGGCAGAAAAAATGACGCAAAAGCGGTCAAGTGCAGCCACTTTAAGCACGAAAGCTGGTCGCATCGTACCTCTAGGCGGGAAGCCTAAGCAAAATCATACCCTTAACGCAGCCTACTTCCTTGGCACGGTTCTTGCGATTTCCTTAACGCGGCCGTCCGCCGCGTCTGAAACACAGGGCTAACGTCCGCGTCAGGGAGACACCGTTTCATGCTTACTCATTTTGCTCATGCAATTAAGGCCCCGCTTACGCGCCGCAAGGCGCTGGCGGCTGCCGCCGGCTTGGCGCTCGGATTGGGCGCCTTCGCTCCGGCTCAAGCGCAGGACACGATCAAGGTCGGTATCCTTCACTCGCTCTCGGGCACCATGGCCATCAGCGAAACCACGCTGAAGGACACGATGCTCTTCCTCATCGACGAGCAGAACAAGAAGGGTGGCGTTCTCGGCAAGAAGCTTGAAGCTGTCGTCGTCGACCCTGCCTCGAACTGGCCGCTGTTCGCCGAAAAGGCGCGCGAGCTGATCACCAAGGAGAAGGTCTCCGTCGTGTTCGGCTGCTGGACCTCGGTGTCGCGCAAGTCGGTGCTCCCCGTATTCAAGGAGCTGAATTCGATCCTGTTCTATCCGGTGCAGTACGAGGGCGAAGAGTCCGAGCGTAACGTGTTCTACACCGGCGCGGCGCCTAACCAGCAGGCGATTCCGGCGGTCGACTATCTCGCCAAGGAAGAAAAGGTGCAGCGCTGGGTTCTGGCCGGCACCGACTATGTCTATCCGCGCACCACCAACAAGATTCTTGAAGCCTACCTGAAGTCGAAGGGCGTCAAGGCCGAAGACATCATGATCAACTACACGCCGTTCGGGCACTCCGACTGGCAGACGATCGTGGCCGACATCAAGAAGTTCGGCTCGGCCGGCAAGAAGACGGCCGTGGTTTCGACCATCAACGGTGACGCCAACGTTCCGTTCTACAAGGAACTCGGCAACCAGGGCATCAAGGCGACCGACATTCCGGTCGTGGCGTTCTCGGTGGGTGAAGAAGAACTCGCCGGCATCGACACCAAGCCGCTGCTCGGTCACCTCGCTGCGTGGAACTACTTCCAGTCGATCAAGGACCCGGGCAACGCCGACTTCATCGCCAAGTGGAAGGCCTTCAAGAAGAGCGACAAGGCCGTCACCAACGACCCGATGGAAGCGCACGTGATCGGCTTCGCCATGTGGGTGAAGGCGGTTGAAGCGGCGAAGACGGTCGATCCGGACAAGGTCATCGACGCGCTCCCCGGCATCAAGGCCAAGAACCTGACCGGCGGCGAGTCGGAAATGCTCGCCAACCACCACATCACCAAGCCTGTGTTCATCGGCGAAATCAAAGCCGACGGCCAGTTCGACGTGGTGTGGAAGACCCCCGGCCTCGTCCCGGGCGACGCCTGGTCGAAGGAGCTCGATGGCTCCAAGGACCTGATCGCTGACTGGGTCAAGCTGAAGTGCGGCAACTACAACACCAAGACCAACAAGTGTGGCGGTCAGGGTTCGTAAGACCCGCCGTTCGACAATCCGGAAGGCGGCGGCAACCGCCGCCTTCCTCGCTCTTCTGCCGGGGCAAGCCAGTGTCAAAGTCATTTGTTGATTGTTTGCGCGCGGCGGTGCTCGCGATCCTCCTTGTGGTGTTCGCGGCGATTCCGTCCTCAGCCGGGCCGTTTGAAGATGCAGTCGGCCAGTTTGCCAATGATTCATTCTCCGATACCGAAGCGGCTGTCAGCGCGCTCGCTGCGAGCGGCAATACGCAAGCGCTTCCGATTATTTCCGCGCTTCAGGAAGGCCGTCTGCTCGCCGATACCGCGAGCAAGGCCGTTCTGATCAGGCAGGCCGACGGCAAGGTCGTCGACGCGGCGACCGGTTCTGCCGTTGCAAGCGCACCCGCCAGTGCCAGCGCCGTCCGCCTCAACAACCGTCTGCGTCGTGTAGTCGAAGCCGCGTTGGGTTCGCTGACGTTGCTCTCCCCCGATCCGGCGCGCCGCATACAGGCCGCACAATCGGCGTTCAAGACTCGCGATGCAGCCGCGTTGCCGGCAATCGAGGATGCTCTGAAGAAGGAGAACGTGTCCGCCGCAAAGCGAGCCTTTGCCGAAGCGCGTGCCGCGATCATTCTGTCCAAGCCCGATGCATCCGAGACCGACAAGATCGAGGCGGTGTCGACCATCCGCGCCCGCGGCGATCAGGACGCATTGGCGCTGCTGTCAGGACTGAGCGGTTTGTCGCCCGACGTGACGGGCGTGGTGCAAAGCGCGATCGGCTCTATCCAGAATAATCTCGCACTGTGGTCGATCGGCCAGAACGCCTGGTACGGCATCTCGCTCGGCTCGGTGTTGCTGCTCGCCGCCATCGGCCTCGCCATCACCTTCGGCGTGATGGGCGTCATCAACATGGCGCACGGCGAAATGGTGATGATCGGCGCCTACGTCACCTTCGTGGTGCAGGAAGTGATCCGTAACAAGTATCCAGGTCTGTTCGATTACTCGCTTCTGATCGCCGTGCCTTTGGCATTCGCCGTCGCCGGTCTGATCGGCATTCTGATCGAACGCTGCGTCATCAAGTTTCTCTATGGCCGCGCACTCGAAACGTTACTTGCCACGTGGGGCATCTCGCTGGTGCTGCAGCAGGCGGTGCGCACCATGTTCGGCCCGACCAACCGCGAGGTCGGTAATCCCTCATGGATGAGCGGTGCGTTCGAGATCGGTCAGATCACCATCACCTACAGCCGCCTCTGGATCGTCTGTTTCACCATCGCCGTGTTCTTCATCCTGCTGGCGATGCTTCGCTACAGCCGGATCGGATTGGAGATGCGCGCGGTGACGCAGAACCGCCGCATGGCGGCGTCGATGGGTATCGCGACCTCGCGCGTCGATGCGCTGACCTTCGGCCTCGGCTCGGGCATTGCCGGCATCGCCGGTGTGGCACTGTCGCAGATCGACAACGTCAGCCCCAATCTCGGTCAGAGCTATATCATCGATTCGTTCATGGTCGTGGTGTTCGGTGGCGTCGGCAATCTGTGGGGCACGCTCGTCGGTGCGTTGACGCTCGGCGTCGCCAACAAGTTCCTCGAGCCGGTCGCGGGCGCCGTACTCGGCAAGATCGCTATTCTGGTGCTGATCATTCTCTTCATCCAGAAGCGGCCGCGCGGCCTGTTCGCGCTGAAGGGGCGGGCGGTCGAGGCATGACCCACGTTCTCACCCGCTCGCTCAACCGAAGCGCCAGCATTTTCCTGCTGATCGTCGCCGGCGTCGGCATCGTGCTGCCGCTGTTGAACCTGCTGCTGCCGCCGACATCGTTCTTTCATGTCCCGACCTACCTGATCGCACTGTTCGGCAAGTACGTCTGCTACGCGATCCTGGCACTGTCGATCGACCTGATCTGGGGCTACTGCGGCATTCTCTCGCTCGGCCACGGCGCGTTCTTCGCGCTCGGCGGTTACGCGATGGGTATGTACCTGATGCGCCAGATCGGCACGCGCGGCGTCTACGCCAATCCGATCCTGCCGGACTTCATGGTGTTCCTGAACTACAAGGAGCTGCCGTGGTATTGGTACGGCTTCGACATGTTCTGGTTCGCGATGCTGATGGTGCTGTTCGTGCCCGGTCTGCTCGCGTTTGGTTTCGGCTGGTTCGCGTTCCGCTCGCGTGTCACCGGCGTCTACCTCTCGATCATCACGCAGGCGATGACGTATGCGCTGATGCTAGGCTTCTTCCGTAACAATTTCGGCTTCGGCGGCAACAACGGCCTCACCGACTTCAAGGATATCCTCGGCTTCAACGTGCAGGCCCAGGGGACGCGCGCCGTGTTGTTCTTGCTGTCGTGCCTTTCGCTCGCCGCCGGCTTCATCATTTGCCGCGCGATCGTCACATCGAAGCTCGGCAATGTGTTGATCGCGGTGCGCGACGCCGAATCGCGGACGCGCTTCCTCGGCTATCGCGTCGAGTCCTACAAGCTCTTCGTGTTCACGGTCTCGGCCTGCATGGCCGGCGTCGCCGGTGCGCTGTATGTGCCGCAAGTCGGCATCATCAATCCGGGTGAATTCGCGCCGGGCAATTCCATTGAGGCCGTGATCTGGGTTGCGGTCGGCGGCCGCGGTACGCTGATTGGTGCGGCGCTCGGCGCCATCGTCGTCAATTACGCAAAGACCGTGTTCACATCGGGTCCGTTGGCGCCATACTGGCTGTTCATGCTGGGTGCGCTGTTCATCCTTGTCACGCTGCTGTTGCCGAAGGGTATCGTCGGCACTGTGCAGGCGTGGTGGACGCCATGGCGGGCACAGCGGCTCGTCCCCGTGCCGGAAGAACCGGCCAGCAAGCCGGCGGAGTAACGACATGGATGCGCGCACAACTTCGGCGATGCTCTATCTCGACGGCGTCCATGTCTCGTTCGACGGCTTCCACGCCATCAACAACCTGTCGTTGACCATCGCGCCTGGCGAGATGCGGGCGATCATCGGCCCGAACGGCGCCGGTAAGACGACGATGATGGATATCATCACCGGCAAGACCAAGCCGGACGAGGGCGACGTGCTTTTCGATGGCAGCGTCGATCTCACGCGCCTCGATGAGACCGAGATCGCCAAGCTCGGCATCGGCCGCAAGTTTCAGAAACCGACCGTATTCGAAAGCCAGACGGTCGAGGACAATCTCCTGCTGGCGCTGAATACGGACCATCGCGTTCGTGCCACGCTGTTCTGGCGGCAAGCCGCTGCCGAAGCCGAGCGCATCGATCGCGTGCTGGAAACAATCCGCCTCACCGGCGCTCGTGACCGGCTTGCGGGCAGCTTGTCCCACGGCCAGAAGCAGTGGCTTGAGATCGGCATGCTGCTCGCGCAGGATCCGAAGCTGCTGCTGGTGGACGAGCCTGTCGCCGGCATGACCGACGTCGAGACGCACCAGACCGCCGAGCTGCTGAAAGAGATCAACAAGGAAAAGACGGTGGTCGTGGTCGAGCACGACATGACGTTCGTGCGTGAGCTCGGCGTACGCGTCACCTGTCTGCACGAAGGATCGGTTCTTGCCGAAGGCACGCTCGATCAGGTGTCGTCGAACGAGCGCGTCATCGAAGTGTATCTGGGGCGGTAACGCATGATCCCGAAAAGTGGGTACCGGTTTTCGGATAAGATCATGCGAAAAGAGAAATAGTCATGTTGGACGTCAAGGACATTACCCTCTATTACGGCGCGGCGCAGGCGCTGCGCGGCGTATCGATCAAGGCCGAGCCTGGGAAGGTGACCTGCGTTCTCGGCCGCAACGGCGTCGGCAAGACCAGCCTCTTGCGTGCGATGGTCGGTCAGTATCCGATCGCCAGCGGTTCGATCGAGTTCGATGGTGCCGATATCAGCGGGCTGCGGCCGTATGAGCGCGCGCGCAAGGGCATCGCCTTCGTGCCGCAAGGCCGCGAGATTTTCCCGCTGCTGACCGTCGAGGAAAATCTCAAGACCGGCTACGCACCACTGCCGCGCGACCAACGCAACATTCCGGACGACGTGTTCTCGCTATTCCCTGTACTGAATTCAATGCTCGGCCGCCGCGGTGGCGATCTCTCCGGCGGTCAGCAGCAGCAGCTTGCGATCGGTCGCGCCTTGGTGATGCGCCCGAAACTGCTGCTGCTGGATGAGCCGACGGAGGGCATTCAGCCGTCGATCATCAAGGACATCGGCCGCGCCATTTCTTACCTGCGCAATCTCGGAAATATCGCCATCGTTCTGGTCGAGCAGTATCTCGACTTTGCCTGCGAACTGGGCGACCATTTCGCGGTGATGGATCGCGGCGCGGTGAAGTTCTCCTGCGATCGTTCGACGCTCGATCCGGCTGAAATCAGCCGGGCGATGGCGCTTTAAGGAACGGCGCTCTAGCGTTCTCGGTCATCGGCGTAACGGGGCGTAGGCGAATGGGGCGAGTTGCGGCGAGCCAGTCGGCGGTGTTCGCGGCCAATCGCGCGGCGGGTGGCGTGACGTTCGACGTCGCGGCCGATGCTGCGGGTGTGACCCGGCTGCGCGATATTCACGAGCACGGCTCGCTGCGGCTGCGCTTTCCTAATCCGGACGGGAAGGGACTCTCCGGCGTTCTCATCAACACGGCAGGCGGTGTCGCCGGTGGCGACGTCTTCGGCGTCGATGTCACGGCCGGCGTGGGTGCGAGCGTGACTGTTACTACGGCCGCCGCCGAGAAAATCTATCGTTCGCATGGACCCGACGCACGCATCAACGTCACGTTGAATGCCGGTGACGGCGCATGCCTTGCCTGGGTGCCGCAGGAAACGATCCTGTTCAACCATGCCCGAGCGGCGCGGTCGTTCGAGATCGATCTCGCCGAAACGGCGACGCTCCTTCTCTGCGAGATCGTCGTGTTTGGCCGCACGGCCATGGACGAGACCATGACTGACGGCCGTCTGGTCGATCGCTGGCGCATGCGCCGCGGCGGCAAGCTGGTGTTTGCCGAGACCGTGCGGCTCGATGGCAATATCGCCGCGCAACTCAGCAAGTCTGCGATTGCCAAGGGAGGCGTCGCGATCGGTACGGTGCTCATCGCGCCCGGTGATGAAGCGCTTGCTGCGCGCATCCGTGAACTTGAGCCGTCATTCGGCTGCGAAGTCGGCGTCTCGGTGTGGAACGGATTTGCAATGGTGCGCTTCTGTGCGCAAGATGCCGCTCGTCTGCGCGCCGATATGATCGCCGTGCTGGCGCAAGCGAATGTCGTCCCGCTGCCGCGCATCTGGGTGCAATAACGTCACACGTTTTCGTTGGAAGCTCATACCCGCGAGTGTCTGCATGAATCTCTCTCCCCGCGAAAAAGACAAGCTGCTCGTGTCCATGGCTGCGATTGTCGCGCGACGCCGGCTCGAGCGCGGCATCAAGCTCAATCATCCTGAAGCGATCGCGCTGATTACCGACTTCATCATCGAGGGCGCACGCGACGGGCGTACGGTCGCCGATCTGATGCAGGCGGGCGCGCAGGTCATTACCCGCGCGCAGGTGATGGACGGCATTCCCGAGATGATTCACGACATCCAGGTCGAAGCCACATTCCCGGACGGCACCAAGCTCGTCACGGTGCATGAGCCGATTAGATAAGCGGTTGGTCTATGATCGATTGCGAGATGGCCATGGAAAGGGATGTCGATCAGGCGGGACAGAAACTCTGGTCCCTCTATGAGCCCTTCTTGTATAGCCGCGTCGGTGAACTCGACGGTCCACAACGAGCGTTCTACGTGTTGTGGAATTTTCATGCATCGATCTGCACTGACGGATTGTGGAATTTCTTTCGGCAATCGGATGGTGATCTCGTGGCGTACATCCGCGATGATCTAAGCGCGGCGGGTGCCACTTACTACAGCACCATCGTTGCGGAAGCCCTGGCGCTCATTGGCGCGGAAACGATTTGGAGCGGCGAAACTGCACGCACAGCGCTGCTGTTGTCGCCGCCGCCAGACTTACTCGATCGTCTCGCAGTGCTCGACAGACTATTCTTCGACCGGCTCGATGACTTTGTCATCGCCATTTACAACTACGCATCGCGGCATCGCGACAGCTTCGGACAATCCGACGACTTCTGGCAGGAGGGCACCGCCCCATGATTCCCGGCGAACTGTTCATCAAGGATGGCGAGATCGAGCTCAACACGGGCCGCAAGACCGTGACGCTCACCGTCGCCAACACGGGTGACCGGCCGATCCAGGTCGGCTCGCACTATCATTTCTTCGAGACCAATCCGGCGCTCAAGTTCGATCGCAAGAAAGCGCGGGGCATGCGGCTCGATATTGCGGCAGGGACCGCCGTACGCTTCGAGCCCGGACAGACGCGCGAGGTGACGCTGGTCGCGCTCGCAGGCAAGCGGATGGTCTACGGCTTCCGCGGTGACGTGATGGGCAAGCTGTAAGGAGCGAATGATGGCAACCAAGATCAAACGCTCCGTCTATGCCGATATGTTCGGCCCGACCACCGGCGACCGCGTGCGGCTCGCCGACACCGATCTCATCATCGAGGTCGAGAAGGATTTCACCGTCTACGGCGAGGAAGTGAAGTTCGGCGGCGGCAAGGTGATCCGCGACGGCATGGGCCAGTCGCAGGTGACCAACAAGCAGGGCGCGGCCGACACCGTCATCACCAACGCGCTGATCGTCGATCACTGGGGCATCGTGAAAGCCGATGTCGCCATCAAGGACGGCAACATTGCCGCCATCGGCAAGGCCGGCAATCCGGATATCCAGCCGGGCGTCACCATCGTCATCGGCCCGGGCACCGACATCATCGCGGGCGAGGGCAAAATTCTCACGGCCGGCGGTTTCGACAGCCACATTCACTACATCTGTCCGCAGCAGATCGAGCACGCGTTGATGTCCGGTGTCACCACGATGCTTGGCGGCGGCACCGGTCCGTCGCATGGCACGTTCGCCACGACGTGCACGCCAGGCCCATGGCACATCGCACGAATGATCCAGTCCTTCGATGCGTTCCCGGTCAACCTCGGCATCTCCGGCAAGGGCAATGCGGCGCGGCCGGCGGCACTGGTCGAGATGATCAAGGCGGGTGCGTGTTCGCTGAAGCTGCACGAGGACTGGGGCACGACGCCGGCCGCGATCGACAACTGCCTCTCGGTCGCCGACGATCACGACATTCAGGTGATGCTGCACTCGGATACGCTCAACGAATCCGGATTTGTCGAGGACACCATCAAGGCGTTCAAGGGCCGTACCATCCACGCCTTTCACACCGAAGGCGCGGGCGGCGGTCACGCGCCGGACATCATCAAGGTGGCAGGCTTGAAGAACGTGCTGCCGTCGTCGACCAATCCGACGCGGCCGTTCACGCGTAACACCATCGACGAACATCTCGACATGCTGATGGTGTGTCACCATCTCGATCCGTCGATCGCCGAAGACCTCGCGTTCGCTGAGAGCCGTATCCGCAAGGAGACGATCGCGGCGGAAGATATTCTTCACGACCTCGGCGCGCTGTCGATGCTGTCGTCGGACTCGCAGGCCATGGGACGCCTCGGTGAAGTGATCATTCGCACCTGGCAGACCGCCGACAAGATGAAGAAACAACGTGGGCGATTGAAAGAAGAAAAGGGCGATAACGACAACTTCCGCGTCAAGCGCTACATCGCCAAGTACACCATCAATCCGGCGATCTCGCATGGCGTCTCGAAGCTGATCGGCTCGGTCGAAAAGGGCAAGATGGCCGACCTCGTGCTGTGGTCGCCGGCTTTCTTCGGCGTCAAACCGGACTGCATCATCAAGGGCGGCATGATCGTCGCAGCACCAATGGGCGATCCAAATGCGTCGATTCCGACGCCGCAGCCGGTGCATTATCAGCCGATGTTCGGCGCGTTCGGTGGTGCACTCACTGCATCGTCGGTGGTGTTCACCTCCGGTGCAGCCGTGGCGTCCGGGCTTGCTCGCAAGCTCGGTATCCAGAAGAAGCTCTATGCGGTGAAGAACACCCGCAGCGGCATCTCGAAGAAGAGCATGATCCATAACGGTGCGACGCCGAAGATCGAGGTCGATCCGGAGACCTATGAGGTGCGCGCAGACGGCGAGCTCCTGACCTGCGAACCTGCAGAGGTTCTGCCCATGGCGCAGCGCTATTTCATGTACTAAGGTCCCTCCGACCATAATAAAAAAGCCGGGAGGACTGTGCGTGATTTACGTTGTTGCGACTTTGACCGTGAAACCCGAAACCCGCGCCGAGCTGATCGCGGGCGCAACCAAGTGCATTGCCGAGACCCGGAAGGAACCGGGCTGCATTGCCTACGACATGCACGAGAGCGTGACCGATCCTGCCAAGTTTGTTTTCGTCGAGCAGTGGGAGAACGCTGACGCGCTCGGGCCGCACGGCGCGAGCGATCACATGCGCACATGGCGCAAGATCGTGAAAGAATGCATGAGCGCGCCCGCCAAGATCGAGATCATCACCCCGGCCAAGGTCGACGTCAGGTAAGCGAGGAGGCACCATGATTTACGTTGTCGCCACCACGCAAGTGAAGCCGGAGAACCGCGACGCATATTTGGCGGGGGCCAAGGAGTGCATCGCCGAGACGCAGAAGGAAAAGGGCTGCATCTACTATGACAGCCATGTCAGCGTGAACGACCCCAACCGTTTCGTCGTGGTCGAGCGCTGGGCGACGCGGGAAGATCTCGCTGCGCACGCCCGCTCGCCGCACATGAAGACGTGGCGGGCCCTGTCGGCGCCGTTCAAGGTGTCGCCGACGGAGATCGAGATCATCAGCGACGGCAACGTCGAGAGAATGTGACGGCCAGCATGCTTCGCGCGACCAAAGTCATTCGTCAGCCTCAGTGGAAGGAAGCCGCCGCTGATACGGTGGTGCTCGATTTCGACGATCGGCATCGCCGGCGGGTGGCGATGACGGGGACGCGCGGGCTCTCGTTCGTGCTCGATCTGCCGGAGGCCGTTGCGCTGCGCGGCGGCGATGCACTTGTACTCGAGGACGGGCGCTTGATCGAAGTGGTCGCAGCGCCGGAGCCGTTGATCGAAGTGCGCAGCGCCGATCCGCTGCATATGGTGCGGCTGGCCTGGCACCTCGGCAACCGCCACCTGCCGACACAGATCATGCCGAAGGCGCTGCGCATTCGCCGCGATCATGTAATCGAAGACATGCTGCGCGGCCTCGGAGCGCGGGTGATCGAAATCGAGGCGCCGTTTGATCCGGAAGGCGGCGCCTACAACACGAGTGGCCACGCCCACGCTCATGCGTCGGCGCATGCTCACGCGCACGGCCATGATCATCACCATGATCATGCGCACGGCCACCACGACCATGGCCATCATGATCACCATCACGAGCATGGTCCCGGCTGCAACCACGATCATCACGACCACGATCATCATCATGGCCATTCCCATGCTCATGACCACGGGCACTAAGCCGCCGGTGGAGGATGTGCCTGCGATGCAGGAGCCTGCTGACCCGGCCGTGCTCTACCGGTTGATGACATGGCTGTCGCCGTCGTTTCCGGTCGGCTCGTTCGCTTTCTCGAGCGGAATTGAGTGGGCGGTCGAAGCCGGCGATATCCACGATGCCGCGACGTTGCAGGGCTGGATCGCAGCGATGCTGTCGGATGGCGCGGGTCTGTGCGACGCGATATTCGTCGTTCATGCACATCGTACCGCTGCCGCGCGTGACTTTGCGGCGCTGGCATCGGTTGCCGAACTCGCCGCTGCCTATGTCACGTCCCGCGAGCGGCATCTCGAAACCACGGCGCAGGGCAAGGCTTTCGTCGATGCCACGAAGTCAGCATGGAACGCGCCGGGGCTTGACGATGCGCTGGCGAATATTTCGAGCCCGATCGCTTATCCAGTCGCCGTCGGTCTCGTCAGCGCGCTGCATAACTTGCCACCGGCTCCGTCACTGCATGCGTTCCTGCATGCGGTGATCTCGAACTGGATTTCCGCCGGCGTGCGGCTAATTCCGCTGGGCCAGACCGATGGTCAGCACACGCTCGCGGCGCTGGAGAGCGATGCGAGCCGTTGTGCCGAACGTGCGCTGTCAGCAACGCTCGACGATCTGGGCAGTGCGACGTTCCGCGCCGACATCGCCAGCATGCGCCATGAGACCCAATACACGCGGCTGTTTCGGTCGTGATTTCTGAAAGCGAGTGACAACGATGGCTGGTTTCAACGGTCCCCTTCGCGTCGGCATCGGCGGTCCTGTCGGCTCCGGCAAGACGGCGCTGATGGATCTTCTCTGCAAGAGCCTGCGCGACAAGTACGACGTCGCCGCCATCACCAACGACATCTACACCCGATGGGATGCCGAATTTCTGGTGCGGTCGGGCTCGCTAACTCCGGATCGTATCGCCGGTGTCGAGACCGGCGGCTGTCCGCACACTGCCATTCGTGAAGACGCCTCGATGAATCTTGCGGCGGTCGCCGAGATGCGCGCCAAGTTCCCGAATCTCGATCTGGTGCTGATCGAGTCCGGTGGCGACAACCTCGCGGCTACATTCTCGCCGGAACTCGCCGACCTCACGATCTATGTCATCGACGTTTCGGCCGGTGACAAAATTCCTTCAAAGGGGGGGCCCGGCATCACCCGTTCCGATCTTCTCGTTATCAACAAGATCGACCTTGCCCCCCATGTCGGTGCGTCGCTGGAAAAGATGGATACCGATGCCAAGCGGATGCGCGGAGAGCGGCCGTTCGTCATGACCAATCTTAAGAAAAGCCAGGGGCTCGACCGCATCATCAGCTTCATCGAGGCCAAGGGTGGTCTTTAGACCGGCGGCGACCCGGAGGCGTTAATCCGGCGAGGCGGTTTGGCCACACCCGGGCCGCAGAATCCTTCCTGTCCGGCCCGGACGCCGGAACGCTTCCGCCTCGAGACGGTTAGCCTCTCGACACGGGTGCAGGTTTGGTCAGATGCGCGACTACGGCAAAATGTTTCTGGGGCTGGTCTTCGCAGGCATCATCCTGATGGTTATCGGCCTGATGCTGGCGCGAGCCCAGCCGCGGCTGGATCATACCGGCCTGACCCGGCCGCCACTGAGCGAGCTATTGCGCAAGGCCTCCATGGTCCCGCCATCGCCCGGGTTTACACCTGAACACGCCAACTGAGGCGATCCCAAAAAATCCTGTCTGGCCATGGAACCCAGGGCGGGGGATCGGAATTATGCTGCTCAGGCTCATTGCTGGGCATCTTCGCCTGCAACCGGGAATTGCAGTTTTGTCTTTTCTCCGTTTATTCGCTTTTCGCCAGATCCCCTCCAGAGGCGCCATTGCATCAGCGCTCCTGAACGAGCGTCATCCCATCCAACGTCAGTTTGAGTAGTCGCGTGTTTCGGTTGGGAATCATGATCGTGCTGGTGGCCTTGCTCGGGGTCGTTGCCTCGGGCCTGACCGCGTTGCGAGTCTACGATCAGGAGCAATCGCTCGATCAACTCGCTTTGGCACGCGCGATCGACAGCCATGCCAGTGCGGTGCAGGACCGGCTTGGGGAGCGCGAGCTGTTGATGCGGGTTGCTGTCGGCTTGTTCCGGTCGCCGTCGTTCTATCAGTCCGACACGCTGAAGCCGTTACGGCCGGCGATTGTCGCCTCGCGGACGGACTTCGCGACCGTGAGCTGGATCGCGCGTATCTCGCCCGCCGACCTTGCCGCGGCTGAGGCGGAGTTGAAGCGGGCCGGTTATCCCAAACCGTCGATCCGCAACTTTGATGAAACGCCGCTCGATCCTGCTTCGGTTCGTGAACCGCAGCTTGTCGTAATGGATGTTGAGCCCAAGACCCCGACGACCATGGCCTTTGCCGGCCGCTCGCTGGAGAAAAGCCCGAATCTCGGACCGGTGCTGGCGCGCAGCGCCCGCGAAGGCAAACCGATCAGCTCCAATCCCTTGCGATTGATGAGCGAAGGGGCGACAGGCGTCATTCTCGTGGCACCAGTCAATCGCGAAACGTCCAACGATCTGCTCGGCTACATCACCATCTCGTACCGGCTTGCGCCGCTGATGCTGCCGAGCGACGGCGCGGCGCCATTTTCCGTTTCGCTGATTGACCCGGCCAATCCTGAGCAGGAGCTGCGCGCGGATGCCGACGGCAATGTAACCACGGCTCCTGTTCGGCGGCCGGAAGGGGTGCAAGGTTGGGCTCGCACCGTGATCTTCGGCGGCCGCGACTGGACGCTCACGTATTATCCGAAGACCGAACCGTCGATCCGCGCGCGCGATATCGCCGGTATCGTTGCGCTGATCGGCATCGCGCTCACCAGCGTGATCTGCGGAATCCTGGGCTATGTGGTGCATAGCAATCTCCGGCTGACCCGCGAGATCGAAACCCGCATCAACTTCGAGCACCGGCTGACCGCGGTCATCGATGAGCTCAATCATCGCGTGAAAAACATTCTGGCTGTGATCCAGTCGATTGTGACCCGGACGGTGCGGCCCGGTGTCGATCTCAACGTTGCCCGCGAACTCTTGATTGGCCGCATCCACGCCATGTCGCATGTCGTAACGCTGCTCAGCGATAGCCAATGGCAAGGCGTGAAGCTGAAGGGGCTGTTCGAGGCACGCGCAATCCCGCATGCGGAACGCATTTCCCTGAGCGGGCCTGATCTCGTCGTCAGCGCGCGCGCCGCGCAAAGTCTTGCGCTGTTGTTTTTCGAGCTGGCCTCGCATTCCGACGAGGGGCTTTCGCTGGTCGGCAAGCACCCCAACGTGGTTGCGCAGTGGTCGCTGAGCGGCGATGAGCCGAACACCGTTTTCAATTTCCGCTGGGAGGAGTTCAACACCAGCGAAGCGACGCGCCGGGCCGACAGTGACTTCGGCCGCATTCTGCTCGAACGCGTCGCGCCGGAAGCGCTTGGCGGCTCGTCGAAGAGTTACTTCACCGACGTGAGCTACGTTTATGAACTTTCCGCGCCGATGAGCACGGTCCTCGATGCGCCGGAAATCTTGCGAACTGGACGATTGCAGGCGCCTGCCAAACGCGCGTAGGCCGGAACAAAGCCCGCCGCCAGACATTGTTTTGACATCACATGTCAGATGTCTGGAGGGTGATATGGGACGTTATCTGTTGCTTTGGCTGCTCGGTATTCCGCTTCCGATCCTGGTTCTGATCTGGGCTTTCGGTGGACTGAGCTGACGAACCGGCGAGCTTCACTTCAAAAAAGCGGCCAACTGGGTTGGCCGCTTTTTAGTTTCTGATTTTTGTTTTTGGCTTCTCGACGTTGCCTTCCGAGCGCAACGCGGCAACGGCTCAGCCGTTGCCGCCGATCACTGCGCGAACCGTATTGTCCGGACCGAAATCCTCGGCGCTGTCCACGTAGAGCATTGCGCTCAATTTCGACCGCGCACGGTTGACGCGGCTCTTGATGGTGCCGACCGCGCAGCCGCAGATCGCCGCCGCATCTTCATATGAGAACCCGGAGGCCCCGACGAGGATCAGCGCTTCACGCTGGTCCTGCGGCAGCTTCTCGAGCGCCACGCGGAATTCCTCGAACTCGAGGTGGCCGCTCTGGCTTGGTTGCGATTTCAGCGTTTCGGCATAGCTGCCGTCCGCATCCTCGACCTCACGGCGCCGCTTGCGATAGTCCGAGCGGAACAGGTTACGCAAGATCGTGAACAGCCACGCCGGCAGGTTTGAGCCGGGCTGGAACGAGTCGATGTTGGCAAGCGCGCGGAGCAGCGTTTCCTGCACCAGGTCGTCGGCGCGATCACTGTTGCCGCTCAGCGACATCGCGAAGGCGCGCAAGCTCGGCACGGTTGCCAGAATCTGATCCCGAAGGGAGTCTGTGAGGGGCATTAGTCCCTCCCATCGGTTTTGGCCGCAAGATTGGTTTCGTTCGCCGATCCTGAACCGGCGGTTGCGGCATTGGCTTCAGGTGTGTCGAGTTTCCGGATCAAATCAGCAAATCGGTCCGGAACGCCCTGACGCACCACGTCATCGTACATCGCCCGCAGTTGGTGCCCGATCCGGGACTGAATTTCGGAATTCAGTCCGCCCGTTTTGCCAGGCCCCGCGGGCTTGGCTGCTTGTGGCTTTATGTCTTTCATCTGCGAATCCGTGACTTTCCCAAGCGCCGGTAACCGGCTAACTCGCTCTAATATCTGGTCTTTCCCCGTCCGCCCCGGCTTCATTCGCGAGACGTATGGAAGGTCTAATGCGGGTTCTGCTGAAAAGTTCCGGGATCGGGGAACTTTTATCGCTTTCGGGAGTCGTCAGGCGCAAGATGGCATGCGCAGGGAAGCGGCGGCCGCCGCCGCCACAGGTCTTTGCGGGTGCGCAACGTTGATGGAGTGGGGATGTCTCGATCTCAAATTGTTGCCGAACACCTGCCGCTGCTGCGGCGCTACGCCCGCGCCCTGACGGGAAGCCAAACCTCCGGCGACGCTTACGTCGCAGCGATGCTCGAGGCATTGCTGCAGGATCCGGGCTTGCTGGACGAGAAATATGGTCCGCGAGCCGGCCTGTTCCGGCTGTTCACCCAAATCTGGAATTCGGTGTCGGTCAACGACAACGCCGATTCGCCGTTCCTGCAGGTGCCGTCGGAGCGGCGGCTGTCCAACATTACGCCGCTGCCGCGCCAGGCGTTTCTCCTGCTGTCGCTTGAGGGATTCCCGGAAGAGGACGTCGCCTTCATCCTGAAAAAGGATGTCGCCGAGATTCGTCAGCTTGCGGATACCGCCGGCCGGGAAATGGCGGCTGAGATTGCGACCGATGTGCTGATCATCGAGGACGAGACGTTTATCGCGATGGATCTCGAAAGCCTGGTCAAGAACCTCGGCCATAACGTCATTGGCGTCGCCCGCACCCATACCGATGCCGTCGCCATTGCGGGCAAAAAGCGGCCGGGCCTGATCCTGGCGGACATCCAGCTCGCCGACGGCAGCTCGGGCCTCGATGCGGTCAACGAGCTTCTGAAGGCTTTCGAGGTGCCGGTGGTGTTCATCACCGCCTATCCGGAACGCTTCCTCACCGGCGAGCGACCGGAGCCGGCGTTCCTGATTTCGAAGCCATTCCAGCCGGCCATGGTGTCGGCGGTGGCGAGCCAGGCCTTGTTCTTCCAGAGGAATTCGCGCACGCGGAAGCCAACTGCGGCTGCGTCCTGATCTGCTGTCGACGGACGACTGAAAAGCCGGGCCTTGTGCCCGGCTTTTTTTCGTCGGGTGTTCGGGAACTTTGAACCGAAGCCCAGGCGGCAGCGGCAAAGAAAAAGGGCGCGACCGGCATCACCACGGTCGCGCCCCTCGTCGCCGGTCAATTGGGGCAGGGGGAAATAACC